>Ga0116121_1000130_pt1 | contig 41542 bp, 24 predicted proteins | sample June2015DPH_13_1_FD_89725 | JGI IMG/M metagenome (GOLD analysis project Ga0116121, IMG submission 89725) | Peatland microbial communities from SPRUCE experiment site at the Marcell Experimental Forest, Minnesota, USA - June2015DPH_13_10 | ecosystem: Environmental > Terrestrial > Soil > Wetlands...
CGCCTTGCCATCTCCCACACTTGGAGCCTGCGGGGCCTGGCTCTTGACCTGGCCCACTCCGCTCACCGTCACGAAAACGACCACGAGAACCGCATGCGCAACCTTGATCGGAATCGATAACCTTCTCTTCCTTATATTCATTCTTCTCCGCACGCAGCCCATGATCGTTTTCGCTTCACCCCCCCGAAGAGATGAAGAGAAGAGTCGAGGCATTCTACCGGATTCCGCGATCCTCCGCCGCAGCCCGCGCAGCCAATCCAGTTCGTCTTCACCCGTCGGCGAGACAATTCCTAGTGCGCAATTGCTTGCACACTAAGAGGTGACTTGCGTAACCCTTTCTGAGGATAAAGTAATCATTCTAAACGTCTTACTACCACCTTAGGGCCATTCTCCTTGGCCCCGCATTTGCGGTAGTACTAGTACAGGTGGCCGATACTCGGCATTCACTAAAGTTATGCGGATAAACTGCCTCAGCGGGATTCTCAATTACCGGTCAGCGCTTCTCCTGGCAATGTTGGCTCTGTGCCGGCCAGTGCTCGCGCAACAGGTCTCACTCGCCCTGCTTCAACCTGCGTCCCTCGAGCCAGCCACCCCGATGGTGCAGTCAACCTACCAACCCGCTCCGCTTCCCGAAGCGCCCAGCCACCGCTTCTGGGACCGTGAGAACAGCATCCTCTTTGCCACCAGTGCCGCCTTCAGCGCCGCCGATTTCGTCATAACCAAAGACAACCTGAGCGGGGGCGGGCGGGAACTGAACCCGGTCACTCGTGTGTTCAGCGGCAGTACCGCGGGGCTCGCCGTGAACTTCGCTGGCGAAACCGCTGGCGTGATCGGACTCAGCTACTTCTTCCACAAGACCGGACATCACAAAATGGAGCGCTATATCTCCATGCTGAACATCGGTTCCTCCGGCGCAGCCGTCACCTATGACCTTGCCCACCGATAAGCAGCGCCTTCAACACCGTAACCGAATTCCGAGAGATTGCGGCCAGAAAAAAGCTTTGGCGGTTCCTTCCTCTGTGCGACCCTGTGTGCTCTGTGTTGAAGAACTTAGGACAGCGCCTCATCGATAAGCAGGATCGACTCTAAGCTGGATCTACCTTCAATCCGCGCCACTCGCCGTGATTCCTTCTTCCCCTTCACCCCTCCGCACCATCCAAATCAGCAGCCCTATCGCCGCCAGCGCAATCACCAGAAAAATCACTCCGCCCTCGCGATGCAGTCTCCCCATCAGAAAACTCCGATTCACGCGCGTGGCCAACATTGCAATCGTAAATATGCGCAGCCCGTTCTTCGCCACCGAGAGTGGAATCGCCACCGCGACCACCAGCGCCCTTCGCCACGGCGAGCGCAATAGAAGCTGCGCCAGAACCATGGTTGTCACCACTAACACCAGGCTCGAACGGATGCTGCTGCACTCCGGCGCAACTTCCAGCGTCAACCCCGGAATATGCAACAGCATCCCGCGTTGCTCCACCGGCACACGCGCGATCGCGAAAAGCCAATGAGCGGACGCAGTCGATCCTCGCTGCAGCCAGCTCACGATCGGTTCCAACACGAACTCGGGAAAAGGAACCAGCCAGAATAGGAAACAAAGCGGAAATAGTGCGTCCCGGAAAGCACGAGTGCCGAAAGCCAGAACAAAAGCTCCCATCCACCACACCACGAATGCCGCCATGTTCACCGAAAGTTGCACGTCCGGTGGCAGCGCAACCACGTTCCATCTCACAATGCCAGCGAGCATTCCCGCGACCACCAGCAAGCCTCCACCAACACTCACACTCACTCCAGCGAAGCCTTCCGGCGATTTCCAATCCATGACGATCAAGGCCACGCTAATCGGCAGGATCAACAGGATGTGCGTATATCGCTCGTCGTGCAGCGCCAGCGCAAATGTCGACGCGAACGGCCCCCACCAGATCGCAAACGAAATCGCTCCCAACGCGGCAAACACCATCTGTGGCCACCACTCGAAAGTCGATTCTCGCTGCGTTATCACAGGACCTCCGGCTTACCTTAGCACCCCTCCACTCCCCTCCCAACAAACCTTGGTCTCCTCCCTTTAGGAAGCCCCAATTGCAACTCGCGGTAACATAAGAAGCGACAGCCGTTCCACTCACTTTCAAATCGCCGACAGGGATATACATGAAGAATTGCCGCCAGTTTTATATCGATGGAAAATGGGTCAATCCCACCAAAGCCCACGACTTCGAAGTCATCAACCCCGCCACGGAACAGCCCATCGCCACCATCTCGCTCGGAACCGCGCCCGATGTCGACCGAGCCGTGGCCGCGGCCAAGAGTGCTTTCGAAACCTACTCCGAGACCACCGTCGAGACGCGCCTGGCCTTGCTGCGCCGGATTATCGACATCTACAAAGCCAAGTCGGAAGCCATGGCCGAAACCATTTCCCACGAAATGGGCTGCCCCATCTCTCTCTCGCGCGCGGCTCAGGCTCCCGCCGGCCTGGGACATTTGTTCGAGATCGTCAAGGTACTGGAGAATTTCAAATTCGAAGATCTCAAAGGTTCCACCCTCCTGCGCAAAGAACCCATCGGCGTCTGTGGACTCATCACCCCCTGGAACTGGCCCATGAATCAGGTTGTCGCCAAAGTCGCGCCCGCTCTTGCGGCCGGATGCGCCATGGTCCTCAAGCCCAGCGAGATCGCGCCTCTCTCCGCTTATCTCTTCGCCGAGATTCTCCACGAAGCCGGAACTCCGCCCGGTGTTTTCAATTTAGTGAATGGCGACGGCCCCACCGTCGGCGCCGCCATCTCCTCCCATCCCGATATAGCCATGGTCTCCTTCACCGGATCGACGCGCGCCGGCATCGCCGTGGCCCTGGCCGCCGCTCCCACCGTTAAGCGCGTTACGCAGGAACTCGGCGGCAAGTCGGCTCACATTATTTTGGACGATGCCGATCTCGACACCGCAGTCAAGGAAGGCGCGCAGGCCTGCTTCCGCAATACCGGCCAATCCTGCAACGCGCCCACTCGCATGCTAGTTTCGCGATCCAAGATGCCGCAGGCGATCCTGGCTGCGAAGAAAACCGCCGACGCCACCAAAGTCGGCGACCCTTTCTCAGAAAGCACGCACATCGGCCCGCTCGCCAGTAAAGCTCAGTTTGAAAAAGTCCAGCGCTCGATCACCCAGGGCGTCAAAGAGGGCGCAACATTAATTGCCGGTGGTCTCGGACGTCCCGAGGGACTCGAAATGGGCTACTTCGTCAAGCCCACCGTATTCGCCGACGTCAATAACCACATGACCATCGCTCGCGAAGAAATCTTTGGCCCGGTTCTTTGCATGATCCCCTACGAAGATGAAGACGACGCCGTACGCATCGCCAATGACACGCCCTACGGTCTGTCCGGCTTCGTGAGTTCAGCAGATCTCGAACACGCGCGCCGCGTTGCCAAACGATTTCGCTCCGGCAACGTGCACATCAACAACGCCCGCGTCGACTTCGCCGGTTCCTTCGGAGGCTACAAACAATCGGGCAACGGCCGGGAATGGGGCGAAGCCGGCCTGCAAGAGTTCCTCGAGCTGAAGTCCATCTTCGGCTACGCAGCCCGTGCGAAATGAGCTCCCCGACTCCCCCGAGTTATTGACTCCACAAATTCCGCTGGCGTAGCGTACGATCAACAGACCGTGGGGAGAACGCAATGACACTCGGCACCGAATGGTCCAAGACCTGGACCTACTTCGAGGGAGCCTGGCACGAAGGCAACGTCCCGATCATGGGTCCCCGCACTCATGCCGCGTGGCTCTGCTCCATTGTCTTCGACGGCGCCCGCGCCTTTGAAGGCGTCACCCCCGATCTCGATCTCCATTGCGCGCGGGTGAACGACTCCGCAAAAAAGCTCTTCCTCAAGCCCACAGTCTCCACCGAAGAATGGATCAAGCTCGCGCGCGAAGGCGTAGCCCGCTTCGACAAAGACGCGGCACTCTACATTCGACCCATGTACTGGGCAGAAAAAGAAGGACCATGGGTTCAGGCCCACGACCCCGAGTCCACCCGCTGGTGTCTTTCCATCTACGAAGCGCCCATGCGCGCTCCCAAAGGCTTCTCGCTCACCTTGTCTCCCTATCGCCGCCCAACCATCGAGACCATGCCGGTCGATGCCAAGGCCGGATGCCTTTATCCCAACAACTCTCGCGCGCTCTTCGAAGCGCACGCCCGCGGCTTCGACAACGCCATCGTCTGCGACATGCTGGGCAACGTCGCCGAGCTCGCCACTTCCAACGTCTTCATGGCCAAGGATGGCGTGGTTCTCACCCCCATCCCGAACGGAACCTTCCTCGCCGGCATCACCCGGCAACGGGTCATCGGACTGCTGCGCTCCACTGGCGTGACTGTCATCGAGAAAACTCTCACTTATCAGGATTTCGAAAAAGCGGATGAGATTTTTGCCACCGGAAACTACTCCAAAGTAGTCCCGGTAACTCGCATCGGCGACCGTCCCCTGCCATTCGGCCCCCTCTACACCAAGGCCCGGGAACTCTACTGGGCTTTCGCGCATTCATGATCGGCCGAACTCCGGGTGAGTTGTGAGTTTCCCCTGCGAATCTCCCATGAGCCATAAGCCAACACCCGCGACCGTCGACGTGCTCACTCAGATTTGGCAGCGCGTGCTGCAACGCTCGCCCATCTACCCCGAAGATAAATTCTCTGATCTCGGCGGCGACGAGCTTTTAGCGGACCGCATGTTTGCCGAGCTCGCACAGGTCTGTGGCCGGGAAATCCCGAGCTCCACCATCTGCTACGCGCCCACCATCGCCGCCCTCGCCGCTCTTTTAGAGCTGCCTTCTCTGCCACGCTTCTCGCCCTTCGTCCCGCTGAAGCCCGGCGGTCAGATGCCACCGATTCTTATCGCCCATGGCGTGGGTGGCCGTGCCAGTTTCGGTGAACTTGCCAAACACATTCGTACCGCTCATCCCGTCTATGGAATTCAAGCCCGAGGCGTCGACGGAATGGAACCGCCTTTCGATCGTATCGAAGATATGGCCGCCTTCTACCTGGATGCCCTCAACCAGTTGCAACCTCAAGGTTCCTGCATCCTGATCGGTTACTCATTCGGCGGTCTCATCGCTTTGGAAATGGCACAGCGTTTGTCCGAGGCCGGGAAGAATGTCCCGCTGCTGGTGCTGGTGGATTCTTACCCGCATCCGCGCTACCTCGCGCCCGGGCAGCGCGTCTGGCTCTTTTCCAAACGGGTCCTGGGCCACATCTCCAGCATGCGGCGAATGCCCATCCGCCGCGCGTTCTCTTACCTCGTTGGCGGTCTTGAGAGTCGATTACCCGCCGCCCTGGCTCACACCCTGCGCCCAGTTCCTCCAGAGACGTCTCGCTTATCGTTCGCCGCGAACACATCGCGCAATCGAGAGGCTGACTTCCTGGCCCTGCGACGCTACCGGCCACGGTTCTATCGCGGTAAAATAAAATTCGTCAGGCCTGAGACGAACTCTTACCTTCCCAACCACCCCGCCGCCGTTTGGAAAAAACTGGCTGCTGAACTTGAGGTCGAGACCGTCCCCGGCGATCACCTGGGAATGGTCGGCACACACTTCAAGAGTCTCGCCGCCGTACTTACTCGTTACGTGAACGAAGCGTCCCCGCCGTAAGCTCTAGCAGGCCGCTGAAAAACTCCCCGCCTCACCTGATTTCGGGTGGCGCAGCGGTTCAGCGTGTGCGTGAGAACTAGATTCTTGGGTTCGCGATGGAATGAAGCCCTCTGGTTTAGCCGCGAAGCGGCGTGAGAATGCAGCCCACGGCGTAAGCCGTGGGTAGAAAGTGGAAAATGAGCCAGCCCCGGAGGGGCGGAAGAGCAGTTCTCACGCACACTCCTCAGCGCTGCGTTAACTGCCGTTTTTTCAATGGCGGCATTAGCCGCTGGGGCGACGTAGCGCCACCGAAAATAGTCCTTCAGCAGCCTGCTAGCCTGTCGTCCCCGAAATGCCCAGGTAGCTATTCACCGTATCGACCGTCAGGCTCAGGCTGGAAGCGATCAGCGAAACCGGCTGCCCCTGGTTATAGAGTTGATGCACCTGTTGGGATTCCGTCAGTCTCACCGTGTCTACGGAATCGTTCGCAGTTTGCTGAACTTTTTGCGCGGCCGCCGCAGTCGCCGAAGAGTTCGCTGCAGCGATTGACGGCGCCGGAAACGAATTGGAGATCGAAATACTCATAAACCAGCTTCCCTTCCCTTCCCCTTACCCACCGACAGATCGGCAAAACATCGCCATCGCATGAGTTAAATCACGTTAATCCTCGCGACCACCCGAGCCGGCCCTGTCGCAGTTTTCTGTGCCTGTTTTGGTAGTGGTGCCGTTTGATAAACGGCACCACTACCCATGTTCTCTGGACATTGACAAACCAACCGCCGGCGGACAAAATGTCCGTCACGCGTTCGGCAACCGCGAGGCGCCGCTCGCACCATTCCCAGGAGAATCCGCATGTCCCAGCTTGCCAGCCTTGTCAGCTCCCGTGTTCTGTCAGTCCTCTTGTTGCTCGCTGCTGCCTTACCGCTTCAGGCGCAACAGCCGGCCGCCCCGCCTGATTCCACTCTCTACACCAACTACTTTGGCACCACAACTTCAATCGATTGGATCGTCTGTGGCTCAACTCAGCAGAGCTCGGGCTGTTACGCTTCGGGAGATCTGGGTCCTTTCGTTGCCATCGGAGCCATGCTGGAAGGTATTCCTTCCGTCGCCAGCGACGTCGTCACCCGTGCCATCTACATCGTCGACTCCGGCGCAAATCCCGTGAAGCTCTACGTCTACTCGAAAACCGACACCGTGTCGGCCTCCGAGGACGCCGTCTCCGTCACCCTGACCAAGACAATCACTCTGCCCCTCACCGGCGGCAGCAACGTCTCGGCCTCCATGGCTGCCAACAACAAGTTCCTATTCATCGGAACTGACGAGGGCACACTCGCCGTCAAGGTCAACAAAAGCAATCTCGTTGTCACCAAACTTGAAGAATTTTCTGCCGCCACGCTTTCCATCACATCGGACCAATACGGGTACGTCACCATCGCGCAGGTAGGTGGCTTCACCGTATACGGTCCCGACGGCGACGTTGAAGAAGACGGTGGCGGAAGCCAATTCATGATTGGCACCACCCAGGCAGTGCCCGCATCCGCGCTCTTCGGTGGCACTCCTCGTTCCGCCCCGCTCCTCGGCTACAAACCCAAGTCAGCGATTAAGTCGGATTCAAACTAGATCCGCTCTTTCGCTGCAGGTGGGCCAAGCATCACCGGGAGTGTCTTAACCCTGTTCAGACACTCCCGCATGACAAGACTTACTTGCTTTCCCATAATTGCGGCCATATACTCCGTGGTTCCTCTCTGGATCACGGAGTAAGTGCTGATGTCCGAGATCCCTCCCATTACTTGGAACCTTGTCCCCCAGAAGGAGTCTTATGTTACGCAGTTTTGTTTTCTCGCTATCTCTTCTTTGTCTTCTTGCCATTGCTGCCATGACCACCAACTGCGGCAGTTCTTCAAAATCCAATAACGGCGGCGGCGGGACCGGCGGTGGCCCTTACGATGTCGTCGGGGACTGGCAAATCACCGTCTCGGGCAATGGCGGCAGTACCACCGGGTACGGAGTGATCAACTCCTCTGGCCTGGCTTTGTTCTTCGACTCGCTCGGGGAGAGTTTAGAGCTGCCCACCATCACTGGCGCCAGCTCTTTTTCCGGGACAATAACCGTTACCGAGCCGGGCGGCCTTTCGTCCAGCGCTTCTGCTCAGGGCAACGTCAGCTCGGCCACTTCCCTCAGTGGTACTGTCAGCGGAAATGGTTCCGGCACCTTTTCCGCCTCTTCTTATTCTCCCGTTACCTCCGTAAAAGCTCTTTCAGGCTCCCTGCTGGGCGAGAGCGAAGGCATCAGCATTCTCGCGGAACTAACCTTTACATCGAGCGGAAGCAACTCGAGCATGAGCTTCACCGGCACGAGTGGCATTACTTGCTTAGTGAGCGGGACATTCACCCAGGAAGGTGGCACCGTATCGACGCTCAACGTTTTCGACGTCTCGATGACCTTCTCCGGCACAAACTGCCCGACCCCGACCACCAGCGCCATAACCGGCCTTGGGTTCGAGAGCAGTTCTGATTACTTCGGCTTTAATTTCAGCAATCCCGCCACCTATCTCTATGCCGACATGCTGGATCCTGCCGGTGCGTTCCCCATCGAAATTTATCCGCAAGCGGTTGGAGCTGCCTCGCCCTCGACTCATGCCCTTAGCCCCGAGCGTCGAGGCCCGCCATGGTCCCAGATTTTTTGATCTCAGCTTCTTCGTAGTCGCTGAGAGCGCGAGCACCGCGCGAATTGCTCGAATTTCGCAAGAGTCCAAGCCCCTGTCCATTCCGACGCGCGAGCGCAGCGAGATAGGAGCGTCCGTCGCGGATCGGGAGACACACACGCTGGCGATGCGGTAAGACTTTTCCCCCGCCGGGTCCCTGTGCGCGTTCAATCCTGGTCAAGGTAATCAGCGCTGGCGAAACCGAAGTAATTGCCGCCCGCTCGGGACAATCTGTCCCATGCCCCTCATCATAGGACAGCATGGCCCAAGGGCTCCGCGAGCGGACTATTTGTCCCCAATGAAAGCAATAACTTACAGGCTGCCAGTTGGCGCGCCAAGTGCAACAGCTAGACCGAATTATGAATATACAACTGCCCCAGAAACGGTCAAACGGCGTAGCAGGCAGGGAGCGATCGAAAACATTCACAGCCCCAAAGCGAGGGCAGCGTCACAGCGCAGCTTGGGGAAAGAGGGTCAGCCTGTTGCTGCTGCCTCTACTTCTTCTCGCGCAACCCGGCTTCGCCCAGGAGCAGGAAGCAGAAGGCCGGATGATCGGTAAGTTTGCCGCCGATCTGGCACCAGCGGTACGAGCCCAGCGGAGCGCCAAGGCCAATGACACCGTGAATGTCATCGTGCAGTACAACCAGACTCCGCGCCCCGAGCACGAAGCGCGCGTACAGAGTCTGGGCGGACGCCTGAACCACAGGCTCGGCGTAGTGAACGGCCTCGCCGTAACCGTTCCGGTCAGTGCGCTGTCCGCGCTGGAAGCCGATCCTGACGTTGCCTCCATCGGTGTCGACCATCCGCTCAAAGCAATGGACCAATACACCGACGCGGCCATGAACGTGAGCGCCGCCTGGAACGCGGGCTACATCGGCACCGGCCTCGGCGTCGCCGTCATTGACAGCGGCATCGACGATCAGCATGTCGACATTTGGGACCGCGTGCTCTATCACCAGGATTTCACGGGAGCCAGCGAGTACAACTCGCAAGGGATGCTGGTGCGTGACACTTACGGCCACGGCACCCATGTCGCGGGCATCATCGCGGGAAGCGGCTGGGTCTCCGGCCAGATCTATGGAGGCGTTGCCTACAACGCCAACCTCATCGATCTACGAGTGCTGGATGGCAACGGCAGCGGCAACGATAGCGAAGTGATTGCCGCGATTCAAAAAGCCATCGCCCTCAAGAATACGTACAACATCAAAGTCATCAACCTGTCGCTGGGCCGCGGAGTGTATGTCCCTTACGCTCAGGATCCTCTGTGCCAGGCGGTGGAATCAGCCTGGAAGGCGGGCATCGTGGTGGTTGTGGCGGCCGGTAATTATGGCCGCTCCGGCGTCAACGGAATCAACGGTTACGGCACCATCACTGCCCCCGGCAACGATCCTTACGTGATCACGGTCGGCGCCATGAACACGCAGGGAACTCTGAGCCGCACCGACGACACCATTACCAGCTACAGCTCGAAGGGTCCTACGATGTACGACCACGTGGTAAAACCCGACCTGGTGGCTCCGGGAAATCAAGTGGTTTCCCTGATCTCCCACAATAGCAATCTGTCCAGCGCGTATCCCGGGAACATGATTCCGGGCCTCTCGAACGATTACTTCATGCTAAGCGGTACCAGCATGGCAACCCCGGCAGCCTCGGCAGCGGCGCTTCTCCTGTTGCAGGCGCATCCGTCGCTCACTCCGGACCAGGTAAAAGCGCGGTTGATGAAGACCGCATACAAGTCTTTCCCGACCTCGAGCGTAGCTACCGATCCCACGACCGGGCAGACCTACACTTCGTATTACGATGTATTCACAGTGGGGGCGGGATACCTGGACCTTCAGGCTGCTTTAGCCAACACCGACCTCGCGTCGTCGAAAGTGGGAGCTGCTCTATCTCCCACAGTCTCGTATGATACCTCGACCGGGAAGGTAACCCTCTCCAATGGAAATTCAACGGTGGCGGGTAGTTCGGTGGTATGGGGCACGTCGGTGGTATGGGGCACATCGGTAGTCTGGGGCACGAATGTCTCCGGCAGTTCGGTAGTGTGGGGCACGTCGGTGGTCTGGGGAACCAGCACCCTGCAAGGATTCAGCGTGGTGTGGGGCTCGACTACGGACACGGCCGATAGCGTGGTTTGGGGCGCCGCGCTCAGCAGCTCGGACGCAGCGATGGCCTCCATCTATGGAGACCTCAAGTAGACCTGCAGTTTCCACCAACCGTCTGAACAGGAGACGGCGTACGAGCTTCCCCACACTTGCGTGACGCCAGAGAATCGCGCCAGAGACTTGAAGTTTTCCGCGGCGGTGTTACCGAGGCTTTTTTCAGGTAGTGGGTCAGTTTCCTTGAAACTGACCCACTACCTTTTTTCATCCAATATTTACATCAGCTTCAACTTTGCGTAACACTTGCAGGTTAGACAAGTTATTAGCCCGCTTGGGGCGAGCGTGGTTTCTCACTCCGCCGGACGCAGTGCCGCCATGGTTCTGAACCCGCGACCAGCATCGAATTTCTCGAAAGGAAACTGGTGATGGGTCCGCAGTACAATACCGAAGCTCGCATCGTCTGCTGCTCTTGACGATGTGCTTGTCTCCGTGATGGTGACCGGACAAACCCAAGTTCTGATACAGGGATAACGTGGATTCCTATAGGTGGGAACTCAAATGAGCGTGAACCGCTTGCCAATGTTGTTTTTTCTTCTCACGGTAATTCAATGAAAATCAACTCGAAAACAAGTACTGTCCGTTTGCTCACCGCCGCCCCAAGCCTGCTCGCAACCCGCTCGCTCCTTGGTGCCTTGTTCGTCTTAGCGAGCGTGCTCCAGTTGCCAGCTCAGAACTCCGTACTAACGGGCGCAATCGGCGGTCGCGTCACCGATCAAGAGCGAGCGGTGGTGCCGGGAGTGCCGGTGGTTTTGCGAAATCTTGCGACTGGGCTGCAACAGTCCGCCGTCACGAATCACGCCGGACTTTACCAATTCCTGGCTCTCATGCCCGGAACGTATTCGGTCACGGCGACGGGAAAGGGCTTTCACGACGCTGAAGCTCTAGTGCGTGTGTTAGTGGGAAATACTACGTCGCAAGATCTTAGGCTACAGGTGGGAGCCAGCGGGGCCACGGTAAAGGTCACCGGGACGATGCCACTTTTGCGGCCCGCGGAATCCTCGGCCAGCACCGTGCTGGACCGGTCGTTTATTGATGAGTTGCCGCTTAACGGTCGCCGCTACACCGATTTCACGGCGCTGACACCCAATAGCAGTTACGACGGCGATACCGGCCTGGTAAGCATCGCGGGACAGCAGGGAGGCGAGGACTCGGGGTACGCCAATGGAAATGGCTCGAATGCCTTCACCGTCGACGGAACCAACGCCACCAACAACTACTTCGACGACATTATTGGGCGTTACCGCATTCCCTATCTCTATGGCGAAGAAGCAATCCAGGAATTTCAGGTTTCCGTCAGCCCTTACTCCGCCGTCTATGGCGGTGGAGCGGGATTCGTCAACGCAGTAACGCGTTCGGGGAGCAATACGTTCCACGGCAGCGCTTTCTATTACAACCGCAACTCGGCGACCGGCGCCAACGACGCTCTTGACGAAGCAGCCGGTTTACCAAAACCGCAAGATAGTCTGCAGCAATTCGGTGGAGGAGTGGGCGGACCGATCCTGCGCAATCGTCTGTGGTTCTTCGTCGATTACGAGCAGCAACTGCGGAGCGATCCGATTTCCGTAATCAACCCAGTGCTCGACCCCACGCAGCCCGGCTTCTTGTCGTCTAACTTCGGCATTCCGGATGGAACGATCCTCCCACAGCCCAACGGACTTTTGCCTGTGCCCGGCGCGGACACCGTGCCGGATGCCACCAATCCGGTTTATCTGCAACAAGTGTCCAACGTCATCAATGGGCTGAATCTGAATCTGGGCAGCAAAGCGAGGCAGCGCAATGATCTGGTCCTTACCCCGCGACTGGATTACCAGCCGAGTTCCCGGGATGGCTTGTTTCTCAGCATGAACTTCAATCATTTCAGCTCTCCCGGAGGCGTGATCACCGACCCAACCGTGGGCAATTATGGGCTGCAAACGCTGGCCAACGCGGACGTGCATACGTTTGAGGCCAGCTTCGGATGGACCCACGCATTTTCCTCAAGGCTGTTGAATGAATTCCACGCGGGTACTTCGCAAGACAACGAAATCTCGACACCCACCGGTTTAGCTCCAAACACGCCGACGGTGATTCTGGATAGTCCCGCCGCGTTTACTCTGGGAAACGCTGCGTTTTCCATTGGGAGAGTTTTCGAAAAACAGTACTCGCTCGCCGAGCGCATGGACTATGTGATTGGCAAGCACACCTTGCAAATTGGTTTCGATTGGAGCCGCTCCTGGGATGCTGACACCAACGATGGCGGCGCCGACCCGAACGAGGCTGCCGATTTCGGCTCGCCGCTCGGACTCTATGAATTTCCCAGTCTGCAAGCTCTTGCCCTCGGACAGTACATCAATTTCAGCCAGGCCGCTGGGCAGCCAAGGTTCTCTTTTTCGGTGCCTTACTACGGATTCTACGTGCAGGATACGTTTCGCGCGTTGCCGAAGTTGACGCTGGAAATGGGCCTGCGCGAGGACTTCCAGGTTTATCCGCAACCGGCCGAGAATCCCGCCTTCCCGCTCACCGGACAATATCCCAACCAATTTCGACGCTTGGCGCCGCGCCTTGGATTTGCCTGGCAGCCCGCATCGAAGACGGTCGTGCGCGGTGGATTCGGCATGTTTTACACCAACATGAACGGGCTGAACTACCGCAACGCAGTGATCTCGAACGGACTGGCCTCGCAGCAGTCGGAGGTGAGTGCGCAGTACGACGGAGGGCTCCCGAACCAGCAGACGCCAACCTTCCCCAATATCTTGCCGGCAAATTCTCCTCTGTTCGAGGGTTCCCCGGATATCTCCCTGGTTTCTCCGCAATTCCGCGTGCCCTACATATTGCAGGCGAGTCTGCAGGTTGAGCGCGAAATTGCGGAGAACACAACGGTCAGCGTCGGCACCATGTGGAACCATGGGGTTCACCTCCTCTCCGGCAGCGCCTATGATTTGAATCTGATGCCCTTCACGGGCACGAGCAGCTACACCGTGTGTCCTCCGAACACAACCACGCTGCCTTGCAGCGGTCCTACATACGTCCTCCCGAACATGGACAATGCGCTGCTTACGGAAGGCCGCCTCACTTCCCAGTTCAACGAGATTAACGAACTGATCAGCCCGGCGCAGAATTATTACAACTCTTTCTTCGTGCAGCTGCAACAGCGCATGTCGCATGGGCTCTCATTGCAGGCGTCCTACACGTTCGCGAAAAGCATCATGCTCGACGGCATGGACTTCAATAATCAGTTCGACTTCAGCAATACCCACGCACCTTCGCTGCTCGACCAGCGAAACCGAATTACGTTGGCTGCGGTGTACCGCCCCGAACTGGAAAGGCTGACCACGTCCGGCAAGGGACGTGCGCTATTGTCGGGCTGGACGCTGAGCAGCGTAATGGAGTTCTCGTCGGGCCGTCCTTACGCAGGTTTGTTGAGTCCAGCGTGCACGACCACGCTCAACAACAACCTCACCACGCCGAGCAACGATGTAAACCTAAGTCAGTCGCCAAGCTGCGGAATCCTCGTCAACGGACAGGTCACCGGCAACAGCAACCTGAACGACAGCGCGTTTAACCAGGACACGGCCAATACCGCGGGCGGCATTAATGGCGCTGGCCCAACCCCAGGGATCGGCCTGAATTCTTTTTATGGCCCGTGGCTGGAACGGATTGACGCGGGCTTGGCGCGCCGCTTTGAAGTCCGCGAGGGGATGGAACTGGAATTTCAGGCTCAGGCATTTAATTTGTTCAACCACCCTAACTACTACGTCCAAAACGGGGACGGGGTCAACCAACTGCAATACAACCCGTATGGCGGCAGTTGTGGAGACAGCATGTCGGCGACGCAGACCTGCTATCTGGTACCCAACTCGGGTCCGGGCAACTTTGGCGCTCTCCAGGAAATCAGCCCCAACGGACTTCCCAGAGTATTGCAGTTTTCCGTGAGATTCAAATTCTAAGGGGGGCGAATCATGAGAATTCTAGTCATCGAAGACGAAGCCAAAACCGCCAAGTTCCTGCAGAAGGGACTGGGAGAAGCAGGTTTCGTGGTGGATGTCGCCGGAGACGGTTTGGACGGGTTGCACCTGGCGCAGGAGTTGGAGTTCGATCTGGTCATTCTCGACGTGATGTTGCCCGGGCTGGATGGTTGGCAGGTTCTCACTCGCTTGCGTCAAGAAGGCCGGCGCGCGCTCGTGCTTTTTCTGACCGCTCGCGATGCCGTTCACGAGCGAGTGCGAGGGTTCGAACTGGGCGCGGACGACTATCTGGTAAAACCGTTCGCCTTTTCCGAGTTGCTGGCCCGCGTTCGATCGCTGCTGCGCCGTGGGCCTGCGCGGGCGCAAGAGGGGCTGCGCCTGGCCGACCTTGAAATCGATTTATTACGCCAGCGCGCCACCCGCGCCGGGCACCGCTTGGAGCTGACTTCCAAAGAGTTCCTTCTTTTATCGCTGCTGGCGCGGCGCGCGGGCGAGGTCCTATCGCGAACCCTGATCGCTGAAGCGGTCTGGGACATGAACTTCGACAGCGACACCAATGTCGTGGACGTCAATGTGCGCAGGCTGCGCAGCAAAGTGGACGATCCTTTCTCGCTGAAACTGATCCATACCGTTCGGGGCGCCGGATATGTCCTGGAATCCGCCCATTAGCCTCGCGCCTCTCTCCCGCTTGTGGGGAACTTTGGCCTTCCGGCTAACCGCCAGCTACGCGCTTGCCGGCTTGTTTCTGGTGTCCTTCGCCACGGCCAGTCTTTATCTAGTGTTGGTGAGCGAACTGGAGAAAAGCACCGATCTGTTCCTCGCGGACAAGGTGCACGTGCTGCGCACCATGTTGCGAGAGAGACCCGACGACTGGGACGCACTGCGGGAGGAAGTCGAACTGGAATCGGCCGCGCGCCGCTACGAGCAGTTCTATATTCGCCTGCTGGATGAACGAAACACACCACTGTTGATGACACCGGGCATGGCGGACCAATTGGACTTGGCGCAATTATCCAGTCAAACCCAAAGCCGACCTGATCGCACCATTCGAATGAAGGGCAGGGACGGTCGAGCCTTTCGCACGGCCAGCGCATCGGCACCGGTCGGTTCCCTTGCCGCTCAAACTGACACCATTCAGATTGCGATTGATGTCTCGCAAAAGGAGGAACTGCTGGCACGCTATCGGTTTTGGTTTTGGGCCATTCTGCTGGCAACCTTCGCCATCTTTCCACTGATCGGGTATCAGATTGCGCGGCATGGCATTCGTCCAGTGGAAGAAATGGCAACGACCGCACGCCACATTAGTTCGACGAACCTGCGGGAACGCATTCTTCCCGAAGGATATCCATTAGAGCTAGCGTCCCTTGCCAGTACCTTCAACCAAATGCTGGACGGCCTGGAAGAGTCGTTCGAGCGCATTTCGAGATTCTCGACGGACATTGCGCACGACCTGCGCACTCCCGTGAATAACATTCGCGGGGAAGCGGAGGTGGTTCTGGCCCGGGCACGAAGCGCCGACGAATATCGCGATGTGATCGAGTCCTGCCTCGAAGAAGCCGTGCGGCTATCGGATCTCATCGGGGATCTCCTATTTCTGGCGCGTGCGGAAAGCCCACTGACACAGTTGCGCCGCGAGCGGGTGAATGTGGGCGAATTGCTCGGCGGAGTGCGGGAATATTACGAAGCCTCGGCTGCGGACGGCGGAATCTTGCTCACCACCAAGGTCGGCGACAAACCGGTCGTTGCCGAACTGGATCGCACGCTCTTGCAGAGGGCAGTGGGTAACCTGGTCTCGAATGCCTTGACCCACACGCCACGCGGAGGAGTCGTTGTGTTAGGAACGAACATTGATTTTTCGAACGCGGATTTTTCCAGAATTCGCATCGAAGTCTCCGATACAGGTGTCGGCATTCCACCGGAAGCCCTGCCGAGGGTTTTTGATCGCTTCTTCCGTGTAGACTCGTCGCGTTCCCAAGGTTCAGGCGGCACTGGCTTGGGGCTGGCGATCGTTCAGAGTATCGCACTGCTTCACGGCGGTAATGTGGAGATTTCGAGCCAACCGGGACAAGGCACGCGGGTCACGCTCCACATGCCAGCCTCCTGCGTGAGATGACAATAGAAGATGACAAGATAAGAAGCACACATGTCCCAATCTCCAAATCCGGCCGTGCCGCAGCAGGTGGCACCTCTGCTTGCGTTGGCTACTCAGTTTCTCAGGGCCGGGCGACCGGCCGATGCGATCACGCCGTTGCGCGATGCAGCGCTGCTGCAGCCTTCCAATGCCATCATCCAGCACGATCTCGGCCTTGCCTGCCTCGAGGTCGGCCGTGTACCGGATGCGATCGCGGCATTGCAGCGAGCGGTCGCCAGCGACCCGCGCTACGCCGATGCATATTTCCGCCTGGGAATTGCCTTGGAGAAGCTGGGCAACATCGGCGGGGCAATCGCCGCGTACGACCGTGCCTTGAAGCTGCTCCCATCCCTGACCGAGGCGTGGTTCCGCGCCGGCGCCTTGGTCTACATACTGGGCCATCTCGACGAGGCGATCGGCTGTTTCCGCCGCGCGGCGGCGACCGGAGGTAGGACCAACTTCGGCCGCCTGGGCAAGGCGCGGGCGTTGCTGATCGAGGATCGCAACAAGGAAGCCGAACAGGTATTGCGAGAGACGCTGGTGGCCGATCCGCGGAATGCTATGGCGTACGAGTTGCTCGGCAATCTGCTCTCTGAGTTCGGTCGCTTCGACGAAGCCCGTGCATGCTTCGAACGCGCCATCGCCATCGCGCCGCTGCTGGTGGGAACCTACTACGAACTGGTCCGGTGCCGCCCGGTCACCAGCCACGACGACGGTCTCCTCCAACAAATGCAGTCCGCCCTCGCCACACCGGGACTGGAACTGGCGCAACGCCAGCGTGTTCACCTCGCGATTGGCAAGGCGGCGGAGGATCTTGGCGACTACGGCTTGGCCATGCGGCATCTCGACGCCGCAGACAGCGTGCGCCGCAGCTTTGCATCGTTCGACTCGGCCGCGTTCTCCATCGAGATCGACCGTCTGATTGTCCGCTTTACACCCGACTTAGTCGCGCGCGCCCCCGAACTCGGCAGCTGCGATGCGACGCCGGTGCCGATCGTCGGCATGCCGCGGTCCGGCACAACTCTCGTCGAGCAGATCGTCTCCATGCATCCCGAGGTCAGGGGCGGCGGTGAGTTGAATTTCTGGAACGAGCGCGGGGCAGCGTGGCTGCGCTCTTATTCGGCCGGAAACCCCGCGGCCGGGAACGAGACGCCGTTCGTTCTGTCGGAGTTCTTGGCCAAGGCGGCGGCGGATTATCTCGGCGTACTGCGCGCGATCGCGCCGAAGGCGGCGCGAGTGACCGACAAGATGCCGTTCAACTTCCTCTGGGCCGGGCTGATCCACCTGGCATTCCCGCGCGCCACCATCATCCATTGCCGCCGCGCCGCAGTCGACACAGCGCTGTCGATTCATCAAACTCATTTCCATCCGAGCCTCGCGTTTCCGACCGGTGGCGACGAGTTGGTCGCGTATTTCCGCAGCTACCAGCGGCTCATCGACCATTGGCGGAGAGTGTTGCCGGCGGATCGTTTCATCGAGGTCGATTACGAGGACCTGACCCGCGCGCCCGAACCAGTCATCCGGCGGATCATTGCGGCCTGCGGCCTGACGTGGCACGACGACTGCCTGCGCCCCGAATCGAATCCGCGAGCTGTGAAGACGCCCAGCAAGTGGCAGACCCGGCAGCCGATTTATCGCACCTCCGTCGCGCGCTGGCGACGTTACGAACCCTGGCTCGGGCCCCTGCGCGCGCTCGTCGATGTTTAGCGGGTCCACGAGGGGGATACGTCTCCCCCTGTTATGGATTTCTTCATCCCTAACTTCGGACTCTCATCAAGCGAACCGAGTTGGTGTAGACTGGTGCGCTTGTCTGCAAGCAGGAGGCAGTGGTGGCCATGCTGGAATCACTTGGAGTTCGCTCGTGCAAACTTATCCTTGCGTCCGTCCTTTGTGTTTCGCCAGCTTTTGGACAGGCTTTCCTGTTTAATCGCTCTGATTTCGCCCTCGGCACGCAGCCGGGAGGCGTGGCGGTAGGAGATTTCAACAACGATGGCAGGCTCGACGTCGCCGTGACCGACGGATTTTCTCAGACCGTGACGATCTTGCTTGGCCAGAGCAACGGCGAGTTCAAGCAGCGCGCCACTTACTCGGCGGGGTACGAGACCGGCGCGGTAGTAACCGGCGATTTCAATCACGACGGAAAGTTGGACATCGCGGTGGCGAACTGGGTGGGGAGCAGTGTCTGGGTTTATTTGGGCAATGGCGACGGAACTTTTGGATCGCCGATTAAGACGGACGTTCCTTACTACGCCAGCGAATTGGTGGCAGCTGACTTCAACGGCGACGGCAAACTCGACCTGGCAGTGACCAGCAACTCTGCGTATTCCGTTTACGTTTTGCTAGGCAAAGGGGATGGATCGTTCGAAACACCCGTGACTTACACGACCCCGAGTTACGACCTTGGCATCGTCGCTGAAGATTTCAATGGGGACGGACATACCGATTTGGCAGTGGCCTCGTACTACAGTGGAATTTACGTGATGTTGGGTAATGGGGACGGCACCTTTCAGACAGGCACCACATATCCGGCGGGCGACACACCTATCGCGTTGGTTGCGGATGACTTCAATGGAGATGGAATCCTCGATTTGGTGGTCACAGATGGCCCCGATTGCGGATGCGCGTATATGTCCGTGCTGATCGGGAATGGCGATGGAACATTCCAGGCTCCGCTAACCACATCGATTGCCGCCGCGGGTCCAATCGTGGCCGGGGATTTTAACCGAGACGGCAAACTGGATGTCGCAGTCGACAACGGGCCGGTGACCGTCTTCCTCGGAAACGGTGACGGAACGTTTCAGCCGAGTGTTGGGTATGGCTCAGACGGTTCTTCGGAAGCATTTGCCACAGGCGATTTCAATCGCGACGGTGTGATCGATTTTGTAATCACAAATTTTAATGGGAATGAACCGACCCACCTTTCCACTCTTCTTGGAAACGGCGATGGAACATTCGGGAATTCTGCGGCGTATGAGACTGGCCAAGATCCTTTGGGAATCGCGAGTGCTGATTTTAACGGAGACGGATACCCGGATCTTGCGACAGTAAACACCCTGGACAGCACGGTCTCTGTTCTTCTCGGGTTAGGAGGCGGGAAGTTTGGTCAGGCTGCAACTTACTCGGTGAGTAGTGGACAGTACGGACCGATTGTCAGCGCCGACTTTAACAATGACGGGCGGCCGGATATTGCAACAGCCAATTATTCGTCGGGCAAGGTTTCGGTTCTTTTGAACCTGGGCGCCGGGGTTTTCGCAACGTATAAGGACTATCCTGCCGGCAGCGCGGTACAGGCGCTAGTCGCCGGCGATTTCAATAATGATGGAAACATCGATCTCGTTGTAGGAAACCAAGGGGGTGGCCTTTCATTTCTGGCCGGGAATGGAGAAGGTGGATTTAAGGCTCCCGTCGCCTTTGCTTCCGGGCTGAGCCCGGTTTCAATTGCCGCTGCTGACTTTAATGGAGATGGAAACCTTGATCTTGCGACGGTGTCCGGATCTGGAACCAGCGTTTCGATTTTACTGGGTAAAGGCAATGGTACTTTCGATTCCGCCGTAGCCTACGCTACCGGCTTGGAGCCGACGGCGGTAGTTGCTGCGGATCTTAACCGGGACGGAAAAATTGACCTGGCGGTATTGGCCAGCTTTGTACCCGCCGTATCAATCCTGTTAGGGAATGGCGATGGGACATTCCAGAGTTACACTAATTTTGCGACGCAGAGTTCTCCGACGGGGCTCCTGGCGGCGGATTTCAGCGGGCGGGGCATTCTTGATCTTGCGACTTTGACGTCGTTAGTAAATTACGAAGTCGGCATACTGGCGGGAGACGGCAACGGCAACTTCAGTTCGCCGGCAACCTACTACCCGGGCGTGGGGCCGGTGGCTTTCGTTGCCGCTGATTTCGATAAGAACGGCAGCACGGACCTCGCCATAACAAATGCCATTTACTCAACGCAGACCGTCACCGTGATGCTGAATGGGGCGATTGTCGCCTTATATCCTGGTTCTTTGAGCTTTCCAGAAACGGTAGTTGGCGGCAAGAGCAAACCGCTCACGATGCAGCTGAGCAATCCGGGGACGACCCCTCTGACGGTTCACTCCATCGCAATTTCCGGAGCAGACCCCAGGGACTTTACCGAGACGAACAATTGTGGGGGGCGGGTTCCGGTAGCGAAGGTTTGTACGGTGACAGTCGAGTTTCAACCAACTGCAAAGGGCAGGAGCTCGGCGGTGCTAACTATCAAGGATAACGCTCTGCGCGGCACGCAATCTGTTCCTCTTGTGGGTACCGGTGACTAAAAGAGAGGGGCCCACTTTCCACCAGTTGCGATGAAAAGCGACCTTTTCCCCAGCGCCAACCTGTCTAACGTTTCGGGCTGCGCCCCAGTCACATCCTTGGCCAGTGGTCCGGCCTGCGATGATAGGCTCATCGGGCTCGAGGTGCCCCTGAACAAGATCGTGCGCAGTTGAAAATCATTGATGCCGTCATGGTTGAGATCAATGTATAGGGGAACGCTTGGGTGCATATCCTGATACGTCTCGGCGTAAACAACTTTCGCCTCGGACGTCCCGGCCAGTGCCAGCACACTCACTCCGGCTGCGATTGCCACCTGCGCATACGCATTGAGTTGCCGGTCAAGGGAATCGGAGATTTTGAATCTCTTACGGGACCGGGGAGCGCCGGACACAGGCCTGCCTCCGAAGGCGTTTCATTATCTGTCCGCCCGCTTCAACAATAAACGCTCAATTGCCGAAATTACGAAGTCGCCGTCATTTCAAAAGCGAAGATTACAAAAATGTAATCTCCGCGTCATCTTAGCGTCTCTTTCCCAAAACTACAGTGGTAGGCACCGAACACTTGCGCCAAGCCCTGTGGGAGATTGAGAACAATAATGAGCACCCCTACCAAGTCCCTTCCACTAAACCGCCACGAAATCCCTTCCACTATCGTTGCACGCTGAGAAAACGAATAAGGAGAACAGTATATGTATTCAAATAGGATCCGAAATAAGTCTCGAAAGAAGCCTCGGACCAACCACCTGCGTCCGCTCGCCGGACTCATGGCGGCGGGGCTGGGCCTTTCCGGGCTTGCCGCTGCTCAATCCCAGCTGTACTACCCCACCTACGTCACCGGCCCGCAAACAAACGGCTCTTGGGTCGTCAGCTCTGGACAGATCATCAACCCGGCCGGCACCCAGGTAAACCTCGGCATCGAAGTTCGGGCCAAGGCCATCGCGCTGAACCCCGTTCTAAAGACTCACACCGCTGCTGTGCTCACCTTGGGTACGTATGCGTCCAATGGCAACGGGGCCGTCGAGGTGTTCGACACCCAGACCGGCGTTGTCCTGCAGAACTACACCCCGGCCGGAGGAAACGATCCGAGCGGCAGCTACAGCGGCATAGCCTATTCGGCGGACGGCACGCACCTGGTGTTCAGCCAGGACGACAGCTATGTCACCGTCGCCAACGTCAACGCGCAGGGCTTGCTGTCTGACGACGCCCAGATCAGCGTGCCCCCGAACAGTTCCTTCATCACCTGCTTTCCGAACAGCCCTCCGGGCGCTTATGCCGTACCCTGCGGCACGTTCTATAGCCCGAGCACTTCCTATCCTGGCGGCGTCGCGGTCTCAAGTAATGGCCAGAGCGCCTATGCCCTGCTAAACCAGAACGATACGCTCACCCAGATCAACCTGATCACCAACCAGCAGGGTACGCAGATCCGGGTTGGCAACGCGCCGCATAGCGTTGTGATCAACCATGCTGGCACGACCGCCTACGTCAGCAACGAGGGTGGCCGCGCGGCTACCGAGGCGGATTTCCAGATCTGGTCCGCCGGCACTGAAATCGTCGCCGACCCGGTGGTTGGCGCCGCTATCACCGGCACTGTTTCTGTGGTTGATCTAGCCTCGATGACGGTCACCGCAAACATCTCGACCGGTGGTCTGCACCCGACCGGGATGGCTTTCTACGCAGGGAACCTGTTGGTCGCCAATACCTATAGCGACACCATTTCGGTGATCAACACGGCCAGCAACCTGGTGGAGCGGACCATCAACCTTGGACTGCCGATCGGAATACCCGGCCAAGGCTCGGCGTATGGCGCTGCGCCGGACTCTATCGCAGTCGATAGCAAGAACGGCATTGCCTACGTCGCGCTTTACAATGCCAACGCGGTCGCGGTCGTGAACCTCGCCAACGGGGTGCAGAATCCCGTCGAGGGCATGATTCCGGTCGCCTATGCTCCGGCCTCGGTCGTACTGGACGCGTCCGCTAACGTGCTCATCGTTGCCAATGACAAGGGCATCGGGACGCGTAACTCGTTCGAGTGCGACCATGGCGTCTGCGGCTACAACACCCACCAGGACGATGGCACTGTCAGCATCGTCCCGGTACCGAATAGCGCCACCTTGGCGACTATGACGGCCAACGTCTACGAGTACAACCACTGGAATCGGACGGCAAATATCGAGTCTGCCTCCGGTGGCAGCCCCACTGCCAAGCCGGCCGCAATCCCGGCGAAGATCGGCGATCCGTCGCTGATCAAGCACGTGTTCCTGATCGTCCGTGAAAACCGCACTTACGATCAGATCCTGGGCGACGTGACCGCCGGCAATGGCGACGCTTCGCTGGCGGTGTTCGGCGACGGCTCCGCAGCTGGCGGCACTCCAATCACGCCGAACGTACACGCGCTGGTCACGCGCTTCCCTCTCCTGGACAACTTCTACGATCCCAGCCGCCAGTCGGCTGACGGTCACCAGTGGATCACCGAGGGCATGGCGCCCTACGCCGACGACATCCAGTCGCCTGACTGGGTTCGCAGCTATCCCGGCGGAAATGCCGGCGATGCCCTCGCCTATCAGAAAACGGGCTTCGTGTTCTCGGAAGCCTCGGCCGCAGGCCTGTCCCTGAAGCTCTACGGCGAATACGTCGAGAACGATACGTTCCTGCAGCCGGGCGGGTCGACCAGCGAGCCGAGCTGGAGCGACTTTTACGCCGACTCGCAATGCTTCGAAGGAGGTCCCGATTGCGGACCGCCAGGAACACAGGGTGAGACCACGCTGTACTTCCAAAACACGGTCCAGGCAGAGTCCTCAATCCCGGCCGTCTACAACCACCTGATCAAGAACTTCCCGCAGTTCGATCTGGGCATTCCCGATCAGTTCCGCGTCGATCTATGGCTGCAGGACTTCAACAATGACGTGGCCAACAATTCGGTGCCCACGTTGAGCATCCTGTGGATCATGTGCGACCACACCGGCGGCCCGCCGGCGGTACAGGCAGAAGAAGCCGATAACGACCTGGCCGTTGGGCGCATTATCGACTACATCAGCCACAGCAGCGTGTGGCCTACTTCGGCGATCTTCATCGAGGAAGACGATGCCCAGAACGGCGTCGACCACGTCGACGGTCACCGCAGCCCAGGCTATATCGTCAGCCCCTACGCCGTGCAGAACGGACCAACCGACAGCACCTACTACACGCAGGTCAACATGACGCGGACGATCGAGCAAATCCTCGGTCTGCCCCCCATGAACCAGTTCGATCTCACCGCGACGCCGATGAGGACGGATTTCACCAACAACCCGCCCGCGGATAACTTCCTCCCGTGGACGCACGTGCCGAACCAGATCCCACTGAACCAGGGCGTTACCGCGAGCGCAGCCGACTCCACCGGCAGCCCCGCGGTCAAAGCCCTGAGGGCAGGTTGGCTCCAGAAGAAGGCGCAGATCTTCGCCGGCAAACTGACCAAGCCTGACTCCGAAGACCCGGACACTGTCAACCATTTCAACTGGTATGAGTCCACCGGGTTTACGCGGCCCTATCCGGGTGAGAAGACGGTTCGCCCCGCGACCGAATTCAACAACCCGGCACCCACCAAGGTTGACGACGACGACTAGAAGACGTTCTGTCCCCAACCGCCCTCTCCCCAACGACCGGGGAGAGGGTTTTTTCCAACTCGGAGAGGCCTCTTCTTCTACAGGAAACACTGTATATCCCTCCCATTCCCTGACTGGCTGTCCTTCTCCCTCGGACCACCCTTCATGAACGTGGAAAGCCGCCCGGCGGTGTGCCCTCCTTCGCCAGTTGCATGCCAGCAGGTTGGAAGCGGAGAGTGGGCTGCATCGAGGCTTCCGCAGGGTTTGCTGGAGTCTCGGCCAGAATCTGAAGGAAGCACTGTGTAGACGCTCTACGGCAAACCACTGAATCACACTGGATGGTCCTCGGCCCGCGGTGTGAGGATCCGCGTGCGCACCGTCCGGGAGACGCGGCATTGTGATCGGCTTCTGTCCTTGGTGCGGCATTGAGCTGCCGACAGAGGCCGTGAACATCAAGCCTGACAAGCCAGCTGGTGAACTCAATTGGCGGGAACAGGAGCAAGCGCAAAGCCCGGCGCAGCATTTCGTCGATTCGCCCCCATCGCCAGCGAGTTGTATTCCTAATTCACACGATTCACTAATAGCAGGAGAGAAAAGCTTGACAAAGCAGTGAAGACGAAAGTAAAAGTGTGAGCGAAAGCAAACGTTACAAAACGCAAGTATACGAATATCATCTGCTTTGGGTCTTTTGCGGGAGGCCGTCCATGCGAGTGCCAAGAGTGGAATGTTTGCCGGTTCGCTATCGTTTGCTCTCCACCGTGCTGTTTTCCGTTGTCTCAATCCTGGGTTCGGCTCTCTCCCTTTGGGGTCAGGGGAGCTACCGGGCGCAGTTGCGCGGTGTTGTTTCCGATGCGACGGGAGCGGTTGTGGCCAATGCTACGGTGACCATCCGTGACGTCGGTACAGACATTTCCAACTCTGCGCATACGGACGACAAGGGATCGTATTTCTTCACCGGTTTGCGCCCTTCCACCTACGCCGTCAAGGTTGAGGCCCACGGCTTTCGTTCGGCGGAACGAACCGGAGTGGTTCTGGCGGTCGATCAGGAGTCATCGCTGAACTTCAGGCTGGACATTGCAGGCGCATCGACTTCTATCAGCGTTACGGCCGCGCCGCCGCTGCTGGACACGGACAACGCGACCCTGGGCACGGACATTACCCACGAGTACATAAACGAAATCCCGTTGATGGGCCGCGACTACTTCGGTCTGACGTTCCTGGCGGCGGGCGTCACCGAGGTGGCGGGATCGGGTACAGGGGATAACTATCCGGCCGGAACGAACTTCAGTTCCAACGGGCAGCGCAACGCGACCGCCGAGATACGGCTGGACGGCGCCCTCATCAGCGCGCCGGAACAGGGCGAGGGTGGAAACACCAACGTGTACTACGAGCCCCTGGTTGATTCCGTGCAGGAATTCAAAGTGCAGAACAACAGCTTTTCGGCGGAGTTCGGCAACAATGGCGGCACCGTGGTAAATATGGTGCTGAAGAGCGGAACCAACGCCTTCCATGGCACGGGCTGGTATTTCCTGCAGCGTCCGGGGATCGATGCTCGGGATTTCTTTAATCCCGCGCCCAACCCCAAGCCAGACAGCAAGCGTGACCAGGGTGGCTTCTCGCTCGGGGGGCCAATCAAGAAGAACAAGACGTTCTTTTTTGTTGACTTCGAGAAGGTGAAAAGCTCCAGCGCGGTCAGCGGGCTCGTGACCGTACCCACCATGGCGGAACGGCAAGGCGACTTCTCGGGACTTACAAATCCCATTTACGATCCGAAGCAGCCTCTCGTTCCCTGTCCGGCGCCGGCGACACCCGGCACGATGTGCCGGCCGCTAGTGCAGGACGGAGGAGTCATCCCGGTGGGCGAACGGGATCCCATCGGAATGGCTGTGCTCAATCTCTACCCGAAGCCCAGCAACTCGAACGAATTCGGTAACTATAACTACACAACGCTGGCGCAGGCGCCGGATTACCAGTTCGACATTAAACTGGACCACCAGATCAACGACAAAAACCGCATCAACGGCCGCTACAGCCGCGGCTGGAACAACTACACCACTCCGCTCACCTTAGGCGATAGCTTCGATAATGATGGAATTGCCAGCGGTGTGACTGTGGCGCAAAATGGCTCGTTCGAATATTCCTGGACCGTGAACCCGCGGATCATCTGGACCAACCATGCGGCGGTCGACCGGGTGCACGAACTGTCGCTGCCGGGTATCCCAACAATCTCCGGTTTCAACGCGTCACTGCCGTCTGGCACGCAAGGATTGCCTTCTGTGTTCGAGCAGGCCAACGGGATCGACCACATGCCCACGTTTATGATGCAGGGGAATCTGCCGTGGAATAACCTTTACGATCAGTGCTGCATCTACACCAAATTCGGCCACACACTGGTGAGCTATTCCTCACAGTTGGTGATCTCCAAAGGATCGCACCTGATCAAGGTGGGAGGGGAACAGAGAATTTTTTACAACAATTTCTGGCAGCCGAACAACCCGACCGGCCTCCTGACTTTTACGGATGACGTCACATCTCCGAACCCATTCAGCGACACTACGCAGATTTGCAACGGACCCTGCAGCAATCCAAACAATATCGAGACCATCACGACGGGCAACCCGCTGGCCAGCTTGGCTCTTGGCTACGGCGATAATCTCAACGCAACCAGTCAGCTGTTAGTGACTCCCTCGGTGGCCAACCGGTCATTGGAGCAAGGGTTTTACATCCAGGATGACTGGAAGGTGAATTCGAAGCTCACGCTGAATCTAGGCCTGCGCTACGAGTGGAGTTCGCCCTATACCTCGCGCAACAACCAGCTCGAATTCAGCAATTTCACGGCGGATTCCGGCGTAGGCATCAATCTTGCGAGCCTTCCCGGCACCGCGCCAGCAGGCACGATGAGCGCGCAGGCGACGATGCAGAGCGTGGGGCTGAATCTTCCCGCGACGCAGGAGTTGTTCGGCACGACGCAGTTCGCCACCTCCAGCATGAGGACGGTCCCGACGTACCGCAAGGACATCGGACCGAGGCTGGGCTTTGCCTACGCGTTCGATTCCAAGACGGTGGTGCGCGGCGGGGCCGGCATTTATTTTGGCATGAGCCCGGCCACAAACTTCCAGTACCCCGGCTCTGCGTTCCGCAAAACGGCCAACCTGTTTTTTACTAACAACGATTTCGCCACTCAATCGGCAACTCTGGAAAACCCGTTTCCCACGGGCTTTACCGGTCCGCAGGGTAGGCAGTACGGCCAATTTGCAAACTGGGGCTATCAAAACCCGAACGATTTGGGCACGACCGCGGCGCGGGACGCCGACATCTACCAGTGGAATCTGGGAGTACAGCGAGAGCTGCCCAGCGAGATCGAGGTTGGCGCCGACTATGTTGCAAACCGCAGCACCCATCTACCCTGGTCTGGCACCAACAACCGGGCTTTCATCCCCTCGTCCTTGGTGGGCCAGGTTGCGGCCGCTGTAACTCCCACCGACTCGACCTGCCAGACGGATAGCTGCGTCAGCAATTTTCTTGAGACCCAGGTCGGCAATCCGTTTTACAACATGTTCAATACCCCTTGCGTATCGACCCCTTCCAACCCTTGCTTCAATGAAGTTAATTCCAACTACGGCCAATCGACCTTGCCCTTGGCTTATCTGTTGAATAAGTACCCGCAATTCGCCGGCGATTTCGAGGGCCTGATGCTGGAGAGCGCGAATTCTTGGTACAACGCGATGCAGTTCCGTTTTCAGAAGCGCACCACGCACCACGTAAGCTTCGAAGGCAGCTACACCATATCGAAGGAGACCGATTATTCTTCGGCAGGCCGGAACAATTGGGTAGGTGGGCTCAGTCTCGGCCTTCCGCAACAACTGGACAATCTGAAGGCGGAGCATAGCATCGGCGCCAGTGACGCGCCGCAACGGCTCGCGGCCGCCGTGGTTGTCGACCTGCCCGTCGGCCGCAAACAATGGATTGGCGGCGATATGAACCGAGCCGTGGATGCGGTCATCGGAGGCTGGTCGGTCGCAACCATGATCACTCAACAATCGGGGCAACCTATGGCCATCGGCATGTCCAACGCGCGCCTGGCCAACGGCACCCAGCGTCCCGAGGTTCTCTGCCCCAAGCTCAAGAGCGGGACTAGCATGCACGACGTGGCCTTGAACTGGGAAGCGAACTCGACAGCCATAAGCAACGGTCTTCCTCCCGTGAACTCCTTCTTCAACGCCAATTGCTTTGCAGATCCGGGAGACCAGATTCCGGGCAACGCACCCCGCTATTTTTCCGGCTTGCGCGTTGACGGGATCCACAACGCGGATCTTAACCTTTACAAATCGTTCGTGCCTAAAGAAGGCATGCGGCTGGAAGTGCGGGCCGAGATGTTCAACTTCACCAATCACCCTCGCTTTGGACAGCCGAATTCGGCTGTAGGAGGTGCGGAGGGGGGGAATCCGTTTTTCGGAACGATTTCCGGCGCCGCTGTGGGAGAAACGCCCCGCTTCTTCCAGTTCGGAGTGCGGTTCGAGTTCTAGCGCCACGATTCAGATATTGACTGAGGCATAGACATGACAAGCGCGCAGCGCGGCGTGAAGCTCAGCGGATGGCTCATCGTTCTGTTCACGGCGGTGATGGCCGCCGGTCAAACGCGGCTGGGCGCGCCATCCTATCAAGATCCGGGGTCGCCGCAATGGACAGCGTGGGCGGCGCCGGGGGCGAAGGCCGTCGGCATGATGATCGTCAACCTCGATAACGGTGACGATGAAACCTACTATCCGAGCGTGGATCGGGCGATCCGCGCCACCCGCAAGCAAGGAATCTTCGTTATCGGATATACGTACACCGAGTACGGCGCGCGAGACCCGCACATTGTCCGGCAAAAGATCGATGCGGTATACCGCAACTACCTGGTCGATGGCATGTTCTTCGATGAGGCGCCCACCGATTGCACCGCCAGCAATCCGTTTCTTCCCACCGAGTTCTTGTACTACGAGGCCCTGACAAATTACGTGCACGAAAAGGCGGGCGCGCGGATCACGGTGATAAATCCCGGAACCTACAGTCCAAGCGATTGCTGGATGGGAATTGCCAACATCCTGATGAACTGGGAAGACCAGGGTTTAGCGACCTATAAGAACGACTATGTCGACTATGCGTGGGTGCATAAGTACCCACCCGACCGCTTCTGGCACATCATCTATGGCATGGGCGCAGACCAAGTCCAGACCGCGTTGGAACTAGCCAAGCAGCGCAACGCCGGCTGGGTTTACTTGACGGAGGAAACAAGTAATCCGTACGCGAGCCCCCCGAAGTACTGGGCAGCAGAAACCGCGGCAGTGGAACAACAGGCCGTGCAGGCCCCGTTTGCCAGCGCATGGCCGGACGCTTTCGATGCCCAAGGCAATCGGGCGCCAGGGCGTACTTCGATTCGCTGGGACGGCGCGAGCGCGGACAACTGGCAGATATTTCTCGACACCGATCAGAATGCGAAGACCGGGTACGACGGCGGTGGCATCTCGGTTGGCGCGGAATACATGTTCGCAAACGATGGTAGTACAGGCCGTTTATGGCAATACACGGGCACAGGCGCAGATTGGAGCTGGAAGGAAATCGCCGCGCATGCCGCGCTCGACCCTCTCGATCCTGGCGTTCAGGCCGCGAGCTTCGACACAGCAAGCCTGGGCGGCACGAAAGCTTTGAACTTTCAGATCCGCGCTTTGGACGCTGACGGCCATCCAATCTATGACAGCTATGTCTTGCCGGTTAGCCTGGGCAACACCGGACTGGTGTTCGACATTACCAACCACCTACAGTAATTTCACACTCCGAGCATTTCGACCTTGAGGGTAGGCGGAATATGCAGCGAAGATCATTTCTGAAGGCCGGCGGTGCGATCGCAGTAGCGGCGGCCCTCGGCAGCGAACCGCTTCTGGGGAATATTCCCACTCACAATTTCGAGAAGTATGACTTCGGTTCTGGGCCGCCGGTGCCTGATCGGCTCTATCAGGGACCTTTTTCCGCCGACGATTATCCCAGTTGGAATGTGGTCATGGCCCTGACGCCCTCTGAGGAGATCGTGCCCAACTATGGAATGGGTCTCATCACTTATATCTGCGATGAGGTAGGGCCAGCGAAGAAAGATGGGGAAACACTGGCCCAGTCCATCGAAAACCTGGTCAAGTTGCCGCTAGGGACGAAACTCTATATCCGCGTGAACTGGAAAGACGTGCAGCAGCGGCCCGGAAGACTCGATCTGTGCGAGCACTGGAAGCTGACCTTCGATCTGGCACGGACGTATGGGAAGCGGGTCGGATTCCGCGTGATGATAAGTAACCCGGACATTCCCGATCTCGCAATACCGGAATTCTTGCGGCAGAAGGTGCCGATGGTGAAGCTGGGAGAATGGGAGGGGCGCGCGAGGTATGAACCTCGCTATGACGATCCCGCGTTCCAGTCTGCATTTCGGGAACTAGTGGACCTGCTGGCGGACGCCTATGACGGCCATCCCGACGTGGAATACGTCGATACGTTTATGTACGGATTCTGGGGTGAGGGACACACCTGGCCGCTGCAGTCGAACCCCTTTCCCGACTCCGTTACCGCGGAGAAAACCTTCGTGAGCATGTTCCAGCATCAGGCAGAGCGCTGGAGGAAGACGCCGCTGACCACGAACACGCAGCCGGACTTCAGCAAGGTGGGTAATTCTGAACTGCTCGAACGTACCGTCCGAAGTTTCAACTGGCTGCGGACCGATACGATATTCATTGAAAACGAGCAGATCGAAGAACTGAGCAACCGCCCGCCTTGGACGGGAGTTACGGTGGAAGTTGGAATGTCGGATGGGTCGCCGAAACAGCTAAGGGTGGATGAGGGCGTGACCTATACCGACAACGTTATCCACCATGTGCAGGATGTGGGCGCTGGCTATTTTTCGCTATGGAATTGGCATCGCATCCAGGCCGATCGAATCCTCAACTACTACCACCAGTTTCCCGGCGCGATTGACGAACTGGCACGCAAGATCGGCTACCGGGTTCGGCCCTCATGGGTGTGGAGCTATGAAGAAGCGGGCTATCCGGGCTTGATTATTGGCTTTGCGAACGATGGGATTGCCGGCGTCCCCGGCGTGTTGCGCGTCTCTGTGGCCAGCGAGGATGGGAAAGTGAGCGTGGAAGGGAGCCTGGACGCTGGCTATCCGCTTCCAGGAAAAGTTCGGCAGGCGAAGTTCCCGTTGCCCAAGGGAACGAACTGGAAGGGACTGAGACTTAGAGCGGAAATCGAAGTCAAAGGGCAAAGGTATCCGGTGCGCTGGGCGTGCCGGCAAGGTCTGAATACGGATGGCAGTTTGACGCTGCGCCCAACGGTTGGTCTCGGTCAGGACGACGCAACGGGCGGCGCACCACCGACTGGTTTCTAGCTAGCGCATGGTCAGCGAGCATACGGATGGCGGAATCGTGCGTGATAGTAACGGACGTCGCAATAACCATACTCACAACGAGGACCGGGCATGAAACGAAAGAGCTGTCTCGCCGTGCTTCTCCTGATGCTGTGCGCCATTTTATTGGCAGCTGCTCCCAACTCACCGGAGCAGGATTGGACGCATTTTGTGCGCATTGCGGCTTACGGCCTGAAGGCTGACAACGCCGACCAGATCGTACGAAATGCGCGGGAGAGTCACGTGTTCGGCATCGAGGTGGACAACGACATCCCAGGCCGCTACGAAAGCTTCTTGCATCCGGAAGAGAAGCTGGCCGCGATTCGTGCTGTAGCTGAGCGCGCGCACAAAGAAGGAAACCACGCATTCGTTTACATCGCCGGACTGGAATGCATCACAGCAAACGCCGATCGCTCACCGCACTCGGTTGCCAAAGATCATCCAGATTGGTTGCAACGTAAGATCACGGGTGAGCCCGCGATCTTTGGCGGAGGCTCTGCTTTCTGGATCGCGAAAGGCGACGAGGATGTGTGGATCACTCCTTATGCGCAGGAGTGGCGAAAGACGTACATGGAGCGGGTGCGGCAGATTGCGGCAACCGGGATTGACGGCATTTACGTGGACATCCCGTACTGGATGACGCACTTCGACGGTTGGGAAGACACCTGGGCGAGCTTCGATGACGCGACCGTCGCGGCGTTTCGCAAGCAGACTGGACTGGACGCACGACGTGACCTGAAGCTGGGAGATTTCTCGGATCCAAATTTTCGACAATGGGTCGATTTTCGGATCCAGTCGCTGACCGACCTCATGCGCGAGATCGATCAGACGGCCAAAGCTGTGAATCCGCAGATCAAGACGATTCCGGAAATTTACCCGGGCATCGAGGAAGAGGCGGTGCGCGTTGGCGCGGACGTATATAGCCTGTATGCCGTTAACGATGCGGTTGCGCACGAGTACGAGTTTGGCAACGGCGATCATATGGCGGTTTCACGAACGCCGTTCGATTGGTTCCGTTACCAGATCGGCATGCAGACGTTCCGCGCGTTCGCCGAGGGCAAGGCAACCTGGATATTGAATTACTCGTGGGATGGCGATCCCAAGGTCAGCGCCCCGGAGCCGATGCGGAACCTCTTCATGTCGGAAGTCATGGCGGGAGCGAATGTGTGGGACGCGGCTACGCACGTCATGTCTGGCTCAAACGACCTAGCCACGCGGAAGCAGGTGTTCACATGGATTGCAGCGCACGAGAAAACGCTCTACCGTCCGCGGACAACGATTGATCCCGTCGGCGTGTACTTCTCTCCGACTACGCGCAACTACTTCACAAAAGAGTTCCTTCGTTCCTACCAAGGTACGCTCTTGCTTCTGATCCAGAGTCACCGCGAATATCAGATCGTGACGCCGAGGACGCTGGGTTCGTTCCGTGGGAAGACGTTGATATTGCCGGACGTGCGCATTCTTTCAAAGGATGAGACGGTTGCCTTGCAAAAGTATGCCGGGAACGGTGGAAAGATCGTCGCTACCGGTTCCTTGAGCGAAGAGTTGCTGGGGCAGACCAACGTGACCCACCTCGCGGATTCACCGGGGGCGCGCTATATGGCGCTGGCGGAAAGCCACTTCGAGGATTGCTCGCCGAACAGCGAAAAGAATTTTCTGGACGGCTTGGGTGAGGGCGAGATTCGCGTGAAGTCCTCGCCGATGGTTGCGGCGCAGATCGCATCCGTGGACGGCAAACCGCATGTATTTTTCGCCAACTTCCAGGGACTGCGCTCCAAGGAAAACGCTGTGCAGGCTCCCGAGAAGCACGCCGAGGTAACTGTGCCGGGCAAGGTGCAGGGACACTTCTTGCCATTTCTCGGCGACGAGGCTAAGATCGCGGGGCGTTTCGAAAACGGGAGTACGCACTTTGATCTGCCGGAGATCGCCAAGGGCGCGGTAGTCTGGTTCGAGCCCACCGGGCCGTAAGATCGCTGTTACGCTCACGCCAGAAGCCCCTCCCGAGACCGCGCACGGGCCACGCGGCACGCTATAGTCTTATGAGCCAGCGCCAACTTCCTGGCCTTCATTGACTTGCCGGTTTCACCCACAGTAAGATTTCCGCCTAATGATGGGTCGGACCGTTTCGCGCTAGCGCCTCGTGGAAGTGTTCGCTGGCTGCATGAGCGTCTTTTACAAAGCTGAAGACATCACCCTCAGCGCTTTGCCGCTCTGAAGTTCTTGCCCGATGACGCCTCTTAAACGATTACTCCAACGGCACGGAGTATTGTTGACGGTCGGTTTTTGCAGGGGATTGAAGGGGAGGAAGCTGATGCCCGTCCGGAACGCCTTGAACTGTCTTGTGATCGGAGCGCTCGTTGCTTGCGCGACGGCTGTGCCCGTGGCGGCGCAGTCGAACTTATCTGCGCTGAATCCAATCGCGTTGAACTCGGCCCCAGTATCTGCGATACCGGCCGATGCTCCTTCCGGATACAACCAGCCGCCGAAAAACATTTTGGATGTGATGCATGCACCCTCGCCGCCAATGCCCAGAGTGAGTCCGACACAGGACGCGATTCTTCTGGTGTCCTGGCAGGACTACCCGTCGATTTCGCGTGTGGCGACACCTTTCCTACGCCTGGCGGGCGTGCGCGTGGAGCCGAAGAATCACAGCAAGCACGACACCCCGGGCGGTTACGGCATTACACCCTGCGCACGAAGCTTCGAGCTGGTGCACGTCGCTGTCTCGCCCAAGGATGCTGCGCAAATTCATATCGCGCTGCCCACGGGCGCGTGTCCGGGCGGGCCAGTGTGGGCCGCCGATGGAAAACGATTCGCTTTCGTGAATATCGCTTCCGAGGCGGTCGAACTCTGGATCGGCGACGCCAAGACCGGCGAAGTGCATCAAGCGCCCGGAGCGCGTCTTAACCCCATGTTCAACGACGAGATGCAATGGATGCCTGACCAGAAAACCCTTCTGGTCAAACTGGTGCCCGAAGGGATGGGCGCGCCGCCGCCCGAACCAACCGTGCCGCCAGGTCCAAGCATCCAGGAGACCGAGGGCGAAAAAGGACAGAGCAGCACCTATGAAAACCGCGACACCCTCCGCAACAAGCACGATGAGGATCTCTTCGATTATTACGCGGCTTCGCAACTCGCTTTGGTCGATGCGGCCACCGGGAAGATCACCCCGATCGGAAAGCCGGCGAACTACGAATGGCTAAGTCCGGCGCCGGACGGGCATCACGTACTTGTCACGACTATCCACAAGCCCTACTCTTACGTCACCACTTATGACCGCTTCCCTTCGGAAGTCGAAGTCTGGGATACATCCGACCGCTCTCACGTTGCCGCTCACACCATCGCATCGCTTCCGCTGGCGGATCGCGTTCCCATCGCGGGCGTTCCGGTAGGTCCGCGCGATTTTTCCTGGCGTGCTACCGAGCCGGCGACGCTGGTCTGGGCAGAAGCGCTGGATGGCGGCGACTGGAAAGTTACGGTTCCGGCTCGCGACAAGATCATGCTCCTGAAGGCGCCGTTCAACTCACCGGCCGTCGAAATCACGCGGACCGAGCAGCGCTATGTCGGTTTCGCCTGGAGCGAGCAACCGGCCACCGCTCTGGTGAATGAGTACGATGAAAACCGGCACTGGAGGCGGAGTTCCGTCATTGACGTCGATGATCAACAACCCAAGCTTCGCTTGCTTTGGGATCTCTCCACCGACGAAAAGTATGCCAACCCCGGCAATCCCGTGGAACGCCAGCTCGCGAACGGGGCCAGGGTAGTTCGTGAGGAGGGTGACTCGATTTACCTGGCAGGAGTGGGATCTTCGCCCGACGGAGACCGGCCGTTCCTCGATCGGCTCGATCTGAAGACGCTAAAATCCGAGCGCCTGTTTCGCAGCGATCGGACTTCCTTCGAGCGATTTCTTTCCTTCACCGGCGCGGATACAACGACGTTTCTCACCTGGCATCAATCGCCTACCGACCCGCCGAATGCGTTCGTTCGGACGCTGGGAAAATCCATCATCGCAGATGCGCCTGCCGGAGAAGCGACGTTCCCATCAACCAGCGTAGCGCTCACTCACATTCCCGACCCCACGCCGGAGGTGCGGGCGATCAAGAAGCGCCTGGTCAAGTACAAGCGCGCCGACGGGCTTGACTTGTCGTTCACGCTCTACACGCCGCCCGGCTATAAAGAGGGCACACGCGTCCCCACTATTCTTTACGCCTATCCTCTCGACTACGCCGACGCCTCCAAAGCCGGCCAGGTTGCAGGCTCGCAGGAAACCTTTACGCAGCTGCGGCAATACAGGCTGTTGTTGCTCGCGGGCTACGCCATCATCGACAACGCCGCGTTCCCCATCGTCGGTGATCCGAAGAAAGCCTACGACACTTATCTGGAACAGCTCGTTGCCGATGCCAAGGCCGCAGTCGATGAAGCAGTACGCCTCGGCGTTGCCGACCCCGACCGCATCGGAGTCACCGGACACAGCCACGGCGCGTTAATGACCGCAAATCTGGTGGCGCATTCCGACTTGTTCCGCGCCGGTGTGGCTACCAGCGGCTCCTATAACAAGACGCTCACGCCTTTCGGTTTTCAGAACGAGCGGCGATCAGTTTGGGAAGCAACGGATGTCTATCTGAAAGTCTCTCCATTTTTCTTCGCCGACAAATTGAAGACGCCACTGCTCATCGTGCACGGGGCCGAAGACGCGAATCCCGGTACGACGCCGCTGCAGGGTCAGAAACTTTACGAAGCAATTCGAGGCAACGGCGGTATCACTCGATTGGTGATGCTGCCACACGAGCCGCACTGGTATACGGCCATGGAGTCGAACGAACAGCTTGTCTACGAGATGCTGCGCTGGTTTGACAAATACGTGAAGAACTCGCCGCCGCGCCCCGTGACCGGAGCCCGTTAGAAGGCCGGGTGGTCGTTCATGGTTTCAGGGGTGTGGGAGGGGCGATGGGCTCGTCGATCTGAAGAATCTGATCGGCGGGAACATCTTTGAGCGTTTGCCTGATCCCACTGGGCCAGCGGATCTCGATTTTCTGCGCAACGCTTTCCTGCCCCAGCCCGAAATGTACACGCTTATCGCTGGCAGAAAGATAGCTGCCGGCGGTTGAAACCGTTGCATACTGCGGCCCGGAGCGCGTCACCAGTGTGACCTCGGCTCCAATCGCGTCGCGGTTGCTCTTGTGCCCAACCAATCTCAGAAGAATCCAATGGTTCCGCGCTGGCATTTCGTTGTGCAGAATATGAACCGGCCCATCATTGGTGGTTACGACCGCATCGAGCCGGCCATCATTATCCAGATCACCGATGGCCAATCCGCGGGAGACCCAGGCTTGACGGAAGACGCTGCCGGACTGCCCGGAAACATCGACGAACCCACGCCCGGTGTTGCGGGCGAGGAGCATGGGTTCGCGGTAGCGGAGGTTGGGATAGTTCAGTTCGATGGTATCGAGATCGTGACCCTGAGCGATGAGAAGGTCTTTCCATCCGTCGTTGTCGTAATCGAGGAAGTGGACTCCCCACCCCGAGTGGGGCAGCGTCATCTGGCCGATTCCGGCGGTGTGGCTGGCATAGGTGAATGAGCCGTCGCCGTTATTCTGGTAGAGAGAATAGCGTTGATTTGCCAAGTCGGTTACTACGATGTCAGGCCAGCCGTCGTTATTGTAGTCGGCGAAATCCGCGCCCATGCCGGCATAGGTGCGCCCATCCACGTCGACCGCAACTTCGGAGGCGAGCCCAACATCTTCGAAGGTGCCATCGCCCTTGTTGTGATAAAGGAACTCGACCATGGAGTCGTTGGCGATAAAGAGATCGACGTGGCCGTCGCGATCATAGTCGGCAATGGCGACACCAAGCCCTTTCCCCGGCTTGCCCAAGCCCAGCTTTTGTGCGACTTCGGTGAATGTCCCATCTTTATTGTTGTGGTAGACGAGTGGAGCAATTGGTTTGAAGTAATCGGGGTGACAATAAGCTCGATAGCCTTCCTTGTGCTCGCCGCACCAGATATCGTCGAAATCCCAATCCAGATAACGAAGGACGACCAGATCCAGGAACCCGTCTCCGTCCACATCCACCCATGCCGCGCCGCTGGACCAACCGCTTCCTGCAACCCCGGCTTTCTCGGTGACGTCGGTGAACGTGCCATTGCCGTTGTTGTGGTAGAGCTTGTTTCCACCGTAGGCGGTCACGTAAAGGTCCTCGAATCCGTCATTGTCGAAGTCGCCGACGGCGACACCCATTCCGTAGCCCGATCCCTGCAGGCCAGCTTTTTCGGTAACGTCCTCGAACGTTCCATCCGGTTTCTGATGGTAGAGGCGATTCCAGTATTGCGAATCGGTCTTCCGCGGGACCGTCCCTTTTGGAGTGGGATCACTGAGAGGGGCTCCGTTTACAAGAAAAATATCGAGGCGTCCATCATTGTCGTAATCGAATAGCGCGACGCCCGCTCCCATGGTTTCAAGAAGGTATTTCCTGGAAGTATGCGATGCGCGGTATTGGAAGTTGACGCCGAGCCGCTCGGTGGCGTCGACAAAGGCTTCAACGGAACTGGATGCTACGGACGCTGGTGGGGCAGTGTGTTCTTGTGCAGAGAGCTGCTGAACCGGAGCAGTAAGCAGGAAGTAGAGCAGTAGCGCCAGGAGAATGCGACGGGTCTCGTTTATTCGGACGCGCTTCACGGCTCGATAATTCCTTTTCCTTCCGCTATGGTAAAGATCCGGTCGACCGACGGGATTTTGATTTCTTCTTTCGCGCCGTCTGGCCACAGGATCTCCACTTTGTCCACGCTTGTGGCTGCACCCAGTCCGAAGTGAAGGCGCTGATCAGAACTGGAGGCGTAGCTGCCGCCGCTGAAAACGTCCGCGCGCTGCCGGATGGCGATGGTCGTGACAAAGACTTTCGCTCCGATGGCATCGCGTGGGCTCTTCGGGCCGCCGATCAACTTCAGGGTCAGCCAATGATTCGAATTCTTGACGACGTTGCGCAGAAGCACGGGTGTCGAGTCCATGACGTTTAGCACGACGTCGGTGTGGCCGTCATTGAACAGATCGCCGAAAGCGGCTCCGCGCGCTGCGACCACAACGGCTAAGCCGCTGCCTGTGGCCGGAGCGACCTCCTCAAACTTCGACCCATTCAAATTGCGAAACAGTAGGGGGCGCTGGGCATAGGTCGTGCCCCAATCGTGTTTGTCCACGCCGGGATAAACATGCCCGTTGGCGAAGAAAAGATCGAGCAGACCGTCGTTGTCATAATCGAGAAAACCGGTGCCCCAGCCGAGAAACGGTATGGTCACATTGGCGATGCCGGAGGCAAAGCTTACGTCGGTGAAGCTGGCGTCTCCGTCGTTGCGATACAGGGTGTTGTAGTCGTCGGAGAAATTCGTGATGCAAAAATCGACTTTCCCGTCACGGTTGTAATCCCCCACCGCGATGCCCATGGCCGCCTGTTCGCGTCCCTCATCATTCAAAGCGAATCCTGAGATATAGCTGATGTCTTCAAATGTCCCGTCGTGTTTGTTGCGGTAAAGATATTTCGGCACGGAATCATTTGCGACCGCCAGGTCGAGCCAACCGTCGTCGTCCACGTCAACAAAGACCGACGACAAACCGTAATAACCCTGGGGATCCGAAACGCCGGCTTTCACACTGACATCGGTAAATGTGCCATCGCCATTGTTGTGAAACAGATGATCGCTTTCGCCGGGCAAGCCGCGCGGACCACACATCACGTTGATGCCACGAAACTGGCAGAACCCAGGCGGCAGGCCTTCTTTGCCGGGGATGGGGGGATTATCGGGGTCGAATTTGACGTAGCCGGGAACGAAAAGATCGAGGAGGCCATCGCGATCGTAATCACCCCATGTGGCGCCCGCCGACCATCCGCCGAGCGTGACTCCGGCCTTTTCCGCGACATCGGTAAAGGTGCCGTCGTGATTGTTGTGGTAGAGGCGGTTCTTGCCGAAGTTGGAAACGTAGATATCGGGCCAGCCGTCGTTATCGTAATCGCCGACCACCACGCCAAAACCCCAGCGCTCATTGGCCACCCCGGCCTTGTCGGTAACGTCGGTGAACGTACCGTCATGGTTGTTGTGGAACAACATCGCCCGCGGCGGCGCCTCTTTGCCCTTTAGCGCGGGGAAAGTCGATCCGTTCAGGAGATAGATGTCGAGCCAGCCGTCATTGTCGTAGTCGAGGAGGGCTACGCCGGAACCGGGCGTTTCCAAAATCGTGTTCTTTGCTGGTGTGCCGGACCGGTGGTGAAACTTGTCGAGACCGGCGGCGTGCGTGATGTCGGCGAAGACGACTGGCGCGCCGTCGACAAAACCGCCCGCGGTAATGGGACGCGACAAGGCGTCCTTAACTGGAGGATGCGCGCCGCCGGTGCTCATGCCGCTCTGTTGACCCTGAAGGTTGGCTTCCGGAGTGCTCTGCGCGAGTGCAGCAGGAAGGAATAGCGTCAGGCTGAAAAATCGAATTGCTATGAAACATGCGATACGCCGGAAATGAAAAACGGAATGGCTGAAACTCATGATTGGCTTAAACACTGAGCTGCGCCGAATGACATGCGAAATCTTCTCACACAGCCGGTTCCAGGTCCAACCAGTCTTGGGGCTTGAATCGCGGGACGAACTGGCGGTTGCGGGTTTGGCAAGAGCTTCAGCACGCGTTTCCGTTTCGTCGTACCATTTATTTTTGCCCTAGGAGAGCATGCCAATGCCAACCACCCCCGTCTCTGTTGTCTGCCGTAAGATTCTCGCTTGCTGGCTACTGCTGGCAGGTATCCACGCCTCCGCACAGTTCGTGGGCAACAACTCCGTGGCTGTGGACAGACGTGTCAATGAACTTGTGAGCGCGATGACGCTCGAAGAGAAGATCGATCTCATTAGCGGTGATACACCCTTTCGCACTCATCCGGTGCCTCGGCTTAAGATTCCCTTCTTCCAGATGGCGGACGGTCCGGTGGGAGCTCACATTCCGGCGCCGACAATCGCCTACGCAGCGGGAATTGGGTTGGCGGCGTCGTGGGATAGGCCGCTCGCGCTTCGCATTGGAGAAGAACTGGGGCGCGATTGCCGCTCGCGCGGAGCAGTGTTCCTGCTTGGCCCCGGCGTCAACATTTACCGCGCACCCATGAATGGGCGCAACTTCGAATACTTCGGCGAAGATCCTTTTCTGGCCAGTCAGATCGCCGTCAGCTACATCCAAGGCGTGCAGAAGGAAGGCGTTTCGGCCACCGTCAAGCATTATCTCGGGAATAATTCCGAGTACCTGCGGCACGATGCGGACTCGGTCATCGATGAGCGCACCTTGCGAGAGATTTATATGCCGGTGTTCGAAGCTGCCGTCAAGGTGGGAAAAGTTGGAGCCGTTATGGATTCCTACAATCTCACCAACGGAGAGCACATGACGCAGAATCATCGCCTCAACGTTGAAGTTGCGAAAGAGCAGTGGCATTTTCCGGGGATCATCATGTCGGACTGGGTCGCGACTTACGATACGGCTGCGGCTGTGAAGGGCGGCCTGGATCTCGAGATGCCTTTCGGGGTTTACTACAACCGGCAGACTTTGATTCCGCTACTCGATGCCGGGACGATCACGCAGGCTGAGCTTGACGACAAGGTGCGAAGGATCCTCCGCGTTGCCGTCGCCTTTGGCTGGCTGGATCATCCGGCGCTCGACACGAGCATACCGCGTTACAACCTGCAGGGC
>Ga0116121_1000131_pt1 | contig 41539 bp, 38 predicted proteins | sample June2015DPH_13_1_FD_89725 | JGI IMG/M metagenome (GOLD analysis project Ga0116121, IMG submission 89725) | Peatland microbial communities from SPRUCE experiment site at the Marcell Experimental Forest, Minnesota, USA - June2015DPH_13_10 | ecosystem: Environmental > Terrestrial > Soil > Wetlands...
CGCCATCCGTAGTGCGCCAGACGCCGCCAGCAACGCCGCCGAAGTAGTAGGTGAAAGGATTGCCGACGACCCCCGTAACTGCCAGCACGCGGCCGCCACGATAGGGTCCGATGCCACGCCATTGCATACCCTTGAATTGTGATTGGTTATATGGTTGCGCTGCCGCGCAAATCGCAATCGTTGCGAACAGGACACACCACACCCAGAAACGGCGTGTTTTCATCGAAGCCCCCCTCGGAATGAAGACAACAATATTAAACCCTGGAAGGTAAAAGCACGATTTGTTGTAACCGGGAAACGAGGGTCGAACTATGGCCTTGAGTCAATGACCGGGATCGCTGGCTGGGTATAGAAACTCCAATGCCTCTGGTAAGCGATCTGCCCACGCGCTTTCCGAGTGCGTCGCCCCTTCTTCAATCCGCACCTTCAGCCAATCGTTACCCAAATTCGCGGCCGAAAGAATGCTTGCCAGTTCGCGCACGTCGTTCGTGACTTTCTCATCTTTTTCGGCATCTCCAACTTCGTGAGTGCCCATTCCCAAGTAAATGCGTGGGGGCCAATCCTGAAACTTTCGGCATTCCGCGAGAATCTTTCGATTTGCGACAAAGAGTGATGGACTTTCGATCAGCAATTGCCCGAAAACTCCCGGCGATGCCAGTTGCGTGTACAGCGTGATCAGTCCTCCCAGTGACGAACCGCCTAACCCGGTGTTTGCGGAGCCCGTAAGCACTGCATAGCGCCCTTCGACGAACGGCAGCACTTCGCGCTTCAGAAAATTCGGATAGGACGTTCCCTGCACGATCGGCACTTTGGGATCGCGTGATTTGTAAGGAAGATACTCACGCGCCCGGTTCTTTCCCGCATTGTCGATTCCCACGATGATGAGCGGTCGAATTTTCTTCTCGCCGATCAGACGGGATGCTGTTTCGCCAACCTGCCAATGCATCCCTCCAAAAGCCGTAGATGCCTCGAACAAGTTTTGACCGTCGTTCAGATAGAGCACCGGATAGCGCGCTCCGCCACCTTTGCCATAATCAGGTGGCAGCCACACTCGCAACAGCCGGGTGTTCCGGAAAATGCGGCTCCGCAGCTCCTGCAAGTGCAATGTGCCGCCGGCAATCGGCACGGCAACTGGGGCAGCGGGCTTGGCCTTTGGTCTTTGTGGAATTGGTCGAACCATGCAGTGAGAGCTTTTTGCCTAATCCCGAGAACCCCATTCAATCCGCTCACGAGGCTGGCCAGGCTTATCGGTCAATGCTTCTCGCTCCACCATATCACCCCCGTGAGTACAGTGGTCATTGCAATCAGAAACAACGAACTCAGACACAGAATGCACCACACCCCGAGGACGTGCCCTTCAATATAGGTTAGGTACAGGGCAAACCCTAAGCCCGCGACCGCGCCTCCAAAAAGCATTGCAGGAGTTTCCCGCCGTTCGCGGTACACCGTCGCGAGTCCGACTAAAGCTGCATACCCCAGCATCCCAATCAGCGCGACAGGTATCCCGAAAATTGAGGAATATACGCTGCGGTTCACGATGTCGCAATTGAACGCTTCCCCAATTTCGCAATAGGCGGTTTTAGAAGTTGCATAATGATGCTGCAACGACACCGACGACACCACGACTCCACAAACCGCCAGAATCGCAACCAGGCTCATCAACCGATGCGCGAGCGGACTCACGGCAGCGAGCACCCGGTCCGGTCCCTTAACTCTTCCAGCGTGAATATGCGTTCGACTCGCTCTCCCGTGGGCGGGAACTGCCACGTCGGGAAATGGTGAATATCCTGCTCCTTGCAGACCTGCGCCAGACCGTGCACGTCGCCCTTTATGCCGCATTCCACGTAGGGAGCGTATTCAAATGACGCAGCAAACTTTTCCTTCTGTTCCTGGCAGTGGGGACACCACCACGCCCCGTACATCTTGACACCCCGGTCGCCAAGACAGCGCGCGAAGCTGTCGTATTTGTGCTGAGAGCGGTTGCCAAGATAGTAGGCAAACGCGAAAGCGGCCAGGATCAGTGCTCCATAAATAATGCGCTTCCGCCAATTGACCGGCTCGGCTTCCGCTTTGGCTTCTTCTTTTCGCCGCTGTTGTCTTTGTTGCGACATGGATTTCTTATACCATGAGCGTTGCAATTGCGAATATTCAACAGACCTTACTTCGAGGAAAAATCGGCAGACGCGAATCTATACGACAACGCGCAATGCCGATGGGAGCACCTCGATTGCCTGGCACTCCAAGCTTAGAACCTCGCCATCCACCATCACATCCACAGGCCCGTCCAACTGAAAATCGACTCGCCGGACCGCCTGGCGTTCAGCCATCGGATGCCGCGTGTGGGTGCCGTCATAGAGTGTGGCAAGATTTCGAATCAGTCCGATCCGCCCGATGGGCCCCCATCGTACATACTCGATCAACCCATCATTGGTCACTGCATCCGGGGCGATCATCATCGTGCCGCCCGTAAATTTGCTGTTATTAAACGTAAGAAACAGACATGGCCGCGAGTCGAACCCACCGTGGCCATTGACGCGCACCGGAAACGGACGCCGCTTCAGCCGCGCCAGGCTTAGAAAAATCGCCGCCAGATAACCGGCATGCCCGAACCCTAAGAATCTCCGATCCCGAAGCGCAGCGACGTCCGCCGCAAAGCCGACACTCAAAAGATTGATGTAGTAGAGTTCGCCGCCTTTATAAGTCAGCCGCATAACATCACAGGCGCGAGACTGGTGCGACTCGATGGCACGCATGGCATGTTCCAGACCACGATCCGCGGCCTTTGGGTCGCTAAAGTCGCGCAAGAAAGAATTCCCCGTCCCTAAAGGAAGAAAGCCGAGAGTGGGAATTTGTTGCGACTCCGCCAACTTCCCTTCCGCCTGGCAATCGGGGAAAAGGCCATTTACGATCTCGTAGGAAGTTCCATCCCCTCCGACGGCAAGAAACTTGCGAGTTCCGCGCCGATATGCTGCGCGCGCAAGACGAGTGGCATCTCCTGGCTCGCTCGTTTCGACCGTTTCAATCAGAATCCCGGCTTCCCGCAACCGCGCAAGCGCACCCGCCACAAGGTCGCGGCAGCGTCCGCCTCCAGCAGCCGGATTGATGATGGCCAGAAAAGCTTCGTTCACGAGATCAGGTGTCCTTGTGGAGCGTCACCTATGCGCCCTTGGTAGCCGGCTGGCGGTTTCAACCTGTGGCGCTTCGCGAGGCGCAGAAACAACCATCTGCGCCGGCTCTAGATTTCCACAACGGCCCCACGCGTAGCGTCCGCTCCAATCTCCGCTGCCAGTTCCCCCCGCTTGATCTTCATCGACGCGGTCCGCGGAAAATCTTTTTCCCACACGATGGAGCCGCCAACGCGCTTGTAGTCCGCCAAGGTGCGGTTTCTCCGCACGATCTCTTCAAGCAGCCGATCGTCAAACTCCTGGTTCTGTTCCAACCGTATCACCAGGACGAGCATTTCTTTCCCGAGTGTCTTCTGCGGCCACAGATAGTTCGCCGCAAACACGCAGAATTCCTTGACGGGAAGCCCATCGAATACCGCCTCGATGTCTTCGGGATAAATATTCTTACCGCCCTCCGTGACGATCATGTTCTTCTTTCGCCCGAAAAGCTGCAGGTGCCCGTGGCCGTCAAAGCGGCCCTGATCTCCCGTCAGGAGCCATCCTTCCACGATCGTCTGCGCGCTCTGCTCCGGGTCGTCGAGATAATGCGACATGACCGAACGGCTTAGCACTGTCACCTCGCCAATCCCGTCCGCATCTGGATTGCGCACACGCACCTCGGTACCGGGAAGCGGCTTTCCCACCGTATCAGCCCGAAATGGCTTGAGATCGTTCAGCGTAACAGCCGTGCAAGCTTCCGTGAGCCCATAGCCGCATGTGACGGGGATTCCGAGATCGTAGAAAAACTGCAAGGTCGAAGGATCCGTGAATGCTCCGCCGACAATCAACGCACGTAACTCTCCGCCGAATGCCTTGTGAACCTGAGGTAACAGCCGCCGGCTCAGTTCAACCCGCGGGCGGCCGCGAGTCAGCATCTTGTTAAGGCCGATCAGTCGGTCCAGCAGCCAGCGTTTCTTCGGAGGCAGTTCATCGAACTTTGCGCGCAATCCCCGCTCAAGGTTCTTGAGCACCATGGGAACAAGGCTCACATAAGTGATCCGATAGCGCACAAACGCGTCGCGCACAAATTCGGGTCGCAACGTTCTTAAATGCACGACGCACGCGCCGCACACAAACGGGCCAATGAATCCGACCATAAAATCGATCGCGTGATTGGTGGGCAAGATGCTCAGGTAACGAACTCCAGGCCAGAATGGATACCAAGCTGTCAACGCGGCGCACTGCTCGAGATAAGCATCATGGGTGAGCACGCAGCCTTTTGGACGACCACCTGTCCCGGAGGAATACACAATGCAGGCCGTGTCTTCGCGCTGCCGAGTCACAAATTGCGGCTCACCCTTCCTGCGAAACTCTTCCCAGCGGTAAGCCCCGTGCAGATCGGCTCCGACTGGCGCCTCGGTCACGAGCACGATCTCTGCTGCCAGTTTTGAAAACTCTGGGGAGTTCGTGATCGCCCGCCACAGGTAATATTCAACAATCAGAAAGCGCGCCTTCGAATGCGCCAGCAGTTGCAGGTGATCGAGAGCTGCGAGCTTGTAGTCCAGCGGCACCAGCACGCCACCGCAGAAGAAAATCGAATAAGCGGAAATCAGCCATTTCGACTGATTCGTCATGATGATCGCCGCCCGGTCGCCAGCCTTGAAATCGGCATCCTCAAGCGCGCGGCAGAGCGGGCGAGCCATTTCTTTGAAGTCGGAATAAGTGAGCCGAACCTTTTCGCGATCGCGATCGGCTTCAATCAGGCAAGTTTCGTTAGACCAGCGATCAAGCGCGGCCCTCAGGGCCGCTCCCAGGCTGGCATATTGATGGAGATCAAGCATTCAGGGTCTTATCTAACGTCAAAGACTCGGATCCATGGAGAAACATGAAAGTTTATCAGAAGCTAACGGCGACAAAGGCCACGGCTGCTCGCCTCCGTGATGAGTGTGCCGCTACAGTCGCGCCTGGATTCTGCTCGCGAGTGTGCGGAAATCGGATACGCCTTGGAGTTCGTAGTCTGGCAACTCAATCCGAAAATGATGCTCGATGCGGGTGAGCAAATCGAGCGCTTGCAGGCTGTCAATGCCGAGCGTCTTAAAGAAGTCATCGTCGGGAGTTAGCTTCTCCCTTGGCACCCTAAAGTGATTCGCGGCGAGATTCAGGATCTCATCGAGCGTCTGATCCGTGGTTGGCATAACGTAGTGATCGTGCCTTTCAAATTACAAAATAGACAATTAACAATTCCAAATTCAAGGTAGATAGGGCTGAGGCCCTTCGTTCTCGACAAATTTCCTGAGTCCCTCTTCGACTGCGGGTTGCGAATAAAGTTCGCAGAAAATATCAATCTCCCGTTTCAACTCGTCATACGGGATCGGCTTCACAAATTTCTTCGCGACGGCAGCTGTCGCACGGTCAAATTTTCCGACTTGGCTGGCCGTTGCCCGCGCAACCCTGAGCGCTTCGCCCTCGGCGGCAATCTGGCTCACGAGTCCAATCTGCTGCGCCTTCATGACATTAAAGCTGCGCCCCGTGAGCAGCAAATCGCGCACTACCGCATTCCCCAAATCCCGCTTCAGGCGCGGAATTCCACCGAATCCCGGAATCAAACCCAGACGCAGTTCAGGAAAGCAAAAGCGGGCCATACGGTCCGCAACAATAATGTCGCAAACGAGCGCGAGTTCAAAGCCGCCACCAAACGTCACGCCATGCACCGCAGCGATCGTCGTCAGCGGAGCAGAATCCAACGTGTTCATCACGGCGTGAATCCGCTCCAGAAACTCACGCACGCCTCGCGCAGCCGCAGCCCGTTCCATTCCTTGCGAGCGTTGATACAACTCGCGCAGGTCCGCACCAGCGGAAAATCCCGCCGGCTGCGCCGAATGAAGAATCAGCGCGTCCGCTTCCCTCGCCAGTTCCGGCAACGCACCAGCAAACTTCTCCAGCTCCTCGAGCGTCAGCGAGCCGATCTCGTTACAAGGGTCGCGATGGAGCTTCAATTCAATTGCGCCATTCACGATCTGCCACGAAAGCGTGCGCCCTTTGAATTCGCTCATGTTAGCGGCTCTCATGCTGTCGCCGCTGCCCCATACATCGCGTCAATTTCGCTGCGAAAACGTTCAGAAATCAAATCGCGTTTCAGTTTTCCGTTCGCTGTCAGAAGCCCACTCTCGATCGTGAACGGGGCCTCCACGAGATGGAACGCGCGCACGTGTTTGTAATGTGGCAAGCCGGGATTTACATGGTCCAAGGCGGACTGTACGCTCTCGCCGCTCACCTTGCCCGTAACCAGCGCCGTCAGATATCCCCGAGCGTTGCCCACCACAACGACCTGGCTTGCCTCCGGCAACTGCTGCAGGATCTTATCCTCGATCGGCTCGGGCGCAATGTTGTGTCCCGATCCCAGAATGATGAGGTTCTTGATCCGCCCAACAATTTTCCAGTTGCCGCTCTCATCAACTTCGCCTTGATCGCCCGTATGAAACCAGCCGTCACGAAGGACCTTGGCCGTCTCTTCCGCGCGATTCCAGTATCCCGGAAAAATATTCGGGCCGCGCACGACGATCTCTTCATTTCCCGCGAGCTTCATTTCAACCCCGGAGATTGCCGGTCCCGCGCGCCCCGGAACAACACGGCCCTCGGGGTCGTCCATCGTGCAGATCGCCGTTGTCTCCGTCAGTCCGTAAACCTGCAGCACCGGAATCCCCAGCATCATGAAATAGAGCTGCGTCTCCACATTCAGCGGAGCTGACCCGCAGATCAGCGCCCGCAGACGTGGTCCGATCATTTTCTTGCGGATAGTTGGAAATACCAATCGGTTCGCCATCGCCAGCCAAAGGCTATCTCCGGCGCGCGATTTACCGTCGTGCTTTCGCGCCCACGCACCCTTGGCTTTGCTGTAGACCTTCAACGGAAATCCGCTGGTCTTCCAAAGCTGTTCGTCCACGGCTTTCCGCATGCGTTCGAGGAGCGCCGGAACATTGAGGAAATAATCCGGCGCGGCGGCGCGCATGTCGGCCGCAATCTTGCCGAGATCCGTATTCAACGTCACCTTGCTTCCACGCAATAAGCACGTTAGCAGCATGATCCAGGAACCGGCAAAGCAAAATGGCAGGTAATGGAAAACTGCATCCTGCCCCGGCCGTTTTGTCATGAGCTGGTCGAGCCGTCCGGATGTGCAGCCCAACATATGACCAACATTGTCGGCATTGAGCATCACGCCCTTCGCTTCCCCGGAAGTTCCGGAGGTGTAAATGATCGCCACAACGTCTGATTCCACTCCGGCCGGCGCAGGTCTTTCGACAGTTTCACGTCCCGTGGCAAAAACATTGTCGAAGCAGAAAAACGGTGGAGCGTCGGGCCATTCCTGGACAATTGCGTCCGCAAGCGACTGCTCCCCGCATGCAATCACGGCGGGCCAGCAGTCCTTCATCATCGCCACCAGTTCTGCAGGGGCCTGGCGGGCATACAAAGGCACCGCGGTTAGCCCCTCCGCCATGATGGCCAAATTCATGGCCACCCATCGGACAGAGTTATGGGCCAGCAGGGCGCAACGGTCACCTTTCTTCAGCCGCAGCCGCCGCACATAGCCGCGAGCCGCTTGCACCTGCCCGAGCAACTGCCGCGCGGTAAAAGAGACCGTCTGATCGCCACGAACTTCCTGCAGCACGACGGTGTCGCCGTTAAGCTTCAGGCTTGAAAGGATCTGCTCAAGAAATTGCATCAGTTTGATCGGAACACATGTTTCGAACAGCGTGGGCGACTCTTAGAGCTAACTGTACGCCTGCACTAAACTTCGCAGTCCCTCGCCCATGGGCGGCAGATAATCTTCCCAACTCCACTCTCCGCTCCTGGTTGGAAATTCGGGATAGCGCCGCTGGACTTCTTCTTCGAAATACACGCCCATGCGCGCCATCATCTTCAAGTTGCGCACGACCGTCCGCGCAATTCCATCAGCGATTCTCTCTCCGTCCTTTTCCATGATTTCGAGCGCCGTGAGCGTCCGCGCCTCCAGGTCCGGATCGTCCACGTTCATCAGAAGTTCCCGATGCCCTCGGTCATTCATCAAATTCCGTATCCGCTCATCCATGGTAATTCCAGCGGACGGCACAAGTGCCGGCATTGAAGTGACAATCCCGTGGTAGCGGGAGGAAACCATCATGCGGCAAGCCCGCAGGACGCTTACCAATTGGTACATGTTGTAGTCTTCCGATGTCAGCACCGGCACGCCGCCCAGTTTTTCCGAAATTCGCTTGCAAGGACGCGCATCCAACCGCTCCGTCGCCGCCATGATTACAAAAATATTCTTTTTCTGCCGAAAGGCCGCGACCGCATTTGCGATCGAACTCAGATAATGCTCGTAAGCCCGATCGGCTTCAGGGCCCGAGTGATGGAAGTACGGCCCGCGGTAGTGGCTCTCTTTATAAGCACCCGTTATGCCATGCAACGCAGCCTTCGCAAGCGAGGCTTTGACCGGCCACTCGAACGGGTTAATGGGACAAACGACGAGCACTGGCGTTTTCCCATCCCACCCCACATCGCGCAGCGCCTTCTGCCCGTACTCGGCGCCGAGCGGCTCAAACGTCCATGCCGTGTCCGTGCCTAATTCGGTGGGGACACCCAACTCGCGCAAGAGCTTTCGCGATTCTTCATTGCGCGTGATCACCAGTGAATTCCTGCAATAGCGCCCGCACATCTTCGCGACCAGCGGATCCATCTGTCCCGCTTCAGCACCGTAACCGACTGAAAGCTTGTTCTCCGCCGCCGCAATACCCAACGAACCGATCATCATCGTAGCCAGGGCGTTCGCGAACTTCGACTTGAACATCGAACCCTCGCAGGCCACTACACCGTGATGCTTCGGCACCTCATTCGCAAGGAAAGGCGGAAAGATATCCGGCAAACGCACCTGCGACGTGCCTTCGAAATAGCCTCGCGAGCGGTCGAAATTAAACGTCATCATGGTAAGGTCAACATGCTCGGACCCCAGAATACGCCGGACCTGCCGTAGCATTTCCTCGACCCGAACATCCGACCCAGTATTGCGCGTCCCGTTATATCCCGCGAAGAGCAACTTCAATTTCTCGCCAGGACGCCACGGTTCGCCTTTACCCATCATCCACTGCACTTTCTTACCTTCAATGATGCCGGACACCCAGGCTTCCAAAAAGAAGTCCATCATGCGGCAGACCCTCCTGCCTTCACGCTCGTTGGCCACTCCTGGTAGGGATAAGTGAAGTTATGCTGCCGGCTAAAACGCAACAGCGGAAAGCTATACTGCGAGAATGGCACGGGCTTGCGTCCCATCTCCGTAATGACTCGCGTGTTGTCGAACACGGTATTCCAAGTCAAGTAAGGCATGAAAACTTTCATCAGCGCGGCCCCATGCCCGACTTTTCCTTTGCGGTTCGCCAGCATGTTCACGGTAGAGGTGAACGGCCCTTCCAGGACCGGCAAGAATAGCGGCCCGCGCTTGTTTTGCTCTTTCGCCAATGCCGTCGTCAATTCCCGGAAACTCTGCGAGTCCCGTCCGGAAGAAAGATGGTAGATATCATGCGCCGGATTTTCCTTCATGTGCAGCGTTGAGATCGCGTCGGCAACAAAATCCACATTCACGATGTCGATCCTGTCATGCGGACGAAACGGCAGTACCGGCAGGCCCGCCAAAAACACAAATGATTCGACCATGTCGAACTGCGTGGTTTCCGGATAGCGGCTGTCACCAAGTACGATGCTCGGACGGAAAATTGTCAGCGGAACATCGGGCAACAACTCGCGAAGCATGTGTTCGCAGAACTTCTTGGTGCGCGCATACGGATCGTAATCCGATCGATCCCACTCGATCGAGCGATCTTCCGTCACGACTTCGTGGTTGCGCTTTCCCGCCACAGCCACCGTACTGACGTTCGAAAACCGCCGCAGCCCGCGGTAATACTGCGACTGCCGAGCCATCTGGACGACTTCCAGCGTCCCGCGCAGATTCACGTTCAAGCATGCTTTTTCCGATTTACGATTCAGTGAAGCTGCGCAGTGAATCACGGAATCCGTGGTGTGCACAAGCCGGTCGTAATCCGCGCGCTCCAGCCCAAACTGCGGAGAAGTGAGGTCCCCGCGAAATATCCGGATTTTTGCCTGCAAATACTCATAGAACTGCGGGAATGGCATGTGCAACTGAAGTGCATTCCAGAGTCGCCGTTCCGCGTCGCGCGCATCGCGGCCGCGCACCAGAAGGTTCATCGTCGCATCGTGCTGGGTGAGCAGATTGGCTGCGACATGCGCGCCGATGTAGCCGGTTGATCCGGTCAGGAATATCGCCACGTTGCTCCGTTCGTTCCCGTTTTCATGCGATTTCCGTTGTCATTAGGGGGCATTTGCAGCACTCGGGGCTCCCGGGCCTCAAGCGGCCGCCCTTCAATCAGCGGATAGGTCCAGCGTCGCAACGCAGGCAGGTGAATGTCAATCCAGTACTCCCACCAGTCAAGTCCAGCAGTATCATAGCCAAACGTTTCTCTCTCTTCCGGTACGAGCGCCTGCGAAAGCTTCTCGACATTATCCGCAACAAAATCGTGTTCATTATGAAGAATGAAGGGTTCGAATAACTGGATAAGTTTCTCAACGCGCTCCAGACTACGTTCGGCTTTTGCCAGCGGCTTTTTCATGGGTAGAGGAGACACGACCGCCTGGATCGAGCGGATGATCATCTTCTGCGCTGGCGCCGACATCCGGTTATACCGCTCCTTTGAAACCGGGATGGCATCCATGCGCAGTCGCAGCCAGCATTCCAGCCCTTCCTGCGCGCGATAGTGCCGGCGGTGGCCGAGCGACGTGAGCTCGATCGAACGCCCCATATCGCAAGGATTCGTGACCGAAGTCGCCAGCTGATAAAGCGGATCGTGCCGCCTTTCCACCAGAGCCGCCGCAATCAGCGTCATTCCCGCGCACACCGCATCCACGGGAATGATGTCGAGCCGCTTGCGTTCGTTGGAAGGCAGTTGCCGGAACGACGTACCCAGCAGGTAGGACAGAGAAGCCGAAGTGTTGATCCCTTCATTCCATCCGCGAAAAGGCTTGGCCACAGAAGTTTCCACGATCGCCGGACGCACGATTGCAATCGGCAACCCCACGCCGTACTTGGCGATCAGCGACTCCGCCAGACTCTTCGTATATGTGTAGGTATTGGGCCAACCCAGTTCCTGCGCTCGCCGCTTGCCTTCCTCGGTCAGATAATTCTTCAGCCAGCGAACGCGGTTCTTGCGGATCTGATTTTCCAGCGCTTGTCCGCTCAATCCTTTTGCCGCGTGCTCTTTTCCGAGCGCATGGCTTCTTAGCTCTTCTGTTACCTCGGGGCCCTCCGCGCGACGCTCCGCCGACTCCATCAATTCATGCAGGTAATGCCACTCTTTCTCGGCATCGAAGTCGGTAATGCCCGCCGGCGTGTAATTAGGACGAATCCTCTCACTGACCCGGCCATCACGCTGCCCCGCGACATAACAGGTCGAAAGGTGCAGCAATCCCGCATGATCCGACGACCGTATGAATTCGGCCAGGTGATACGCCGAGTCCACATTTACTGCCAGAGCATCACGCAAGTCGGGATTGAAGTCCGTCAGCCCCGAGCTATTGATAATCAGGTCCAGGTCCTTACCAAGCCGCGCCGCAACCTCAGGATCCAGTCCGACGCACGGCTGCGATACATCACCTTCCACGACCTCGACCTTCTCTGCCAGCAAAGCTCCCAACTGATCGCCGTACTTATCAAATAAGGGATCAAAAACCGGCGATTCCTCGATCATCTTCTCGAAGCGCTTCTGCGCAGGATTCGATTTTTGGCGCCGGATAAGCAAATGCAATTTTCCGATCTCAGGCAGATCGAGCAGCGTATTCGCCAGCCACACTTTGCCGATGAATCCGGTGACACCGATCAGCATCACCTTCTTCCTCGCCAGAGCTTTCCGCACGGAAAGCCGTTCGGGATGCCGTGATTCGTCGAAATAAACGATCGGACGCACCCGTGGCGCCTCGACTCGTACTGCCGGCACGATCGCAGAAGCCAACGCCTTCGGCCCGCGTAGCCCAAGAGCGCGAACCCAACGCGCCGGACTCTGCTGTCCGTCCGGGCCAGCCTCTCGAATTCGCGCAAATAGTCCGCGTGGACGTATCACGGGGCTCAACAAGCGTCCGGTTGCCACCCCGTCGCGGAAGTCAAGACGGTTCGCGATGATCCAGCGAACTCCCAGATGGCGGGCCAATGGGCGCATCATGTGATCAAGCCCCTGGCTGACCAGCACAACCTCGGCTCCGGTGGCTTGAAGCGCCTTCAGGTGCCGCACTCCCTCTTCCTTTAACAGCGGCTTCAGCTTGTATTCGAACTCTTCTTCACCCAGCAGATCGAGCCGGTCTCGGGTGATTCCACGCAATACTGCATGCACAATCCGAGTCGCAGCCACCCGGTTTGCGGCATACAGGAATGGCCGCAACAATGCCATCACCAGTACAAGTGTGCGCCGGGCCGCGCGCGCAATAAACGTCTGGCTGTTCCAGGTGAAAAACGCAATTGGCCGGACCGTGGTCAGTTCCAGCAGGCTGCCTTCCACGCGCCAGTAAACGGGCGATGACGGCCGCGGACGGGCCGATGAAGGGGGCCCGGACGGTTGCGCCAACCCGCCCTCCGCTGCCGGATTGCCATTAACAGGCGCCTTTGAACCGGCGTCCACGAGATTGTCGACAGGTTCCACGAATCAGTAACCCAAGCGCACACTGTGCCGCAGCAAGATTCTCTATCAGGGCTGCCCAGTGCGCCCCCCAGATAGGGCGGAGTCCTCTATTTTACCCTCTCCGTCACAAAGCGAGAAATATGCCGCCCACAAAAACCGTCTGCCGCAGCCGCCTGCCGCATTGCTGATAAACTTCACGGGAACGGAAGTCGGTAATCTGAAATTAACTGCCCGTTTGAGAACCAACCGGGCTTGCAACGACAAATTGGAAACTACAAATTCGTTCTGGAGATAATCCCTTGCCCTACAAAGAAACAATCCTTCCCGAATTCGATATGGAAATGGACAACACCCGCCGCACCCTTGAGCGCGTTCCCGATGACAGGTTCTCATGGCAACCTCATGCCAAATCGGGCACCCTCGGCTGGATGGCCAACCACATCGCCAATCTTCCCTTCTGGGCGGTCATGACGATGAGGCAGGATTCGCTCAATCTCGCCGGAGGAGACGGTTCGGCTCCCGTCATGCCAAAAGCTTCCAACCGCAAGGAACTTCTCGAGATCTTCGAAAAGAATCGGAACGACGCGCGCGCCGCTCTCGCCGCCGCTGACGACGCAGCTTATGCCAAACCCTGGGCCTTGCTCATGGGCGAACAAGAGCTTTTCCGCGAGCCGCGTGCAAATGTCTTGCGGCGCATGGTGCTGAATCACCTCATCCACCATCGCGGACAACTCACAATGTATCTCCGTCTGCTTGATATCCCGGTACCGGCGCTCTATGGACCATCGGCAGACGAACAGAAATTCTGATTTCAGCCAGCGCTTGTGTGGCAGGAAGCGGGTGTTCAACGTGCACGCGCCAGTTCCCTGATCTGATTCAAGTACCCCACATAGACAGGTATTGGAATATCCGGCGAATCTCCATCGTTCAAAAAATGCGAGAGCCGGATTTCTATCAGAATGGAACTGATCACTTCACGGAACCGCCCCATCTTCAAATATTTCACTCTCCAGATTTCGAGCATCAGCGAGCGAAAATCCTCGCTGATGAATTCCATCTTCCGCTCACCCAGATAAACAGCGTCGAAATGGCGCTCAGCCAGCGCCTTTCGAATCGGATCGTGGGGAGCGGAAAACGCGTAGACCAGGTGAAACACATCCGCCAGATCTCCCCACAACACCTTTTCTTCAAAAGCGCTGAATCGGAACGCACTCGAGCCGCGCTGTTGGACAGAGCGCGCGCGATCGTTGCCGTTTAGCCCGTGTGCTCCAAGTTGAGACCGAAACCACTCCAGGCGCTCTCTAGTCAGATTGTGCCGCAGAAACTCCACTGCGTATGCATTCGGCAAATAAACCTTGGAATCGCCATCGAGGCGGGCCAGCCAGGCACTCCAGTCCTCTTGCTCAAGCGCCAGCAGCAAATCACTCAAATCCGCGACTGTGATGTCAGGGTGGTACTTGACTGCCTGCCAGAAATGTTCCGTCGAATCGTACGTCGCCCCATACAAAACGATTCCCTCCTCAATCGGATACCAATTCGACAGCACTCGTCCCGGAATCGAGGACGAAGCGCTCCAGCAGTTCAGCGAATGCTTCCACTTCTCCTGCACGGCCAGAAATGCATCACCGTAACCGGCAGGGACAGACTCTTTCACCTGTGCGAGCGCCTGCTGCAACTCGCCGCGCGTGTGGGTAATGAGCGTTTCCAGTGGACGTTCATCCTCCATCGATACCACTCGGCTCTCAATTCCACGTCGAAGCAATTCCTCTGCAAGTGCGCGCTGTTGTTCGGGATTAAGACCGCCGGGAACGTTCCAGCGTCTCTCTTGCGACTCAATGTATGGAAATAATTCGGACAGCGAGCTAAATTCGATGAAGCCGTGTACCGCGAATTTTACGGGATGGCCGCCTTTCAGGATTGTGGTAGAAGGCGTGACCAGCGCTTGCAGTGAAAGCGCCTCAGCAAGCAGTGATGATCTCAAGCCCAGCATCATGAGAGCGGCGCAGAGCGCCAACTTCGCTACGGTTTGCATGTTTATTGAAAGTTTCCCCGCAAACTCCCTCCACGCACAACGGCAAAAGAACGATCAGGAATATTACGCCGCTCGCTCCACCCAACACACGTCCCAATATTTTCCAAACTTGCGCCCGTTCTCGCTGAAAACACCTACAACTTTGAATCCACAGCGCCGGTGCAGCGCTTCGGTAGCCAAATTCGGAAGTACATAAACGGCGACAAACCGGTGAATATCTTCACCTTTCAAACCTGCAAACAGCTCTTCGTAAAGCTTGCTCCCGATGCCCTTCCCGACTGCCTCTGGCGCGCAGTAAACGGTAGTCTCCACCGTGGTGTCGTACGCTGCTTTTGGACGAAAGCGCGTCGTGCTCGCATATCCAACCACGTTTCCGTCCAGCTCCGCGACCAGAAGCCGGTAGCGTCCGGTAATTCCGAACTGCGAGAACCATGCTTCCCGGCGTTCGACCGTATACGCCTCGACATCGAAGGTCACCGAAGCGTTCAGAACGTAATAGTTGTAAATTTCCGTCAGTCGAGCAAGGTCCCTGTGCTCTGCCGACCGGATCCGCAATTCGCTCACGCTACCCCCAAAAACAGCGCTCTTCGTAGTTCGCACTCGTCGACTGCGAGTGAACCACCAACATGACTCGATCAGTCACAGAACGCGGGCCGCCAGCCCCAAAACTGCTGCCGCCAAGATTAGCCAAGCCGAGTTCACCCGAAACCGCAGCAACGCGATCAAACTCACGCCGAATATGGCAAGGGTCGCCCAGTCCACAATCGATGCTTTGCCCAACTGCCATGCAACCACTGCCATCAACGCGAGCGAACCGGCAACGACTCCATCGAGCGCGGCCGCGACCACCGGAGACCGCCGCAGGCGCGGAATCAACGGGCCGCCGACCGATACGATGACGAATCCCGGCAGGAAAATCCCTACCGTTGCTACGATTGCACCTTTCCATCCCGCCACAATGTATCCAATAAAAGTAGCGGTCGCGGATAGTGGTCCTGGCGTGAACTGCCCTACAGCGACCGCATCGAGCAGTTGTTGATCGGTGAGCCAGTGCAAACGTTCAACAAATTCGGCCTGCAAAAATGCGAGCAAAACATATCCGCTCCCAAACATCACAGAGCCAATCTTTACAAATGATAAAAACAGTCTCCATAGCCCGATTGGCCACGCCGCAGCCGTAGTCGCGGTCGCAACAGCGATCGCTATGATCTTCGGCATTCCCGGAATTCCAGCGCCGATCAACCGGCCTCTCATCCCTAACGCAGCTGCCGAAAGCCCTCCTGCAAATACGAGCACCAGCACTGGACTGACCCCGATCACATTCAGCGCTACTGCCAAGACCGCAATGACTATGAGTAAGACCGTTCGCAACCCGCTGCGGCCGAGTCTCCCAACAGCCTGGATCACGATCGCCACCACTACAGGCTTGATTGCGAAGAGTACGCTCTGGGCTCGCGGCAGAGCGCCAAACCGCACATAGGCCCAGGCGATCGCCATCGCGATCAGTGCCGCCGGAATAATGAAGCAGGATCCCGCAACAATCAATCCGCGCCAGCCACGCTTCAACTGGCCCACAAAAATAGCTACTTCGGTTGAACTCGGTCCGGGAATCAGATTCGCCGCTGCGAGCCGGTCAAGAAAGTCGGCCTGCGTCATCCACTTCTTCCGCCGTACGAACTCCTCTTCCATCATCGCCAGATGAGCCGCTGGGCCACCGAAGGCGATGGTTCCAAGCTTCAGGAATACGAGGGCGATCTCGCCCAGCGTCGCCTCACGAATTTCCTGCGATTCCGGCATCCTCTACCCGAACGATGGACTACCTGCAATGATGAGCGCTGATTGTACGGCACTCAGAGTTACAGGAGATTCCAGGAGTGTGACCGCTCCTGCGTACTTCACTAATGCGCGCCACTTTCTGCCGTGATTTTGACTGTGCCGGAGGCGCTCTGGGACGGCGTAACTGTGGAGGTCGCGATCACTGTAATCTCTGGGGGATCCGGAATCTTATCGGGCGCGGTGTAATGTCCGTCGGAAGAGATAACGCCGCAAGCCGATCGTTCGCAACCAGAACCCTGAACGCTCCACGTTACCGCCGAGTTAACCAGACCATAGATCTTAGCGACAAACTTCGCTTGCGCTCCCGGTGCTATCTGAATCGTGCCTGGGGAAACCGCCAATGGAAGCTTTTCAACTCGTGTGGCTTTGCTCGGAGCAGCACTCGTCACGCACGGGGCACGGTAACCATCAACGCCACGTTCTTTGTTCCGGGCGGGATTCTCGTTGTAATAGAAATGGAACCTCATTTTGATGAACTGACATTGAAATTCCGCTGGAAGAGGTGGCATGGGGCCCGAACTTGTAACCGCTCCATAAGCGGCCCGGTCGAAACCCTCGTTGCCGGAAGTCTCGTGGTACTTGACGTCGTCGACGCTCCCGTCCTTCGTTATTCGAAAGTCGACGGAAACGTGACCGGGCTCTCTTATCGGCCAGCGAGCACTTTTTGGGATTAGCGTGAGCCACGTCGCTTTTACTCTCCCCACTATGTCCCCCACGTAAGGCTTCAGATTGAAACCGTTGGTGTCGGTAAGCACATCGATGGGTCCGTAAGTGTCGATTCTGTCAGGCGGAGCAGGCCACGGACTGTCTTGGGCGCGCGAGCGGGTACTAGGCATCAGGAACGCTAAAACTGCTAGGACCAGGAACCATCGAACGAGGAGCCGCGGGGCCAAGGTGCAGGCGGTATGAACGTCACTTTCCACACCCTTAGTCGGCAGCATGGCGCGAATTCTAGGCCTGTTACGGAGCGATTGCCAGCGATTTCGCGGCGCGACTTTAACACGAAGGCCAAAAAAATGGCGGCATCATGCATGCCGCCATCTTGGTCGGATTTTAGGATAGGGCTTAGTCTCCCGCTACCGGCTCGCCCACGTCCTCGGTCTTCTTAGCTGCACCATTACCGTTCGAATGACCATTGCCGTTGGAATGACCGTTGCCATTGGCCGGGGCAATTGCGCCCAGCGGAATGAATCCAGCTTCGTCCGACGTCGCGGGTCTCTCTTTCAGGACAACTTCGCGATAGAGCTGCGCCATGCGGGCGTCGTAGGCAGGATCGTTCTTCTGCGGTCCACGGGCTTGCGCGGCCTGCTTCGCGTCACGCGCCCGAATCTTCTCTTCGCGCGCCGTCTTGGCGATTCCCAGCTTATCGAGGTCGTGTTGCACTTCGTTCGTGACAATCTCTTCGCGCAGGTGGAGGTAGTCGAGTTCGTCCTTGCTCGGCACGTTCACTTTCTTGCCGCCGGCAAAGATCTCGTGGCGTCCATGCTCTTCGTACCACTTGGTGAGTGTGGCCGTCATGTGCATCTTCTCGATGATGTTGCGCCAGCCCACGCCCGTGTTATACGCGCAGAAGCTGATCTCGCCTTCCTGCGTCGCGTAAGGAATAATGCACTGCTCGGTGCGGCGGAAATCGTAGTTGAACAAGTCCTGGAACCACATCCCGGCGATGAACAGGAAGTTCCAGCGATCCTGGCGGCGCTTCATGACATCGTCAATGGTGCGATCCGGACCGACTTTGCCGTAGTTCTTTCCAGTGGCATTGAAGTTCTTATCGAACTTTCTGAGCAGGTCCATCATCTTGAAGTGCTTCGGCGCTTTGAAGGGGTCGTAGTTCTTCATCAGCAGCAGAGCCATGCCGGTAACGGTCCAGAACTTGCTGCGGGCACCGTCATTGACCTTGGCAATGTCTTTGCCGAGTTGATCTCCGTTCAGGAAGGCCGTGACCGGAACTGCTTCCTTCGTTTCCTTGTCGATCATGACCGCCATGCCCGTGCCGCAATTCGGGTGGCAGCCGCAGGAGAGTTGTCCCCAGTCATTGTTCGCATCCTCGGCATGCATGAGGTCGGCCCAATCGCTGAAGGTCGACATGAAGGAAATCGGGAACCAGTCGCGAGCCGGTTCGCCCATGCCGGTCTGGTTCTTCACATCGTGCGCCAGATGCGCCAGCGTGTAGCGCTGGGCGATGCGGCGGTCGTCGGTAATCGCCTCGTCGCGCCCGGTAAAGCTGACGGGCTGGAAGCTGAGGAAGCTGATCGTCTTGGGATTGTCGAGCGCGAACTGGATGATGCGTCCGACCTGCTCGTTGTTGATGCCGTTGATGATGGTGATGACCGGAACAATTTCGCAGCCGGCTTTGTGGAGGTTCTCGATCGCCTTCAGCTTGACGTCGAACAGGTTGCCAACCGCGCGGTGAGAATTGGCGGCGTTCCCAATTCCGTCAAATTGCAGGTAGGCATACCGCATGCCGGCTTCGACGGCTTGCTGTGCGAATTCGAAGCTCTTGGCGAACTCAATTCCATTGGTTGCGGCCTGCACGCTGTTAAAGCCGACTTTGCGGGCGTAGCGGACGGCGTCGAGGAAGTACGGTGAAAGCGTGGGCTCGCCACCGGAGAATTGCACCGACATCTGCCGCCTGGGTTTCAACGTCGTGGCATTGTCGAGCATCGTCTTGATTTCTTCCCACGTCAGTTCGTGAACGAAACCGACCTGGTTGGCATCCATGAAGCAGGGATCGCACATCATGTTGCAACGGTTGGTGAGATCGATGGTCAGCACGGCACCGCGGCCATACTTCACCGTAGACGACCCGTGATGATGCAGATGTTCGTCACTATGTGCCTTGATATCGCGTCCGGGAAAAACTTCCTCAAGATGCCGAGTGAATTCCGTGTCAATGGACATCAGGTCTTCGAAATGTCCATGCTTCGGGCAATCCTTCACCATCCAGATCTTGCCGTCCTTTTCGACGATCTGTGCCTTGAGTTCGCCGACTTTTTCGTTCATCAGAATGTCGACCGGCAGGTGGCCATCGAGAATCTGCTGCCGAATCTCCGGCACGCACTTCGGACAAAGCGAGTCCGTGCTGCGCGGCCAACCGAGGGGTGGCTTCGATTTTTCCCATGACTTGAGGAGCGGCTTATCCGACCACTTCGGAGTCGGCGATGCATTGGGGGCAACGCGGTTCAGGCGTTCGAAGACGGCCCACGCGCCCGTAGCGGCAACCGTGACGGCCTTCTCAACGTACTTGATCGGCTTATGCATTCTGCTCTCGCTTTCCTCCACACCGGGAGATAGAACTCTACCCGCGTTCTAACGGGCTAAACCTGGAAAACGAACGATCCACGTGAAACCTGGAAGCTTCGATGCGTGGAGTGGCTCACGGTGATCCTATTGAATTGATGATTGTTGCGCACTCTGCCAACAGGGAGGGGGCGAAAATCGCCCGCGAGCGGTATCTCAATGCAGCGAACGGAAGCGAATGTGCGGCTAAGTTATTGAAGAAACAGGCTGGCACCCCGCGCGTCGCAGCCTTGCCCTGGTGTCTCCTTGATATTAAATTGTGTCCCGCCGCTTGCTTTGCCTGCTCTACCTAGATCGACCCAGAGGGAAGAACGCCAGAATGCCAATTTGGGAATACGCCCGCAGCGAATTCTTAAATAAGTATTGCGATTTTGCACTCAAAAGGAGACCATACCTTTGAGGGGACAAGACGTAAGACTCATTGATGATTTTTTGTTGCCGCTTCGAGCTTTAATCTGGCCGATTAGGAAATTGGCTCCAGGCGGCGGGATTGGATAGCCATGTCGTCGCCCTCGGAGCCTCCACAGGCAGAGCTTGCCCCGAACCCATCTACCTCATCGCCTTTCGAAGGCCCAACCCGAACCGATCTCGCAACTCCCGTCCTGCATGACATCGCCTGCTGTGAGCGCGCGGGAGTGTTGCTGGACGATCGCGAAAATTTTTTCCGGGCCGTTTATGAGAAATCGCCAGTGGGAATCTGCCTGGTCGAAACCTCTTCCGGACGCTTCCTCCGGGTCAATCCGAAATATTGCGAGCTTACGGGACGGACCGAGCAGGACTTGTTAACCCGCGATTTTTTCAGCATCACGCATCCCGATGACTTGCCTCTCAACAGAACGACCGCCATCCGGCTCACCAAAGGCGAAATTCCATCCTATGAGCTAGAAAAGAGATACGTTCGCCCGGACGGAACGGTCTGCTGGGTCCACGTTTTGGCCGTGAACTTGCCTGGAGACGCCGCGCAGACCCCCTTGAGTATCGGCACTGCACAGGACATCACGGATCGCAAACTCGCCCAAGAGGCGCACCTCAAAAGCGAGGCGCGAGCGCGCGCGCACGCCAAGGAACTTGAAACCATTCTGGATGTCCTTCCCATCCCCGTTCTTATTGCGCGCGATCCCGAATGCCGGGATATTTCTGCCAATCGCGCGGGACGCGAGCTTTTCCGCGTGCAACGGGGAGCAAACCTGTCACTGACGGCCCCGCCGGACCAACTCCCTTCATTCCGACTTCTCCGAGACGGCGCCGAAGTTCCCGGCGACCAGTTACCCATGCAAATTGCGGCTTCCACAGGACGCTCCCTGCGCCGCGTGCCTACGACCATCGTCTTCGATGACGGAACTGAACGAAACGAACTGGCGAACGCCGAACCTCTCTTCGACGATAACGGAAATGTCCGGGGCGCCGTCGGCGCATCCATCGACGTCACCGAGTTGTTGCGGACTGAGCGCGAACTGCGCTCCCGTGAAGAACACCTCCGCCTCGCCCAAAGCGCGGCTCGAATTGGTACCTTCGAGAGAGATTTTGTCACGGGCGAGGTTCGCGTTACTGACCAGATGGCAGCCCTGCTCGGGTTAGCCCCCGCGGACTATCCAAAAACCATCGCGAAGTTTCTGGAAGCGGTACATCCCCAGGACCGCGAAGAAGTCAGGCGATTATTCGCACGGTCGGAGGATTCAGGCGAAGCCTCCGGCGAATGGCGCGTCGTCTGGCCGGATGGCACAGTCCATTGGATCCTTGCAAGCTGGCGCGTATTCAAAGATGCGGCCGGGCGTCCTCTCAGGCTTATTGGAGCCGATCTTGACATCACCGATCGCAAGCGCGCGGAAGAGGAACTGCGCCTCGCAAAGGAGAGGCTGAACGAACAAAAACTGTACCTGGAACAGCAGATCAACACTGAATTCGGGTTCGAAGAGATCATTGGCCAAAGCAAAGCGCTGAAAGCTGTCATGGAGAGTGTCGCCAAAGTAGCCTCCAGCGATGCCACCGTATTGCTGCTTGGCGAAACGGGAACGGGAAAGGAGTTGGTGGCGCGCGCCATTCACCGGCTGAGCCGCCGATCGGGCAATGCTTTCATCAAGATGAATTGCGCTGCGATTCCTTCTGGGCTGCTGGAAAGTGAATTGTTCGGAAACGAAAGAGGCGCATTCACGGGGGCGATTCGCAGGAAGATCGGACGCCTGGAGTTGGCGGACAAGGGCACGATCTTCCTGGACGAGGTCGGCGAGATCGACCTCGCGCTTCAGCCCAAGTTGCTCCGCGTGCTGCAGGATCAAGAGTTTGAGCGACTCGGCGGCACGCAGACGTTGAAGGTCAACTTTCGTCTGATCGCGGCCACGAACCGGGATTTGACCGAGAGCGTGCGGGCGAACGAATTTCGCCGCGATTTGTATTACCGGCTGAATGTGTTTCCCATTTCGCTGCCCCCACTGCGCGAGCGTCGAGAAGACATTCCCTTTCTGGCGCAGCACTTCGTCCGGAAGATCGCGCAACGCATGAACAAGTCGATCACCAGCATCCCAAAGAAAACAATGGATGCCTTGGCAAATTGGAACTGGCCGGGGAATGTCAGGGAGCTGGAGAATTTTGTCGAGCGGTCAGTGATCCTGACATTTGGATCGGTACTGGCAGCGCCGCTTGGCGAGTTGGAGTCAGCGATGGCGAGTCAAATCAAGGATGAAACGCTCAAGGCAGCCGAGCGCGACCACATTTTGCAGGCCTTAGAGAGGAGCCGCGGACGAATCAGCGGACCGCAAGGGGCAGCGACACGCTTAGGAATGAAGCGAACCACATTGCAATCCAAACTCAACAAAATGGGAATTAACCCGCGCAGGCCATCTCCGGGACAATAGCGCCCTTTTCTCTGGCAGAAGTTTCAGCGCCGCGATGTGCGTTGCCGGTTCCAATTCAGACTCTGAGTGTAACTTGCGCCCGGATCCAGCAGGTTGAGACTTCGTTTACAATCCTCAGGCACATGCAGCGCGAATATAAGAAGGAATACAGCCACGAACTGGGACGCGAGATGGAGTCCCTCGTATTCGGCCACGGCGGACAGCCGATTCTGGTTTTTCCCAGCTCGATGGGCCGCTTTTTCGAGTACGAAGACTCGGGCATGATCGGCGCACTGGCCGGCAAGATCGAAGCTGGACAATTGCAGGTGTTCTGCCCGGACAGCATAGACGGCGAGAGCTGGTACAACAAGGGCGCGCATCCCGGCTCGCGCATCTGGCGGCATGTGCAATACGAGCGTTACATCCTCCACGAATACATGAATTTTGTGCGGTGGAAGAATTGCGCGCCGCAGATTGCCGTGACGGGGTGCAGCTTTGGCGGATATCACGCGCTGAATTTTTCGATGCGCCATCCTGATCTGGTTTTGGCGTGCGTCACGATGAGCGGGTCGTTCGACATTCGCAGCTTTCTCGACGGCTATTACGACGACAATGTCTATTTCAACAATCCGTCGGATTACCTCGCGAACATGAGCGATGACTGGTACCTGAGCCGCTACCGTCAAATGAAGATTGTACTCGGCACATCGGATTGGGACATGTGCCTGGACGCGAACATTAAGATGGACGCGATCATGAGTGCGAAACGCATTCCCCACTGGCTCGACATTTACGGCGACAACAGCAAGCATGACTGGCCGCTGTGGCAGAGGATGGCGGGCAAATACTTCTGAGCATGTTTCTAATCGATGCGGTCTACTAAAGGAGCTGCGCATGAGCAAACGAACCGTCCGATTCGTCGTGAGCCTCAAGATCAACGAGGGAAAACTGGATGCCTTCGAAGCCCTTACGAAAGCGATGATCTCCGCCAGCCGGAAGGAACCGGGGACGCTGGGATACGATTGGTACTTAAGTGCCGATCGCACGCGCTGCCGTCTGGTCGAAACGTACAGGGATGAGAGTGCGGTGCTGGCGCACATGACCGGTGCAGCCGTCAGAGATTTCGTGCCAAAGCTGATTGAAGTCTCGAGCGTAAACGGCTTCGAGGTATATGGAGATCCGGGCGCGAAAGCGACAGAGATTCTCGCTGGATTCGGGGCGGAGATATTCAAGGTCTGGCATCTGCTGGCCACTGACTGAGGGACGTCGGAGATTTTCAGTATTGACAGAAGGCCGCTCCGACGCGAGCTTTCTATAGGAGTGAGCATGAAGAAGATTGGCATTTTATTTGGGATGGAAAATACGTTTCCGCCGGCGTTGGTCGAAAAGATCAACTCGATGAAGGCCGAAGGCGTGAGCGCCGAGTTCGTCAAGATCGGCGGCATTCGCATGGACGAGCCGAAGAAGTATGACGTCATCATTGACCGAATTTCGCAGGACATTCCTTTCTATCGCGCGTATTTGAAGAACGCGATGCTGCACGGAACGATCGTCATCAACAACCCGTTCTGGTGGACAGCCGACGACAAGTTTTTCAACTACGCGCTGGCGCACAAGATGGGCGTGGCGATTCCTCCGACCGTAATTTTGCCGCACCACACGCATCCGCCCGACACGACCGATAAGTCGATGCGCAACCTGATCTACCCGCTGAACTGGGAGGAACTTTTCGCCTACGTCGGCTTTCCGGCTTTTCTCAAGCCCTATGCGGGCGGAGGCTGGAAACACGTGTACAAAGTGCATAGCGCGGAAGAGTTCTTCAACTTCTACAACCAGACCGGCGATCTCTGCATGACGCTGCAGCACGGAGTCGAGTTCGAGGACTATTACCGCTGCTACGTGGTCGGGCAGGAAAAGGTCCACATCATGAAGTACGACCCGAAGGCTCCGCATCATGAGCGCTATGTGAAGGGCAATCCCGCGCCCCCGGCAAAATTGAAACAGCGGATTGAGAAGGATGCGCTATCTCTGTGCCGCGCACTCGGGTACGACTTGAATACGGTCGAGTTTGCGGTCGAAGATGGCATCCCCTATGCGATCGACTTTATGAATCCCGCTCCGGATGCCGAGGTGACTTCGGTCGGCCAGCAGAACTTCGAATGGGTCGTGGACGCCGTCGCCGACATGGCTGTGAAGAAGGCCTTGCACGACGCGAATCCAGTGGAGGAATTGCGCTGGGCGGCATTTCTGAACGGACCGAAAGAGCCAAAGCGAACGCCCAGGTAACACCGTCTTTGTTCCTCTGAGCATCAGGCTCTGAATAACCCTCTTCGGGGATACCCCCTCCCCCCCAAATCTTTTTTCGCTCGGTCTATTGGAATCATCGGGTTAGGGGGGCAAATATATACTTGACACACGCGAACAAATGTCGTATATTTGTGTCATGACAACGCCACGTACCCTCCAAGAAGCTATCGTTTACTTCGGTGATCTGCAACGGGCTTTCGACTATGCCGTTTCCCTTCGCTGGCCTGATGGCAAGGTGTCCTGCCCGCGCTGTGGTTCTGGCAAGAACTACTTCATCAAGACTCGCCGCATTTGGCTTTGCCGGGGATGCGACAAGCAATTCACGGTGAAGGTGAACACGATCTTTGAAGATTCCCCTATTGGCTTGGACAAGTGGATGACGGCGTTTTGGATGCTGGTCAACTGCAAGAACGGTATCAGCAGCATGGAGATTCACCGTTCTCTGGGAGTGACCCAAAAGACGGCATGGTTTATGCTCCAGCGGCTTCGCAACGCACTGCACAACCGCACGTTCGGTTTCACGAAGAAGATGGGCGGTCCCGGAACAGAACTGGAAGCTGACGAAACCTACATTGGTGGACTGACGAAGAACATGCACAAGAGCCGCAAGATTCGGATGGCGAAGCAAGGCGGAGTACACGGCGGTAAGACGCCAGTGCAAGGAATCTTCGACCGCGAAGCGCGGCAAGTTCGCGCTCAGGTTGTGCCCAACGTTAAGCGCGAGACTCTGCAGAATGCGGTTCTCAGCAATGTGAGGTATGGATCTACCGTCTACACCGACGACGCGGTTGGTTACGACCTGCTCCACAATCGCTTTGTGCATGACGTTGTTAACCACGCGGAAACTTACGTCAGGGGACGAGTCCATACGAACGGCCTTGAAAACTTCTGGTCGCTTTTGAAGCGCGGCCTTCGTGGAACCTACGTTGCTGTGGAACCTTTCCACTTAACTCGTTACCTCGATGAACAAGTATTCCGATTCAACAATCGCGCTACGAAAGACAACCCGCTAAACGATTCCGACCGCTTCGCGCTCGCTATGAGCCAAGTGGCTGGCCGTCGCCTCACCTATGCCGATCTGACAGGCAAGAACGAATCGCCGCGCCACTCACCGATGGGGGCGGGGCAAGCGTCACAGCAAGACGTGCCCTTCTAGTCCTCATCGGCGCGTTTCGGCTGCTTCGTTTGAGAAGGTCGGGAAGGCTTCTTCGCGACCTCTGCAGCTTTCCTTTTGGGAACTTTGAAGAGGGCCTTCATGCCTTCTTCGAAGTTCTCAGTCGCATCTCGCCCTTCGATATATTCACATTGCTTCATTTTCTTACACTCGATTTACTCGTGAGAATAATAGGTTGATCGTGAGCGTCTATGTGGTACGCCAGATTCTCCAATTGGCACAACTCGCTCATAAAGGAAAAGCAGTTTTCGAGGCTCCATCCGCCATACGGAATAGAGCCTACTAGACGCTCTGGCTGAGAGAACGCTTGCTCCATCGTTCCGGTATCAACCCCAGCCATCTTGTATTGGCTTACGATTCCAACGAGCCGCTGCCTGAAATGTTCATTTTCATATGCCGTCTGCGCGTCACGATAATATTTCAAATACTCGGGGTTGGAGGGACCTATCTGCCCTGCTGGGCTCGGCCTATTTCTCCAAAATTCATTCAGTTCCTCAACTAGGGCTATAGTTCTGCGACGCAATGAATTTGCTGGCTCAACAAAAGCGTTCGCCTTGGGACACTCGGGACACGATGGACATGACATTGTCGGCGTGCTCTGTAATTCAACAATCTTGCTAATTGCCCACTGATGGTCGCCATATACCGACTTAACCAACGACCAACCAAAAATCAGACCGTGCCACGTGAAAAGGACAGTCAGTGCAACCGCAAAGGCCCATGAGAGCGTCTTCATCCAATGCTCTGTCATATCGCGCCAGCCGCGCCGCGCCCAAATGACGATAAGGGTGATGACAAATATTGCGACAGGCACGACGACTCGATCTCCAATCCACCCAAGTCCAGTTGTACCTTCGGCTTGGAGAAATGCTTGCCAAGAATGGGATAGTAGATTTGCGAGATGTGGCCACATATCGGACATTGTCGCAAAAAGACGAACGTGTGCCAAGTATATAAAGACCGTTAGGGGAAATTTCCTTCCAAAATCTTGAGCCCGTGGTAGTTACAGGCAAAATATTGAGCGCGTAGGACTTAGCTAGGGAAAATTACATCTTTTTCGAGTTTTCCTCGCAAAATATTCATAAATAAGGGCTTAGATGTAAACTATTGAACGATAAAGAGTTATGGTCCAGGTTTCGAGGTACCTTAGGCCATGAAAATGTCAAAGACCGTCTCCAACCCTCGCCTCCTGGGAGGCGTCAGGGGGAGGACAGGAGTGTCCACCCTACACATTTTCGAAGCAAAGAGCGGGTCGGGCCTGGGCATCATTTGTGCCCTACTTCTATCCTCAGCTTCATGGTCGTTATGTCAAGGGATTTCTACTGTCCGGACGGAGAATCGCACGACTTATAGAACAGTCCTGGCTTGACTTGGACCTGAAATCAGATAGATTGGCGGGCAACGATTGTTGTGGAGGACTTATGAATTGGAAAAACGTAGAAAGATTCGCTCTGATAGTCGGCTTTTCGCTGTTTGTCTGTTGTGGTTTGGCATCGGCGCAGACCTTTGGATTCGCATCAAGTGGGAGCGGTTTGTACTGCAACTATGAGCAGCTGAACAGTTTTGGCCCGGGCTTATACGGAGGAGATGACAATCTCAGCGCCTGCGGCGACAGCGTCAACGCGACCATCGCGGGCATTGCGGGCACCATTGCTCCCGGCCAGAAGGTACATGGTTCCGGTGTTTTTTATGGGGACAACATCTATGCCCTCGAAGGCGATCTGGACGCGCAATGGGAGGTTTTTACCTTGCTGAAGTGCAACAAGTTGAATCCGAAGACGGGGAAATACAAGGGCGGCTATGGCTGGGTGGGTGTTGCCTCTATGAGTGGGGTCGTTCTCGGCACCAACTATGGATACTTGTCATGCACGCTCCCGTCTCCGCCGGACGGAGATGCACTGATGCGCGGAAAGAGCATGGGCAAGATCGCTTTGCATAAGCAGTAGCGAAACTCGCTCTCGAGTCCGACGTGGAGTTGGGATACGTTCTTTGGTGTGGTGTTTCGGTGGAGCGCGAGCGGTTGAAGATGGGCAATCGGGAATAGAATTTAGTTTGTAGCCTCGGGAAGGCTGTGGAGGCTTCTGAAGTTGCTCCCGATTTTGTTCTTCAGTAAACCGGCAACGCGCCCATGAACGTCGCAGGCCAGGTCGAGACCGAGAGCAAGTCCACGTTGCAGTCTAAGGGGAAGAAACTGCGGGCGGTCATTTACCTGGCGAGCAACCGTCCGCTGCATCTGCCTGATTTCTTGGCTGAATTCCGAAGCAGCTGGCCGCATCACAAACTGGAGAAGACGGGCCAGGAACCACATAAGGCTTTCTTCCGCGCGGGCCATTCCGACTTCAGCATCGAACTACATCACACGCCCGTCCCGCGGGGCATCACAGAACCGGTTGAGAAATCTACACTGCACTGGCCAGCAGCCGCGCTTTCGTCGCACACGGCGCACATCGAAGTTGCGGGATCGGCTCCCGGCCACGGGGTGCTTACGTTGGCGTGCGATCTGACACGCGCAATCGCCAGCCTTCTGCCTGTAACCGATTCGCTGGCCGTGTGCTGGCTTAGCGGGCCGGCACTGAATCGGGCAAAAACATTCACGGCAACAGCGCGCGAGATGTTCTCCGCGGGACTTTGCCCGGTGGCACTGTGGGTGGCGGCGCACTGGGACGCCCGGTCGCACGCGCTTTTCACCCACGGCATGGAGCAGTTCAACGCACCCGAGGTGCTGCTCACGCGACAACCCGACGCCGCGCCGCTCATGGTGGATTACCTGTTCCAGTTCGCGCTGTGGCTGCTCACTTCTCAGCGCGTGATTGCCGAAGGGGCGATGGTGAGCGGGCCGCACGGTCTCCTGCGGATTGGCAAAGGGAAGCCGGACGAGACGGGGAGCGAATCTCTGGTCCTCGAACCTTGTTCCTGAACGTGTGATCTGTCCTTGAAGGACAGACGGTTCAGCGGTAACATTCCTTCTTCATCCAGATAGGGTTTTTCGAGGACGCATGCCGCAAAACTACGTTCCTGCTTTTCTCTTCATTGCAGTTGTCGGAATTCTGATTCCAATCACGATCGCCATTTGCCGGCTGATACGCACACAGAGTCCCAACAAGACCAAGCTCATGCCGTATGAGTGCGGCATCGATCCTTATGACAGCGCTCGCGGACGCTATACGGTGCGGTACTACATCATCGCGATCCTGTTCGTGGTGTTCGATGTAGAGACAATTTTTCTGTTTCCGTGGGCGGTAAAGTTCAGGGCGCTGGGAACGTTCGGGCTGATTGAAATGCTGGTGTTTTTGGGCATCCTGATTATCGGGTACGTGTGGATCTGGAAAAAGGGCGCGCTGGAGTGGGTGTAGAAAAGCAGCTCTTAGTTGCTAGTTCTTAGTTGCTAGTTGCTAGTTGCTAGTTGCTAGTTGCTAGTTGCTTGTTGTTGGTTCTTGGTTCTCAGGAAATCGAGGTTTGCTATGGGCAAAGAGCTGACAACTAAGAGCTGGAAGTTTTATGACTGACACGAATTCCGCAGGGGAGAGTTTTGCCGCCAGCCGGTGGACGAAGGGAAATCTGTTTTTCCCTACGCGGATTGTGGTGAATGCGCAACATGTGAGCCGGGTGAAGTCGCGGCTTTTCGGAAGCAGCGAAGAAAGCATCGGGATCGCGCAGGTCGCCTCGGTCCATATTTCGACGGGAATGTTCTGGGCTGACATTGTGATCGAATCGTCGGGCGGAACGGATCCGATTACGAGCCACGGCCATCGGAAGGTTGATGCGCAACGCATCCGGCAGCTGATTGAGGGATATCAGGCGGCGCGACGGGCGTGAGGTGGATTTCATGTGACCCAGATCGTTGACAGCGATTTGGCAAGCTGTTAGAAGTGAGGGTCTTCAACCGCAAAACGGCTCTTAAAGAACTCTTCCAAAATACACGGCTGATAAGACGCAAGATCGAACGAAAAGATGGCCGAGGAAAGCAAGTCGCCCGTTCCAACACCGCCGGAAGGTGAAGTCAAACCTACGGCGGAAAAAGCAGTTCCTCCCGCGAGCGTCGGCGCCCAATCTCCAGAAAAACCAGTTGGATCGGTGCAGACGACTCAGGCTGCGGCAAAGCCGGGGGGCGAGGGCGCTCCGGCGAAACCGGCGGCGACTGCAGCCGCGCCCGCAAAGCCGGCGGCTCCGACAAAACCTGCGGGGCCGGTGCCGATGCCGTGGACTTCGCCGATGGTAGAGAAGTACAAGGCACAGTACGGCTCGGGGCTCGAGGCGCAGACTTATCTTGGACAGAATTATTTCAGCGTCGACCGGTCATTGATACCCGACTTTCTGCGGCTGCTGCGCGACGAAGAGCAATTCGATTACTGCGTCGATATAACGGCTGTGCACTGGCCGAAGCGGGAGAAGCAGTTTGATATTTACTGGATTCTGTATTCGTTCGCTCGGAACGAGCGGGTGCGGGTGCGAACCCAGATTGGCGACGGCGCGACGATCGAGTCGAGCGTATCGATCTGGGCGACGGCGGACTGGCTGGAACGCGAAGTGTATGACATGTTCGGGATCCAATTTGATGGGCATCCCGATCTGAAGCGCATTCTGATGCCAGACGGTTGGAAAGGCTTCCCGCTGCGCAAGGACTACGGCATTCTGCAGCAGGATAAAGAATGGGTGCAGATCAACCTGGGAATCGAGAGCGGGCAATGACAGAACAGAAGACGCCCGATCAAAAAGCGCCCGCGACAATACCCGCCCAGAGCAAGCAATTGCCGGGTGGCCTGACAGACACGTCGATGCGCGTGACCGGCACGCGGCTGGATCCTTCGGGAGCTTTGGGATCGCGGGCTGCTTCGGCCGCGCATCTCGACCTCGACACGCCGGACCATCCCTATCTGGATTCGAACGAACTGGTTATCAATATGGGGCCGCAGCATCCGGCGACGCATGGCGTGCTGCGCGTGATTCTGAAACTCGATGGCGAAAAAGTTCTGGGCACGGAGTGCGTGATCGGGTATCTGCATCGCGGCGTGGAGAAGATTGCGGAGAATCGCACTTATACGATGTTCAATCCGTATGTCGACCGGATGGACTATGTAGCGGCGGTATCGAACGGGCTGGGCTATTGCCAGGCGGTCGAGAAGCTGCTGAATGTGGAAGCGCCGCCGCGGGCGAATTACATTCGCGTAATTCTGACGGAATTGAACCGGCTTGCGAGCCACCAGCTTTGGCTGGGCACGCATGCGCTCGATATCGGCGCGATGACGCCGCTGTTCTATACCTTCCGCGACCGGGAAGAGATTCTGAAGATTTTCGAGAAGTACTGCGGGGCGCGGCTGACGACGCATGCGTTCCGCATTGGCGGATGCCTCTACGAGACGTATGCGGGGTTCGAAAAAGACGTCAAGAATTTTCTCAAGTTCTTTGAGCCGAAGATTGACGAGTACGAGACGCTGCTGACCGGCAACCGCATCTGGATCGAACGGACGAAGAATGTCGGCGTGATTTCAGCGGCGGATGCGATTGCGCTGGGTGTAACCGGCCCGGTGCTGCGCGCGAGCGGCGTGAAGTGGGACATCCGCAAGGCAATCCCCTACGCGAACTATGCGGACTTCGATTTTGAAATTCCGATCGGCGAAAACGGTGATACCTACGACCGGTACCTGGTGCGGATGAGGGAGATGCGGCAGTCGCTGCGGATTCTCGAGCAGGCGGTGAACGGGATTCCGGAAGGGCCGATCATGGCGAAGGTTCCGAAGGTGATTAAACCTGCGCCGGGCGAGGTTTATCACTCGATCGAAGCGCCGAAGGGCGAGCTGGGATACTTCATCGTGAGCGACGGATCGACGCAGCCGTACCGGTTGCGAGTACGGCCGCCTTCGTTTGTGAACTTGCAGGCGCTCGATGTAATGGTGCGCGGGGCGCTGGTGGCCGACGTGGTTGCCGTGATCGGCACGCTCGACATCGTGCTGGGCGAGGTGGACCGCTGATGCTGAACTCTTTTATGTCGTATCTGCACAGCACGGTGACACCGGGTGAGGCGGGAAATCAACTGTGGGCGTTGATTTATGTGCTCATCATATTCGCGGGAGTCTCGCTGACCGTGATGTGGCTCATCAACTGGGTGGAGCGCAAGGCGCTGGCGCACTTCCAGGTTCGCCTCGGTCCCATGCGCGTGGGCCCGCACGGATTGCTGCAACCCTTTGCGGACGCGCTCAAGCTGATGCTGAAGGAAGACATTATTCCGGCCGAGGCCGACCAGCTTATTTTTTGGATTGCGCCGGTAATTGGCCTGCTCGCGGCTTTCACCGTGTATACGGTCATCCCGTTCGGGCCGTCGCAGGCGGTCAGCGACATGAACATCGGCATCCTCTTTATGCTGGGCGTGTCGTCGCTGGGAGTGCTTGGGATTGTCACGGCGGGATGGGCGTCGAACTCGCACTATCCGCTGATTGGGGCACTGCGGTCGAGCGCGCAGATGGTTTCGTATGAAGTGGCGATGGGATTGGCAGTGGTGTCGGCAATCCTGATGACCAGCCTGAATTCGACGGGCACCGGCACGCTGAGCATGATCGGGATCGTGCGGGCACAGCAGGAGCAGCACGTCTGGTTCCTCTTCAAGTTTTTTCCGCTGGGTTTCATTGCGTTTGTGATTTTTGCCATCGCCATGGTGGCCGAGACGAACCGCGCGCCTTTTGATCTGCCCGAGGCCGAGTCGGAACTAACGGCGGGATTCCACACCGAATACAGCGGGCTGCGCTGGTCGTTGTTTATGCTGGCGGAATATGCGGCCATGATGGCGGTCTCGTCGATTGCCGTCACGATGTGGCTGGGCGGATGGATGCGGCCATTCCCGAACCTGCTGCATGGGCCTGCGTGGGAGTTGATCTTCTCGCTCTTCCCGGGACTGAGTTTTGCCGCGTTCGCCGGATTTGCGTTTATCGGAACCGTGCGCATGCCGAAGCATTCGTTCTTCAAGGTTCAACGCATCGGGCTCGGGATTTTCGCATTGGTGCTGGCTTTTATTGCGCTGGTACTTTTCGTGATCGCAATCGCCGGACGGAATGCCGACACCAGCATCGCCGCGAGCTTCCGCGAGGGCATCGATTACGTTTACTGGTTCCTGATGAAGATTGCGGTGTTCATGTACCTGTTCATCTGGTATCGGGCGACGTGGCCTCGTTACCGCTTCGACCAACTGATGAGAGTGGGCTGGAAGGTCATGCTGCCGATTTCGCTGGGCGTGCTGATTCTGACGGCTATTGTGGGGGTGCTGGTCTGATGAACCCCGTCGTGAACTCGGCTGTGAATGCGGCTGCGGCGAATGTAGGCGCGGCTCCGGTAGGGACGCCCTACTTCTTCTATGGGCTGGCAGCGGTTGCGATTCTGAGCGGACTACTGGTGATTACGCGGCGCAACGCGGTGCATTCGGCGCTGGCGCTGATCGTGACATTGCTGTCGGTGGCTGGGCTTTACCTGATGCTCTACGCTCCGTTTGTGGCTGGCGTGCAGATTATTGTTTATGCGGGCGGCATCATGGTGCTGTTCCTATTCGTAATCATGCTGGTGAATATCGAGCGGGTGTCGAAAGAGCGGCAGTTCAACCGGATATGGCCAGTGGGGCTGGTGGCGTCGTGCTTGTTGCTGGCGTTGTTCATCGGCGCGTTCGCGAAAGGAAGGGATCTGCTTCCCAAGAATCCCGTGCCGCAGTTGAGTGAAGGAATCAATACGCAGCAGATCGCGTCCGCGCTTTACGGGGATGCGGGCAGGATGGGCCAATACACGTTCGCCTTTGAAATCGCTTCGTTGTTGCTGCTGGTGGCGATTTTGGGGGCGGTGATTATGACGAAGAAGAAAATCTAGAAAGGCTTGGTCGATGGTCGTTCGTCGTTGGTCGTTGGCAACGCGGAACAAAGCCAATGGAAATCGCGAACGACTGACGAGCAGCGACTAACGACGAATTTATGGTTCCTATCACCACATTTCATTATCTGGTTGTTGCGGCGGCGCTGTTTGTGCTGGGGACGATTGGCGTGCTCACGCGGCGGAATGTGGTCATCGTGCTGATGTCGATCGAACTGATTCTGAATGCGGTGAACCTGAACCTGGTGGCGTTTTCGCACATGTGGGGAAACCTGCATGGGCAGGTCTTCGCGATTTTCATTGTCGTCGATGCCGCGGCGGAAGCTGCCGTGGGTTTGGGAATTCTGATCGCTTTCTTCAGGAATAAAGAGACGATCAATGTGGACGAGATTGATTTGTTGAAGTGGTAGAAGGGCCGCTATAAGCCGAAAGACGACATGTTCTTAAATCACATCTACCTCATCCCGCTGTTTCCGGCCTTCGGGGCCGCGATGATGTTCTTTTTTGGCCGGCGGCTGCAGAAGGCCACGGTCAACGCGGTGTGCGTGGGTGCGGTGGTCGTTGCTTTTCTGTTTGCCTGCTTCACCGTGGTTCAGTACACGCACTTCGCGCATGGAACCGGACAGCCATTTGAAAAGATTGTTTACACCTGGCTGGGATCGGGAGACGGGCATCTCAACTTCCTGAAGAAAGATGGCTCACCGGCGGCGTTCAACGCGGACGCCGGATTCCTGCTCGATCCGCTCTCGTCGATCTGGCTGCTTTTTGTCACCGGCGTCGGGATGCTGATTCACATCTACTCGACGGGATACATGGCGCATGAGGGCGGATACTACCGGTTCTTCGGATACCTGAACCTGTTCATGTTCGCGATGCTCACGCTGATCTTGGCGAACAACTACATCCTGATGTTCGTTGGGTGGGAGGGCGTGGGGCTGTGCTCGTATCTGCTGATCGGATTCTATTTCCATCGCAAGTCGGCGAGCGACGCGGCGAATAAGGCGTTCATCGTGAACCGCATTGGCGACGCCGGATTTCTTCTGGGCGCGTTCACGCTGGTGTGGTACCTGGGATCGTTCCGGTTCATCGACATTAACGCGGCCGTGCGCAGCGGACATTATTTGATCGGCGATCCGATCCTGACGGCGGCGGCGCTGCTGTTGTTTGTGGGAGCGTGCGGCAAGTCAGCGCAGCTTCCTCTTTATGTGTGGCTGCCGGATGCGATGGAAGGTCCGACACCGGTTTCGGCGTTGATCCACGCGGCGACCATGGTGACGGCGGGCGTGTACATGGTGGCGCGGTCGAATGCGGTGTTTGTGCTGGCTCCGACGGCGATGAAAACGGTTGCGATCGTGGGCGCGCTGACGGCGATTTTTGCGGCGTCGATCGGGCTGGTACAGAACGACATCAAGCGCGTGCTGGCGTACTCGACGGTGTCGCAGCTGGGATACATGTTCCTGGCGCTGGGCGTGGGCGCGTTTGCGGCGGGTGTGTTCCATGTGTTCACGCATGCGTTCTTCAAGGCACTGCTCTTCCTTGGATCGGGGTCGGTGATTCACGCCATGTCGGGCGAGCAGAGCATGCGCGAGATGGGCGGACTGCGCGGTCGGATTCCGACGACCTATAAGACGATGTTCATCGGCATGCTGGCGATTGCGGGCATTCCGGGATTCGCGGGATTTTTCTCGAAAGACGAAATTCTCTGGCAGGCGTGGACGTCAGAGGGCGGAGCGTACCGGTGGCTGTGGTTTATCGGGTTCGCGACGGCGCTGATGACCGCGTTTTACATGGGGCGGCTGATTTTCCTGACGTTCTACGGACAGCCTCGGATGAGCCATGAAGTTGAACATCATATTCATGAGTCGCCGAAGTCGATGACCTTGCCGCTTGTGGTCCTGGCGGCGTGTTCCGTGTTTGCGGGATATCTTGGGCTTCCGCATAGCTTGGGTGGGTCGAACCGGTTTGAGAAATTTCTGGAGCCGGTGTTCGCCAAAGAAGCTCACGTGATGCAGGCGGAAGAACCGAAGCAACTGGCGGCGGGCGAAAAGGAAGAAGAACGCACGGATCCGATGGAATACGGGCTGATGGCGTTGTCGGTGGGCGCGGCGATCGTGGGACTGGGGCTGGCCTATCGCGCTTACGCCAAAGCCGGAAAAGATTACAAGGAACCGATTGCTGAAGCGGCTCCGCCGCTGTATACGGTGCTCTACAACAAATGGTTCGTGGATGAGGGTTATGACTACGTCTTCACCGGGCGGCGCAAAGTGGGAGATGTACGTCTGGGCGTTTTGGGATTGGGCGAGGCCTCGTCGTGGTTCGATTCGAAAATTATCGATGGCGTGGTGAACGACGTTGGCTGGCTGACGCGCGCGATCGCGATCGTTTCATCGTGGTGGGATAAGTGGATCATCGACGGCCTCGGCGTTAATGGACCGGCGATTCTGGCGCGCATGTTGTCGTATCCCGCGCGCCTGTTCGAATGGGGACTGGTGCAGTGGTACGCGCTGGTGATGACCGCGGGATTGCTTGGATTTGGCCTGTATTACGTTTGGAAATGAAATGCGCTGTTCGCCGTTGGCGGTTAGCTGTTAGCCAACAGCGGACGGCTAACAGCTAACAGCGAAAGCCTCTTATGCAGAATCACATTTTATCGATCATTCTCTTCACGCCGCTGGTGGGCGCGATTGTTCTCTGCTTTGTGCCCCAGGAGAACAAAAATGCGGTCCGCTGGATTGCGAACATTTTTGCGCTGGGCGGATTACTGATTTCGATTCCGCTGGTGCCGATGTTCTGGGCGCAACGATTTGAGCCGCAGCAATTCAAGTTCATCGAAGGCACGGCAAACAACTGGATTCCTTCGATTGGTGCGGGGTACAACCTGGGCATCGACGGCATTTCGTTTTTGCTGATCATGCTGACGACGCTGCTGGGATGGATCTCGATTCTGTCGTCGTGGACGGCGATCGAGAACCGCGTGAAGGAATATTACATCTGGTTCCTGGTGCTGCAGACGGGCATGCTGGGCGTCTTCATGGCGCTCGACTTTTTCCTGTTCTTCGTTTTCTGGGAAGCCATGCTGGTGCCGATGTATTTACTGATCGGCATCTGGGGCGGGCCGCGCAAACTTTATGCGGCGATCAAGTTCTTTTTGTACACGTTGCTGGGCTCGGTGCTGATGCTGCTGGGCATCCTATTCTTGTATTTCCATCACCACACGGTGACGGGCGTTTACACGTTCAGCGTGCCTGAGCTTTATCACACGGCGCCGCAGATTCCGTTTGGGACGGCGGTCTGGCTGTTCCTGGCGTTCTTCCTGGGATTTGCGATCAAGGTGCCGATGTTCCCGTTCCACACCTGGTTGCCGGACGCACACGTGGAAGCGCCGACGGCTGGATCGGTGATTCTGGCGGGCGTTCTGCTGAAGATGGGAACATACGGATTCGTGCGGTTCTCGCTGCCGTTCTTCCCGCAGGTCATCACGAACACGACGTCGACCTTCATGGGCGCGACGGTGCGCGGATGGATGATCGGGCTGTCGATCGTCGGCATCGTGTATGGCGCGCTGGTTTCGCTCATGCAGAAGGACATGAAGAAGCTGGTGGCGTATTCGTCGGTGAGTCACCTGGGATTCTGCACGCTGGGAATTTTTGCGTTGAACCAGGCTGGGCTCAGCGGATCGGTGCTGCAGCAGATTAACCATGGAATTTCGACAGGCGCGCTCTTCTTAATCGTCGGCATTCTGTACGAGCGGCGGCACACGCGCGAGATCGCGGAGTATGGCGGGATTTCGAATGTGATGCCGGTATACGCAACGATCACGATGATCATGTTCCTGTCGTCGATGGGACTGCCGCTGCTGAACGGGTTTGTCGGCGAATTCACAATTTTGCAGGGCGCGTTTACAGCGAACTGGAAGTGGGCGGCATGGGCTGCGCCGGGCGTGGTTCTGGCAGCGGCTTACCTGCTGTGGCTCTACCAGCGCGTGTTCTTCGGGACAGTCACGAATCCGAAGAATGAAAAACTGCATGATCTGACACCGCGGGAGATGCTGACATTTGTGCCGCTGATCATTATGGCGTTCTGGATCGGGCTGTATCCGAAGCCGTTCTTCCAGATTCTGGAAACGCCGGTGAATCAACTGGTGCAGACGATTCAGAGCGGCAATCCCAATGCGGCGGTGAGTGCGCAGGCGGTCCCTCAGGGGCTAAAGCCCGCTCCTTTGGAGGGGCTTGATGGCACGGCTAAAGCCGTGCCCTTCCCTAAACCGGCAGCTGCAAACAACACGGTGGCAACGAAAGCGAGTAACTGAGTGCCAGGCCTAGGCAAATTCTCTTCGACGGATTACCGGCTGATGTTGCCGATGCTGGAGTTGACGATTTTTGCGCTCGGCATTCTGCTGATCGACCTGATGATTCCGCGGGCGTGGAAGTGGTTGAATGCCCTGGGCGCTTTTGCCGGCGTGGTGTTTTCGGCGATATGCGTATGGCAGATTCAGAGCAAGCTGCCGCGCGGCATGATTGGCTTTTACAACACGCTGCTAGTCGACCGGTTCGCGATCTATTTCTGGTATCTGTTCCTGGTGTCGGCGGCCATAACAATCCTCGTCTCGGTGCGCTACCTGGAAATCGAGAACGAACATCATGGCGAATATTACTCGCTGCTGCTGATGTCGGTTGTCGGAATGATGTGCATGGCGGCGGGCATCGACCTCGTGCTGCTCTTCATCGGCCTGGAATTGATGGCGATCTCCATCTACGTGCTGGTCGGTTTCCTGCGGCGCGACCGGCGCTCGAATGAAGCGGCACTGAAGTATCTGCTGCTGGGAGCGTTTTCGTCGGGCATCTTTGCCTACGGGTTGTCACTGCTGTACGGGCTTTCGGGAAGCACGAACCTGGCGGCGATTGGGGCGACGGTGAATGCGATCGTCAGCAGGGACCCGCACAATCCGATTCTGATCATCGCGATGCTGACGACGATGATCGGACTGCTGTTCAAGATCGCGGCGGTTCCCTTTCACCAGTGGGCACCGGACGCTTATGAAGGAGCGCCGACCAGCATTACCGGTTTCATGTCGGTGGCTGTGAAGGCGGCGGCATGGGCTTTGCTGCTGCGAATTCTGGCATTCGCGATCGTGGGCGGTGGCCGCATATTTCCGTTTGGCCTGTACCCGATGCGGGCGATCTACACGCCGATCATCGTCTTTGTAGCCATTGCAACGATGACGGGCGGCAATCTGGCCGCGCTTACGCAGACCAATACGAAACGGCTGCTCGCGTATTCCTCGATTGCGCACGTGGGCTACATGCTGCTGGCGTTTGTCGCGATGGGATCGTCGCCTTTTGGCAGCCCGGCGTTCAACGACGGCTTTAAGGGCATTCTGATTTACCTGATGGTTTACACCTTCATGAACCTGGGGGTGTTTGCGGTGATCACTTCGCTGCGGCACCGCAACATCATTGGCGACGAACTGGACGACATGGCGGGACTGTATTCGCGCGCCCCCTTTGAAGCGGTGCTCATGCTGCTGTTCCTGCTGTCGCTGGCTGGGATCCCGCCGGCGGCGGGCTTCCTGGGCAAGTACTACATCTTCCTGAGCCTGATCGAGAGCCAGCATTACTGGCTCGCTTCGGCAGCCGTGCTCTACGCATTGTTTGGGCTTTATTACTATCTGCGCATGGCGAACGTGATGATGATGCGCGCGCCCGCGGAACCGGGACGCCTGCCCGTCAGTATCGGAATGCGATTTGCGCTGGGCGTCACGGGGTTGCTGACGCTGGTCATTGGAGTGTTTCCCGAGCCGTTCATCAACAGCGTGAACTGGTCGCTGGGACTTGCGCAGGTTCAGCACGTGGCCGGGATGGTGCGATAAGCAGCGGCGGCCGATTCACAAGTCATCGCTCGCGGCTACGCTCGACTGCTTGCGGCTCACCAATTTGGATTAGAATCCCTCGCATGGCAGACCTTCCCGGACCTCCGAAGAAAAGCGATCCCATGGTTGCGATGGCGCGGTATTCGGAGATGGGATTTATCATTCCGGCGGCAGTGCTGCTGGGGTTTTTTCTGGGCAAACTGCTCGACTACTGGCTGCATACGAAGTGGCTCTACCTGGTCGGACTTCTGTTTGGGGCCGTGGTTGGATTCTGGCAGATGATCCGCATGGCAATGAGCGCATCCAAGGATCTTGATTCCGGTTCCCGTTCCAAAGATGACAAATGACTGAAGCAGAGAATCCGGAGCTCTCGCCCGCAGAGCCTTCCGCTGCTGATCTGCGGCTGGAGGCGTTTAGTGCGCGAGCGCTGCCGCGCATGTTTCGAACCATGCTGGTGGTAAGCGTGCTCCTGGTGGCAGTGGCGTTCTGGCGCTATGGATGGCTGGGCGCGGCCGGATTTGCGGCGGGCGCAGCGGTTTCATGCATTAACTTCCGCGCGCTCCAGCGCAGCGTCGAAGGGCTCACGGAACGTATCGTGAATCAGCAAAGCCGGGAAAAGGGCGGGCGGATTGTGCTGCGGTTTCTGGTGCGATATGCGTTGGTCGGAGTCGCTGCGTATGCTATATTCATTGGTTCCGCCTTGGCGTTCCGCGGGTTTCTGTGGGGCTTGTGTGTGCCCGTGACCGCGATGATGATTGAGGCGGGATTCGAAGCTTACGTGGCCTTTCGTTAAGCCGCTCGTGGCTCGCCGGTTATAACCCGCTCTTCGGATTCATTGCATGGAACAACTTACTTTTACTAAATTTCTAAATCATCTCTTCGGCCCGGCCGTGACTGCGCTGCTGGAGGCACTGCACATTCATCCCAAGCATCCCGCCGCGCCGATTACGAACCCGGTTGCGATGGAATTGCTGGTGGTGCTGCTGCTGACCATTCTTTTCGTTACCGTGCGCACGCGGCTCTCGGTGGAGCGGCCTGGTGCGTTACAGCACACGATGGAAGGAATTAACGGATTCATCGAAGGAATAGCGCACGAGATCATTGGCCATGATGCGAACAAGTTTGTCCCGTATCTGACAGCGCTCGGAATTTTCATTTTGACGTGTAACCTGCTGGGGATCGTGCCGGGGCTCGAAACACCGACCGGCGTGCCGGCTGTTCCGCTGGGATGCGCGCTGCTGACGTGGTTTTACTACCACTTTGCCGGGCTGCGCGCGAACGGCGTGATCGGATATTTGAAGCACTTCATTGGGCCGCAAGAGGGCATGCCCATGGCTGTCCGTGTCTTGCTGCCGTTTCTCCTGTTTCCGATCGAGATCTTCAGCCACGCGGCACGTGTGTTGTCGCTCACCGTCCGTCTTTTCGCGAATATGTTTGCGGGCGAAATGGTGACGCTGGTATTTTTCTCGCTGGTGCCGCTTGGTATCCCGATCATATTCGAGGGCCTGCATGTCGGCGTAGCGTTTATTCAGAC
>Ga0116121_1000132_pt1 | contig 41520 bp, 38 predicted proteins | sample June2015DPH_13_1_FD_89725 | JGI IMG/M metagenome (GOLD analysis project Ga0116121, IMG submission 89725) | Peatland microbial communities from SPRUCE experiment site at the Marcell Experimental Forest, Minnesota, USA - June2015DPH_13_10 | ecosystem: Environmental > Terrestrial > Soil > Wetlands...
CGCCCGCCTCCGGGCGCGCGAAAAGATCCATGGCCCTCTGATTTTCAGGTGCGGTGAGACGGGAAATGCCAAGCAGTTGTGTGATATCTGGCGGAACAAAAGGCTCAAGCTGGTGTTCAAGCTCGCCGGTCCGTTCGAGGAGAAGCCTACGCCCCACCGGTTCCGGCACACGTTTGCCCGCATCCTGCTCGAAAGAGGCGTACCGGTGCCGGATGTAGCCGAACTGATCGGCGATACGGAGGAAGTGGTGCGGCTCTACTACGCAAAGTGGATCAAGTCTCGCCAGGTCAGATTGTCTCGAATCCTTAAGGAGGCATTCAAGAACCAGCCGAAGCCGCGAGTCGTGCGCCGTGTGCGGGGGAGATCGACGTGAAACTGATGGCGAGAGAATGCGAAACGTCGACGTGGCCGGTAGCCGAAGATCGCTTATGCAGCTTCTGCGAAAAGGGTGTGTATCCCTGAGCGACCCATTCCGGGACGCTGTACATCGTATGCACCTTTTTTCGACCTTGCGTGAAGTTCATAAATCCTGGTTCGTCCTTTACCAGGAGCCGAACTTTCTCTCTTCATTAGGTGCATGGTTTAGCGAGATCGCGAATTCCATTGTGGGTCTCATCGAAGAGCTTCCATGATCCAGTCGGTCGGCACGCCGCTTGGCGCACGTTATCGTGCAGATCCGCGCGGTGTAGGTGTTGGCGCGAGGTTAAAGCCGCGGACGGTGAACTCCGGCGACTTGCTAAAAACACTTCTTTGGATTTCACATATTGATTCGCTGGAACAAAAGGCCCGCCGCTCGCGGCCTTTGCGGTAACGAGCGGCGCGCCGCAGTTAGTTGTGAATTGAAGTAACCCAGGGCAGCCCATTCGGCGGAATGGGGTGAATCTCACGGTGGTCGGTTTTCTCCTTTCAAAAGAATTGGGGCGCCGAAGCGCCCCGCGATTTATGTTGCTTCCTGCGGCCACTGCTATTTGTCCCAGGTCTCTGACCATACCTCTGTGGCGAAGACACCGCTCGCCACATCGAACTCGGCGCCGTAGATGTCGATTGTGACCTGCACGCTCTTGTGCCAAAGGATTTTCGAAAGCGTGAGAAAATCCTTGGGATTGTCCTTCAACCACGCGTACGCGAACAGATCACGAAAGCGATGCGGATTGATCGCCTTAGCCGCGACTAGATGACGGAACGTCAGAGTCTGGACCAGATCTGTCATTCCGTTGCTCGTGATTGCACGGCCTTTTTCGTTGAGCAGCAGGATCCCAAGATCAATCCCATTTTTATTGGCTTCGACCAGCAGGTGGCGAACCGACAGGTAGTCTTCGAGAATTCCTAAAAGCGGACGGGGCAACACAGCTACAACCCCATGCTTCATTTTGGTTTCTTTCTTCCCAAAACGAATCTGCCAAAATTCAGCCTCCGGGTTCCGCTTACGTTCCGCAATGACCCAAGCGGGGATCTCGTAGACGTCCTCGAGAGGACCATAAAACAGGTTCACTCCTAACTTCATTTCCCTGATGTTTCTCTGGCGCCAGGGCAGGAATAGGAGCCACATGATGATCAACTCGTTCCTAACCGATAACGCATAATGGATGGTCCCCACGCGGATTGATTTATTCCTTGCCGCGCGGATGATGGCGGGGATTTTACGCACGTCCTTATGGTCGACCCTCGTACGCCTTTTCCGCTCTTTGATTTTGTCGTCATCCTTCTTCGAAGGGAGTGTCTCCATCAGTTCTTTAAACCAAGCGAGATCTTCCTTTGGTATCTTCTTATGCCACCGGATCGCTGAGCAGAGCGCCTCGAGACGCTTGCGCAGATAAAACCCGTCCACGTGGCGTTCGTTTCTGGCATACTCCACGTATGCTTGGATGATTGACTTCACAAGCAGCGCGGGGACGGTCATGATCGTCAAGGTCGGAAATTTCACCAGGGCAAATCCGAACAGCATACATACGGTGGCCTGAATCCCCTTTGCCGTGACCAGGCGAAGATGTTTCTTATCGGGACGATCCATGGCCCAGTCCGCGACGAGCCATGCAAGCAACGCGATGAGACTCTCCTTGAAGTCCATCGGTAGTTTCTTGAAGGGAACCCCATAGTGAGGCTTCTCTTCCAGAAAGCTGGGCGACTGCCCGTTGAGGCCAGCATCACGCAAGACTCGCCAAAAGCGGATTGTCTTATCCAATGCGGCCCGATAATAGGCACCGTCATCCACGAACCTCTTCAGGAGGTCGTCTGTGTCCTTTACGGTCACCTGCTGGGGCTCCATGAGCGGCTGAAAGTGCAGCGCAACGTCGAAGCAGCCGTTGGCCTTCGCCCGAGCCAAAACATCCAGCCACGCCGGCGACGGCGCCGTTTCCTGTGCCCGGGTGATTTCCTTGGTCCTTTTGGCCAGGAATCGGATGTTGTCGACGTAGGTCCGGATCGTGTTTTCGGCGTGGGGGCTCTTTCCTTTTGCCAGGAACGGGCGAAAGCCCTTCCGGGTCTCCTGGTCGAAGAGGTCAGTTACGGGGATTTCAGTAAGGGGCTTTTGGAGATAACGCGACCACGCGTTGGCCGCCGACTGAATCGTTCCCCATTGGCGCGGAGGATTCTTTGACAATATCTGCATCAGATCCGCGACGGTTATGAGTGGTTGTTCAACATGGCCGAATTCAGGGGAAATCGGCCCTTCCAAGGCAATTTGAGAACCAAATGTAACTGTGGATTTCACTTTATCTGTATTCCTTTCTTTACGTCCACGGAACGTTCTTTTGAAAATGCAGAGAAACTGAGCCCTCTTGGGCACCTCTGCGCACGATCGAGCCCCGCCGCACACAGCCGGGAATCGGCGGGCATAAATGGGCTCGATATCCGGCTGCGGCGAAGCACTGGCGGTGATGAAAGCAGGAGGGCATTTAGCGGCCCTCATGTTTCTGGTTGTTGTTGTCGTGGTTGTTGCTGCGGTTGTTGAGATAGGCCTCCAAGTCGGCAGCCAAGAATCTGGCACGGCCGGGGAGATCGCGCGGTTGGATTCTGCCGGCCGCGATCATCTTCAACACGGTTCGCCGGTTGACACCGAAAATGGCGGCTGTCTCGGTGACCGTGTACATGGGCTGGAAATGGAGCTCTCGATATTGAAGGATTTCGGAGAGCCGAGGGTACCGCTGTTCGGGCGTAGGAGTAGGAGACATAGAGTTGGCCTTTCTGAGACCAAACTTAGGCTCGCTACTCCCTGTTGCGTAATGCCTACGAGGACAGTTTCTCTTTTATATTCAAAAACTTTGGTGCTAGTGACCCACTAGTCTTTTTGTCTTCCTGGAATTGAATTAGTTTCGCCCTTGTGGTAGATGCAAGTGGCATTTGGGGCTTACAGCACAAAAATGCCTCTGGCGGAAGGCCTACGGAGGCATTCGTTTTCTTCTGATGAGGACGTCAATATGGCTCGCTCGTAGATCGATACCGGCCCCAGATGCCGAATGCAATCCAGCGCGCCAGCCCGTTGAGTAGAACCACGATTGGGAGGATCCAATAGTCGACTGGTCTAGAGGATTGTCCGCCAGGCAGTGCAGTAGCCGGACCGCACATTCAGTCACCGCCAGAATTCAATCATCCGCAAATTGGCAAAGAAAGTGCCTTCCAAGCGTTGCCTCTGTACATTGGGGCAACTACTCTCAGATTGTGGGAGACCCCATGAGAGCCATCGGTGCAAGGATCAGGCCCGCAGTTATTAATGTGTTCCGCTGTAGAGTGTTTCGCGATGAAACGAGCAATGTAACGGCCGAATACTGCATTCTCTTTGCTTTGATCGGCTTCTTGATTGGCGTATGGGGCAGTGCCTTGTACAACGATCATCGTGCACTTTCAGCAAGTGCAGTTTCGGCAAGCGCATCTGTTTCCATAGAAGGCCCGACGACCGACCGTTCTTTCGCAGAGAGACACTGCCGCATCCGTCATCTATCTGAATCCTGGGCGCTCAGTCGCGAAACCGTCAGGCAAATGGTCAAGGACGATCCCGGGGTTGCGAAGATCAGAAGTGGCCGAAAAAGGGCGCATACGGTCTACAGCATTCCGGACTCCGTCGCGTGCAGGATCCACTCTCACTTCTGGGGCTTGGAATCTGCGTTCGATGAGCAGCACTATCGAATCGCCGATCTCGCGGCCCTTTGGGCCATTGGGCGCGAGAAAGTACGTCTCATGATTAAGGATGAACCGGGGGTCTTGAAGCTTCGGCTGGGGCGCAAGAAGGCGCATACCACCTACAGTGTGCCGGCCTCGGTTGCGAAGCGGATTCACAATCGTTTGCTGCTCGCGGTCTAGGCTTGTGAGGCCGCCTCCGGATCAAGTTGTTCTGATTTTCTCTAAGAGCTTCTGCGTCCGGACGAGGTAAGTGTCGAATACTGTTCATCGGTGAGGCGCAACCAAATCCCACCGCGTCCGGCGGCGATTGCCTGGTTTAGTTCCGAAACACACGTCGCGTCGGTTAGCCCGTGGCCGCGCCGAGCAGCCTCGTACACCTTGCCGTTATCACGGAAGAGGAATTGCCTCGATATGGACGTCTTCGATAATTCTCGTTCGTGAAATCGACAATGCCATCCATTCCTGAAGGCAAACGACATGAAGACACGGTGCGTCTCATGGGAGTATGAACGGCAGCAACGCGCCTTGTCCGTTTGCCATGGGCGTTTTGCCTTTGAAGCTCGAAAGGATGCCATTATTCGATTCATATAAAACTGACACGCTTTGTCGTGCATATAGCCTTCTTTCTTTTCCGAGCGGAAAAAGCAGTCGTGTTTGTGGGGGATAGCGCGCCAAGATCCGGATCTGGGCGCGCTTCTTTCGGGCGAGTTTTACTGAGGCAACTAGCTGCGGCGGGAAATGCGGAAGCCCTGCCCTGACCCTGATTGCCGGCAAACCCGGTAACCCTTCCATTCGCTTCTCCGCGGCTTCGCAGCATTCGAAGTCGATCGACAAAACGCATGGCGAGTCGAGGATTGCGGCAAAGGTACAGTGCGACCACGAGGGATATCTGGTGGCTCAAATGCGAGCTCCCGTAGGGAGTAGGGCACCGCCTCGACTTCGGCCCACGGGTTCATCCAGACATAACCCCCGGTGGGTGGAATGACGCAGCTTTCGCCCAGAATCTTCAAGCCACTCGCCAGCTTTTTCGCGGAAGTGCGCAGCACCGACCCTTTCGGCAACTGAAAAAAGGCCAAAGCCTCGTCCCCGCGACGTGCCTGAAGGGTCAGGCATTCTCCCTGGTCGCCGGCGAGAGCGGTGAAGGATTCCTTCCCCGCCTGTCCCTCCAGTTCGAGAGCGCAGAGCGAGGACGGCCCCAGCGCGACGCGCCAGCGGCACATCGGATACTCCACTGCGAGTTCTTCAAGGCGGGAAACCTCGCTGGTCGCCTCGGCGATCAGAAGATCAGGGTTTCCGCTGAATTTCGCGAGCGGGCTCATCGGGAACACGTACCACCCGCGCCGCGCCGCCTGGCGCACTTCTTCGGGCAGCCTTGATCGGGAGATGTTGTCACAGGAAGTGGAAGCCCCCGACAGCGAGTTCTGGCGGGCCAATTCAGAGAGAAATATTTCTATAGATTTCATATATATCCTCCAAACACAGAAAAGCCCACCGCCGTGACCTTTGAAGGCACGAGCGGTGGGCTCGGGTTGATCTGAATGGAAGTAATGTAGTTCAGCTGATCCAGCAAAATATAGAGTGTTCGCTGGTCAGCGCGAACCAGGAGATTGACGATGGGAGGATCGTTCGTTTCCATCGAGTCCGGCCCGTGATCGTCCGGTCCAGCAAAACTTTATTGGACGGATTCACATTGTCGATGCCGGCTGCAGAGCATTTCGGTTCCGCATCCCAGTTTGATTTGAGGTGTAATTTTTATAGGTTTAGGTATATATAAGCGATTCGCAGGAAGCGCACTGCGACTCCCTGCTGATGCCGGATTCGCCTTGAAGCGACCGGCAAACTGCGAAGAAAGCAGCCTGTCAACACCTGCGTGTAATCGACGGACTTTGGGCCACAGTTGTTTGAGGAATTTCGGAATCAATGATGTGAATGAGCCTTAACTTGCGAGAAGGCCTTTTTCCGGCAAGTCAGGTTTTTCCTTGTCTTGGACTTTTTCCTGGTTTTGGACCTTCTCTTAGTTTTGGAGTTGTGCGGTGGCGGGCCTCAAATCCCGAGGCTCGCCGTCGCATTGTGAGTGCGAACCTTAAATTCCGAGGCTCGCCGCCGCATTGTGCGTGAACATCTGCCCGATCCGGATGTATTTGGCCAAAGTCTCCGCCGACTTGTGCCCAGTCTGGCGCATGATGTCCCGTTCGTTCGCTCCGTTCATGGCCGCCTGCGTCACGCAGCCAGCGCGGAGTGAATGACCGCCCAAGGGGCGCGTCTTCATGCCCGCCCTCCGCGCCGCTCGCTTCAGAATCCAGCTGACCGAGGCGCGATTGAGACCGCGTTGAGCGACGCAGCCATGACGGTTGATCGCGCGGAACAGGGGCCCGTGCTTGACCCGCGATTCCTTGAGCCAGCGGCGCACCGCGCTGACCGGACATGTCGCGGCATCCCGTCCGAAGGGAATACCGACCTGTCGGCCACGCGCTTGCTGATCGGTCTTCGAGCGGCGCAGGTCGATAACCAGGCCGTCTTTCGAATACGCGACGTCGGAGACATCGATTGCCGCAAGCTCGGACCGGCGAAAGGCGCCGGCGAAGCCAATCAGAAGAAGCGCGCGATCACGCCAACCTCGCAGCGTCTTCGGGCAACGAGCGATGATGCGCCGGATATCGGCCGTGAGCAGAGGCTTCTTGCCGTGCTGTGCTGTGCCGATCGCGCGGCGGATTCCTTTCAACGTTTCGCTCACGATGAAGTGATGCGTCGATGCCGGCGAATCCTTCAAGCCCGCGGACTGATGCGCTTTGGTGATCGAAGTCAGGCGGCGCGTGATGGTCGCCGAAGCGAGACGGCTCGCACAATCGGTGATGTAAAGAGCGACGGTCTCGGGAGTAGACGGAAGGAAAGAAAGGTTGTGCTCACGGCAGAAGCGGGTAAAGTCCCGAAAATCGGACCGGTACGCGAGCAGGGTGGCGGGCGCCTTGGCACCTCGAATATAGGCTTTAGTTTTTTCAATAAGGGTTTTAAGATCGCGCGAGGGCGCGACCAGCGAGAGTCTGGTTTCGTGCATGGTGGGACTCCAAGAGAAATGCGTTCAGGAATGGGAAAGTGGATGTCGTTAGTGGTTAGAGGGGCGTGAGGAGTGCTTTAAGGTTGGGTATATATATTGATGGACGAGGCGTTACAGGGCAGGCGCCTGATGACGCGTGGTCGTGTGCGAAGCGGATGAGAGATGCTGGCGAGGACATGGAGATAATGCGGAGCATGCCGAAAGAGTCATGCGATTTGTCAGGCCAAGCACCCTGGACCGAGTGCGACGGCGATTGGCTTCGCGAATTGCACATCAAGCCGCCGACACAATCCCAGCTGGCGCCGGCCTCCTTGTCCGGCTATATCGGTACAGTCCTCTTCACAACCGGTATTGCGTTCCTAAGCGTCTGGATCGCATATCAAGTGAAAATGTGGGGTTGATCCGGCTGCCCGCGCCGCTCTGATTGTCATCGGGGTATATCGCCAACCGCCCGAAAACCTCATATTCCTTCAAGGTGAAAAACGCACGAATGTGATCCGGCATCTCCGCCTTGACGGAAGAATTGAACGTTGAGAATCTGAATAGTGAGATGAAACAGTAGGGAGGCATATAACCGAGCCTAGCGAACGGGCCACCTTTTCTCGATCCTCTAAGGCTGGCGCATCTACATTTGAAGATATGAACAACGATCAAGTTCGAACGAGTAAGTTTCTCAGTCTTATACTCCGGCACAAGCCTGAAAAAGCTAAGCTCACTCTTGATGATTCTGGCTGGTGCAGCGTAGATGAGCTGCTGCGAGGTTGCGCCGCCGGGGGATACGGGATTTCCCGTGAAGAACTTAATACAGTCGTGGCTGAGAATGATAAGAAGCGCTTTGAGTTCTCCGACGATGGCACGCGAATCCGGGCATCCCAAGGTCACAGCATTGAAGTAAACCTTCGGTACATACCGAAACAGCCGCCAGCAGACCTTTACCATGGAACAGCGATACGGTTTCTCGACTCCATAAAGAAGTTGGGATTGATTAAGGGCTCTCGGCAGCAAGTACATCTTTCACCCGATCTGGAAACTGCATTCAAGGTCGGTAAACGCCACGGCAAGCCTCTGGTCATCCGGGTTGACGCCAAGGGAATGCACGCGTCAGGAATCCCCTTCTACCTCACGCCAAACAGGGTCTGGCTCGTGGATGCAGTGCCGCCAGAATACTTGAGCTTCGATGACTTGCATTTTTCTCATGGAGAGTCGTTGCAAAAGCAGAAGTAAAATGCGAATCATTGCGAAATTGTCGATCATTCCGGCACTGAGGGAGCTGTCCCTCAGGCAAACTGGCTAGCGCCGTCGACCGCAGGAGTCAGCGATCTTCCTTACGATCGTCATCAGGGACCGGGGTCCGCGCGTAAACAGTATCCTTCAGCAGATCTGGCCAGGCATCTGTTAATGCATCCGCCTGGGATTGGACAAATTCGGCTAGTATTCTCAACTCTGCTATGCAATCATCGAGGGTTCCGCCCTGGATCTTCATCTGGCGAATCATCATCTCGATCTCTTTCTCGTAATACTTGCGAAAACCAACAACGAATTTTCGACTTTCACTTGCCGTCAATAGCCGCCTCCCGAGTTTAGTCGCCTTTCCCGGGCGAAATGATTTGTGGTGCCAGTCAGGATCGACCCGGCTGAGGGCTTTGCCCAGAGCGGACGGGTACACGACAGCCTCACCTGCAATGACTTCGTGGTCGACGGTCAGATTTGCGACTTCTGTGAAGAATTGTTCGAGCTTTTCCTGGCGATCATCCGTGCTCATCTGGGACCTCCAAACGTAAAAGCAGTTGATTCTCCCGCGCGCTGCAACTCATGCCATCCAGCGCATGAAGCCTGCCAGTCGCTATAGATCGATGATTCGCACCTTGCCCGCTGGTTCCGACGGCTTATACGTTTCGTTGAGGTACGCGGCATTCACAAACCCTGTGGTTCCGTTCTCAAACGTCCCCGCTCCGCCATGAATATGACCGAAGATGTGAATCCTGGGCTTCTTTGCTTCGACTGCCTTGCGCAGCTCTTCGCATCCGAGATGCTCGCCCCCTGGAGCAATCTGGTCCAGAATGCCGCGAGGCGGCCCGTGCGTGATGAGCACGTCAAGCCCGTTTGGAATCTGGTCCCAATAGCGCTTCGCGGCTCCGCCGCGAGGATACATGAATGCCCAGTTCATGTATTCGAGCGTGTAAGGTGATCCCCAGAACGATATGCCGTCAATTGTGACGCCGTCGTTTTCGAGATAAATTGCATTGGTGAGAAGACCACGTGCTACCTCTGGCATGTTCTTGAAAGATCGATCATGGTTTCCGGCGCAGACAACGCGCTGCTTGAAAGGCTGCTCTCGCAACCATTGGTTGAAGGACAGAATCTCCTTCAGATCGATTCCGGAACCCATGAAGTCACCGGCGTGGACCAGGATGTCTCCATCGGGAAGACTGACAATTCTGTCGTGGAGACCATGCGTATCGGAAATCACAACCAGGCGCATTCGGCGATCCTCATTCAGACTTTGAACGTCGCAGCAGTGAGCGAGCGTTCACCCCGGAAAGCACGCTCCTGGGCTTCGTTGGCAGAATCAGGAACGGGCTTGGATGGATTGATTTCATCAGGGTCCTCCGACTCTCCTGGCTGATCGGGCTCAGATTCAAATGCAATCATCGTACCGTCGGTGAACTTCGCACGACCAAAGCATGAGAGATAGAGCCACCCGTGATAATCCAGATCGCGACGACCACCTGTGAAAACCATGGTCATCGAGCCGCCCAATCGAGCAATTCCCTTGAGGGTGGGGTCGCTGCGATCTTCGATTGTGTACTCCAGAAACTCCAGACGGCCTGAGGGAGTGATTTCGTATTTTTCGAGAAGGCCGCCAAGCCAGTGCAGATCTTTGGTCTGATGTGTCTCGCCCTTGTGCTCTCCGAAGAGTTCGTGATTGCGGAGCACCTCGTCAAACATTCCCATTAGCTTCCTCCAGAGTGCCGGCTCTTGTGAATCCACCAGGCCGTGAGCGAGACCCACCAAAACCCAGAGATCATTTCGTTGATGACGATTAGCACCGCGCCTGACACCGCCGCCCAGATTGCGGCCGAGTGCGACTGATGCCAATGCATTCCAATCGCACATCCGATCAGCAGGAGGGCAACACTGTGAATGAAGATCAGAATTGGGTGACCGAGCCGGACTTTCATTTCATTGCTCATAGCTGCTTACCCAACCATGCCGTCCTCTAAACGGAGCCGCGACATCTCAACTTCAACATCCCATTTCCGCCACCATTCGAAGCTCCTACATGCGTCAAACCCTACCTTCGAGTGAATAAACTCCGGCACGGCCTTCACGATCTCGTCCCAGCACGGCCATTGCCCTCGAGCGAGTGCGACCATCTCCTCTTCGCTCTGTTCGTTTGGTGAGACGGTTAAGATCGCAACGCAGTTGTAGAACCGCTGGACGGAGTAGCCGAGTATCTGCGGCCGCGGGTCGATTCGAGCCTTGACATCGCGCAGCCGACGTTCGACATCATCGGCCCACTCCTTCTTTGCGGATTCATCCCAAACCCTGTCCGTTCTTAGAAACGCAGTCAGAAAAGGGCTGGAGGCGCTAGCGTCCCGCGAGTGTTCGTAGCGCGTCATGATTGTCCTCGATCACTTTCCGTGCCGCCCTCATCTGCTCCGAGAGTTCCTTTTCGAGCATTGCAAATTCCACCATGAAGCAAGCGGCATCCTCACGATGGATCGGAGAAGCACAATCAATTCCGCTTTCGGCAAGGAGCTTGCGGGCCCGGGCCATGGCTTTCCGGGCCTAATCGTCTGCTTTCTGATTGCAATTCGAGTCTGCCATCTTGCGGCCTATAGATTCCTGTGTGCTCGTGCAAACATAGGTCCATCCGCGGTTGCGTTCCTTACTCAGCCGCGGAAGATAAGAATTTCACAGATTCAGGTTCCTACAACAGTGAATCGAGTGATCGATGTGCCTGACTCGGCACATTCAGATCATGATCTCGGTGTCCTGGGAATCTGGATCCGAAGAATCACCCGGTCAACAGAAAACGCGCGAGCTGCGCGAAACAACATCGAGAATGATGGACTGAGGCGGCCGGACTCGAGACGAGACACATGGGACCTGCTTGTTTGGAGAAGAATGGCGCATTCTGCCTGAGTCATTCCACGACCGAGTCTAATGCCGCGCATCATGCGCCCGAATGCGCGAGTGAGTTCCTCGGAGCTGTTCTCTTTCTCGAGAATTTTCGGGGAGAGGGTGAGAGCTGCATAACGGATTCGAAGCGATCTCTGGCAGCGCTTGCAGATCGTGGAGAAGGTGCAGAATTGCATGAGACCGCAAAACGGACAGCGGATGGAATCAAGGCCTATATCGATAGTCAAGGGGTGCTCCTTTAATTTAAGCCGCACTTGAAGCGGGTATTGCTCCGATCACCGGTCGCGCCGGCAAAGGAGATCCATCAACACGCGGGATGCGGCTGAATGTTTTTTGGGTTATGAGTCGGGTGGGAGGAAGGGAATGGGATGCCGCGCGAAGGAGAAGCGCGGCGGAGTCGAAGCCCACGGAGATTGACTCACAGCTCGCGGCGCGGGCCCATTCAACTCATTTGATCGGAGACACGCGAGGAGAGCGTTTAGAGGAACCGATAAGGCAAACTTATCAGCGACTTCGCTCATATATGAGTGGACTCTGCGGCCGCGCATCGAGCATTTAATTCGGGGACAGGAACATTACGCGAGAAAATCGGCGCGGGGTCAACCGGGCAGGAATGCTCGTTTGGCTCAGGAAAAGACCCGCTGTCTTGCGGCACAGCTAAGCGCCAGCAATTCGTGCCTCTATTGTGTCATTTGTTCTCTTCTCGGGAGGCGTATCATTTGCGCAAGTCAATTTCGGGGCTACTCGCCCCGCGTTAGAATCTCGGCGGCTCCGTGTGGGACAGAAAAGGAGAGGCAATGAGGGCACGGCTTTTTCCCAGCTGGGTACTCCTGGCGCTGGTGATGGTTTCAGGGGCATGGGCACAACCAGCTCCGGCCATCGATCGGGTGGATGTCGGGAGCATCGCAACCCTTCAAAGACAAGCCGAGAACGGTGATGCAAAAGCAGAGTTCGATCTCGGATCGGCGTATCGAAATGGTCATGGCGTTCCGCAGGACTACGCAGAATCCTATTTTTGGCTTGATCTCGCCGCATCGAACATCACGAATGATTCTGCTCAAGATGACGCCGCGAGTAAGGCGAGAGATGAGGTTGGGACCTACCTAACCACCACGGTTTTGTTGGAGACTCAAGAGCGGGCTAAACAGTGGTTCGCTTCCCACCGGTCGGAACTTGCCACTCCTGACACGATGAGTAGTAGCAGTGTCCCGGTCGAACAATCGTCTGGGAATTGCAGTTCTACCGGTTTGGATGATGCGGATCGGTTGGCATTCTTTACCTGTGGATGCAGTAAGGGAGACATGAATGCCTGCGCCAACCTAGGAACCTATTACAGGATGGGGTGGGGTGTAATAAAGGATTTATCACAAGCTATGGTGCTATTCAAAAAGGCGTGCGATGGCGGCAGCGGGCTTGGCTGCACCTTGCTAGACTTGGCAAACTCGTCGACGTCGTCGGTGCAGAATGCGACACAAGCAAGCGAGCCCACCGCTGCTGGTCCTTCTCCCAGTTCCTTCGCGAAAACGGTTTTCCGTCCTGAGACCGGTCCTGCGGTTTCAACAGTATCCAACCACCCGATGAACGAAGACTCTGGAGGGTGTGCGAAAAACATATCCTTCGCGGTTGCCGAAGGCGGGCAGATCGTATCAAGAGTTCCACAATTTACCCAGAAATGGATTCAGAAGAATCAAAAGAAGTATTCCGGCCTTTGCTTTTCTCAGACCCCCAATCCCCAAGCCACCAACTACGTTTTGGTTTTCTCGACTTCGCGGTCATCATTCAATGGGATCTTCCCGACGGTCGTTACCTCCACGAGGACCAATTCATCACCCGTCTCCGGGAACGGCACCATCACCAGCAATTCAGGGAGTATGTGGAACTACACCTACGAAGGCACCGAAACGACCACGACAACGACAACAACCCCGGAGAATTTGCCGTACACGGACACAACGTCGACGCTGTATGCAAATGTTTACATGCAAAACGGCGCTTTGATTTCACAGCGTTGGCGCTCGATCACGACTCGGGAGGGCGGGGAAGGGGCTAACACCTTAGGTTATAACCTCGGTGCCGCGCTCGCGGCGATTCACATCAAGGAACGCTTACTCAAAGACGCTGTTGAAGATGTTGGCAAATAGGGGTAATTTCGGGAGGGCGACAAAAGTTTTTGCCAGGCGGGAATGCGATGTTTCTTGCAATCACCGCCGACGCACCTTGTCAGCATTTGACTTGCCTGATAATCGGCGTAGTCACGATCTTCGCTGGCTGACCTAGCCTATAGCGCCACTGGCAGGCGCGGCGAAGTTCTCTGCCGCTCACTAGCTGAGAAACTCTCCGCTTTTGCACTTTTGCGGCACAGCTCTGGCACACCGCGGAAGACAGGAGAGATCGTGAAACTCGCAATCACGCGGCCCGGGTAGGCTGATGCCGGATCAGCCATACGCGCAATTCTGGCATGCACGATCGGAGTTTCCTTCGGTCCTTCCGAGCACCGGCGCCAGTGCCGCGTCTCTGGCCGCTTCCGCGAGTTAAAGGATATCGCCCCCAAATTGGTCGGGTTCGATTCGAAAACGATCTCCCCGGTTCGCGCAACGAACGTTTTTCTTGATTCCCCTTCTCCTCTGCCTTCGCTTGCTTGGTGACAAACTTGGTCTCGACGGCGCTCCGGACCTGCTATCACGCCGCATAAAGAGAGGGCGCGCGTCGAAAGAGAAAGATTAGTCAACATTCGATATCGCCTTGGCAAGAGGGGGCCCGGGGGGTGCGGGGCAGGACACAGGCCCCGCAGAGATCGGTGGCGGTAGACGCGTGAGCGGCTGGAGACAGGGAGGAACACTCCTCGCCGCAACTTAGAAGCGAGAACTACAATGGTTTCAATGGACTGGTGGACGCGCCATGATTCGGATTGCAGCTGAAAATATCTACGTTTTGCGGAATTCGACGGGGAAACCCTTTACCGATCTGCTGGATCGGTTAATCCGCAGTTCCGCGGCGATCCTTGGAATTCCAGCTACCGCAGTCCTCGACAACCCCAGAGTCAACTACCCAGACGGAGGTGTGGACACATAGGTAACGGAGGGCAGCTCTGGCGATCCCAAGGGCTACTTCGCTGGACCCACCACGTGGCAGTACAAGGCTGTTGCGCTGAAGGATCTCACCGAAAGCAGGGTGAAGGATGAAATCAACGGAGCCAGTAAGGACTATGTTCGTAGCCTGCTTCAACAGGGGTATGGGTACCGCTTATGCATCGCGGACGATGGGCCTGCTGAAAAGAAGACCGAGATTAAGGGCCTTCTGGATGCGGAGATCAAAAAGGTCAACTCCACAGCGCCAGAGGCCGTCGTGCTGTTTGCGTCCAATTTGGTCGATTGGGTCAACGCATTTCCCGCTATTGCTGCGGAGATGTTGGGCTCGACCCTGACGGAGTTTTTTCACTTTGCGACATGGCAAAACCGAGAACGAGCGGTGACAAAGTATTTCGTGACGACGCCCGAAACGGATGTCATTTTCGATAATGTTCGGCAGCACCTTGACTGGTCGAACAAACCGGCCAGTCCACGACTTACGATTTCGGGCGATGCGGGCGTGGGCAAGAGCCGTACAGCGTTTGAAGCAATCGCGGCGCTTCCTGAAGTTGCCCCACTGACCCTTTATACGGATGACGAAGACCACGCTCTCGATGTTGCCCGCGCAATAGCCAACGATCAGAATTTGTATGCAGTTCTTGTTGCTGACGAATGCCTGGACGCGACCGCGTTCCAACTGGCGAAGATCTTGCAGGGGACGCAACATCGAGTGCGCCTGATTACCATTGACAACGCTTTAGAGCGTATGGATAGAACCGAGTTGCGGCTCAGTCGAATTGCTACTTCAACCGTGGAGAAGATCGTAGAGGCCAATTTCCCGAATATCGACCCCAGTCGCCGCTACCGCTATTGCCAGCTGGCAGAGGGCTACCTTCGCTTCGCTATTTTCCTGTCCGACAACGACAGTCTGATCGTGCAGCAGGGGCACTTGGGAACGCTGCTAAGCGACACCAAGAGCTATCTCGGAACGCTTTTCGGGCGAGATGGCCCCTTCGAGGAGGCCGATTTCACTGCCCTGATGGTGATCTCGCTGGTGCAGCGATGCGGTGTCATGGACAACGTTTATGCAGAGCTCGAGCAGCTTTGTGGTCTGGTGAAGCTCGATCCCAAGGACGTGCGGGAACGCCTCCATCGGATGCAAAAGACAAACGGACTTGTGGCTCGGGCTGGGCGGTATTTCTACGTCACCCCAACACCGGTTGCGATGGTGTGCTTTCATGCAGCCTGGTCAAAATGGGCGGAGACTGATCCGAAGCCGTTTCTTGCAGGTTTCCCGACGGATATGGTCCCATTATTTCTCGCACGCATGGCGCGCGCTTCCGAGGAGGTCGGCAGCGTCGTCAGTGCGTACTTTCGCAACTGGGCACTTTCCCGAGGAGGAGACATCTTTACCGATGCCCATGAGACTGAACAGCTCCTTCTTCTAGTGCGATCGTCGCCTGACGTGATGGTCCCCCGGCTCCATCAACTCGTGATGGCAGCTACGCCAGAACAGCTTGGCAAACGGTATGGTGGCGGTCGTCGCAATCTTGTTACAGATGCTCTTGAGATCGCGTCGTTCCCGCAGTGGTTTTTCTTCGCGGAAGAGATCCTGTTCACATTGGCGCGCGACGAGTCGGAACCTCACCTAGGCAATAATGCTACGAAGGTCTGGGCCGCATTGTTTCCCATTATGTGCTTCGTGGCAACGCCTTTTAATGAGCGCTTGAACTTGCTCCGTAATCGTTTGGGCGGTGGCGATAGGACAACAAGACTCCTCTGCATCGCGGCGCTGCAGAATGCGCTCGACGATCGTTCGATTTACCTCGTAAGCGGCCAGCCATATGGAAACCGGATTGCTCCAACCCCTTGGCGCCCGAAGACGTATGGTGATCTCTACGAGTACATGAAAGAATGTCTGGTCGAGTTGAATCTGCTTAGTTCCGATGTGGACGAAGTTGTGCGAGAGAAGGCCACGACTGCTTTGATTAGCTCCATTCGCAGTTTGGTTTTTCGAGGATTTACGCAGCAAGCTAAGGAGGGCGCTGGAACCTTACCTCCCCACGTGCGCCCAGTTCTTCGGGCCGAATTGCGTGAGTTCATATTGCTGAATAATTCAGAGCATAGCCCAAATTCTGAAGAGGAAAAGAAGCAACGCGCAGATTTCGTGGCGGAATGGGTAGCAGAACTGGCTTCAACAAACCTCCATGATCGTCTGATTGAGGACGTGGGCACGGAGTCGTGGGAACACAACCTTGAGCAGGAGGCTTGGGAAAGCCGCATTCGAGAGCTGGCTGCGCGTTTATTACAGGATCCGACAGACTTCGAGCAAGAGTTGGCGTGGCTGAATAGTGACAAGGCCCGCTCCTCTGTTGAGTTAGGCATGCAACTGGGACGACTGGACGAAAACTTAGGGCTGTTAGATGGCATTCTTACGGCCTGCCGTGAAAGTCGCAATCCGAATCTGGCACGCGGATATTTCGCTGGTGTTAGCGAAAGCACTCGGCCCAAATTGCCGTCTGAGCCAGCCGAGCAGGTCCACGATAAGCTGAACGCGTCTTTGGATGAGCTCTGGGAAGACGATCCGGTTCTCGCTTTTCATGTTATGACGCTTGCGGGCGACTTCGTTGATTCTTTCGACCGAGCTATCGCCGCTGTGCGTGCAAAGAAAATTCGAGCTGGGTTCTTGCACACATTTGTTGCCTGGAATGGCTCGCGGCACACTTGGCCGAAGGAAGCTCGTACCGCCGCGGAGACGCTACTTGAAGCAGCTCGAAGCGGAGATGAAACTGCGGCGAACACCGGCATTGAGTTTATTGTCTTTGTCTTGATGCGTGCTACTGAATCCGAGGACAAGCTGGAATGGCTGCAGGCAGTTTTTCATGACAAATCGCTGGATGTAGTTTTCGGATTGCTGGAACAGGCCTCTTTGGCAACCCAAAAGGGCTCTCACTGGTTTTCGCAGATATTTGCGCGTGTGATGCCGGCGAACCCTGATCGCGCTACTTCAATCCTGCTTGGCATGATGCAGAGCGACTCTTACGAGACCTCCGAAGCTGCCATTGGACTATTTTCGACCGTAGCGGCGCAACGTCCGCAGGAATTGATGGATGGTATCGGTCGATTTTTGTTGTCTGGGGAACGCAATGTGAGCTTCCTGTTCCGGAAGTATCCTATCGTCTCGCTGCCTGAAGACGTGGTCATTGGATGGCTGGAGAAGCATGGCTTGGCGGGCGCTCGCTTGCTGGCTCGTCATGTGCCCGGGCCCTTTATGGGCAACAATGGACCAGATTTGAACCCCATCACTCGATTCATCTTGGAAAGGTACGGCGACGATGAACAGGTCTTTTCGAGCTGGGTCGCAGGCATGTATAACGGCCAAGCTTTTGCGGGGTCGATCGCAGATTACACTGCGCGTCGTGCTGCTATGGCAGAGCCCTTTCTGAGCTTCCCGATTGAAGCTGTTCGACGGTGGGCGAGTGGCCAAGTCCAATATGCGGACGAGTACGTTCCGAAGTTCAAGCTAGAGGAAGAAGAGCGAGGGTTGTAATGACGGGACGCCCTCGATTACCTAAAGTCCCTTTGGAATCAATGTATGCCTACACGCGGTGGCACCTCGGATAAGTTTGGAAACCGCTACGAATTTCTGTGGGCTTCTGACCAGTTGCTCAGGATTCTTGAGGGTAAGGCCATTGACTTCACCCTCGAACCGATAAACCAAGAAGAATCCAAGGGTATCGAATTCAAGGTTACCAATGCAGATGGAACGGTGGACTATTGGTCGGTCAAACGTCAGACAACTCAAGCTGGATGGACTTTGGCACTCCTGACGGCAAACGGTGATACTGGTCGGTCGATTCTTGGGGACCTGATTGGACATGTTCAGCGTTCAGAGGTCAATCACGGTGTGTTCGCGTCAACTCTGGGTGCCGGCGACCTCGAAGAACTACGTCTGTATATTACTGACGAGACCCTATTCAAAGACCGTTTAGAGCAATCCGCTGCCTTGGGTGGAAAATTTCGTGCCTCTATTCTCCCACTATGCGGAGGCAACGAAGAACTGGCCCGTCAACTCCTTGCACGAATCCGCAGCCATGCGGCAGATGAAGCTCAGCTCAGAGATCGAGTGCAGGACATGATTCGGAGGCTGCTATATGAGGCTTCTGGTGCACAGCTGGAGGTGGGCAAGATCTTGGCGCTTCTCGAAAACCTTCTCCTCAGAAAGATCCACACCCCCATTGACCGGCCAATAATTTTGGCCGAGCTTGAGGGTCACAGAGTCCGGCTTCGTGATTGGGCAATTGAGAAGACCGTTCGCGCGCAGATTGAGCAGCTTTGTGAATCCTACGTAACGCCGATCAGACAGGAACTGATTAACGGCACCTTTTTGGCTTTAGGCGGGTTGGACGAGATTCTGGCAGCGGATGGCACTCCTAAGAGCCGGAAAACCTTAATTGTGAGCGGAGCCGGAGGTGGCAAGAGCACCACACTTGGCCATCTAGTCGAATCGCTGCAACGCTCGAAGATTCCTGTTGTGCCAGTTCGGTTCGATCAGTTGCCAGACGGAATCCTCACGACCAGTGAATTAGGTCGGAAACTCGTGTTGCCGGAATCCCCGGTGCTCGTTCTTGCGGGTGTTGCGGCTGGAGCTCCATGTGTGCTCGTTGTCGACCAACTGGATGCCATCAGCATGGCGTCCGGACGACGGGTTGAACTGTGGTCCTTATTCGACAGTTTGCGACGCGAAGCCGAACGGTTTCCGAAGATGTCGCTCCTCGTCGGATGCCGGGAATTCGATTTGGAACATGACCAGCGAATGCGAACGATGAAGTCATCGCAGTTAGGCTTTTCGCTGATTACTTTAGCGGCGCTGTCCCCGGAAAATGTCGATGCGATTTTGCAAAAGGCGGGGTTGGATATCGCACGCATTCAGCCGGACATCAGGGCAGTATTAGCGCTTCCGCTCCATATGTCGATGTTCCTGCATTTGTCACCGGAGGCTCAATTCGCTTTTCACGACCGTGATGGCCTTTTCGATAGTTTCTGGACTGAGGTTGAGCGCAGAGCAAATCGTCGCGCCGAACGAACGATCGCCTGGACCCCCATCATCGATGAATTGACGTCGTGGCTCAGTGCGAACCAGCGACTTTCTGCGCCAAGAGACGTTCTTGACGACTTCTCTGCCGATGCAGCGGTGTTGACATCCGAACGGGTGCTCATTCTGTCGGACGGCCAATATCGATTTTTCCACGAAGCCTTCTTTGATTATGCGTTTGCCAGGCGGTTTGCATCGCAAGGCAGAGGGCTGATCGACTTTCTACTTGCAGGCGAACAAGACCTATTTCGACGCGCCCAGGTTCGTCAGATTCTCTCTTATGTTCGCTCCCATAATCGACCTTATTATTTGCGTGAACTCAGAAGCATTCTCCTTGATGATCGGATTCGTTTCCACATCAAAAGCCTGGTGCTGCAATGGCTTTCTTCGCTGCCTCAGCCAACGGTTGATGAGTGGGTGATCCTGAAAAGCGCGAGAGAGGCGTGTCCAAGACTTCATTCACACATTCGAGGGACTGTTCTGGGAAGTCCGGGTTGGTTTGATGCGCTGGATGCGGCAAACTTTTTTAGCGAAGCGCTCTCTAGTGGAGATACGGAAAGAGAGCAAGAGGTCATCGGATGCTTTAGCTTCTCTCCGGTGTTGAAACAACGATCCAGGCGCATCGCGGAACTCCTGGAGCAATACCGTACCAGTGACGACCGATGGAATGAATATATCGAGACAGTGTGCCGTTCCGGCGAGTTTTATAGAGACCGGCGGATGTTCGATCTGTTTCTTGATCTCCTCAGAAAAAGGCTCATCGGTGTTCCCGCATCAAATGGAGCGGCAAGAGCCGACTGGTGGCACCTGATGTATTCCGTGTCCAAGGAGCAGCCGGGGTTAGCTTCAGAAGCCATCGGGGTCTGGGTCAACTCTCTTTATCTGCGATGGCTCGCAGCTTCAGGCGAGTCTGCCGAGCAGTCGACTGTTCAACGGATAGGCCATCACTTGCTTTCCGATCAGCTCAATTACGGAGGCGATGGCACTATTGTTATCCGGGATGCAGCGCACGCTTTTTCGGCATATGCCACAAGCCTGTTGCCCGTAGTTGCCGAAATCATCCGGACAACTGCGATGGCACTAGAGGGCGGTCTGGACAGCGATCCGATCTGGACATTCCGTTCCTACGGCGATGACCTTCATCAAAATGACGACGTGCTATTTTCCTGTCTGGCACAATCGCTCGAACGGCTGGCTGTCGATTCTCCAGAGCAACTTGACTTTCTTCTTACGCCGTATTCTCAGCGGCCGCACAATGCAATTGCTTATTTGGTATTGAGAGCATGGTCGGCAAATCCAGATTTGTACGCCCAACGGCTATGCGATTTTCTTATCGAGGATCCGCGCAGATTGAAGATCGGGTATTCCGCTTGGGGAGGCGGCGGTTCAGCACAGGACTATATCTCACTCCAGGCGGTGCGGGTTTGTTCGCCGCGGTGTTCGGCAGAAAAGTTCATTGCGTTGGAACGAGTGATCCTCGCGTTTCAGGATCGTTGGGAATCGAGCCACCCACCGTCCCGCGGCTGGAGACAAATGCGCCTGTTGCGAGCTTTAGATCAGTCTCGACTAAGCATGGCCGCGCGAGCGAAGCTGGCAGAGCTACAGAGAAAATTCCCCGAGGCCGACGATCAGCCTCCTGTTTCGATGGGTTCACAACCATCCTGGGTCGGTCCACCAATTTCGGAAAACGCACAATCGAAGATGACCGACGATCAATGGCTTGGCGCTATGCTGAAATACCAAGGAACAGACTTCCGGACTCGCCATCACTTAGCGGGAGGTGAACTTGAACTCGCCCGGTCGCTGGAACGGCGCACTTTTGAGTCGCCCAAGAGATTCGCAGCATTGGCAGAGCTAATGCCCGATGATTTACCAGCAAGCTACTTTGAATCTATCCTGCGCGGCGTCGCCGAGAGCGGCCACAAGGAGGCCTCGCTTCGAGAACCAGAATTGGCAACAGCACTCATTCGGCGCGTTCATTCTCTCCCATCGCGCCCCTGTGGAAGGACCATCGCATGGCTGATTCAGCGTTGGGAAAATATCCAGTGGAGCGATGAAGTAATCGACATTGTCGTTTGGTACGCGCTGAATGATCCTGATCCTGAGAGTGATACCTGGCGAACGGGTCCCAATGGAGGTACTCCTTACTTTGGGGGCGATGCATTCACTGCGGGGATGAACTCGACGCGAGGCGCCGCAGCCGAAGCGATTGCGACGATTCTATTTTCCAATCCTGCCAGTCTTGGGCGATTGGAGGCAGCTCTTTATGCCGTCAGTCATGACCAGGTCACTTCGGTCCGCGCTGTTGGCGTCCAGGCCCTCTTAGCTCTGATGAACATCGATCCTACAAAAGCGATCCGATGGTTCAACGAGGCAATCGACGGAGCTCCTGAACTCTTGAATACGTTGTTGTTTGAGAGGTTCGTTTATTATGCGGGATTCCGCGATTACAAACTGATTCGCCCCGTGATTCGTTTAATGATGGAATCGACAATACCGGCGGTAGCTATCGCAGGAGCACGCCAAGCGTGTCTACATGGTCTTACCCTATCTGAAGCCGCGGAAGATGCGTTGTACGCAGGTTGTGGCACAACTTCGTTGCGAGAAGGCGCAGCTGGAGTCTATGCTCGCGATGTCGCGCACAAAGAAGTCGGGTCTGCCTGCCGTGCCAGTCTGAAGCAATTTTTCTTTGACCCGGTTGATTCGGTGAGGCTCAAGGCTGTGTCCGCGTTTCAGCATCTGTCTGAACTAACCACGGAAGAGCAAGCCGATTTGCTGCAGTCGTTCCTCGAATCGAAACCGAAGGTTGGCGAGCTGTGGTTAGTCCTGCGCTTCCTGCAAGATTCTCCGGTGCAACTGCCTGATCTGATCCTTAATCTAGCCAAGCTTTGTGTTGCGGGGAACGATGACGATGGCGACCAGGGACGTCGTCACGGCGCGTCAATGGAATTATCCAAGATCATTGTTCGACTTTTGGTTCAGACAGAGGACCCGCAAGTGCGCGCTCAATGTCTTGATCTCATCGATGCAATCGAGGAGCACCATTTTATCGGGCTCTCAGCAGAACTGCATCGGGCAGACAGGTGAGGGTGGTTTGATTCAGGATTGCTGCTTCACTACAAGAGCAATATCAATATGCAGGGCGACCTCAATCGAACTCATCAAACCCCAATCGGGTGCGCAATCGTGTACTGCGTTCCGGACATTTTGCCCCCTAATACGCGAAAGGTGGCACACATGGCGCTACCTAAGGTCGGTTTTTATCGGTATATCAGGAAAGGGGGGACTGACGGTGTTTCAGTCGCGCTAGTGGGCACGGATAACCGGCCATACCGCAGCGCGACTTCCTAGCTCCGGCACACTTCTCGCACACCGGAACCGGCCGCCGCAGCACTCTCGTGCTATAGCCGGACTGAATCTGCTGATGGCCAGTCAGCAGGTCATTGCATTGGACATAAGCCGCCGCCCCTTGGCATCAGCATGCGCGTGCTGCCTCTGACGGGGAGACAAGCTGGAGCGGTTGGAATGGCAAGTTGCGCTATCCCGCCCCTTTTCTGCCGGCGCGGGGCGGCCACTAGGCCTGGTCCGAGTTGCAATATGAAGCGAGGCTGGGGCTAGCAAGCCCAACTTCACGGTTTGGTTTATTCCACCGGGTAACGGTGCCGGGCGGGGAGGGAGATTGCGTTCGGGCACACATTGGAAGCCCCGATATCATCAACCGAGTTCTCTCTCCGATAGCGAATCTTCGGACGCGCTTACACTCATTGCCTCCCGCTTCGCTCCCACCCGAGCAACCCGATTGCGGTAGAGATTAGTGGCACCGGTCACTTTGATTCGGTATTCAATCAATGCTTCGGTAACATCAAACGCTTCACTCAGTTCATACACCGATTTCCCAGCGTTGATCTCGCCAAAAAACTGGCTCCATGGCAAAAGAACGGCAGCTCCTACGCCGTAGGCCTCGGCTTCCTGATTCTTGTCGTAATCTCGAACCCGCAGTCCGGGCAGAAATTCGCGTAGCCCCGTCGGAATGTGACTGCGGTAAATATGCACCACCTCTTCCATCAACGTGATCCTGTTGCGGCGGCGCAGGTGGTTGGGGTTGAGGATGCAAATATACTTTCCATTCGGGAGAGCCTTGGGGAGAACGCCGCCGGACCACGCCTCGCACTTCGTGACCATCAGGTGCTCGCAGTCCGCTGCCGAAAAATCCTCCATCGCCCAATGCGCATCTACGAGATACAGGCCGACTTTGTCCGCAAGGATCTCGGGATCTGCTCCCTCCCCATTCCTCAGTTGTGCGAGCCGACGCAGCTCAAGCGCGATCCGCTCCCAGGATTTGGCGCGCTCACTGAAGGGAAGAAATGGCATCGGTTTTGCTCGGTCCTCACGCTTTCGCCAGCTTCTCGTAGGCCGCCCGGAACATTTCGGCCAGCAGGGCCGCAGTGCGGGGTTCGAGATTCTTATCCGCACGCAGATAGAGCTCAACCGCCTCCGGCGTACTGGCGGCCGCCTTGCGGCCTGGCGGTTTTGGGGGCTCCGCGCCCGGCCGGAATTCCTCTGGCCGCACCCCCATCCATTTGCATAAGCTGACAAGCGTCCCGGCGTCGATCTCTTTCGAACCGCCGCGCTCAATTCGCGAAATGGTCGCGACGCTCACGCCCGTCTCGCTGAACAGCTTTTCCAAGGTGAGGCCGCGCTGTGCGCGGACGCGACGAAGGCGCTGACCCAAGCGCTCCACGTCCACGGGTTCCGCCATTGATCACCCTCCGTACCTGAGGGTATATCACGGGGGGATTCTCGCAGACAAGAAATTCCTCTTGACAGAATCAAAGTAATATTCTTAGAATTCTCGTGTACGAGAAATACTCGTATACGACCTGCCGCCTGACCAGTGGCATCGATTTTAGCGGGCAAGTTGTCGAGCAAGAGATAAGAGCATCGGCGGCCGACGGGCCAGCGCTTCAAATATCGAACATTTCCTTTGGTCAGCTACATGGGAGAGCAGAAGATGGCGATCAGAATCACCTGTATCAACAAATCAGGGGGCTGGCACGAAGATCCTCATCATGCCATCTCCCATCTCGGCTGGACCAACGATGTCACTGGTAACGCCGGCAAATCGACGCGCTTGGAGGTTTACAACTGGCTGAAAGAGAACAAAAACAACAAGGCCTATGTCAAGGATGGACGCGGCAATACCGCCTATGTCTACCCACGCGAGCACGCCAATGGCACAATGTTCGTCCAGACCTATGCGGACAACACTTGGACTGACAATTTGCTGGCGCTCAAGGAATGTGTGGGTTAGCGAACTTGGAAGCTTTGATTGGAGGTCGTAATGGCAAGGAAGGAAATATTCGTTGAGCGTCGCTCGCAAGGTGACTATGCGATTCGCCGGCCGGGATCGGATCGGGCAAGCGGAGTCGAGCCCACCCAGGCCGAAGCCATCGAGCGTGCCGGGGAAATGGCACCGAACGCGACCATCCTGGTCGAGCGCGTGCGCGATACGCACCGCGGCGGGCGCGACAAGTGGCGCAGGCCGTAAGAATTCGGAGGAATTCGAATGAGCACCGATGACAAATTTCTTCTCGGTCTTCTTGCCTTCCTGGTCGGGCTTGCGCTCTTGCAAAGGCCCAACTGCCGGCGGGGCTGCAGAACATTGGCCGAGCACCTTTTGACCGATGGCTTCGATGAGATGATCGCGGGGCTTTGGGCGTGACTGCGATCTGATTGCGCGCAACCAAGCAGTGCTATTTCTTCAGAAGGGCCGCGCTCTCAACAGCGCCGCGGGCCTCGTAGCAGAGGTCCTCAAAGACACGCGCTTCAAACAAGTCGGTCGCTCCGGCCGCCGCTAAGATCGAACCGGAACGTCGTGAGATGGTCTGGAAGGTGCTCATCATCTCCGGCACGGTCGGCTGGTTGCGCGTACGCCGGAAGATGTTCCTCAGTTCCCGCAGGACGCCCGAAACTTTACCTGCATGAATCTGCGGGTCGCTGCCGTTGAGATCGCTCAGCGACTTGAGGATTCGATAAGGTTTCCCTTCAAAGACAAACCAGGTATGCCGAGGCGGATTCAGTCGCTGCCATTCGACTGCTAGCCCAAGCTCGAAGGGCATATTGAAACGTGGTGTCGCATAAGGTGGGTTGCGATCAAGGCGGACATACGACAAGTCGTGAATCGAGTACCGGCAGCTCGCGATCAATCCTGCAATTTTATCGAGCCGGCGCGTTCCGCTGGGCAGACCAAGTGTCACCCGCGGCTCGAGCCCCAAGTGTACGAGGCCCGCGATGTAGGCCAAGTAAAGAGTGCGAAATCGATGGTCGTATGGGACGTTGAGGAAAACCGCGTCCTGGGCAACATGCACGACCCGTCGCGCCACCACATCTCCTTGCCTCGAAGGCAGAATCTTGACAAGTTCAAGGTTTACGCCACTGGTCCCGACCTTTACCCGAATTCGATCGAACGCGCTCTACGAGGATGGTGCTTTGTGGGCTAATCTGGCGCGCGCGCTCGACGGCTTCTCTCTGTGTTGCCACCACTATACTGGCTCTTTCGGCGCCTGGCCTCCGCACCGCATAGTCCCCATCAGTGCGGCGCTCAACAAAAATTGGACCAAGGGACCTGCGCCTGGCTTTGCTGAGACCAAGCCTATTCCCGAACTCTTCCAGTGTTGGGATGGGGGTCGTGATTTTGACCGGGCGAGCCATATCAGTTCCATTTTACGACCATTCGCATCGGATGCGGTAACAAGTGGCAAGTGGCGAAAGGGTTTCCGGCCGCTCACCTTCAGACTGCGCACGGCCAGAAACTTTTTGAGCTTCGCTCAGGTGTGGCAGAACTCGATGGCCTCCGCCAGCGGGACGAGTTCCAGCAGATGAAGTTGCAGCAAAATCTCGACTACCTTGTGAGGATGAAAATGCGCTGCTCGTGTGGCACACCTGATTGTGCCGAAGGATTGCGCCCTCTGGTGATTCGCGAGAGTGGACGCTGACGGGGGTTCAGATTACCAGCGAAGAAGCAATGTTGCTCGCTTGCACGGCACCCCGCTTGACGGCAGAGCGAGGTCGGCCGCGAGAATCATGCAAACGGTCGGGAGGCTGATTCGTAGCGGAGCGATGTACTGAGCTCATTGCAGGTCAATACGTTTGTTAGATCGTCGAGCCCGAGGGACCTTACCGGCCCGAAACGTACCCTTCTTTCGTTCCCGATCGATACGACTACCCTATGGCGATCTGGTAGCAAGGCTGCCGTATGAATCAAGCAATTCCGTCCATCAAATTTGTCAGTCGATAGCCCGCCCGTTGCCGCTTTCATTTTGAGTGCCGCGGACATTTCGGTCTCCGCGCAGAACACGCATGACGTAAGTTTTAGATCGGAAGCATCGCCGCCGAGCAAAAGGCAATAGATGTTCACGAAATGAAAGTGCGGCCCCAGGGGGTTGAACTCGACATCGGTGGTTTCATAGCGGAGGTAGGATGAACCGGTGAATAAGCCGTCCTCTTCGGCCGGCACTTCGTAAAACTCCATGACGTAGCTGTCGCTAGCGTACTTTTCAGCGACAAGCATCGACCGGTAATGCTCTTTCATCAGGCAAAGAACTTTATAATATTGTTCGAGCAAATCCGGATCTCGGGTCACGACAAAGGTTTCGGTTCCGCGAAGAATAGCCGTAAAAACGGCAGCCAGTATCAGTTTCTCGTCGGTCAATGCATTCGAAGGGTCTTCGACCGATAGGCCCTTTCGCGCTAGAAGGGCGCCTCTCTCTCCGAAATGCTGATGCGCTTCAGCATTTAGCTCGTCTTGAGTCGGCGCTCGGCCGAGTTGTTTGGCCAGGATAGACTTTGCCGCTGGCCCCATTGCTTTCCGCAGCCCAAGAAGCGTCAAATAGTATTCCCAGCCATGGCTCGCAAAGTCTTCGACATCCTCATCGAGCAAGACTCTAATGTCGGCCGACTCTTCGCTGTCATCGGTTACGGACTTGCCGCTTTGGCGATTCAGGGACGCGAGGACCCGGTCTCGCACAACCTGATTGCAGAATGGCGTTTTGAGCCACGGATTCAGCTCATTGAAGACGGCAGGGACGATCGTGATCCGCCGCTTGGAGAGAGCGCCCCAAACCGACTCGTCGAGGTGTTCTGTCGTAAAAATATTCGTATCGAGAAAGAATTGAGCATCCGGTAGGCTTGCTTCGATCATCGCAACGAGTTCCGCCGGATTGCTCTCTAGTTTGGCCGATGGACCTTTAAACGTGAGCCTACCGATCGCAGCGCGCCCTGCTGGTGGGTTCGGGTACGGGTCCGAGACGCCTTTTTGCGCAATTGAACCCTTCTCATCCAGAAAACGAGCCGTGATTGTCATCCTCGGTTTCTTCGACACGACTGTCTCCGAGCCAAATTCGTCGAGCCCAACGTGGGGCTCGATATGCTATTTTACTTTGTGGTTGCTCATCATCTGGCGCTCGACGCCGCGGCTTCCCCGAAGCAGAGCCGACCGATGAGTCGGTGAACCTGTTGCCGACCGGCCCGCGTTAATTTTCTGATCTGAGTGTCCCCTGTCCCACCCTCACCCTTGATTGCCCAGCACTCGGTAGTAACTTGTGATCGATACGCCGTGCGATTGTGACTGTACGGAGCATGCGAAGTACGTTGTGGGAGTCGAACCCCTCGACTCTGGCTCAACAGAGCCACCAAGTACCGGCTTTGCCCCCGGCTGGGCTTGTGCTCGCCGCAAACAAAGGTTACCAACTGCTCAGATCAATTCAGACTTCCAATTCAGTTCCTGCAGCCTAGTGTCCAGTTCGCGGTACTTCTTTGCTAGCTGGTCCACTTCGGTCTGCAATTTTCCGACAGACAGAGTCGCGACAAATCGCACCTCCGACTTCGAGTAGCGGTCCTGCCGAGTACTTCCTGCCTCTGCGATGCCAGCCAGGAAATCGCGGCGCTTACCGACCACGTCCCGTTCGGCAATCGCGTCCGAAATCGTCCGTTCTTCGTCGAATGCGGTCTTCGAATTCGTGCGATTGATTGCGCTGACGAGTTCCAACAGGCGCGCAAAGATGCGATCGGTCTCCGCTAGAAGATCCGTCGTGTCTTCAGCCGGCTGCTCGCCCTCCTGCACGCGAGCTGACCGAATCAGACGCTTTTTCAACTCTTCAATTCTGTTCTGGCAATCGCTGCGCTCTGCCAGTGCTTCCGCTAGCTTCATGAAGCCCTCCTTTCAAGCTCCTTCTGTGAAGATTTGCCATTTTGTCCGATGCAGGGTTGGTCACACAGGCGCAGCCTGCAGCCTGCGTGACCAACCTTGTTAGTGGTTCAGTCCTTATACGGATCGAACTCGTTTGCTCCGGCCATTGCAACTCCAACCGGGGTGAGACGGTGCAGAATGCGCACTGTGTCACTGACCGCTTCAAGCACCTCATCCAGGCGCTTGTAGCAGTCGGGCGACTCGTCAAGTCCGGCGCCACGCAATTCGATTCCGGCGCGATCTACCCATGCGCGCATCATTTCCGGCGTGACCTTGCCGGCACGCTTTACCTCTCCGGTCTTGCGATCAGTGATTCCGGTAGCCTCGCGGCGGCCCATGGCGCGGCCTGCACCGTGAACCGTCGAGTAGAGAGACCAGTGGGCATGATCGTTTTCGACTCCTTCGAGAATGACCGACTGCTCACCCATCGTGCCGCCGACAAATCCGCGCTGACCCGGGAAGGCAGGTGTCGCACCCTTGCGCACAACCCACAACTGCTCGCCATTGTGCTCTTCGCGCCAGGCGTAGTTGTGATGATTATGCACCTCCTCGACAATCGGCGCTCCCAGGATCTCCGCCACGCGTGCGCAAACCCAATCGCGGCCTGCGTATGCATACTCGCCGGCCAAACGCATAGCTTCGAGGTACTCGGCACCGAGATCGCCTTGGGTTGAGAGAACACAAGGCTCGACATCCATCCCGTCCGAAGCGCCGGCGGCCTTCAGAAAGTATGTCGCTGTCCTGTGACCCAATCCACGCGATCCAAAGTGCACACCAATCCACACACGGTCCTCTTCGTCCGTGAACAGATCCACGTAGTGATTGCCGCTACCCACGGTGCCAAGCTGGTTACGCGCCATCTGCTTAAGCGGAGCAAGAGCCTTGAGTCTCCACGCCTCATCGTCAAAAAGGACATGATCTACCTGCTCGTTGTTTCTTTGGCCAATGCCGAAGCTGATCGTGGACCACACATCATCCATGATCTTGGCAATACGTGCCCGCAGCTCCAAACCCGGCATATCCAAGCGAACTGCCTTGTTTCCGCAGCCAATGTCATATCCGACACCGGTAGGGCTGATCGCGTTCTTGTACGCCACTACACCGCCGATCGGAACTCCGTAGCCGACATGGTTGTCGGGCATAAGCGCGACCCTATCGGCGGTGCGTGCGCAAACACGAATCTGGTTCAGCGTACGATCATCGGCTTGACCGAACACCGGAATCTGGTTATCGAAAATCTCCATACGTATCACGGGAGTCATCCTCACTTGCTTGCATCGTCTGTAGGCGGATCGCGACAACAGTGTTCACAACCCAACGAAAAAGCCCCTGACCATCAGGCCAGGGGCTCGAAAGTCTGCTTCGGGAAAGCGCGCTACGCGCTTGTCCAATCGAGCCCTGGCATGGACAGAACGTCACCTTGCGAGTACGGCCGGAGGCCCTTCGCTCGGTGTTGTAACGTCAATGTGGGTCGATTCAGCATCGTTGTTATCATGACCGACTTTTCAAAAAGAAGCAATACGAATTCTGGGTAAATGCATACATAATTTCCGGCAGTAACCCGAAAGTTAGTTGATTTTTGTGAATAACTGAGTTATTCTCATTTTCGTGAATAACCTATTCAACTCGTATCTGTCCGAAAACCTCAGCGATTCGCTGGGCATGGAGGGGTGCGGCTGATTTAGGCAGAATCAACAGAATCGCCGAAGCCCCTCGAGAAATCGAGGGGCTTTTCATTTTGTGGGCTTCTGGCGGAATAGGGAGACGCGGCAGCCTCAAGAGCTGTGACATTGTCAGGGTTCGAGTCCCTGGAAGCCCACCAATTGTCGACGGGTATGCCCTTATGAACCTGTTCCCTTGAAGTGTGTTCAGGATGTCGGGAGTCAGTAAGTAGTGGGGATGTGGTGGAAATGGGAGACACACTGGTCTTAGAAACCAGCGCCTTCGAGCATGAGAGTTCAAATCTCTCCATCCCCACCAAGAGATCAATGGAGACGTGGCCGAGTGGTCTAAGGCGCCGCACTGCTAACGCGGAGTGCCCTCGAAGGGCACCATCCGTTCGAATCGGATCGTCTCCGCCAGGTTGTTTAGTCGGTAGGGTGAGCGGAACGGTATCGCACCTCGTCGGAGGCGAGGCTCACGCCGCAAGGCGTGTGCAGGTTCAAGTCCTGCTCCTACCGCCACGGATCGGGATCTCCGGCGACAGGTCTTCGTCGCTGGGGTGGGGTAGCGTTGGGCATTGGAAAGCCCATCCCGTTCGAAGCGGGACGTACCTTCGGGGCTTGCGCGTTCGACTCGCGCCGCTACCGCCAACTGAAGTGTGTGCCTTGTCTATCGGTATTGTGCAGGTTTAGCCCAAAGAGGAGTGAATCAGATGGTGCCAAGCATTAAGGAGATCGTAAAGAACAACACAGCCAGCTTTTCGTTTTATCGCTCGGGCAATATCTTCTACACCGTCGAAGTGAGCGGTGAGACCTACCTGTTTCCGGTATCTCTTGAAGACATCGGAGGAGCGACATTGACGGCTGAGTTCAAGGCGATCACTCTGATGCGATATATCCGCAAGGCGGTGGCGGACGGAACCTTTGTGAGGGCCCGTCCCATTGGCGCGCAATGAGTGATGGAGAGGTTCGGCATGTGGCAAGCCGATCCCGTTTGAAGCGGGGCGTGCCTTCGGGGCTTGCGCGTTCGACTCGCGCCCTCTCCGCCAAAGTGTTGGGTGTGTTGGGGCGACTGGCTTGCCCTACCGGGCCGTAAACCCGGAGCTCTTTGGAGCATTGAGGGTTCGAATCCTTCCACACCCACCAGGATTGTGTATGCGAAATCAGAACGTCGTGTTGTGCAGCCGTAGCTTAAAGGGCGAGAGCTCTCGATTGTCGATCGAGCAGATGCCGGTTCGAATCCGGTCGGCTGCGCCAAAACTTCATCACGCCGTAGGCTAACGGTTAGGCCAGCGCCCCTTCAAGGCGCGGATGCCAGTTCAACTCTGGTCGGCGTGACCAAAGTTAGAAGGAACAAAGTGCATTTACAGTTGACTTTTCGGAGTAAGTCGGGTTAATGTACATAGGATGATGTTCCGAGCCAATCACGAATTTACACCAGCGGCGGCACAACCGACGCATCGGGGTATTACCGTGTTTAGGCCGGACTAGCAAGATTAGCTCCAATTCAGGAGACTAAGCCCCCGGCCTTCAACAAGGTCGGGGGCTTTTTAGTTTCTGGGCAATACTGCGCGGTATCTCAACTGGCAGAGAACCTGACTGTTAATCAGGGTTATGCGGGTTCGACTCCCGCCTGCGCAGCCAAAATCAGTGGCGAGTAGTGTAACTGGGAACACGCCGCGCTCTGAACGCGGAAACTCAAGGTTCGAAACCTTGCTCGCCAGCCAGTTAGTAGCTATGTCAGTGGATGATCTGACATGGATAAGTGACGTGTATCCAAGCTGCGGGGGGGAAGTGTTCCGGGATCGTCTAGCGGCAGGACGGTGGTCTTTGACACCACAGACGGATCGGGTTCGAATCCCCCTCCCGGAGCCAGAAGATGAGCGGCTGTAGTCGAGCGGTAAGACGCTGCGTCGCCAGCGCGGAGATCGCCGGTTCAACTCCGGCCAGCCGCTCCAAGCAAGTTGTGATGTGTTTCAAGCTGGTGTGGCAGAGATGGCAATGCACCTCACCCGTAACGAGGATAATGCCGGTTCGATTCCGACCGCCAGCTCCAGGAAATGAAAGAGGCCGTATGACGAGTGCAATGACAATGCCGGTGTTGGTGCTCAATGCGAGCTACGAGCCCGTGAACATCACTCGTGCTCGCCGCGCTCTCGTGTTGTTGATCAAGGGAGTTGCCGTAATAGAAGAGGCGCACGACCGGTTCGTGCATATTGGTCTGCAATTGCCCTGCGTCATTCGTCTTTGCCAGTATCGGCGATTGCCATCACGGATTCAGACGCTATCGAGGAAGAACATCCTCATTCGCGACGGTTACACGTGCCAGTATTGCGGGGAGAAGTTCCTGAGCAGCGAATTGGAACTCGAGCACGTGATTCCGCGTGCTCGCGGCGGACAAAGTACCTGGGAGAACCTTGTAGCCGCATGCCGGGACTGCAATGCACGCAAGGCTGACCGGATACCGACGGAAGCAGGCATGAAGCTGCTCCGTCAACCGCGGCGTGTGACGATTCATACCTCACGCGCTCTTATGCGCCAAACCGGAGTCGATGAGGAGAAATGGAGGAAGTATTTGTACTACTAAAGTTGGGCCGGCATAGCTCAATGTGAGAGCGTCGCCTCGGTATGGCGAAGGATGCAGGTTAGATCCCTGTTGCCGGCTCCACAACGTTTGCACCTGTAGCTCAAGCGGCAGAGCGGCTGATTTGTGATCAGCAGTGTGGGTTTTCGAGTAACCCCGGGTGCTCCAACTGTGGCCGTGCCGACTATCGGAACGTCGGGCATGACTGTGACTCATGTCTCTTGTGGGTTCAACTCCCACCGGCCACCCTGGGGCGTTAGCTCATTTAGGAGAGCGCCTGCCTTGCAAGCAGGAGGCGGTCGGGGCAGAACCGACACGCTCCACCAGTTTTTGCCAGTCGCGTATGCGCGGTCGATACGCTCCGCTGAAGACGGAGAGAGCAGCGTTCAACTCGCTGGGCTGGCACCATCGGGGAATAGTGTAGTGCGTTGCATCCGTGCTTCGGGCGCACGTGGCCTCAGTTGAATTCTGAGTTCCCCGACCAACAGCAGGGTATGGTGTAGCTTGCTAACACTCCGCGCCTGGGACGCGGCATCGAAGGTTGAAATCCTTCTACCCTGACCAGATTTGAGCGCTCGTGCCAGAGGGGATTGATGGCCTTCGCTACGAACGAAGTGAACGCAGGTTCGAATCCTGCCGGGCGCTCCATAAGTTGTGTTATAGTGGTAAGTCGAAGTTAGGAATCAATCGACGCGATGCTTAGGACCTTCAAACACGACATAGTCAGAATGACTGGCAAGCGGGTCATTTGGGGAGTCGTGTCTTGAGGGTCTGAGTGCATACGTGCGGCGAGCACCAGACCCCGACCTAGGTCGGGGTTTTTTATTGGTCTTTGAAAATGAGGGTGTAAGCGAAGTGGCTACACTGCCGGTCTCCAAAACCGGACCCGGAGGTTCGAGTCCTCCCACCCTCGCCATCGGCTGCGAAGCTCATGCGGATGAGCAGGCGTCTCATAAGCGCAAGGTAGTCAGTTCGAATCTGGCCGCAGCCACCAAGCTTTGGAGGTATAGCTGCTATCGGCATGTAGCCCGCGCCCTATAAGCGCGCGTCTCCGGGTTCGACTCCCGGTACCTCCACCATGGGTCACAGGTGTTGACGGCAGCATAGGCGGCTCTTAACCGCTCGGACGGGATTCGACTTCCCGGTGACCCACCAAATTTGGAGTCGTACTCGAAATGGATGCAGAGACCTGACTTTTAATCAGAGGGAGAAATCCCAATGTGGGTTCAAGTCCCACCGGCTCCACCAAAGGGCGTCAGTGGCCGAGATGGATCAGGCACGGCACTTCTAATGCCGTCACACGCAGGTTCGAGTCCTGCCTGGCGCTCCAGATTCTCGATGCCGTCCTAGCTCAATGCAGAGAGCGCATCGGTCCTAATGATGGAGATGCGGGTTGGAGTCCCGCGGACGGTTCCAATGTTGCAGTTCTCGCGCGTGAAGCTCAATTGGATTGAGCGTCGGCGTCCGAAGCCGAAGGCTGTGGGTTCGAGCCCCATCACGCGCTCCATCTATGGAACCAAGGGCCGGGTTAGTTCAACGGTAGAACGCTTGTCTTACAAGCAAGCTACGCGGGTTCGACTCCTGCACCCGGCACCAGTTTGAATATTTGTATCCAGGGATAGCTCAACTGGCAGAGCGCGCGATCGATAATCGCGAGGTCGTGGGTTCAACTCCCACTCCCTGGACCACTTTTGTGCGGGCGTCGCCAAGCGGAAAGGCACCAGGCTTCCAACCTGGCATTGCGTGAGTTCGAATCCCACCGCCCGCTCCATTTGCCCCGTCCAGCTTCCTGACTTGCCGGAAAAAGACGTTATCGAATGTCAGTCAACAGTCGCGACAATCCCCGCGAAGAAGCAAAGCGGGCTTTCAGGCTCCTGAACGGCGGAACGAGAGGTTCTCCGGGACCGTCCTTTTGCGGTTCATAACGTCCTTTATCACGCAGAAAGTTGGGCGCGAGGCGGGATTCAAGTGTCTGGTGCATTTGGCCGAAAAGCCGGTTTTTCGTCCAGATGGATCGGATATGTAAACACTGGCTGGTCGGGTCGAGGACTGGCGCGGTAGCCTGTCAAACGCCCGGAAATCAAACTCTGGCAGCATCCTCAGAGGTCATGTTTTAAAAGGAATGGTGAGAATCGATCGGACGCCACAGCCTTTTGAAACGGCCAAGACCCTGGAGTAGCTTCCATCTCCGTTCGCAAAGCCCTTGCAAATCGTGCCACCTGCATAACTGAAAACGAAAGATAATTCTGGACGAGAAGAGCCGTCCCAAAACCTATATCTTCACAAGCAGGACAACCCAGAGAAATCACCAACCGATATCAAGATTGTCATAAGCGATCTCTGAATGAAACGCAGCGTTTTCGCTCCTATCCGGTGTGGACGCGAACGACAGGGAAGCAGGAATTGATCCCGCGCTCAACGCGAACGAAACTTGTGCCGACCCTTACGGTTCCTGGATTGTGAACGTAATGGTCTCATTGAGTCCAGGGCCAATTAGTGCGACCGAGGCCTGATACGTTCCAGAAGGCGGCGTTGCCGGTCCCTTGGATTTACCTCCGCATGAGGTAATCACTGGAAGGCCGCACAGCAGAATCATCAGCAGCAGAGCTCCTCGTCTCGATCTCCCCTTCTTCCAGCGGAAGACAAAGATACCTGCCGGCAGCCACAGCACCGCGCCGAGGGCGATCCTTCCCGAAAAGATAGCCGAAGGCCACGCCTTCCTCTCGAGGGATGCACTTTGGGCCGCCTGGATGGTTAGCGTTGTGCTGGCTGTGCTGCTCGACGCGAAATTCAAACTGCTAGGGCTGAAGCTGCACGTGACGTACTGTGCGAGGCTCGCCGGAAGGTTGCATTCAAGTGCGATCATGCCAGAGAAATCCGTCGCAGTGCATGTAATTTGAGCCGTGCCTGAATCCCCGGACAGCTTGATCGTTGGAATGGTGCAGCTTACGCTCGGCGGCGGAAGCGCGATTCCCAAGAGTTGCACCTGCTGCGGGCTGCCGCTGGCGTTATCCGGCACATTCAATGTCGCCGTCTCAGAGCCGGCCGAGAGGCTGGGAGTGAACTTAACGCTGATCACGCAATTGCTGCCGACTGGTACGCTCGTGCCGCACGGATTGGTTTGCGAGAAGTCCGTTGCGTTCGCTCCCGAGATACCAATTCCCGTTCCGGTGATGCTGAGTGCGGCGCTTCCGGTGTTGGACAAAGTGACTGTCTGCGCAGCTGAAGCCGTGCCCGATGCCTGCGCTGTGAAGGTCAGAGAACCGGGGCTCAAGTTAGCGATTGGCGCAGGAGGCGTGACCGTGAGAGGGGATTGCGCGAAAACGCTGTTATCGAGCGAATCGGTGACCGTTACTGTGACCAAGAAATCTCCGTCTGCGGTGGGCGTGCCGGAGATGACGCCGGTGCTTGTGTTGATGCTCAGGCCGGCAGGCTGCCCTGTGAGGCTCCAGGTATACGGCGGCACGCCGCCGCTGGCAGTGAACAACGCAATGGGAGTATAAGGCACGCCGACAATACCGGTGGGCGCGGCACTGATGGTGGTGATGGCCAGGGGCGCGCCGACGTTGACCTTATCCGTGACCGTGATGGTCTCAGAGTCGGAGGTATCGGGGACGGAGTCGGCCAAGACGATGGTTTCGTAATCGGTGACCATGGCAGGCTGTCCCCCAGCGGGATTGATCGCGAGCGTATAGTTTTGCGTTGCGGTGGCGCCCAGAGAGTCGGTGACTTGCGCGGTGAAATTTGCCTGGCCCGCGACCGGTATCCCGATGATTGTTCCTGTCGGCACCGACAGAGTCAGGTTAATACTTGAAAGGCTATTTGCTCCCGAGATGATCGCCCATGAGTACCCGGTCCCACTCCCGCCGGTGGCTGTAAGCGTTTGCGAGTAAGGCGTTCCCGCCGTCCCCGCGGGTAGGGTGGTTGGCGAAATCATCAGCGGCGCTGCGGCATTGATGGTGAGCGTGTAGTTCAGCTGTGTAAAGTCGCCCAGCGAGTCGGCAACCCGCAGCGTGAAGGCGGCGGCAGTTTCAGTGGCGTTGGGGGTGCCTGAGATTGTGCCCGCGGGCGACAGCGTGAGGCCCACGGCCGAGAGCGCCGTTCCCGAAGCAATGGAATACGAATACGGACTGCCGCTGCCGCCACTAGCAATGAGCGTCTGCAAATACGGAGTTCCTATTGTGCCGGCAGGCAAGGTTGTCGGCGCGGCGGAGATGCCCGGGTAGACGGTGAGCGTATAGTCTTGCGATCCGGAGTTGCCCTGCGGATCGACGACCTTCACCACGAAAGGAGCCGCGGTTTCAGCGGCGTTGGGCGTGCCGGAAATGACGCCCGCTGAATTTAAGCTCAGGCCGACGGCGGAAAGCGCTGTTCCCGAGGTCACGCTCCACGTGTATCCGTTACCGCAGCCGCCGGTTGCAGTAAAGTTTTCAAAATAGCTCTCTCCCACAAAGCCCACTGGAAGCGTGGTGGGTGAGATCTGAATGGCAGACGGCGGGCCCCAGCAGATCGTAGGCGGCGGATAGACCCAAAGATCGTTGAGAGCGCCCACCACGCTGGTACTAGCCACGTGTCCATCGCCCCCGAAGAGCCAAAAGTCGCCGTAGCTGTCAGTCCAGCTTGTAGATTCGTTGCGGCCCCCGGGAATATTTGTGGTAGCGGGCGTTTGCAACGTGCCGTATGATCCCGGCTGATTCCCTGTGTTGCTTCCACCCATCCACACCCATTTGCCTGTGGGGGGATTGAACGCCCAAAGATCGTTGAGTTCGCCGGCGCCTTGGCCCCCAGAGATCCAGAAATTGCCGCTTTTATCCACCCAACTCGAAGCCTCGTAGCGGCCTCCGGGCGTGTTTGTGGTAGCGGGCGTCCCCATTGTCCCGTACACTGCTGGCGGACCGGCCGTGTTGCTTCCGCTCATCCACGCCCACTCGACTGGGATCACAGTTGGATTGAACTCCCAAAGGTCGTCGAGATCGCCGGAATTGTCGCTGCCATCGACGCCTGCGCCGCCGAAGAGCCAGAAATTCCCGCTGCTGTCGGTCCAGCTCGAAGCCCCGTAGCGTCCTCCGGGGAAGCTGTTAGTAGCGGGCACTCCCATGGTGCCGTACGCTCCTGGCTGGCCGGAGTATGGGTCGATCGCGCTGCTCCCGCCCATCCACGCCCATTCGCCATTGGCGCCGAGCGTAGGATTGAACTCCCACAGGTCGTTGAGTTCGCCAATATCGGTGCCGGAATCGTAGCCTTCACCACCGTACAGCCAGAGATTGCCGTTGCTGTCAACCCAGGTTGAAGCCTCATAGCGGGCTCCGGGAAAGATTCCGGAAGCGACCCCATAGGTCGCCGGGTACATCCCTGACGCGTTTGGCGTGTCGAGTCCGCCCATCCACGCCCATTCTCCGTTGGCGCCGAGCTTAGGATTGAACTCCCAAAGATCGTTGAGATAGCCAAAACTGTAGGAGCCGCAAGCGTTAGCGGTTCCGGCGCCCATACCCTCGCCCCCAAAGAGCCAGAGATTGCCTTTCTTGTCGATCCAGCTTGCAGCGTTCTGGCGGCCTCCTGGAACGTTTGTGCTGGAAAATACACCCTGCATCCCGTACGTGGGAGACTCGCCACAGTAATTGTTATTTAAAGTGGCGCCCCCGCCCATGTACGCCCATTCGTTGTCAGAAGGATCGAACTGCCAAAGGTCGTTGAGATCGCCAAAAACTCCATTGCCGGAAATCAAATTGCCAGCGAAGCCAAAGCCGCCAAAGAGCCAGAGATGGTTGTTGCTGTCGATCCAACCCGGAGCGCCCCAGCGGCCTCCGGGAAAATACATCGAACCGAAGACACCCACCGCCCCGTACGCTCCTGACACACCTTGGTTGCCGCTGCCTAGCGTGTTGCTTCCGCTCATCCAGGTCCAGTCGCCTGGGACAGCGGCGCTCGGCGGTGACACCTGGCTCGCGAGCGGGACCCCGCCGCCCAATGCGGCCAGCAAAAGCAGGCCGTATGCAATGGCTCCTGCCAGCATGCGGTAAACTCCGGTGCGTTTTCCGCCGATGATGCCGGTCGACACCAGCGAGCCGCTCTGCGCACCAGGGATGGGGGCAGAGGATTCGCTCGGCTGGGCTTCCAGGACGGAAGGCAATCGGATGGCGCTGCGCCGGCTTTTGACTCCGCATGGCGTTATTTCTGGCAGCTGGCCACTAAAGCCGGCAGCCGTCTCAGATGGACCCTTCGCGCGTTTTCTCGTCTCGCTGTTCAAGGCCGGCCTCCGTGGAGATCAATCCATGACAGATTTGAGGGTTCTGAGGCCGTGGACTAACTGCCGGAGCCAAAGCTGATCACCACTGACACTAAAATCGCCTGTCCTGGGGATACCTGCACCGCTGGCGGGTCGCTGCCTACTCCATCCAGGTTTCTGGCGGTCAGCGGCTGTGTAAGTGCAGGTGTGTTGGCTATGTTGACGTCGAAGCAAGCCGAGGGCGAATTGGACGGCTGACAAACAGCCTGCGCTGTCTCGACCCAAGCGATCGCTGTCCCCCCGTAATTGCTGGTGGGCACCGAAGCCGACCCGGTGAACGTCACCGTGTTCCCGGAAAGCGCCAGGATCCCAGCTCCTCCCGATCCGAGCTGAGAGCCGGTTACGGATAAGGTGTCATAGCAGGCTTGGTAGATACTTCCCCCAAGAGATTTTGAACAAACTGCGGCTGCGGCGGAGTTCGCCTCGGCGATGACGAGCGGATTGTCCCCGGAGGAATCGTCGGCGAGGTAGACCTCCCAACTGCCAGGAGTAACCGTGCCGGCGAGAAGACCTGCCAGAAGGGCTGCGCCTCCGCTGGGTGCCAGCGCGTTCTCAAATTCAGTGTGGCTGACCAGCTTGCCGTCTGGATTCCTCACCTCGATGGTCCAGTGGCCGTGGACCGTGATGCCCTCGTGGTTTCCCCCTGGCCTTCGTTCAACCGTGGCCGCCGGTTGCCCGGCCTGCGCAGTTTTTGCCGTCGTTGCCCGCGGAGCAGCGGCCTTTGCGCCGGGCTGACCCGCGACGCCAGCCGCCTGAGCATGGGAATCTCCGGTCATGCCGACCAGAAATACAAACAGAACCACCAGACGAATTCCGTGACGGGCGAAACCTTCGAGGACACTGACTTTCATACGACCTCCCTGTGCGCGCAGCAGGCTGTGAGGATGGCCGTGGATCGGGCCAATTCCAGGGTGCGGGCGGCGACTTGCGCAAAGTGTGCGCCATGAATGTGGTACCGGCAATAGGCCCGGCCTGAAACGTGTCTGTATTCCTTCTGTACTGTTCCTAATTGCGGCGCGGCCGTCTCCGGTGTACGCTGGAGCCAAAGAGCTTAGCCTGTCCCCCTTGAATTAACCTCGAAAACGAAGAATGGGTCCCATGTCAACCCGTTCGATTCTGAAATTCGGACCCTTCGAGGTAGAACCCTCTCTGGGAGAGCTGCGCAAGAACGGCGTCCGCATCCCGATCCAGGAAAAACCTTTGCGCGTGCTCACGGCTCTCCTGGAGCGCCAGGGAGATTTGGTCACGCGGGCCGAGTTGCACCAGCATCTGTGGCAGGGCGAGACTTTTGTCGACTTTGACACCGGGCTGAATACCGCGGTGCGCAAGCTCCGTTCCGCTCTCGGCGATGAATCCGAGTCGCCGCACTACATCGAGACCTTGCCCAAGCGGGGCTACCGTTTCCTTGCTCACGTGGAATTCGTCAACGGCACAGTTGAAACGAACAACAGCCTCCCGGGCGTTGTATCTTCGCCGCCGGCAACGCATAGTGCAAAAAAAGGAACGATCGGAAGCGCCGAGTCGATGACCGGCATCCGCGTGCTTCGGATCCGCCGCTGGCTGGGGCGTGTCGTTCTTCTGGTCGCGGCTATGCTGATCACTGTGAGCGGAGTGGTCGCGTGGCTTACCTACAGCCGGCCTGTCTACTCCTTCAACTCCCGCGACTCCGTGCTGATTGCCAATTTCGAGAATCAAACCGGCGATCCGAGGTTCGATCAGGCTCTGGAGACAGCTTTTACCGTCAGCATGGAGCAATCGCGCCACGCGAATGTCTTTCCCCGAGGAAGACTTGCCTCCGTGCTCGCACTGATGGGCAAGTCTTCGGGCGAAAGAATCACCCCGGCACTGGGACGCGAAATCTGCCAGCGAGAGAATATTCGCGGGCTCATTACTTCCAGCATCACGCGCACCGGGGAGGAATATGCCCTCTCCGCCGAACTAATTGATCCGCAATCGGGCGATACGGTGCGCTCTTACTCCGAGCGTTCCTACGGCGAAGGCCATATCCTAGACGCTCTCGATGTGATCGCCGCCGACATCCGTCGTGATCTGGGCGAATCGTTGTATCAAATCCACGAGAACACGAAGCCGTTGCCGCAAGTCACCACTGCTTCGCTGGATGCTTTGCGGGAGTATGCAGACGGCAGCGCGATGTGGCACCAGGGAAAATACCTGGACGCCGTCACGCTGTTTCGCGCGGCGGTTCTGGCGGACCCCGACTTCGCTATGGCCCATGCTGCCCTGGGGAACGCATACTACAGC
>Ga0116121_1000133_pt1 | contig 41490 bp, 33 predicted proteins | sample June2015DPH_13_1_FD_89725 | JGI IMG/M metagenome (GOLD analysis project Ga0116121, IMG submission 89725) | Peatland microbial communities from SPRUCE experiment site at the Marcell Experimental Forest, Minnesota, USA - June2015DPH_13_10 | ecosystem: Environmental > Terrestrial > Soil > Wetlands...
CTATGACGGCTCCCGCTTGTTCCCCGCGATTGAACTCGCTGCGGCCGCTTAAATAGAGAGAGGTTCTCCTGCACCTCTCCAGAGAGAAAAAAACTGCTTGACTGGAAAGAGAGAATCTTCGAAAGATGCAAAGGGTGAAGCAGGGGCCAAGTCCTCGAGAATTCGAGCTAATACTTCACGATCGCGCTGAATGACTTGGGGTCGAGCGACGCTCCGCCTACCAGCGCGCCGTCAATTCCTTCTGTGGTCATCAGCGCATGCGCGTTGTCTGGTTTGACGGATCCGCCGTAGAGGATGCGGAGTTGACTGGCGAACTCCTCCCCGAACGATTGCGCGGTTTCGCTGCGAATGATGGCATGGGCATCGGCGGCGATTTCGGGCGTTGCGGTCTTACCGGTACCGATGGCCCATACAGGCTCGTAGGCGACCACCAGCTTATGCGCTTTCTTGGCGGAAATCTTGTGAAAGGCGCGCAGGCACTGGCGGCGGAGAACGTCGTCCGTGAGTTTGGCTTCGCGTTCTTCGAGAACTTCGCCGACGCAGACGATGGGCACGAGATCCGCCTCGATGGCGGCCTTGAGTTTTAAATTGACGGTGTCGTCGGTCTCGCCGAAATATTGCCGGCGCTCGGAGTGTCCGATGATGACGTGGGTGACGCCGGCGGCGACGATCATGCTGGTGCAGATTTCTCCAGTGTAAGCGCCTTCTTTTTCCCAGTGCAGATTCTGGGCGCCGATGGCAACGTCGGTGCCCTTGGCGGCGTGGACGGCGGCGTCGATGCAGAGGTAGTTGGGACAGACGACGATTTCGTCACGGCCATGATCTTTGACGAGAGGGATGAAGTCGTGGAAGAAGGCGCGGGCTTGGTCGGGGGTCTTGTACATCTTCCAGTTGGCGGCGATCAGCTTCTTTCTCATGAATGACCTTTCTTATGATCTCTTTTCGAAGATAGCGGAATTTGCGGGTAGTTCGCGGAAAATATTTTCGGCGGCACGAATGTAAGCCGCGCACGTGGCGAGATCGAAAAGGACGAAGCGCACGTGGTGAAGCTGAACGCACGGCGGCAGGTGCTGGAGTACGGTGCGCACGGCAATTTCGGCGGCTTCGTGAACCGGATAGCCATAGGCCCCGGTCGAGATGGAAGGGAAGGCGAGCGTGCGGATGGCGTGATCATCGGCCAGGCGGATGGACTCGCGATAGCAGCTGGCAAGCGTTTCGGGCTCGGTTCGTGCGGCACCCGGGCTAACGCCCATAGAACGGGCGCGAACCTGAGGCACCGAGCGATAGATGGGGCCGACGGTATGGATCACGAATTTCGCAGGCATACGGCCCCCAGTGGTGATCACGGCTTTGCCGGCGGGAAGCGTACCGATTTTCTCTACGATGCGGCGGCACTCGGCCAGGATGGATGGACCTCCAGCATCATGAATGGCGCCGTCGACGCCGCCTCCGCCGAGCAGGGAAGAGTTGGCGGCGTTGACGATGGCCTCGGTGGTTTCTTTCGTGATGTCGGCAGGGCCGTGGAATTCGACGGTCTTTTGATTCGCGAAGGTCAGGCGGGCTGCGAAGTCAGACATGGCGGCTAGAAAGTGGTCTGTTGCTTGGTGACAAGTGGCGGACCAAGCACCCGCCACGACTCCGGCTGCGTCTACCTCAGCGGCTTAAGCCGCAATTCTGCTTCAGGCCTGAACGGCACGGCTGAACCTGTGCCCATTCAAGGCGCAATGATTATTTCAAGCTTGATGACTACTTCTTATCTGTCAGGGCTTCTACTCCCGGCAACACCTGGCCTTCCAGAAATTCCAGCGACGCTCCGCCTCCAGTGGAGATATGAGTGATTTTGTCGGCCACCCCGGCGGCTTTGACCGCGGCCACCGAATCGCCTCCGCCGACGATGGTGATAGCTCCGGGATTCTCCGCCACGGCATGGGCGATTTTGTTTGTTCCCTTGGCGAAAGGCGGCATTTCGAATACGCCCATGGGGCCGTTCCAGACAATGGTGCGGGCTTTGGCGATTTCTTCCGAGAAGGCCTCGATGGTTTCGGGGCCGATGTCGAGGGCCATCATGTTGTCGGGGATCGGCTGGCCGGCGCCGACGATTTTGGTTGCGGCTGCGGGATCGACGCGATCGGCGATGACGTGGTCGGTAGGCAGCAGGAATTTTACTTTGTGCGTTTTCGCCTGCTGCAACAGATCCTTGGCCAAGTCGATCTTGTCCGCTTCGACGAGCGACTTGCCGACGGATCGGCCTTGCGCCTTGAGGAACGTGTAGGCCATGCCGCCACCGACGATGAGAACGTCGACCTTGGTCAGCAGATTCTGGATGACGCCAATTTTGTCGCTGACTTTGGCGCCGCCCAGGATGGCGACGAAAGGGCGCTCGGGATCCTGCAACGCGCGACCCAGGTACTGGAGCTCTTTTTCCATGAGCAGGCCGGCGGCGGACTTCTGAACAAATTTCGTGATGCCGACGGTCGAAGCATGGGCGCGGTGCGCGGTGCCGAAGGCGTCGTTGACGTAGAAGTCGGCCAGCTTCGCGAGCTGCTTGGAGAAATTCTCGTCGTTGGCTTCTTCCTCCGGGTGGAAGCGAAGATTCTCCAGCAGAAGCGCCTGCCCTTTTTCAAGCTTGAGCGCGACTTCTTCGGCCTCGGGGCCGACACACTCGGGACAGAACCCGACATTTTCTCCGCGAGAGAGTTCGCGGTCGAGCAGCATGCGCAGGCGTTCGGCTACCGGCTTGAGGCTCATCTTCGGATTCGGCTTGCCCTTGGGACGGCCAAGATGCGAAGCCAGGATGAGACGCGCGCCGTGGCGGAGAGCGTACTCGATAGTGGGTAATGTTTCGCGAATGCGAGTGTCATCCATGACGCGGCCGTCGTCGAGTGGAACATTGAAGTCGACGCGCATGAAGATGCGGTGATCGTTAAGGGGAAGATCGCGAATGGAAAGTTTGGTCATTAGGGCACCTTATCTATGAGTGTTCGTTTGCATAGTGCTGGTGGCGGGCGAGGCGCCCGCCACAACTGCCGGCTCGGCGCCGGCGCCACACCACAAATTCCGGGTACGCCACACATTTACGCTAAGGCATAGAGATTGGGCGGACAAGAATGTCCGCCCCACACGAGCTTACAGTCCCTTGGCTGCCATGTAATTGATCAGGTCGCGGACGCGGCAAGAGTATCCCCATTCGTTGTCATACCAGGAGATCACCTTGACCAGGTTTCCACCGACGACCAGGGTCATCTTGGCGTCAACGATCGAGGAACGCGCGTCGCCTTTGAAATCGCAGGAGACGAGTTCCTGTTCCTCGTATCCCAGATAGCCCTTAAGCGGGCCAGTCTCGGAGGCCTGCTTGAGGGCTGCGTTAACCTCTTCCTTGGTCGTTTTCTTCTCGACCAGCACGACCAGGTCGACCACCGAGACGTTCGGCGTGGGGACTCGCATGGCGAAGCCGTCGAGCTTCCCGGCGAGTTCGGGGATCACGAGTTTGACGGCCTTGGCTGCACCTGTCGTGGTGGGAATCATGTTAAGCGCGGCGGCGCGGGCGCGGCGGAGATCCTTGTGCGGGAAGTCGAGGATGACCTGATCGTTGGTGTAGGAGTGAATCGTGGTCATGGTCCCGCTGATGATTTTGAAGTGATCCTGAATGACCTTAGCGACAGGCGCGAGGCAGTTCGTGGTGCAGGAAGCGTTCGAAAGAATATGGTGCTTGGCAGGATCGTATTTGTCTTCGTTAACGCCGAGCACGATGGTGACATCTTCATTCTTCGCCGGCGCGGAGATGATGACCTTTTTCACGCTGCCGCGCAGATGCTTTTTCGCCTCGTTGGCATCTGTGAACTTTCCCGTGGACTCGATGACAACCTGCACGCCGACGGATTCCCAGGGAAGCGCCGCTGGATCTTTTTCCTTAAACACCTTGATCGTCTTGCCGTCGACGGAAATGCTGTCGGCTCCGGCGGTGATGGCGTTGGGCAGGTTGCCGAGGATGGAATCGTATTTCAAAAGATGAGCGAGGGTTTTGGGATCGGTGAGATCGTTGACGGCGACGATGTCGATATTTTTGTCGTGAAGAGCGGTACGAAGAACGTTGCGGCCAATGCGTCCGAAACCATTAATGCCAACTTTCACAGCCATGGTGCCTCCGAAGGAGAAAAATTTGAGTGCAACATCAGAATGAACATAGCTCTACTAGCTCTAATAGATAACCTTTGATGGTAACAAAGCGGGCGAGGGAGGTAAATGAGAGTTCGTCCTTCGCTAGTCGTCGTTTGCAGAGCTTCGTTTCCACGGATTTCGCGGATATTGCGCGGATCAGGCATAAAATCGAAACCTCGAGTCGAGGCTCAACATGGAACAGAAGCTGTCAGAAACAACTTCATTGCTTAGTCGTACTCCGAAGGCTCTGGATGCGCTTCTGCGCGATTTACCGGAAATATGGACGTTGCGAAATGAGGGCGGAGACAGCTGGAGTGCGCGCGAAGTGGTCGCGCACCTGGTGAGTGGGGAGCGCACGGACTGGGTGCCACGAATCCGGATGGTACTGGAGTCGGGCGAAAGCCGGACGTTTGAGCCGTTCGATCGCTGGGGCTACAAGGCTGAGAGCGAGGGTAAATCGCTGGAACAGTTGTTGGATGAGTTTGCCCGCCTGCGCTCGGATAACCTGCGCGAGCTGGCTGGGTTGAACCTGCAGCAAGGGGATCTCGATCGGCGTGGACGGCATCCGGCGCTTGGGACCGTCACGCTGTCACAGTTGCTGGCTACATGGGCGGCTCATGATTTGACGCACCTGCACCAGATATCACGCGTGATGGCCCATCAATACCGGGAAGCGGCCGGTCCGTGGAGTGCTTATCTGGGCGTGCTGAAATGCGAAGGGCACAGCTCTTAGAGCATGAATGCCGTCAGGCAGCAGTGGGAGTGACTTCGATACAAGTGCTGCTGTTGCGCCAGAGCAATGGGATGCGAGCGAGCCAATATTTTTCTTTGATCAGGTTAAGCGCTCGGGCGTTGTCTTCGGGCGGAAGGATGCGGGCGGTGGCAGGGAATTCGGGGCCAGTGATCTTCCCCCGGATGGTGCAGGGAGCAATTTTGGCTTGAGCGTTGTTGCGGATGCGCTTCACCTTCGCGAGCTTGGGGTTGGTCATGACGTAAAGCCTGCCCGAGTCTTCGGCAAACCAGACGGGCGTGCAAACAGCGACTCCCGTTTTGCGGAAGGTCGCGAGCGAAATGTAGCGCTGATTATGGATCTCGGCGGGGATGGGCATGGGCCTATCTTACATAGGTCTGCCTTATATAGTCTGACGAGGCTACCTTGCTCCATCCCAAACGTCTTCGCCGGAATACTGTCTCACATAGTTAATGCCGTACTCGTGGGCATTCTCGGCGGCTCGCGACCAGGTGATGCGACCGATCACGAAGATGTTCGATCCGCCCGCTGTGTAGGGCGCAGCGACGCGAACTAATGTGTTCGCGGCAAACTCTCGCGCGCTTCGAAAGCACAAACCCTCGCGCGAAACGTTGACAACGTCGACCAGGGTCTCGCTGCCGGGCTGCATGATGCAGGCGGTCATCTTCATTTTCGCGCGCGCACGCCGGGGCTCCTGCGGCGGGGCTTGCAGAATCTCACTATTTCCATCCGCGGATTGTGCGGTCCCGATTGCGCTCAACTCATTTTCGTCGAGCAAAGCGGTGGAATGATAGATTCCCCACGGATCGCGCTGCTCGATGGATCGAAGGCCAACCCAGTGGTCGGTGTGAGGTTTCAGGGTCTTAGTCCAGACAACCTTGTACTCGACCTTTCGATGACGATATTGGACCACGACGGGTTCGCCCACTTCGAAGGGACGGCGGATCGAGCCAAGCCGGGCGCCGGTGCGGCCGATATCCAAAGTATGGGCGATATCGCAGAAGGTGCCGTCTGCGTTGTAGCCCGATATTCTTATTGGGAGAACCGCTTTCATCCGTTCGGATCGACGTTTATTCATAGGAGTTCGGACCTGCTGACCAGATTTTTCTTGAATATTTCGGTGGGGAGGGCGGGAGCCAAGGCTCCCGAAAATTGATTCTGGCACAACCACGGGCCATCCCCTATGGCACGTAAGTGGGAGAGGAAAATCAACGAGTTACTCGCGATTCGAGAGTTACTGGCATAACGTCCGGTATGAGCGAAATGAGCAGTGCCAGCCGCGGTGATTGACGAGGTTTCGCCGATTTTCGCGCGATTTCGAGGGATGGCTTCCGTTATTATTGTTTGCGCTATGGCTTTTCCGATCAAAGTTTGCACCGTGTGCGGAGAAGAATTTGAGCTGAAGCCGGACAAACCCGGCTTCGCGAACCGCTGCCCGGACTGCACTGTCGAAGAGTCGGCCGAGCCTGACGCCAACCATCCCAGGGATGCAGTCCAACGCAAGACCGATAGCGAAGCGAATGCCGCGCGCCGGGAGGCGATGCGAAACCTGCTATATCGCAAGGACAGCTAGAGGGTTCTCGGTTGTCTGGAGCCCGTCGCCATGGTCATGTGCGACTCATCGGCCAGCTTTATTCGGCCGCATCTGTCTGATCGCATTGCGGACGGTCTATGGCTGTTGACAACGAAAATTCCCGTTGCATTTTTCTTGCGTCCACAGCGATAGCACGCTTAAATTGGCGCATGGCCAAGAAGACAGGAATGAGCGATTCGTCGCTGTGGGTCACAGTAGTGATTCTAGTTGTGCTTGCCGTGTGGATGTACTTTAGGAAGTAGCGACGGTCCTGAATCGCCAAGCTGGGCTCAGCATCGGCTCGGAGACAATCGATCCTTTCATTTTTGCTCGGCCGTCCGCACTCTGCGATGGCGGCGATGAAGTGTTGATTTTACGGGCGTTTGCCAGGAACCCCGCGCTCTTCTCAATCAAGACCTGTCACGACGTCCTCCAGATTCCTGACTGCGGTCGCATCGCGGGCTTCGGAGTCGTAGACCGCGGGGTTCGTTACTTACTGTCTGGAGTTCATCCGGCGGCGGGCTTCTTCGCAAGCTTCGACTGGATCGCGGCCGGTGACCTCTTTGTACCAGGCGGGATGGAATGTCCACGCCCACGCTTCGCTGACCGCGCCGCGGATCATCGCCTGGAAGGTGCCGGGCTCGCCAAAGGTGCTCAGGTAGATGTGAATGAAGATTCCACCCAGCATGATGAGCGCCGAGATATCGTGGAGAACGTAGCTGATGGCGACGGGAACTCGTCCGAAGTATCTGGCGCCGCCCCACATCAGAATTCCGGTAATGACGAAGACGATGCAGCCGCCGACGATCTCCCAGAACTGCATCTTTTGGCCGGCATTGAAGAAGCCAGTTTCGCGTGGATCCATTTTTTCTTCGTTGCTGACGATCTTCTTTACGTTCCGCATCCACTTCGTGTCGGCTGGGGTCCAGATCATTGGGCGGAGCCAGTTGAGAGTCTGCAATCCGAAGAAAAAGACGAAGGCAACGCCGAAATAGGGATGCAGGATGCGGCTGAGCGGGCCTCCTCCGAAGATTGGCGTGAACCAGCGGAACAGCCACGGGAGATAAATGCCGAAGCCGGTGAACAGGGCGAGGAAGAAAAACAGCGCGACCGACCAGTGAATGATGCGCGTGTAGACGGGATGACGGAGGAGTTCTCCCACATAGACCGTAGTGCGGCCCATGGACTCAAATTTATTTCGAGCCTCGTTGTCGAAGCGGTCGATGGCGTTAGAGGACATGACTTGGCCCCTTTTCGGACGGCTCGGGTTGGGCGACCCTTGGGCCAGAGGTTATGTAGTGCGCGATCACGCCGAGGAATCCGAACAATGCGAAGGTTCCGAGAACGGGTTTGAAGAGCCACTTCCAGACCGTGTAACTCCAGGGGATGGTCGGATTTTTCGGCAAGCCGCCGTAACGCTCGGGATCGGTGGCGTCGTGCAGCACATAGATCACATGCGTTCCGCCTACAGAACGACCGGCTGTTCCGTCGGTTGCATCTGGCGCTCCAGGGTCGTAAACGCCCGCGTTCTGAAACCCGAAATTATCCCGCAGTTGCTTGGCGCGCTCTTTGGCGATGAACTTCATGTCGTCTTTGGAGCCGAATTTCAGACAGCCAGTGGGACAAGCCTTGATACAGGCGGGTTCGAGCCCTTGACCGACGCGATCCGAGCAAAGCGTGCACTTGTAAACCTTCTTCGTCATCGGATTGAAGCGAGGGATGTCGAACGGGCAGCCCGAGACGCAGTATTCGCAGCCAATGCAATTTTCCTGGTTGAAGTCGACGATGCCGTTGGAGTATTTGACGATGGCGCCGTCGGCGGGGCACGCGGCCAGGCAGCCGGGATCTGCGCAGTGCATGCACTGATCCTTGCGCATGAGCCACTGGATGGTGCCGTCAGGATTCTGGTGCTCAGTGAACTTGATGAGGTTCCAGAAATGGGCGCTGGTCTGCGGCATCGTCTGGTAAGTGTTATCGAAGGTGGTCGGAGTGAACGGCAGGTCATTCCACTCGACGCACGCCACTTCGCAGGCTTTGCAACCGATGCAGATGGTGGTGTCGATCAGCTTGCAGACTTCGAGGTCACGCTGCATGGCGAGGCCCTGCGACGGGCCCGTGTGGCCCGAGATCTGGTCGGCTTGGAAGTTCTTGCGATCGGTCATTTGAGTTGCCAGTGACTGGTTGCTAGTGTCGAGCCACAAGTTGCTGATTTCCGCGAACCAGCAACCAGCAACTAACAACTAGCAACTTTTGTCACACTTTTTCGATCTTCACCAAAAACCCTTTGAACTCTGGCGTGTATGCGTTTGGATCAATGACGGTTGGCGTCAGCTGATTGGCTAGCGTCTTTGCAGTTTTTCCTTCATCCTCGGCGATGCCGCGGAATCCCCAGTGAATCGGCATGCCGATCTGGAACATTTCCTTGCCGTCAATCTCCATCGGATGAATGCGGCGCGTGACCATGGCTTTGGCAATGTAGTAGCCGCGAATGCTGGAGACCTTTACTTGGTCTCCGCCGCGAATGCCCATGCGGTCGGCAAGCTGGGCCGGCACTTCGACGAACGGCTCTGGAACGAGTTGGACGTTCATGGGATTATTTTTCGTCCAATAGTGATAGTGCTCGGTCAGCCGGTATGTCGTGCAGATGACGTCGTAGCCTTGACCTGGCTTGGCGTACTTGTCCATGTCGGTCTTGTAGCTCTTCGCGATCGGATTATTCGACTGGTTGGGATGGAGCGGGTTCGCGATCGGGCTTTCAAAGGGCTCGTAGTGCTCAGGGAACGGGCCGTCGTTGAGGCCGAGCGGGATGAATATACGCCCGACACCCTCCGGGTTCATGATGAACGGGCCGAGGTGGTCTTGGGGCGGCGAATCGGGCTTGAAATCCGGGACATCGTTGCCGGCCCAGAGTTGCTTGGCATCATCCCACCAGACTTGGCGCCGGGTCGGATCCCATGGCTTGCCATCCAGATCGCACGAAGCGCGGTTGTAGAGCACGCGGCGATTGGCGGGCCACGACCACGCCCAGTTTTGATAGATGCCAAGGCCAGAGGGATCCTCGGTGCCACGGCGCTGAAGCATGGCGCCTGCCTCGGTCCAGGAACCGGAGTAGATCCAGTTGCCGCAAGAAGTCGTGCCGTCGTCTTTCAGCCAGGCAAAACCGGGGAGCTGCTGTCCGGCTTTGATGGTCGTGTTGGTTTTCGGGTCGGTGAGATCGGCGAGCGCTTTTCCGTTAATTTCTTTCGCGACCTCGGCGAGCGATGGAGATGCGAGATTGGTGTAGGCCCAGGTCGCGTGCAGGACAGGATCGGGGAACTTGCCGCCCTCTTTCTTGTAAAGTTCGCGAACTCCGAGGAAGATTTTCGCGAGAATGTCCTGATCGAGCTGCGCCTGTCCGGGAGGCGGGACAGCGATGTTCTTCCATTGCAGCCAGCGCGCGGAGTTGGTGAAGGAACCATCTTTCTCGGCGAAGCCCGCGCCGGGCAGACGATAGACTGTGGTATTGATCTGCTTCTGCTCTTCGGCGGTAATGCCGGGGGCGCGCCAGAATTCACTGGTCTCGTCGGGATAGATTTCACAAACCACCAGCCAGTCGGCTTTCTTGAGCGCGTTAATGTTCTTGTTGGAGTCAGGGCCAATCATGACTCCATTCATGCCGAAGGCGAAGATACCTTTGATCTTGCCTTCGTACATGTCGTTCCAGATGTTTACCCAGGAATAATTGCGATCGATCTTGGGCAGGTAGTTGAACGCGAAGTCGTTTTCCTTGGTTGCCGCAGGGCCATACATAGCCTTCAACCACGAGACGACGAACTTTGGCGTGTTCGACCAGTAGTTGAAGGAATCCCACGGATCGGGCTTCGAGACCGTAGGAGTAGTGCGTTTTAGATAAGTGGCGAGATCGGTGTCCGCTGGGCTGGGGACCTTGAGATAGCCGGGAAGATTGTCAAAAATTCCGGCCATGTCCGTGGCGCCCTGAATATTGGAATGGCCGCGCAGTGCGTTGACTCCGCCGCCAGCGCGGCCGACATTGCCCATGAGCAATTGCAGCATAGCGGCCGTGCGAATGATCTGCGTGCCAAAGCTGTGCTGGGTCCAGCCGACTGCGTAGATGATGGTGGCGACTTTCTTGGTGTCGCCGTCCTTTCGGATGGATGTGAACAGGTCAGCGGCCTTCAGGAATTTATCTTTCGGAATGCCCGTGATGCGCTCGACCATCTCGGGCGTGTAGCGGTCATACTGCTGCTTGAGCAACTGAAAAACGCAGCGCGGATGCTGGAGTGTGAGATCGAAGGCCGTTTTCGCCGGCAATCCGGGCCCGGGCGGCGGAGTGCCGGGCTTCCCGGGCGGCGCGGCCTTTTCGGCGGGCGATGCCGTGACCGGCTTGCCCGCCAGGTCGCCGCCTTCTTCGTAGTTCCAGGTCTTCTTGTCGTAGACCTTTTTTTCGGGATCGAATCCCGAATAGAGGCCGTCTTCGGGGAGCTTGAATCCGTCTTTAATAATGAACGCGGCGTTGGTGTAATTGACGAGGTAATCGTGCGCGACGCGGTTGTTCTCGATCGCATAGCGGATCATGCCCCCCAGAAATGCAATGTCGGAACCGGCACGGATTTGTACATACATATCCGCGTTGGCGGCGGTGCGCGTGAGGCGCGGATCGACGACAATCGTTTTCGCGTTGCGGTGGATCTTGGCTTCAATCGCCCATTTGAAGCCACAGGGATGGTTTTCAGCTGGATTCCCTCCCATAATCAACATCATGTCGGTGTTCTTGATGTCGATCCAGCCGTTCGTCATTGCGCCGCGTCCAAACGTGGGCCCCAAACTGGAGACCGTTGGGCCGTGTCAAACGCGGGCCTGGTTTTCCAGGTAGCAGACCCCCAGGCTGCGCATACTTTTGACGACCAGATAGTTGAATTCGTTGGTGTCGGTGCAGCCGCCGGTGAAGGCGATGCCTTCGCAGCGGTTGACGGTTTTTCCATTGGCGTCGGTTTCGATAAAGGTATCGTCGCGCGTCTTCTTCACCCTTTGCGCGATCTCGCTATAGGCCTGCTCCCAGGAGATGTCTTCCCACTCGGTGGCTCCAGGGCGGCGCACTTGCGGCTTCAGCAGGCGACGGTCGTTGAGGATGTCCTGCTCGAGCGACGAGCCTTTGGGACAAAGCGTGCCGCGATTGATCGGATGATCGGGATCGCCCTCAACATGAACGACCTGCGGGATGGCGTTCTTGGCCTTATCCCCAATCGTATAAATGATGACGCCGCAGCTCACCGAACAATACGGACAAGTGCTGCGAGTTTCGCTGGCGCGGGAAATCTTGAGGCCAACAGTTTGGGCGTGAAGCGGAGTGAGATCGAATCCCAGAGCGGAAAAACCTGCACCGCCAAGGATCGTACCCTTGATAAAAGTCCTGCGAGAGAACTCCACGATGCTGCCCCCGTGTTGCGCGTTCGAAAGTGCGGCGTAAACTCTTGCGGGTGCTCACACACCCGGCGCTTTCAACGAGAATGCAGGCACTATAAACCCGTTAGGAAAGGATCGTCAATCGGGAATGTCAGCAGATCGAGAAAGTTCCCAGAGGGCTGTGCAGGCACCCGGGTGGACGTGCGGAGACTACCGGCCGGAAGGTTCTTTCGCTCGATTTCTCGCTGTTCCGGCTTCGGCCGTGCGGCCCTGCGCGGCATAGGCGTCAGCGAGGAGATTCCAGCGCTGCGCATTGGGTGCGAGGCGGATGGCCTGTTCCAGGAAAAGGACGGCCTGCTTTGCATCGTTGAGTTGAAGCCAGGCGCGCCCTCGGCCCTCATCTACCTGCGCCTGGAGCGACGAATAGATGGGCAGGGCGGCCAGCTTTTTGCCGAAATGGTCGGCATTGTCAAAGGCCGCAAGTGCTTCCTTCGGTTGGTTCATGGCGAGATCGAGACTTCCGAGCAACTGGTAGCGGGTAGCCGGAGATACGGCCAGATCTGCGGATTGCTTCAGGGCCGACGCCGCTTCGGGATATTTCTTTTGGGCGAGCAGCAGGCGTGCCAGCAGAAACCACCCCGTGTCGGTGCGGCGAAGGCTGACTGAGCGCCGGTACTGGGTCTCGGCTTCTGCGAGTTTCCCGTTTGCTTGAAGGAGTTGGCCCATAACCAGTGACAGGCTCGGATCGTCAGTGAATAGATTTCCGGCCTGGCTGGCCGCGTTGGCCGCATCGAGATCGCGCCCCAGGACGTAATAGATCGACGCCGTGTTGGCATAAAAGTTGTAGAGTTCGGCGCGCCCCCGTGCGCTCGACGGATTCGCGGAAGGCGGAGCAATCTGATAATGGGAACAGTCGATTGCGAAGCGCTGGATCCAGTGCTGATCCTCTGGACGATTGCGCACGAGCACGATCGAGACATCGTCGAGATAAACCGGCTTCCAGTCGCTGCTGGCGCAATACTGCTGCAACGGGATGAATTCGAGGCCGCCCATGCGCGCGAGCGAAAGAAGAATGGTGTTCATTCCATAGCGATCGGCAGCCTGCTTCCATCCCGGCGAATCCGGAGACGACTGCTGGAGCGTCGCTTGCTCGGTCAAAACCTCGATCGGGAAAGGAATACCGCGACCGTCGGCAAAATCGCGATAGCCATTTTCTTGCGAACCATTTTCTCGCGAGACATTTTCTTTCGAACCTGGTCCGAGCCGCAGAGTCAAATATCCGCTGTTGTTGTAATCGCTGAAAAGTTGCTGCGGGAGAGCGTTGCTCTGAATAAAATCCGCGGCGCGCTGCGGATACCACCACGACAATCCTGTGCCGAAAAGCGAGAGCTCGCCGTCGGCCAGGTAGGAGCGATTGGTCACTGTATCCGCGATGTGGAGCAAGGTGAGCGCAGCCATCACCATCGCTGCCGCCGCGCAAACAAGCGAGCGCGCCGCCGGTTTGATCCCCGGCAGTAGGGGACGGGAAAAGACTTCTGCTGAGATGACGATCACGACGATCGTGAACAAGGCCTGGAAGCGTACGTGCTCGATCGAAACATAAGCGGCACCGGCGACCAACAATGCGTCGACGAAGCGGCCGCGGCAGAGCGCCACCACGGCCGCCACGGCGGCAAACACGAGCAGCCACCAATAGCCGCTGTTGGGATCGCGAAACTGCAGCGCGCCCGCGAAAGAGGCAGCCGTGAGTCTGACCGCCGACCATTCGCCGACCAGTCCATGCTGGAAGGCCGCAAGCTTATCGTGGGCGAGCAGCGCTCGATAGACCCCAATGCCCCACGGATTGAGGGCCGTAGCCAGCAGCGAAAGTGCGATCCACGGCCCGGCACGCTTCAGTCTCAAACCGGCTTCCGCGCGGCGCGATGGAAAACAAAACTCGATCAATTCGTGGGCGACGTAAGCGCCCAGCAGCGCGACTCCGGCCGAAAATCCGGAGTGAGCGTTGACCCACACCAGCATGATTGGCGGCAGGAGCCAGAGCCATGCACGTTCTCCGCGCCGATGCCTGCACAGCAGCGCCAGGTACGAAGCAAAGAAGAACGTGGTGAAGATTTCGGCGCGGGGAACCGTGCGGAATGCGATGGAAGGTATGGCGAGGATGGCGAGCGAACAAGTTAGGAGGCGGGGGCGTCCGATGGCGACCGCGACTACCGCTAGGCAGGCAAGCGCGTTGAGCCATGAGAGCGCGGCAAACCCGCCCGCCGCATAGATCAGGTAAAGCAGCGCGCCGCCGAATGGAGGGTAGATCCACGGGGTGCCAAACGCTGTGTATGAGAAGCTTTCAGTTCGCGGTACCTGATGGTGCGTGACAAGATACCGGCCGGTGGCCAGTAACCACCCCACATCGAAGTCGGCGACCGTGCGCAAGCCCGCGACGAACGCATACGCCAACGCCAGAGCGAAGAGTGTCCAGGTGGCGACGCGGCGGGTTCGCGCGGGGAAGTCCATTCAGAAAGTCCTAGCTCGTGAAGACCATGTCGCGATGCTGGCAACCGGGGAATGGGTCGCGACAGATCCTTTCGCTCCGCTCAGGATTTCGCCTGGGGGCTCCCGTTCCGCTCACGCCCCCAGCCCAGCTCAAGATTTCCCCTGAGCCGCGGCCTTCGACAATGGTTTAACAGCGCCTTCGGGCACAATGTCGTTGCCGTCCGCGCGTGGCATTAAGTTCCATGTGTCGGCGACGATGTACAGCGGTCGTCCCTTGCCTTCTTCATACACTCGGCCCACATACTCGCCGAGAATACCCACCATGATCATGATGGCCGCATTGCTCAGACAGAGCACAACCATCAGTGAAGTCCAGCCGGGAACGGTGTTGCCGGAGAAGTGCGCGACCAAAGCGCGCACTGCCTCTTCGATGGCGATCAGCGTCATAAGTCCGGCGCCGAAAAAGCTGGCTTTTAACGGCAACGCTGAGAACGAAACTGCCGCCGTCCATGCAAGACGCACCATCTTGCGCAGGGGATACTTCGTCGTTCCGGCGGCGCGTGCCTGGCGCTCGTAGGGTACGCAAATCTGGGGGTAGCCGACCCACGCCACCATGCCGCGCAGGAAACGATGCAGTTCGCGCATCGCTCGGAGGCTATCGACGCATCGTCTGGACATGAGCCGAAAATCACCGACGTCCGGCGGCAGGCTCTTCAGGAAAAAAATTCTCATGCTGCGGTAGAACATCCAGGCCGTGAACTTCTTGAAAATGCCCTCACCGGAACGAGCGACACGCTGGCCGCAAACGACGTCGTAGCCCTGGCAATATTGCTCCACCATCACGCCGATCACCTCGAGCGGGTCCTGTAAATCTGCGTCGATCAGAACGATCGCTTCTCCGGAGGCGTGATCGATTCCGGCAGTTGCCGCGTACTGGTGACCGAAATTGCGGGAGAGATTGAGCACCTTGATGCGCGAATCGGCGGCGCTCCATTCGACCAGTTTGTCGATGGTGCGGTCAGAACTGCCGTCGTTGACGGCGATGACTTCGCACGGATACAGCGTGCTATCGAGAAACTCGGTCAGCCTGGAACGAAGAACGCAGAAAATCTCTTCTTCGTTATAGAAAGGCATGACGATCGACAGCAATCTCGGGATCGGTCGCGGATTGAGGACACCGTGAGTCATTTAAGATCCTGCCCGGAAGTCGCCACGGCGAGGCGCAGCGTTCGCGTGCTGAAAGCCCCATTTTGGGCCTATTGTCATCATGATAAGGCGCGCAGCGCAGACCAGACGGTTACGCTAGTCACTGGTTGCTTCCGTAGACACGATGGCCCGGATCGGGCGGCTACAGGCTGCGAAACTTAGGCAACGTTGCGCATTGCGAGGCGGCCGCCGATAATCGCATTATGTCGAATCGCAGGGGTCGAGTCGCGCCATGGCTGTAAACCAGTGGCAGCGGCGGATTGATCGGGCGGAAGAACTGGCGGCGCAGGACTCCGCGGCCGCTGACATTTTGCGGTTCTACGCAGCGGTCGCGCGCTTTCAGGAAAAATTCCACCGCGAGATCGAAGGCTCGCGGGCGGTGAGGGAAGTGGCGGCGGATGCGAATCCGTTTGGGCGCGGAATGGAGCGCGATTTGGCGCGACATTTCCGTCCATTTTTGTCAGTGGTGGAACGAAGCGGTCCGGGCAAGTTGCGGGAAGCGTCGCGCGAACTCGCCGGACGTGACGAGAATGCGCACTTCGAATTGCTTTCCGGGTTCTGGGATGGCGACGGAATAACATCTGCTCCCGCAACCAATGACTTTTTTGCGCGCGCCTTCTTGCAGCCCTATGCCGTGGCCGTTCGCACGCGGGCGAACATGCAATGGAAGGGACCGACGGCGTTTCTCTGTCCATTCTGCAAACGGAAGCCGGCGATGGGTGTGATGCGGCCGCTGGGGGAAGGCGGGCAGCGGTCATTGGTGTGTTCGTTTTGCCTGGCGGAATGGGAGTTCCGGCGGATTGTTTGTCCAGGATGCGGTGAAGAGGATCCGGTGAAACTGCCCGTGTATCAGGCCGAGGAGTTCCAACACGTGAGGGTTGATGCCTGCGACGGCTGCAAAACATACATCAAGACCATCGATTTGACGAAAAGCGGGCTCGGCGAGCCGGTCGTGGATGAGATGGCATCTGTTCCGCTGGATCTTTGGGCGCAGGTGCGTGGATACGCGAAACTGCAGGTGAATCTGTTGCAGATGTGAAGGGGTAGAGAGTCTCCGGACAAAAAGGCATGCTCTCCCATCCGCGGCTCCCCTTACTTCCGTTACAGGTCGTCATTGCTCCTGAATGACTTAATCCATCGCTGCAGTAAGATAGCGTATATTGCTGATAATAAATAAGATCATGCCCATGTAACTACTTAGTCAATCCGTGAAGTAGTACTCTATCCGTGGCAGAATGGTAGCCATCTTTAACGATTGACGAGTGCTTTGGCAGCGGGGCGGGTTAACATAGAGGTAGCGTTGGGAAACTGCATTCGGATTAGGGGATCGAAATGAGATTCTTACTGGCGGTCATGGTCGTAATGGTCGGCATTAGCGGGAGCTTTGCTCAGCAGGGAACGACCAAGGAAACGAAAGCGAAGCCTTCGACGACGCGCGCCGACCTGGCGCCGAAAAGCACTGTGGGCGTGCCGGAACGATCGGCGGCTAGTTCGTCGAGTGCGAAGCAATTGAAAACCATCGAACGACAGACACCGAAGGGCTCCGGGCATACGGGTCAAAAAGCTGCGAAGCCGGTTGCGATGAAGCCGAACACGTCGGACAAGAATCCGCCAATGAATTTTGGCACAAAAAGCAACGCACAAGGCGTGGGCATGACCAAGCAGGCGAGTCCGTATAAAGGGCGGCTAAAGCAGAAGGGTGCGGGCCACGGCAACTAAGGAAGGCGCACCCAGGACGCCGCAACAGGAAATTCAAGATCCAGCAATTGTTAGTCTTGATCACGGGCCGGAGCTGAGTTGACCAGAGCAGCTTCGGCCGGTTGCTTTTTCAGAGAATATTTCAGCAGGCAATAGAGAGCTCGCACGCCATCCTTCCAGCCGATCTTCTTGCCTTCTTCATATGTTCGCCCGCTATAGCTGATGCCTACTTCGTAAATACGCAGCTTGCGCCGTGCTACCTTCACCGTGATTTCCGGCTCGAAGCCAAACCGGTTTTCCTCGATCGGAATTGCTTGGATGACCTCGCGACGGAAGGCCTTGTAACAAGTCTCCATGTCGGTGAGGTTGACGTTGGTAAGGCAATTGGAAAGCAGTGTGAGAAACGCATTGCCCACTGAATGCCAGAAGTAGAGGACGCGATGCGGGGCTCCGCCCATGAAGCGCGAGCCATACACGACATCGGCGCGGCCCTGAATGAGCGGCTCCAGCACCTGGGAATATTCCGCGGGATCGTATTCGAGATCGGCGTCCTGAATGATGACGAAGTCGCCGGTAGCTTCCTGAATGCCGCGGCGCAAGGCTGCGCCTTTGCCCATATTTTGCGGTTGCAGGAAAACGCGCATTTGCGGGTACTGTTTGGCCAACTCAGCCAGAATGTCGCGCGAGCCGTCGCGCGAGCCATCGTCCACGCACAGCAGTTCGATCTCCAGAGGTACGGAGAGAACCTTTGCGACCACCTCGCGGAGCGTGTTCTGCTCGTTATAAACGGGCATGACGACTGAGAGCTTCATAAGGGAAGAGCAACCTTCATCTGAAGATCGTAACAATGCGGGCGCGGCGCCGACAATGTTACTCACGGCACATTTCGTTGAGCGGAGATATACTCACGGGTCGTGTTGAGTTGCAGTCCGCATTCGCGGGCGCGGCCCTACATACGAACAATGAAGACCCTGCGCAATCTACGATTTCTGGCCGCCGCGCTGCTGTTTGTGATCGCGGTGGGAACGGCGGGGTTTCACTACATTGAGGGATGGCCATGGTTCGACGGTTTTTACATGGTCATCACCACGCTGACCACGATCGGCTACGAGGAAGTGCATCCGCTATCGCATGCCGGCCGCGTGTTCAATGTGGCCATCATCCTGGGCGGGGTTTCGCTGCTGTTTCTGGCGATCGGGTCGGCAACCCAGGCTTTGCTAGAATTCGAGCTGCAAAGCTTTTTTGGAAGGCGGCGTATGGAGCGCGAAATCGGCCGTCTCAGGGATCATTACATTCTTTGCGGTGCGGGACGAGTGGGCCGCAGCGCGGCGCGCGAACTGGCGCGGCGCCCGGCGCCTTTTGTGATCGTCGAAAACAACGAAGCGAAGGCGCAGAAGTTTGCCGCCGAAAACTGGCTTATGCTCGTCGGCGACGCCACGCAAGAACAGATTCTGCGGGATGCGCAAATCGAACATGCGCGCGGCCTGGTCGCCGCCACTACCACCGACGCAACCAATCTTTATATCGTGCTCACGGCGCGCAGCCTGAATCCGAAGCTGCGCATTATCGCGCGCGCGAGCGAAGAAATGGCGGAAAAACATCTGCTGACGGCGGGCGCCGATTCGGTCGTGTCCCCCTACGTGTTTGCCGGCCAACGCATCGCGCACTCGTTCCTGCGTCCGCATGTGGTGAGTTTTCTGGATACGGCGACCACGCATCTTGGTATCGACCTCGAAATTGGACAGGTGCCGATCACGACAGGATGCGCCTTTGCGGGCAAGACGATCGAGGCGTCGCGCATCCGCCAGGATCGCGGTGTGATCATTCTCGCCATCAAGCGCGAGGCGGGAATGCACTTCAACCCATCGCCAGACGATCGCATCCAAGCGGGAGACTTCCTGATTGCCATGGGCGAGCCGCAACAGCTTCGCGAACTGGAACTGACCGCCGGATCGCAATGATGAGAATGCTATGAAAATCGTGAGCGCAGCGGAAATGCGCGCAATCGACCGCGCTACCACGGAGCGCTTCGGAGTACCGTCCCTCACATTGATGGAAAATGCGGGCTCAGCCGTCGCGCGCTTTGTGCTGACCGGTTATCCGCAAGCTGAGCGCGTCGGCATCATTTGTGGCAAGGGCAATAATGGCGGGGACGGCTTTGTGGCGGCGCGCAAATTGGCCGAGGCCGGCCGGGCAGTGCGCGTGCTGCTGGTGTGCGATCCCGCGGAGTTGCGCGGGGACGCGGCGGCGATGTTTGAGCGAATGAAGCTTACGCCGACCGTTGTGCGCGAAGCGGCGAGGCTTGATTCGGTCGACGCCGCCGAGATCTTTGCTTCAGACCTGATTGTGGATGCAGTCCTTGGCACCGGTTTTCGTCCTCCGGTGAGCGATCTTTATGCGGCCGCGATTGCGCGGATGAATGTCAGTGCAGCGCCGATTGTTGCAGTGGACATTCCTTCCGGAGCGGACGCCGATTCGATTCAAGGGGCCGGCGCGGACAAGAGTGTCCGCGCTACACAATCTCTTGCTACACGTGCCCGGGCCGATGCCGTGGTTACGTTTACGGCTCCGCGGCCCGCTCATGTTTTCGCGTCGCTGACGACCGGGCCGACAGTGATTGCGCCCATCGGCTCGCCGCCGGAAGCTATCACGTCGCAGCTTGGACTTCACTTGGGCACTCCGGCAGATTTCGCCGGACTGCTTGTGCCGCGCGAGCGCGATGCCAACAAGGGCAGCTACGGTCACGTGCTGGTGATTGGCGGATCATTGGGCAAAGCGGGAGCGGCAGCCATGGCTGGATTCTCCGCCCTGCGGTCGGGCGCGGGGCTCTCGACGGTGGCGACTGCGAAATCCGTGCTCGCGACCGTGGCTGGATTTCACCCTGAGCTCATGACCGAGCCGCTTCCTGAAACGGACGAGGGAACGATCAGCCTGCAGGCACTGGGAAGCGAGCTGGATGCGCTACTCGATCGCAAGACGGTGATCGCGATCGGGCCGGGAATTTCGCGGAATCCGGAAACTTCGGAATTTGTGCGCGCGCTGCTTCAGCCGGAATCGGTGCCCGGCGATGTCGCGCTGGTCGTCGATGCCGACGCGCTGAATTCGTTCGAAGGAGCGGCGGAACAGTTGAGCGGCCGTGGGCGGACCCTCGTCATCACTCCGCACCCGGGCGAAATGGCGCGGCTGACTGGATTGAGCATTGGCGAGATCCAGGCGAAGCGCCTGGAAGTGGCGCGGCAGTTCGCGCGCGAGCACCAATTAATTGTTGTGCTCAAGGGACACCGCACGCTCATCGCTTCGCCCGATGGAACCGTGTGGGTGAACTCCACCGGCAATCCGGGTTTGGCGACAGGAGGCACAGGCGACGTTCTCACCGGGATGATCGCAGGTTTGATTGCGCAACATCCAAAACAAGCGCTCGAGGCGACGGTGCTCGCGGTCTTCCTTCATGGGCAGGCTGGCGATCTGGCGAGCGAGGCGGTGGGTGAGGGCTCTCTAGTGGCGACGGATCTGGTGCGGTTTCTGCCTGCAAGTTTTCTGGCGGCAAAAGCCAAGCCTGCGGAGTTTCGGCTCCGGGCTTAGGGGCGAGTCCCCGTGTTTGTGGTCGCAATCTGCAAACTCTTGCCGAGAAAGGACCTGTTTGTTGCAACAATCCTCCCCTTATCACCGAGAACTGTGACGCATCTCCTTCCCTAATGTGAGCCCGCAGTCAAGATGGGATGGGCAAGAGAATCGTCTCTCTTGCAGACAGTTCTCGAGCGGAGTGAAGGGGCGCTGAGTCTCTGGGGAGGACACGTTCAGCGCCTCTCCACTTTCTCGGGAGTGAACCTTTTCCAACGACGGTTCTAAGAGTCTTTTACCGCGGAATGTAATTATCGAGCAGCGGCAGAAGGTGATTTCCAAATTGCATGACGCGGTCCTGCGCGGCTTCTGCAGACTCGCCCTTGTACATCGGGCTCATCAGGCGTATGAGCGCTCCATCGCTGCGGTGCATGCGGATGGAATCCGAAATGAGATGGTACTTGAGCCGGTACTCGCTCGTTACAGTTCGGCCATGGGCCTGATACCAGTAGAGGACAATGAGCCGGTCTCCCCCTTGCGAAACCACCTGGCGGTTGGCGGGGAAAGATGTTCCGTCGGGAGATTTAAGCTCGACGACCTCTCGCTGAATCGGAATCCATCCGGCGCCTGTGAGGCAGTGCTCTGGCGAATGGGGCGAATCGCCCAGTTTTTGCGACGGATAGTAGGCAATCAGCAGATCAACCTCTGATTGTGCGACGCTTGCATTCTCATAATCGCGATCCAGAAAGTCGCCGTGCCCGAGGACTTCGAGGGTTTGATCATCGAGAGGCACCTCGGTGCTGTTCCAACCGCCGATCATTGCCGGGAGCGCCGCAAGGAGTTGTCTGGGCGGAGACACCTCATTCTGTGAGTGAGCCTCCAGCCCGACTGCTGTAGCAAGCATGAGCAGCGCTGGAATCAGGAAGCGAAGCGACGATGCACTCACTGGACCGTGCCCCCGCGGTCGCGTTGCCCCCTCGCGCGTTTGCATCGCCTTCAACTCATTTTCTGGAGTTTTCTTCCACACCATATTGATCAGGCTATGCAGGCCGAAAAGCAATGCCAGCGAGCCAATAAAAGTCAGTAATCCCTGAACCTCGTGGAATGCTCCCTCCGCTTTGTCCGGATTCCAGTACTGCACCAGAAGAGCGGTGACGAAAATGCGGAAACTATTGTCGGCCAGGGCAATCGGCACGGCCGCGCAGGCCAGGACGGTCCGCACCCATCTGCGATCCTCCATCAAATACCCGTAGATGATGGAAAGCGTCAGGAGTGAAAGCAGGGAATTGATTCCGCTGCATGCTTTTGCGACGTAGAGGGGTCTGGCTGCGAGCTTGATTATATTTCCCTCCCGAAGCACCGGAACGTGGACTGTCTCCAACATAAAAGTCGAGACCTTCGACGCCAGCATCTGCATTGGGAAGGTGATTCGCTGCAGGATCAGGTTCGGCAGAGGGACCATCAGAATCAGGAACGCCCAGGGGAACAGGATTGCGCGAAAGAGCGGCCATCCCCGAAACACAATCACCAGGCCCGCAAGCAGGAACAGGAAGGACAGTTGGGAAGTGAATCTCTCGACGCCCCACTCTCCTAGTGTGAGCATGAGCATGGCAAGCCCGATGAGCAGATTCCCGGTCCACGAGGGCGCGGATTCGATGTTCTTTAGTTTCTGGCGTTCCTGCCACAGAACAAACAGGGAGAATACAGGGACCACGAAGCAGTACGTGAAGTTGTCATCCTGGATCCACTGCACGACCAGCCGGTACAGGACGGAATGGTAAAGCCAGCCGATAAGAACCAGCAGAATCCATCCCTGGAAATTGAGCAGACCGGATGACAGACGACTTTTCTCCGCCGTAGCGAGCGGGGATACCTCGACCGAATTCCCCATAAATGGCGCTTGTACCAGAGAATATGCCAAAGCGGAAGCATTCGCAAAGCAATATAAGGAGCTAGGTGGAACGGGTTCCGCGAAGGTCTGGGGCAAGTAATGTACCAAGGATTACCCTAGATGTGGGCAAAAGTTTTCCCATTTGTCCGCATTGTGGTACTTTAGGAATCGCACGAGCCCTGCGGTTGTCATTGCAAACCCTTGAAAGATGGGCATGTGTGAGTTTAATGACTAGCGCACATTCGGCTGGAAATGGCAACGGGTGTGCTATAGACAGACCAAGCCTTGATCCGAGCAGCGTCCCCTCCGCCTCGGAACGGAATATCATGGATCTCCATAGCAAAATGATGGCAGGCGCTGGAGTTGCGCCCAATGGTGGGGCAAAGCTGTGGCTCGAAAGCGTAAGCCCGGGCATGCGGACGGTGGAGGCCGTTCTCCGCGAGCTGTCGCAAAACGATGTTCCAGTGTTGGTCGTGGCCGAACATGGTTCCGGGAAAGCAGCGGCGGCGGCCCGCATTCACAGCCTGTCGTCGCGCGCGGCACAGCCATTTCAGGCTTATCTGGGCCGTGAGATCAATGAGAGAGTTCTGGCTGACTGTGAAGGTCAGGGCGGGACGGTCTACCTCCAGGAAGTGGGCGATCTTAGCCCGGAAGCCCAGAAAGAGCTGGTCCGCCAAATTGGATTAGGTGACTCCGACCGTGGCCGTGTGCCTCGTTACATCTGCGGCACCTCGGGCGAGTTGGAGCCGGAAGTTCGCGCTGGCAAGGTGCGCGAAGACCTTTATTATCGAATCAGCGGCGTTTGTTTGCGCTTGCCTCCGTTGCGCCAGCGCAAGGAAGACATTCCGATTCTTCGGGACTGGTTTCTTTCGGCCGCAGCCAATGACCTGGGCCGGGTCGTTCCTCCGCTCAGCCCCGGAACCCAGAGTTTCTTCCTGGAATATCACTGGCCGGGAAATATCCGTGAGTTGAAGGAAGCGACGCGAGCCATTGTTGCGCTCGGCGACGAAGCGCTGGCGATGGGAGGATTGCGCTCTCTTCTGCGGCGCACGGACCAGGCCAACGGCGAGAAGATTTCTTTGAAAGATGCGGCGCGCGCTGCTTCGCGGGAAGCGGAACGGGAGCTGATTCTGCAGGTGCTCGCAAAGACGCGCTGGAACCGGCGCCGGGCCGCCCAGGAATTGCAGATCAGCTACAAGGCATTGCTTTATAAGTTGAAGCAGATTGGGTACGAAGAATACGGAGCATGAACTCGAGAGGAACTTAGATATGAAATTGAATTGGAAAGCGGTGGTTGCGGCGGCTTTGTTGAGCGGCACCATCGCATTGGCGCAGGATGCGCCAGCGGCTCCTGCCGCCCGTCCCGCTTCTGAGAACGCCACAATTGCAACCTCCGGCGCGCAACAAGCCGGGCCTTCCTACATCATCGGCGCCGAGGACAACCTGCACATCGCCGTCTGGAAAGAAGCCGACCTTACGGTGACGCTGCCCGTTCGCTCCGATGGCATGATTTCGATGCCCCTGCTGAATGACGTGCCGGCTGCCGGTCTGACGCCCATGCAACTGGCGGATTCGATCACTGAGAAGCTGAAAAAATTCGTCGCGAATCCGCAGGTGACGGTGGTGGTCACGCAGATCAACAGCAAGCGGATCTTCCTGGTCGGCGAAGTCGCCCACACCGGCCCATTGCCTCTCATCCCGAATATGACGGTCCTGCAAGCGCTCGCCACGGCCGGAATGAATCAGTTCGCCAACACGAAGAAGATTTACGTGCTTCGAACGGTGAATGGGAAACAGCAGAAATTGCCGGTGGATTATCGCCGGCTGGTCAAAGGCGAGCAGATCGACCGCAACTACCTGCTGCAGCCGGGTGACACCATTGTCGTCCCTTAAGCAAAACCACGCGGAAAACGGAATGTCAGTGTTGCGCTCAATCCGATGGGTCCTGGTGCTGTTGAGCATCAGTCTTGTCGCGGCCGCGCAGGACTCTTCCCAGTCCCAAACCGCCCCAGCGCCCGCATTCGGACAGACCGCCCCCATCTTGAATCCGGACAACCCGCCGCTTTCAGGACTGGACGAGCCGAGCTTGGAAATGAAGACCGCCAGCCGCAGCTTCATCTCGCCTGCCGTCCAGGTGGGCGAATCCTACGACAGCAATGCCGCCAACGCTCTGAGCGGGTCAAAAGGCGAGCCCGTTTCGAACGTACTGGGCGCATTGGATCTCCAGAAATTCTGGCCGAAGACCGATCTGTTTCTTGAATATCTCGGCGGCGGCGTATTTGGCGACAACCCGTATTTTGTTCGCGAGTTGCAGGCGGTCGGTTTTGAAGGCGTCACGCGCTGGCGTACCGGCCAAGTGACGGCGCGTGACGGATTCAGTTATCTTCCCGACGGCTCATTTTTTGCCGCATCGGCCGGCGGACTGCCTGGTTTTGGCATCGCTACCGGAGGCGGAATCGGCACCGGCAGCGCTTTGCCAGGACTGCTTCACTTCGGCACTGGAATCGGAACGATTCCACGGCTTTCGAATACCGGCAGCCTGGACGTGGTGCAGGCCATTACTCCCCGGTCTGCGTTCACTCTGATCGGTGCATTTGCCAACGCACATTACTTCGACAATACCGACAACCTCTCGAACAGCGACCAGACCACCGTCGAGGGCGGGTACTCTCACCTTATTAACCGGCATGATCAACTCGCGGCCGTGGAGGCGTTTCAGTTGTTTCAGTTCCCGACCACGTCCGGCGGCGAAATTTACAACGACGTCTTCAATATTCGCTGGAGTCATACCATCAGCGGGAAGATGAGTTTTGTCGGTGGGGTCGGCCCGCAGTGGACCGAAGTTCGCTACGTTGTGATCAGCCCAAACTGGTCGGTTGCCGGGCGAGCAGCTCTGCGTTACCGGTTCCGGCACACTTCCATGCTGGCCTCGTACGAAAAATTCACGACCGCCGGCGGTGGAATCTTTACAGGCGCTCAGACGCAGATTGCACAACTGACGGCGAGGCGTCCGATTGGGCGTACTTTCGATCTGACCGCGGAAGGTGGTTACTCGCATAACAAGCGGCTGCAGGCGGCGGGCAGCGTCAATGCGAATATCTACGACGAGGGATTTGCGGGAGCGACGCTGCGCAAGCATTTGAACCGCACATGGGACATAATCGGCGCGTATCGTTTCTCCGAAGCATGGTTTGATGTTCCGGTGACCATCGGTGGTTCGACGGGCAAGACCAACCGCCGGCAAATCGGGACGATTGCGCTGGAATGGCACCCGAAGGCGATTCGGATCGAATAATTTTCTGGGCCGCTGGAGCGGCCGGATTGGTGGATAGCATGAGTGAACGCGAACTGACAATGGAAGATTATCTGGCGATGGCGAAGCGCCGCCTGAAGGTGGTGCTGACCCCATTGTTGATGGCGGCCTTGGGCGGCTATATGGTTTCGAAGGTCTTCACGCCCAAGTACACCTCCTCCTCCGCGGTGCTGGTGCAAGGGCAGAAGGTGGGGGCCAATTTTGTGACGCCTGTCATTACCGCCGACTTCGCCGAGCGCGTGCAGACCCTCAGCCAGCAGATCCTCGCTACGAGCCGTCTGCAGCCGATGATCAGGAGCTTGGACCTGGCGAGTCCGGAGGATGAAGGGAAGTTGATGGGGGACATCCGGACGAACATGCAGGTCACGCCCATGATTACCTCCATGAGCCAGGCGGCGACGACTACGTCAAGTGGGGCCAAGAAGAAGCCCTCAGCCACCGACGAACCAGTGCCCGGAGTTAATATCGCTTACACCGACAAGAACCCGGTGCGCGCGAAAAAGGTGTGCGATGCCTTGACCTCGCTGATTCTCGACGAAAACCTGCGCCAGCGCGAGCTGATCGCCAAAGGCACCACTGATTTTCTGACCCGGCAAGTGAACGATGCCAAACAGGAGATTGAGGAAAAGGACAAGGAACTGGCAACCTTCAAGAGGCAGTACGCCGGCCAGCTTCCCGGCGATGCCGAAAATAACATCCGGATGCTGAACTCTCTCACCTCGCAACTTGATGCGAAGACGCAGGAACTGAACCGCGCCCAGCAGGACAAAAGCTATACCGAGAGCATGATCGCGCAGCAGGTAGCGGCCTGGAAGAGTTCGCAATCTTCCGAGAGTCCGCAGACTCTCGAGCAGCAGTTGACCATCCTGCAGACGCAATTGCTGCAATTGCAGGCCCGCTACACCGATGACTATCCGGATGTGATCAAGACGAAGGCCGACATTGCCAAGGTGCAATCCAGGCTGGATGAGATCAACAAAAAAGCGAGCTCTCCCGCTGCGGCGACCGAAAAAGCGAATGCGAACGAGCCGCCCGAAATTAGAACCATGCGATTGCAGATTCATCAATACCAGGAAGTGATCGACCAGGACACGGCCGATCAGAAAAAACTGCAATCCGCCATCAACAGTTACCAGGCCAGAACCTCCATGAGCCCGGTGATTGAACAGCAATACAACGACCTGATCCGCGGATACGACACGGATCAGAAAAATTACGCTGACTTGCTTACCAAGCAGGGCCAGGCGAACCTTGGGCAAAGCATGGAAAGCCAGCAACAGGGCGAGCAGATGACGATTCTGCAAACCGCTAGCTTGCCAACGACTCCCAGTTTCCCGGTTCCGTTACTGTTCGCCGCTGCCGGCCTGGCCGCCGGCTTGGGATTGGGCTTACTGCTCGCGGTGGTGCTCGAACTGAGCGACCGCTCCATCCGCACCGAAAAGGATGCCGCCGCTGTGATGGATCTGCCGCTTCTGATTTCCGTGCCGTGGCTGGGAGATGAAGAACAAGAAACGGCGGGAACCAACGGCAATGGACGCCGAAGTTTCTGGGGCCGCAACGCGCAGGAGAAAGATCGGGAGAAGGTCGAGGTCTAAGGCAAGAGCATGTATAAAGAGTTTTTTGGACTTCGGGCCAACCCGTTCAACGTCAATCCGGACCCGCGTTACCTGTTCCTGACGCGGCATACCGAAGAAGCGCTGGCTTGCCTGACGTATGGCATCCAAAGCCGCAAGGGCTTTGTGCTGCTGACGGGCGAGGTGGGCACGGGCAAGACGACCCTCATCAACAAGCTGATGGAGTGGCTGCGCCTGCAGCAGGTGGCGACGGCCTTCATCTTCAACTCCCGCATGGATGTGACCCAGTTGCTCGACTACATGATGGCGGACTTCGGCATTCCCTGCGATACGAAGTCGAAGAGCCAGGTCCTGCAGCGGCTTTATAACTGGCTGCTCGATAAGTATCGGGCGGGCGAGACCGCGGTGCTGGTCATCGACGAGGCTCAAAACCTTTCTGACGAAGCGCTCGAGGAAATCCGGATGCTCACCAATCTGGAAACTTTCACCGAGAAGCTTCTGCAGATTGTTCTGGTCGGACAGCCCGAACTCGAACAGCGCCTGAAGCAGCCACAGTTGCGCCAGCTCCGGCAGCGGCTCACGCTGCGGGCCAAGACGCACGCGTTCAACCTCGAGGAAACCAAGTCCTACATCACGCAGCGGCTGCGAATCGCCGGCTCCAACGGCGACCTGATTTTTGAAGACGAAGCCGCGATCGCAATTTTCCGCTACTCGCTGGGCATCCCGCGCGTCATCAATCTGCTGTGCGAGCACTGTCTGGTCAGCGCCTTCGTCGATCAAAAGAAGACGGTGAATCTGGAAATTGTCGACTCCGTGGCCCGGGACTTCGACCTGGCCGATGGATCATCGGGAGCGATGATGCCTGCGTCTCCCACGGCGTCGGAAAAATTTGATCTGGTGGAAGCGTTACGCACGCTGGCAACGCTGGCCGACAGACTGCGCGAATCCGAACAACCGAATCTCCCCAAGGAAAGGAAACTATGAGCCGTATCCATGACGCATTAAAACGCGCCGAGCAGGAAAGAGCGACCTCCATGGGGACGCACGTCGAGCCCTCGATCGAGCAGGCGGAAGTTCAGAACATTCCCATGCCGCCGATGCAGGGCATCCCGGTTCAAGGGGCGCCGTCGTCCGATCTGAGCTATGAAACGTTGGTGGCCCGTTGCCCCCAGACGCAATGGCATCCAGATCCGACCACGATGCTTTTCTTCGACGATGATGAAACCCGCATGGGCGCGGAAGAGTTCCGCACGCTGCGCTCGCGCCTTTATCAGATTCGCGAAAAGATGCCGCTGAAACGGCTGCTGGTGACGAGCGCCCTGCCCAAGGAAGGCAAGTCCTTCGTCGCGGCCAACCTCGGACAGGTGCTGGTGCGCCAGCACGGACGGCGCGTCCTGGTCATGGATGCCGATCTCCGCAATCCCGGCATGCATCGCCATCTGGGAACGCAGCCGAAACCGGGGCTCTCCGACTATCTGCTGGGCGAATGCGACGAGTTTGCCATTCTGCAGCGCGGCCAGATGGAGAACCTGTTCTTCATTCCCGCGGGCCACGTGGTTTCGGGGGCTCCCGAACTACTTGCCAATGGCCGTCTGAAGCTCCTGCTGCAGCGCATCGAGCCGCTGTTTGACTGGATTATCCTCGATTCTTCGCCGGTTATCCCAGTGTCGGATTCAACCCTGGTTGCAGGCGTTTGCGACGGTATTCTGATGGTCGTGCGGTCGAATGTGACGCCGTCGGATATGGCGCGGCGCGCGCGTGAAGAATTCCCCGACAAGCTGCTGCTGGGTGTGGTGCTCAATGGAGCTCCCAGCGGAAAGCTTGCACAATCGAAGTACTACTATGGCGAGGCTGTCACCAGCCAAGTCTGAGTTAGACTCGAGGGCAAGTTGATCCGGCTTTTCAATGTCTATTACCCGGTCCGTACGCTGGTCCTGTTGATCGGAGAGGCCCTGATTGTTTGGACCTCTCTCCTGCTGGGAGCGGTGTACGTGTTCCGGGAAGACAGTTTTATCGTCCTGAACTACGAATACGGCTACCGCAAGATCTTCGTCGTCACAATTCTGGTTTTACTCTGCTCCCATTGGTTTGATCTCTACGACACCGCTCGATTGAACACGCGCGGCGAATTGTATTTCCGTTTGCTGATGGTTCCAGGGCTGCTGGCCTTTCTGCTGGCCGGAGTTTCCGCCGTCCGTCCGAACTATCTTCTGGGCAATGGATCGTCGGCGATCGGCCTGCTGATCCTGACGGTCGCCTTGTTTGGATGGCGCATCGCTTTCACCTGGCTGATTCAGCTGCCGATCCTGATTGAACGAGTCTACGTTCTGGGTACGGGTGAGCGCGCGCAACGGCTGGTGCAAGGACTGCGGCAGAATCCCGAGATTGGTGTGGAGATCGTCAGCTGGACCGGCAAGCTCGAGGGCGCACTCACCCGCGATTCCGTGGCCGTGCACCTGCTGGACGTCGTCCAGAGGCAAAAAGTTCATCGCGTCATCGTCGCCATGCCGGATCGCCGGGGCACCATCCCCATGCAGGAACTGCTCAACCTGCGCATGCGAGGCGTGAAGATCGAAGAAGCCGCTTCGTGGCTGGAGAGGATTTCCGGCAAGATCGAGGTCGAGAATCTTTATCCCAGCTGGCTGGTGTTTGGCGAAGGATTTCGCCGCGGTACGGTCTTCCAGTTGGTGCGCCGCGTGCTTTCGATTGTGATTTCCTTGGTGGGACTGGTCGTCGCCCTGCCTCTGCTTCCGCTGATCATGCTGGCGGTCCGGCTCGATTCCCAGGGCCCCATATTTTATATGCAGACGCGGGTCGGCAAGGTCGGCAAGTTGTTCAAGGTCGTGAAGTTTCGCACCATGCGCAACGACGCTGAGGCCATGAACGGAGCGCAGTGGGCCAGCAACAACGATCCCCGCGTAACGCGGGTTGGCCGGTTCCTCCGCTTTTCGCGCCTCGATGAGATTCCCCAGTTATGGTGCGTGCTCAAAGGCGATATGGCGTTTGTCGGCCCGCGCCCCGAGCGTCCTGAATTTGTCGAGTGGCTTTCGAAAGAAATTCCCTATTACAGCGTGCGCCACATGGTGCGTCCTGGCATCACCGGCTGGGCGCAGGTGAAATACAAATATGGCAGCACGGTCGACGATGCGCGCGAGAAGTTACAGTACGACTTGTTTTATATGAAGAACGCCTCGATCGGTCTGGACCTGCTCATCATGTTCCAGACCATCAAAACCGTTTTGTTGAGCCGGGGCGCGCAATAAGCCGGGGCGAACAATGAAATGGCTGTTCTGGATTTCAGCTGCGCTCGTCGCCTACTCCTACCTGGGATATCCGCTCTGGCTCTGGTTGCGTAGCTGGTGGTCGCCCCGGCCTGTTCTGCGCGGCCCGATCGAACCGGCGGTTTCCGTGGCGATGGTTGTCCGGAATGAAGAAGCCACCCTCTCTGCCAAGTTGAACAACCTCTTTGGGTTGGACTATCCCCCGGGAAAACTTCAGATTGTCGTCATCTCCGATGGTTCGGAGGACGGCACTGCCGCGATCCTGCAAAAATTGAAAGACCATCCGCAGCTGCGCTTCCTGCTGAAAACAGAATCGCAGGGCAAAGCCGCCGGGTTGGGTGATGCGCTCAAGATTGCGAGCGGAGAGATCGTGTTCTTCACCGATGCCCGCCAGCACATCGAACTGGGCGCACTGCGCTGTCTGATCGAGAATTTCGCCGACCCCAGCGTCGGATGCGCGAGTGGCGAACTGATGCTGGGACAGCCCGGAAGCGGTGAAACCGGTCGGGGGATGGGCCTGTACTGGCGCATCGAAAAGAAGGTGCGTGAATTAGAATCGGCATCCAGTTCCGTGGCCGGTGCGACCGGAGCGATTTACTGCGCGCGCCGCGCGCTGCTCGAACCGCCGCCTCCCGGAACCATTCTCGATGATGTGCTCTTACCCATGCAGGTCGTGCGCAAGGGATCGCGCGTGATTTTCGATTCGCGGGCGCGCGCATGGGATCAACCCGACCTGGGCCACAAGCGCGAGTTCGCACGCAAAGTCCGTACGCTCAGCGGCAACTATCAGTTGCTGCAACTTGCGCCGTGGTTGTTGAGCGGAAAGAATGCGATCCGCTTCGAGTTCATCAGCCACAAGCTGCTGCGCCTGGTCGTACCGTTCGCCCTGCTCGCGCTGTTTGTTTCCTCTCTGTTCTTGCCGCAGCCCGTCTATCGGATGGCGCTCGTCGTGCAGATCATTTTTTACGGCTTGAGTCTGGTCGCGATGCTGGGAGTCAACATCGGTCCGTTGTCGCGCATCGCCGACCCGGCACGCACGTTCGTCGTGCTGAATTCCGCAGCGCTCGTAGCTTTCGTCAATTTCGTAACCGGCAAAAAGGCGATCTGGGTGCGCTGAGTTGCAGGTGTGCCGGGCAAGGTGTGCCGGGCTGGCAGCCTGATGGCGGACAATGGCCTCGCAGTAGCTACCGCGTCGATACTGTCTTGACCGCTGGTTCGCCGATCTCGCCATGCGGTTCGCCTTCCAGACATACCCGGTGCCACACTTCGAGATTCAGCAGTCGCCAGATGCGGTCGTAGTTGTCGCGATGTTTGGCGCGATGCTCCTCAAACAGTCTCTTGATCGCGTCTCGGCGGAAGTATCCACGCTGCAGGCTGCGTGGCTCGAGCAGCATATCGCGGATGCTTTCCAGGCGCGATCCGGCAAGCCATCCGCTCCACGGAGTCGGGAATCCAAGCTTCTGCCGGTAGAGAATTTCGTGCGGCAGCAAATCCTCGACCGCTTTCTTCAGGATTCGTTTGCCCGCCAGCCCCTGAATCTGCACTTCGCGTGGGATGCCTGTCGCAAACTCCACCAGTACGTGATCCAGAAATGGCACGCGGCTTTCGATCGATGCCGCCATGCTCATGTTGTCCTGCTTCATGAGCAGTTCGACCAGATATGTCTTGATGTCTGTATAGAGCAGGCGCTGCAGCAACTCTCCACCTTGCGCCGCAGACCGTTCCCAATATCCCAGCACATTCTTGTAAGCCGTGTATGGTGGGAATTGACGGGCGAATTCGGCGGTCAGCAAGCCACCCTGCTCCGCGCCACCGAAAGCCGAAAAGAAGTTGTCGAAGTAAAACGAATCCCACGCCGCGCCGTCTTTGCCCAGAAACGTATGCTCGAGTTTGCGTCGCAAGTTTGCGCCCAGCAGGGAAGAGGTCGCGACCGAATTGCGCACCACGCGCCGCAGAAAGCTCGGCATTACGCTGCGGTAAACGCGATCCATGGCGGCGTTCTTCATCGTGACCGCGTATCGTGTGTAACCGGCCAGGGTTTCATCAGCGCCTTCGCCCGTGAGCACAACGGTCACTCGTTCGCGCGCGAGCTTGGCAACGTAATAAAGCGACACGCTCGACGGCCATACGATCGGCTCATCTTCATGCCAGATCAGGTGCGGCAATGCGCCAAAAAAATCCTGCTCGCTGACCGATACCTCGTGATGTTTCGACTTGATGTGCTCGGACACCGTCCGCGCGAAGGGCAGTTCGCTATAGGTCTGTTCGCTGTATCCGACCGAAAATGTCTCAACCGGTTCGCGCCGCAGTTTCGTCATCAGTGCCGCAACTGCGCTCGAATCCACGCCGCCGCTCAGAAACACGCCCAGCGGCACATCGCTCATCAGGTGGCTTTCAACCGCGCCTTCGAGCAGTTCGCGGTAACTCTGAACGTAGAAACTCTCATCCCGCGACGTATGGGGTTGTGACGCATCCAGGTCCCAGTACTGGCGAATATGCGCTTCGCCGCTCGGGCCGATCGTCATCGTGTGCCCGGGCAACAGTTTCTGGATTCCAGAATAAAAAGTTTCCTCGTTCGACAGATACCCGAACGCCAGATACTCCGGCAGCACAGCACGGTTGAATTCCGGCCGGATCCCGCCATGCGCAAACAGGGCTTTGATTTCAGAGCCGAACAGCAATCGCTCCGGCGTCAGTTTGTAGTAGAGCGGCTTGATGCCCAGCCGGTCGCGCGCGATGAACAGTGTTTTCGTGTTCCGGTTCCAGATCGCAAACGCGAACATCCCACGCAGGTGCTGCACGCAATCTTCGCCATACTCCTCGAACAGGTGAATGATGTCCTCGGTATCGCTGTGCGTGCTGTAACGATGTCCGCGTCCGATCATCTCTTCGCGCAACGCCTGATGGTTGTAGATCTCGCCGTTGTAGACGATCCACAGTGTGCCGTCTTCGTTCGAGATCGGCTGATGTCCGGTGGCGAGGTCGACAATGCTCAACCGGCGCATGCCAATGCCGAGTCCGCCGTCAGTGTAGAAACCGTCGTCGTCCGGTCCGCGATGGGAGATCACCTGGCACATTGCGCGCAGGGCCGCCGCGTTGGCCCTCGTCTCGCGCCCGAATTCAACAATGCCGGCAATGCCGCACATCAGTGTTTCTCCGCATAGGAAGACGTTGGGTTCGAAGAATCCAGCGACGCACGTGCTCCGCCGGCTAATTCATCGAACAAAGCCGTTGTAGAAAATGGTACCGGCGCCGCGTTGATTACGCCATCGCTCTTGCGCCACTCGAAAAAGTCGATCAATCCGCCTGCTTTAAGCAACGGCTGTCCTTGCCATGCGACCGAACTTCCGCCGATCAAGATCAACTGCATGAGTTGTTGACTCTCGGTGCGCGAGTAAAGCAGCTCCGCATCGGACGACCACAAACCGGAACTCCACGGGCGCTTGTCGCGGGCAAAGAAAAAGCTATGACTCTCGCGGCCGTCGTGGAGTTCGTAGACCTGCACTCCCGGTTGTTCCCCGCTGACCATGCGTGCTGGAGTCCGTTGTTCCACGGCTCTGGTTTGTCCAATCAAAGCCGTTGCGATCTCCGCCGGAAGCTTCGCACGCACTTCGCACCGCACGATCGGAGCTGGCTCATAAGCCCCGTAGCCTGGTGAAATCTTGCCTTGCGAGATACTCGTCTTCCACGCGGATGACTCCGGCCAAATGAGCCGTAATTGATCCGAGCCATCGTCGGATCGAAGGACAATTAACTCGGACGCCCCGGCCTGTTGCGCAAGCAATCCACTTGCAAGATGCCAGTACAATTCCAACTCGTGTTCAGCCCGTCCCACTGCTGTGTCACGCACCAGCCAAATCCCGCTGCCGCCGTCGCCATTGACCCGCAGAACGCAGCGGCGATGCGTCACCGGATCCGCCAGCCGCTCATATCCGTTATGACTGCCACTGAAATAACTGAACGTTTTGGCGGTGGTCCATTTCTCCGCGCGCGCCGCGGGAATGTTCTTCCATGAAAACGGCTCATCAGGGACAGCCTGATCCTGCCCATCGACGCGCATCGTATTGTGTGCCGCCGTGCCACGATAGTGGTTGCGCTCAGCAGGATCGGAAGAGATATAGACGCCGCTTCCCGAGTCCACCAGCCAGGGTTCGCCATTCATCGTCAGCCGCAGGCTGAGCGCGTCCGCGTGGCCATGGCCGCATCGGCCCGCGCCATGCGGACCCGCATCGATCGCCATCACCTGCGCGCAAGGCTTCGAGTCGGCCAGAACATAAATTCCTCCATCCGGGAAAGAAATGGATCTTACCGCGCTCGGCTGGGAGGCTTCGGCCCGCGCGAGTTCTGTAACCGCGACTTCGCCAAACAACCAGATCGATTCTTCGGTCAGACGCGTCGCGACTAGCCGATCGCCGGGATCATCGGAACGATAAATGACCGCGCCGAGCGCGAGCGGATCCGTTATATGCTCGGTGCGATTTCGCCGGGAATTGAATACGCGCCCGCCGTCGTCATCGCCGAAACCTTCCGGTGGACCAGCCTGTGCAAGCGCCTCGAGAACACGTAGCATCCGGTGCATCGTGTCGTCGTATGCGGCCGGAATGGCCAAATCGTCTTGCGCTGCCAGCAAGCGCGCATACAGAAAAAAATCTAGCGCGTAGACGTGGTAGTAGAGCGACTGCTCGAAATAAACTCCGTCGGGGCGAACCTGCCGCGCGGCCTCGCGCAATACAACTTTCCATCCCTCGTTTTTCCAGCGCGCTGCGTACGGCATCTGCGGATAGAGCGTCCCGAGAAAGAACATCGCCACCACTTCGCCGAGCAGATGCGTGTTGGGAGAAAAGTAGGTGGATAGAAAGCGCTCGATGTAGCGACCGTGAAACACAAGCGCCGGCAGAAGTTCGGCGTGAAATTCCGGGTATCCGGGCGCGCCGTCCAGCAGGTGATCCACCCAGATCCACGACAGGCTGCGAAAGGCAACTTCCAGCGAGCTGCCCCAATTGATGCCGAGCGGATAAGGATTGGCCTTGCTCCAACTGCGCCACTGCGCCATCAGTTCACGAACGTACTTGTCGTCGTTCGTAAGGTGCCACGCTTTCGCCAGCGTGACCAGGTGCTGATGCCGGTTCAGTTCCCACGTGACCTTGTGGTCTCCCACAACCTCGAAATCGAGAAACGAAATCTTGAACCACGGGTCGAGCGGAGCGCGCTTGTTGTGAACCCGATCCAGGTGCCAGTCGATCTCGGCGCCGTAGTCGAGACCGTCATATCCGAGAAGGCGAAAACGATGCTGGCAGATATCGTCTGCGTCGCGCACGATTTCTGCTGCTTGTTCGGGTAAATACTGGCGAAGCAATCCGGCCCGCTTAGCAGCCTCGCCCCGGGTGAAGAAGAGTTTGCCCCCAAACTCTGTCATTCTGAGCGAAGCGAGGAACCTGCTTTTCGCCGGCGCTATACCCAGTTTGTGCCGCAAAAGGTCGTTACGCTTATGGAATTCCTGCCCCAGGCGCGTTTGCACCTCATCCCAGTCTTTACGGGAGAGGCGCGCCAGCTTGTTTTGCCATCCGGAAGCCACAGATACCCCATATCTTACATGTGCGAATGGCCGCTCCCTACCACGGCGAATAACCTTGGTACCCCCGGCGGTGCGGCTGGCGGCGAAACATCCAAGATTTTCACTGCGCTTCAACTTAAAGTCCAGCCGTGCCCTCGGACACACTCGTAACCTGTTGACTTCGCGTATCTTGTTGTATCGTTGTAGTGCAGGCCGTGCCGCAGGTAAGCCGATTTACCAGAGCTGAATACAGGCTTGGTATAGTTCAAGGTCGGGCCGCCGTCTCATACATTCATAACTAGGAGAACTCCCTTGGGTTTGTCGGTCAGCATTTTTGGCTTGGGATATGTTGGATCCGTTTCCGCCGCCTGCTTCGCTTCCATGGGCCACAAGGTCATTGGCGTGGACCTCAGCCGGGCCAAGGTCGAGATGCTCGATTCCGGGCGCACTCCTATCGTCGAAGCCCGCATGCGCGAGTTGGTTGCGGAAGCGAAAAAGGCCGGGCTGTTGCGTGCCACCAGCGACGCGGCGGACGCCGTCATGAATTCCGATGTCTCGTTCGTCTGTGTCGGCACTCCCAGCCTGAAGAATGGCAAGCTCGACCTCAGCCACATCGAAAGTGTCGCGCGCGAAATTGGCGCCGCCATCCGGCAGAAAAAATCTCCGCACGTTTTCGTCCTGCGCAGCACTGTTCTGCCCGGCACGACTGAGACGATTGCCTTGCCTATTCTCGAAAAAGAAAGCGGCAAGAAGTGCGGCCGGGATTTCACCGTCTGCTACAACCCGGAGTTCATGCGCGAAGGCAGCGCAGTCGCCGATTTCCTGAATCCTCCCTACACCATCCTGGGAGCGAGTGACACCAATCATCTTGCACCCCTGCGCGAACTCTACAAAGATGTTCCGGCGACGCTCTATGAGACCACCATTCCCGTGGCTGAAATGGTCAAGTACTTCTCGAACTGCTATCACGCGCTGAAAGTCGGCTTCGCCAATGAGATGGGCACCATGTGCAAGCATCTCGGCGTGGACGCGCACGCGGTCACGAAAATTTTTGTTTCGGACACAAAGCTCAACATCGCCCCGACCTATCTGTCTCCCGGCTTCGCTTTCGGCGGTTCGTGCCTGCCCAAAGACCTGCGAGCGATTACCTATAAGGCGAAAGAGCTCGATCTGAAGCTCCCCGTGCTGGAATCGCTCATGCCGAGCAATGCCGAGCACGTTGACCGCGCCGTGGATATGGTGATGACCACGGGCAAAAAGAAAATTGCGCAACTTGGCCTCAGCTTCAAAGCGGGAACCGACGATCTGCGCGAAAGCCCTCAGGTGCAGTTGATCAAGCGCCTGATGGGAGAAGGCCTGGAAGTTCGCGTGTGGGACGAAGATGTTTCTCTCGGACGGCTGGCAGGGGCGAACCGCCAGTACATCGAAGAGGTGATCCCGCATATCGGATCGGTACTCTCATCCGATCTCGAAGGCGTGTTGCGCTTCGCCGAAGTCGTCATCCTCGGTAACAAGTCGGCGAGTAAGGAGCGGCTTGCGCCCTACCTGCGGCCCGAACAGATCGTGATCGACCTTATCCACCTGGACCGGGCGAAGCGTCCCGAGGGTGTGAAGACCTATGAGGGGATCTGCTGGTAGGGAATTGAAGTCCGTGTTTGTCCCGCAAGTGATTCGGGATCTAAAGTGATTCGGGATCTAAGAGGTTGCGGAAAAACTCACGAACGCAGGCATCGCCGTGGAAGAGCGGCCCTTCAGAGCCTGCCGAAGGGGCCGCGTAAGTCGCCTCGAATCTGTCCGGGCTTCAGCCCCGGCGGTCGTCTTTCCTAGTCCGCTGGACTTTTTCCGCAGCCTGCTTAGGGAAAGTAGTGTCCACAAGTTACCAAAGATGTGAGCAAATATTTTCCCATTTCTCCGCATTGTGGTAGCATGATGAGGTAATTATTAGTACGTATGTGCGCTGTAAATGATTGACAGATAAGCATATAGGCGCTGCGTCGTACGCGGAGGTTTTGTCCGGATTGGCAGCGCGTGTGCTCTAGACTGTAGAGGTTTTCTGTCCAAAAGCGTCCCCCCGCTTATCTCCCTGATTTGGAGCTTGGGACAGGGCATCTGTACCGGAAAAGATGTGGGCCGTCGTCATGCTATCCATCTTTTGGAAGCTCAGGGCAGGGCGGTAGGTGTGGGATGGGTCAGCAGTCGGCCGGGGCATTAGAGTCAGCGAAACGAGGGCGTGGTGGCAATCGGGGATAATTTCAATCAGACCGCAGAAAGGCCATCCCTTCGCACGCGGATCCAGAATATCGACCCAACTAAAAAGGGCTTCTTCTGGTTAAGCGCTTTCTTTATCGTCTACTGCGCCCGGCCCGAAGATTGGCTCCCCCTGCTCAAGTATTTACCCTTAGCCAAAATCACAGCCATCCTCGCCATGTGGAGCTTCTTCCAGGCGCTCGGCAAAACGAAACGCACGCTGAAAGACGTACCCAAAGAAGGGAAAGTCCTTCTGGCCCTGGTCGTTCTTTATTTTGTGGGCGGCTTCGTATCGCCCGTCTGGCCCGGCGGTGCCATCAGCCACACCATCGATTTCTCCAAGGTGTGGGTAGCGTGGATGCTGACATTTCTACTGATCACCACCTTCGAGCGCTTGCGCAAGATCATTTACATCCAGGCCGCGTCCGTTGCCATTATCTGCACGATCTCGATCATTAAGGGTCACGATCAGCCGCGCCTGGAAGGTGTGATCGGCGGCATCTACGGCAACCCCAACGATCTCGCCTTTGCCATTGTGCTGACGCTGCCCTTCGCACTCGCCTTCCTCGTGACCGCCAAGACCGCGTTCAGAAAGTCGTTGTGGGCAATGGCGATGCTTCCCATGATGGCCGCCATGTTCCTGACCGCTTCGCGCGCCGGCTTTATCAACCTCATGATCTCCGGCACGGTCACCTTGTGGCATTTTGGCGTGCGCGGTAAACGCCCACAACTGATCGCAGGCGTCGCTCTGACGGCCATCCTGTTGGGTGCGGTTGCGGGCGGAAAATTATATGACCGTTTCCAGGCTTTGGGTGGTGACAGCAAGACCGACGAGTCCGCCTACGGATCGTACCGCGACCGCATGTTCCTGATGGAGCGGGCGGTTGAGGGCATCGAGAACTACCCGGTTTTCGGCATTGGGGCCAACAATTTCGTCGTCTATTCCACCATTTGGCACGAAGTGCATATGACCTATCTGCAGATTTGCGTCGAAGGTGGCATCCCGGCCTTGGTTCTGTACCTGATGTTCTTTTTCTATGCTTTTAAGAACTTGAGAATCATGCGAAAGGCCAAAGGTCTCGATGAGCATACTATCTTGTTTGTGGGCGCGCTCCATAGTTCGCTCATAGGATTCGTCGTCGGCGCCTTATTTGCGCCGGAGGCCTATCAGTTTTTCCCGTATTTCGCCGTAGCTTTTACTTCGACTTTGTTTGCGACCCTGAAAGAAAGAGACGTAGAACTCAGCGCAGCGCCTGCTACCCCCAGCAAGCCTCGACATTTCCTGGAGGCTTATGCCGATCGAACGGCCGGCACCGTGGCTCCTGTCCGCTGATTTTGAGGCAGTCTTGCGGCACCTGAACTGCGCGTGGATTCTCACTCTATGAGCAAGAAGATCGTCATCATTGGAGCAGGGCCGACCGGGCTGGGTGCGGCCTACCGCCTGCACGAGCTGGGCTACGACAACTGGGTCATGTATGAGAAGTCCGATGACGTCGGTGGCCACGCTACTTCGCACGTCGACCGGCACGGGTTCGTCTGGGACGAAGGCGGACACGTCATCTTTTCGCACTACAAGTACTTCGACAACCTGATCGACAAGGTCCTTGGCAAAGAGCAGCACGAACGCATCCGCGAGAGCTGGATCGTCAAGGGAGAATCCTGGGTCCCGTATCCCTTCCAGAGCAACCTGCGCTACCTCCCGAAAGAGGTTCAGGTGAGTTGTTTGGTGGGAGCCGCCAAGGCGGCATCGAACGGAGGCGCCAAGGCCGCTGCCAACTTCCGCGATTGGATTCTGGCTACCTTCGGGCAGGGCATCGCCGATGCCTTCATGTTTCCTTACAACTCCAAGGTCTGGACCACCCCGCTCGAACAGATGTCCAAGCACTGGATTGCCGACCGCGTTGCCGTCATGGACTTCAAGCGCCTGCTCGAAAACGTGCTCTACGAGCGCGACGACGTCAGCTGGGGCCCGAACAGCAAGTTCAAGTTTCCGCTGCACGGCGGCACCGGTGAGATCTATCGCCGCATTGCCAGGTATTTCCCCGACAAACTTCAGACCGGAAAAAAGCTGGCTGGAATCGATCCCGTCCGCCGCACGGTCTCGTTTGCCGACGGCACCGGCGACACGTATGACGTCCTGATCTCCACTGCGCCCCTCGACCTGCTCGTCGAGATGATGAAGCCGGCCGACGGCAAACTGCACGACGCTGCCGCCGCTCTGGAACACAACAACCTTCTTGTCGTTGGTCTGGGCCTGAAGAAAAAAATCGATACCGGCCGTTGCTGGATTTATTTCACCGATGCCGACATGCCCTGCTACCGGGCGACCTATTTCTCGCACTATTCGCCCAACAACGTTCCCAACGGCGACACCGAAAATTACAGCTCGCTGATGTGTGAAATCTCGTTCCGTGTCGGCGAGACGCCCGATCCCGATAAGATCTTGGATCAAGTCACAACCGGATTGATCAAAGCCGGAATGATGGAAGAGTCCGACCGAAGCCGCATCGTGTCGCGCTATCATCGCATCGTGGGCTACTCCTATCCAATCCCCACGCTGGGCCGTGACGCCGCGCTGGCTGTGCTGCAACCGGCATTACTGGAAAACGGAATTTACTCGCGCGGACGGTTCGGCGCGTGGCGCTACGAAATCGGGAACATGGACCACTCGGTGATGATGGGCGTCGAAGCCGTCAACAACATCCTCGCCGGTGAAAAAGAAGAAGTGTTCCACAGTTCTTAACATTGGGATTTTAAGATCTTGCTGAGAACTGAGAACTGAGAACTGAGAAC
>Ga0116121_1000141_pt1 | contig 39682 bp, 42 predicted proteins | sample June2015DPH_13_1_FD_89725 | JGI IMG/M metagenome (GOLD analysis project Ga0116121, IMG submission 89725) | Peatland microbial communities from SPRUCE experiment site at the Marcell Experimental Forest, Minnesota, USA - June2015DPH_13_10 | ecosystem: Environmental > Terrestrial > Soil > Wetlands...
AAGAACGAGAGCCATGGTTCCGGCATGCTTTCATTCCGATGCGTAGACAAGGTGTTCTCCCTTCATGTCGGTCAGGAGATTCCAGTGGGCCGCAGCGGGCGAGCGATGCTCTCGCAGCCAGGCTCTCTCAGCTTGGGTCATCGAGTCGTGACAGAAGGTATCTTCGCGCGCAAGCCGGGCTCTTTCCAACACCTGCAAACACGACCGGAGTTTTCTCGCCCGCTCGCTCTCCTTCCTGCCCTCCGACACTTCGCTGGCCACAGAGACAGCAAATCCCAATCGGTTTTGCCGATCATTCATCTTGGCGTTTCGAACCAGCCAGGCCCAGTCCATGTCAACGTAGGTCATAGCTAACCATGGCAACCCCTCGGCAACACGGGCGTCAAGGTTTGATTCATTCAGCGCCTCCAGCAAGACTTCCGCAGGGTTCCGCCGCCTTCGAGCCCGCCTATAGGAAAATCCCGGATAACCGAGCGCGCCCAGTTCGGCGCTGAAGTCGCGCTTCGGGAAAGAGGCTGGCATCGCCACTTCCCCGGATCGCAATGGTAGCGCTATAGCTGGCAGACTGAATACCTTGAGGGCCTTACGGACGAACCGTTCCGATACAGGACGATGCCCTCGCTCCAGCATCGACAAGTAGGCCTGGGTCACCTCAAGCGCGAGGGCGGCTTCCTCTTGGGTCCAGTTCTTCTCCAAGCGCGCCGCTTTCAGCATGGTCCCGTCCATACGGATTCCTTCTTCCTCTCCAAGGCCTTTTCATTAAATATAACATAAGCTGTTATATTATCTACCTTCACTCTTTCCTCCGTTCGCCCAGATTCCTAGCCCATCTCTGCTATAGACAGGGTGTGCGTGCGTTACTCTGTCAGACTCGGGCTTCGGTGATGGCGCCATAGGAATCGGGATCCTTTCGGACAACGGCCGCAGGAGTCCGGGCCTGGAATCCTCTTGCTGCAGGGATTCTTGGCCGAACTACTGACCGCAAATCCACCATTCAGGTTTGCTTTGCGAAAGCCGGTCTTGTGCCGTAGGAATGCAGCCCAAGACTTCCTTTATATGTTGTCCCTCGCTCCGGGCCGCAGTCGCTTGTGCCAAGCGAAGAGGAGAGCGCTGCCGATGATCATTAAACCGATGCACAACCCAATCCAGATTCCGACCGCGCCCAAGCCGAATCGGAAACACAGCACATACCCGAAAGGAAGTCCAATAAACCAATAAGCGACGAGGTTTGCGAGCATCGGTGTGCGGGTATCGCCGCTACCGCGAAGGGCGCCCGTGGCGACCGTCTGCAAGCCGTCGAATAGCTGAAAAGCTGCGGCCACCAATAAGAGAGTTGCGCCCACCCGAATCACCGCTGGATCGGGGCTAAACAGGCGTGCGATCTGCTTCGAAGTCGTGACGAATATCAGACCAGTACAGGTCATAAATCCGGCGCCGAGCAAAATGGCAGACCACCCAGCAAGGTGTGCTCTCGTTGGATCTCCTCTTCCCAATTGGTGGCCCACGCGCACGGCTGCCGCCGAGCTTATTCCCAACGGAACCATGAACGTAAGAGCGGCACAGTTAAGAGCAATTTCATGACCCGAGAGCGGAACCGGTCCGAGTTTCGCAATGAGCGCGGTAGCTGCCGAAAACGCTCCGATCTCGAGCAATATCTGTGTGGCTGCCGGTGCGCCCAGCGTCAGCAGGGCCCACACTCGTTGCAAATCGATCCCGACCGCAAGCATCCCATCAGGTAGGCTGCGCTTAGACTCGACATATGCAAGAGTGATTAGCAGGACGAGCGCCATGTAGATGCGAGCCACGCACGTTGACCAACCCGAGCCAGTGATGCCCATCGCTGGAAAGCCGAGATGCCCGTAGATCAGCGCCCAGTCTCCCACGAGATTCACAACATTGGCGGAGACGAGTGCAAACATGATGGGATTGACCACATGCACAGCCTGCAGATAACGTCGAAGCGCGAAATAACACAATAACGGCAGAGTCCCCCAGTTCAGCGCCTGCAAGAATCGCTGCATCGGTTGGATCAGTTCCAAGCTGACTCCGAACCTCCGCATCAGCATCGGCCAGAACGATACGAGAAGCATAAGAATCGGAGTAAGGGCGAGAGCTAGAAAAAATCCATTCATGAGCGAGTGCCTGGCATCTCGAATGTCGTCGCGTCCATGCGCTTGCGCGACGAAGGTGTCCATGCCAAGCAGCAGTCCGCCACCGAAAATCGCCACGCTGTTGTAGAGACTCTGGCCGAGGCCCGTAGCTCCGATGGCCACTGCGCTGTTGGGAAGCCGCCCCACCATGATGGTGTCCACAACACCCATACTCATCCAGCCAATCTCGGCGAAGATCAGTGGCAAGGCAAGGCGCAGTGTCGGCCGAAACTCCTTGCGGAGGGTCCGAGGGGAGACGAGATGAACACTGAGACTCATAGCTGAATACGACTATAAATTCTCTGGGAGTCGTTCCTGACGATCCTCTATTGTTTCATCGTAGTTCCTTGTGCGGCGGCCTCGAGCGCAAGAACGATCTCGCGCAAAGTTTGAAGGTTGTCCACCCGGTCAATTGATTGCAACTTCAGAGAGCGGAGTATTTGGGTCGGCGCTTCCGGACCGACTCTGTCTAGCGCCGCATCCAGTCGGCGGAAACCCCGTTCAGCGGCTTGCATGTGTGCCAGCACCTTCTGTTGGATCGCTGGGTCCTCAATGTCCTTCGGATTCCACAATCTCGCTAGGGTCTTCAACAACCCGCGATACATGCGTTTCCCCAGCGCTCGTTCCATCTGCTCGATCTCGCGAACGAGGCTGCCACCTTGGTCGCTCGCACCGTTGCTGTTGCGATGGCTATCGCCATTTCCGTCGGTTCCAGCAGTTGTTCGCTCGGCCGGCTTCGAATCCACCTCCGCGTGGGGCCGAAGACCACGTCGCCATCCTTCAGGCGTTGCCCAGGCGTCCAGTTTCGGAACCGTCTTAGGCCGCTTGCGATCGTCCAGATCGACCCACGTCCCAGTGAAGTAATACAGATACCGCCCGAGGCCAAAACAGGAACAGGCCCTTTTGAAAGATTGCGCTTCCGCAGCCGTGGCAGCGTTATCATCGTCGGCCCACTCTTCTCCCGTGGCCGAATGCGAACCCAGACCGAAGATGGTCAGCTCACAAGTGACCAGCACTTTCGCGACGATCTTCTGATCCTTACTCCGCTCAAAATTCGCGCTGGTATGAATTGTGTACCTGCGTGTCCAGCCCGCCGGAGTAACCAGCGTATTGAGTCGATCTGTGTAAGCTCTCTGGTCGGCGTAGGGCATAACCTGGCCACGCGGCGATCCGCCCTTGCTGGTGTTGGTGACGCGCCATTCGATCACCGATGGATGAAAGGGTACTTCCAGATTAGCGATCAACTCTTTAATCTTCGCGGTCGGTGTCAGCGCAGTGGGGATGTTTGTATCGCTAGCCGGTGGAGCAAACTGCTGCACTGCCGTGCTGGGGATATTTGCCGAGTCATTGGCGTGTCCGTTGGCTGGGCTCATGACAGCTCTCCCTTCGTAAGAATGTGCTGGAATCTCCCAAACGTTTCAGAATGGAATATCCTGGTCCACAATTTCGCCGGAGCCAGCGTGGGAAGGCTGGTCCTGATTCTGATTCTCGTTGTGCGTCGGACGTTGGTGGTCGCCGCCGCTGTTTTCTCGCGGGCCGAGCAGGAGCAGGTCGCGGGCGACGATTTCAGTGCGGTATTTCCTTTCGCCGCTCTGCCGATCTTCCCAGCTTGTGGTCTGGAGCTTGCCTTCGACGTACACCTTGGAGCCTTTGGCAACGTACTCTCCAACGATCTCCGCCAGACGCTGCCAGGCCACGATGTTGTGCCACTCCGTCCGGTCCTGCCACTCACCGCTGCGATCTTTGAACCTTTCGTTGGTAGCGAGGCTGAAGTTGGCGACCGGGGTGCCGCTCTGTGAATACCTGACCTCAGGGTCCTTGCCAACGTTTCCAACGAGGATGACTTTGTTTACGCTCTTTGGCATTTCTCTACCTCCGATCTACGGACATATGCAAAACCAGAGAAGCTCGTCCTTTCGCCGCAGATTGTCCCGCGAGTGATTGTGCTGATCGACCTTTGTCGGGCCGGGATTTCGCGTCTCCAGCGACTTCCAGCGTCAATCACTCGCGCGGCAATCTGAGAGTGTCGGGGATCCAGTCGAAGGAAAACAGTTGGAAGATGAAGATGAACGCCGCGGCCGTGTTTAGGAATCGGTCGTTGGACTTTCGAAAGTCAGTTGCGCCTCAATATGTTCACGGCTTCGCCGATCTCCGAAATAGCAAAGGCCGACCAGTTCCTCACCGGCCTCGGCGACTAGCCGAACTAGCTGCTCGCTGTTGACGGAATGGACCGGATAGGATGGCCCGGCGCGCAACGCAAAGCGCGCGGCGGAATCGCAGGGATTAGCAGGAAATTCGATCTCAATGTGTTGTCTTCGGCGTCCCAATTCGAGGAGGAAACAGGGCACCACAACATTTGAGAACTGCACGATTTCCTCCACACGCGCATCTTCGGCTGGAATCCCTCTTAGGCCGGCAAAGAGTTCAGAGATCAGGCGAGCCCTGGTCCGCTCGCCCCATGAGTCCGGCTGCGCCGCGAGCTCGAGGATCTGCTCGTGCAGTGGGGCCAGGAAGTGGGCAAAACCTATCTGCCGCAGGTTCTCAACGAAGACAGGAGAACGGTCCAGCAGGCGTTCACATTGTGCAAGGACTCGCGCGGCCTCTTCCGGCCCGATGCGGGGGATTTTCTGTCTATTCCGCCCGCGATTTCCGGTTTCGGTATCAGGCATATTGGTCCCTCTTTCCCGGCGACCTGGGTGGTTCCGGGTTGTGCGGCCACGAGAGCTGCCCGAGTTGTGGACGGCACATTATAAAGGACAACAGATTTGTGGATTTTGTGGACTGCGCTACGATCCCGACAATGCAACTGTGCGCTGGGGCAGAACAACGCGCGAAGCCGAGACGGCCGACTCGGAAAGACTGGCAGGATGAGCGAAACAGATGTAGTCAACTCCCAGACAGGATTTTGGCGCACCTTTCTTCCAGCAGTCGTGCCAGGATCTCCGAATCGTGGGCGGCATCTACCGGGTCGCGACACAAGGCGGAACGAAGCGCCGTTTTAAGCCAAAAAGAAGCGGCAGGGTCGACAAGAACCGCATTGATGCTGGGTAGGTCGCCTGCTGTAGGGCCGTTGCTCATCCAAGACTCCTCACGCCGCTCCCCCCGCAACTGCATCGACGCTCGCGCCCCGCTCCTCGGTTACATCGAGAGCGTTGGGATTCTCCGTCCGGCCCGGGACAGTCACCCTAGGTCCGAGCAAATGACAATGACGGCAGCCGAGACAGCACACGGCAGACGTGATTCGAGTGGCAGTATCTTGGAGCTCGTTTGGCAACACCACACGTTCCCCCGCCCGAGTGTAGAACACCGGACAGACGGTGCCGCGGAACGCGGTGTCTTTTCCCCACAGCTCCATCTCCAGGCCGCCCCTGCGGCCATAAAAGAGGACCGAGCTTTCGAGCCGCGGCCTCTGGTTATCCCCCGATTTTGCCAGTTGGTGCCGGGTAATGAGCAGATCGTAGGTCCGCGCTATCCGAAGCATTTGCACCCGGATCAGCACTGGCGCGACCACGATCGCGTGCACGCCGTTTACGCCAATGCTGTCCACGCGCTGCAGCCAGGGCAATGCGTTGCCTCGTTCATCTACGAAGCTCGCGTACGCGCCAACCTCCGCGACCGCACCGCCTGATTCGACTCCCCGAAGCACATACTTCTTCGCCAGGTGTTGATGCTCGATTGAAACCGAGGGCTGGCAGTAGATGCCGGCAGTCCGCAGACACTTCAACGTGATCGGTGGGAGCCGCAGTCCCTGCCGTGCCAGTATCTCGGCCTCCAGATGCCTATTGTGGATTGTGAGCTGAGATTCCATACTCAACCGGCCTCCTGACTCGAATCGGGTGTCCCAAAGCCGCTCGGATCATTTCCTTGGTACATCCGGCCCAGCACTTGTACTTGCGCGGATCCGAAACGGAAATGGCCAGATTGTCACCGCCGCGATCTCGTCCATGTTCCGCGCATGATGGGCAGCGTGCCCAGTAGTTTCCGCCACGCTTCGATGTCGACCGAACGTGATCGAGAATGCGGAACTGAGGGCGCGTGGGATCGTATGGCGGCAACTCAACTCGTGGCTTCGGACGAAATTCTTCCGGCATTTCGAGTCCATGAATGAAGCCGCCCATCTCCGTCTCCGTGATCTTTCGGAGGCGCTCCAGATAATCAAGTTGCGCATCGAGCTGGTAATCTGCACCATAGAACCAGTAGCGCCTTTCGGTAGCACGATGGATTCCTAGCGGCCCCCGAATTGCATTGCCGAATTCGTCAGGGCCGAGTTGATCCTGGCGCGGAAATACCTCGATTCCTTCCGCCAGACCAGAGCCGCCTTTTACCGGCACTTTCAAGCGACGGGCTAAGTTGTAGATGTAGATCCGGCAGTGCCTTGCAAGCAATGGCTTGTCCGCGAAGATCCAGAGGTGAGCACCCCGACGGGACTTTTCGAGCGCCGCCTCAACTCCGTCCTGGTGCAGCTCCCATTGCAACTTCAGAAGATCCTCCAGCGCATTCTCATAGTCGGCGTCAATTGCCACCCACTTGGAGCGCTGCGTATTCGGATTGAGCGCGTACAGGCCAGCGGTCAGCCGACCGTTCAGATGTTCGCAAATGGTCTGGAGCGACAAGCGCCGATCCTGCTTCGGACGATAGTAGTAGTGCTTCCCGTTCGCGCCCGGCTTGTGAGACTGCAGGGTGTGGGCCAGGCGATTTACGAACAATGCAAAATATCTCTGTGCCATTTCCGCGCTCGCTTGGCCTACTCCTTTCATAAAGTCCCCTCTCTAAGCTCGCCGTCACGCCATCCCAGGTTTCCCAACGGCCCTCCGGAGAAGCGCCGGATGTGCCGTCCACGAGACGAGGTTGTACTCCGTGACAAGGTCATCGAACTCTGCCGCGGTGAGGCTGTCGTCACGTCCTTCGTCGAAGACCACAAAGTAGAAGACTTGCAGCTCGCGGTCGTACAGGTAGATCGCACCGGACGCGGGGTTGTCGGGCACGGTCTGCAACAACAAAACGCCTTTCGGCATTTCAATCCAGCGAGAAGCCACCCCCTCGCCGAGGGTGATAAAGACTTTCATCACGTGTTCGACATTGGCCTCCTTGCGCAGGCCAATGTCCTCTGCGGTAAACAGCGGTTCAAAACTTACTGCTCCTCTGCTTTGAGACATCATGTGCTCCTCCTAAGTTGATCTGACTTGAGTTGATCCGACTTGCCCTGCTGTCCACGAACAGGCACGCCAGAAAGTGACAGACCCGAGTGCACTCCTTCCGTCGAGTTCCGCATTTGAAACGCCGGACAAAGAACTGTGGTTATCGGCGAGTGACGTCCCGCTGTGGACAGCATGTGGACCGCGACAACCACACCTGCCGCTGGCTTAGGCGACAACAAGGAAGCTGCCAGCTCGCGGGAATCGAGTCCAGCGTTTCCTCGCAGATCTGCGCAGCGATGTGCGGTTCGATTCGCCAGTTGTCTGTCGGGATGAAGCTGAAATCGCCGTATTTGTATCCATTCGCGTGGCGATTCGCTTGCCAATGGTGAGCACTTAGCCGAGCAGTATTCCGTGGAAGAGTTTGTGCAAGTTCTGGTCTCAACCGAGGCGCAGGGTCGATGATTCGTCTGCGGGCAGCGCGACTGAGCGCGGAACCAGAGGGCAAACCTGACTACAGGGCTGGCGATGAGCTTCAATTCATGTGTACAGGGATGTTCCAGAAGGCTGCAATACAGGGGGGAGTCAGAACCCAAGTCATTGAGGGGAAGCATGTTACTCACCCCCCAAAAAGGTCAATTTCGCGGCGAGTGCGCGGCGCGAACAAGGCGTGGACAAGGCGACGGTGAGGCAAAGGCGACGCGGCACTGTGTTACCCGGTTCTCGATTCATTGCAGCAGGTCCCTAAACCTGGCGCTCGCCGCATCCCGCCCGGTCATGACTGGTGTGTCGAGCAGTTCTTTCGCGAAGTCTCTGGCGTTGGCAAACGCCAGGGACCTGTTGACGGGCTGCAGTTCATGGACGAGATGGAGCAGAACCTCGACGCCCGAAGTCAGGTACAAGATGCATCCGACTTGACGCTCAGTCTGAAGCGCCATCCGAATGCGGTCGTACTCCCGGAAGCTTTTCAGAGTGCGTTCATACTCCAGGGCAAAGCGCGCGGTCTTGTCGCCAACCCACACGTCGACAATGGCGTCGTAGTCCTTCCGATAGGGCGTCCGCGAAATGGTGTTGAAGGATGCGATTTCGACCTCCGACTGCCATCCCGCCAGCAGGTTCGCCTGGGCCAATGCCAGCTGAATGCGATTCAGTTCCAGCGAATGGAACGCCTGCGAAACATGCGGGAGATGTTCGGAATTGGAGTGCAGGACATTGGTGAACTGGCCGTGGTGTTCTAGCAGGGCGATCCCGCCTCGAGCGATCCGGTAGACGGCCGAGCCCGCCCCATAAACGTCGCGGCAGAGATCCAATTGACCGTACTTGACGAGCCGCTTTACGCGCCAGTTGAAGCTGTTTCGGGAACGGTCAACCCCGCCGAACTTCATGAACTCAAACAGCTGATCATGGCTCACGAAGCGGGAATTGCGCACTTGGCGCAACAGAGGAATGTCACGTTCCTCGCTGATGACTAGGCTGCCTTCGGCGTATCGCATGATCCATTCCCTTCAGTTCAGCGCCGCGTCTTCGAGCAGTTCCAGCGAAGCGCCATGGAGCAGATTTGGCGCAACCCTCAGTTGCCAGATGCCAAGTCTGCTTCTGACCCAATCGCCGGCTTTCATGAGCAACATTGCTTCCTGTCTTTCGCCGATATGGCTCACGGCGATAGGCGTCAGAGACTCTGATTTCCAGTCGGAAGCTTCGAAGCTAACCGCGCCGAACCTGCCGCTCGATACAGCCAAAAGGAAGTAATCGGGCCGGCACGATTGTGCGACTTTCCGTCGAAACAACACCCGATTGCCGCCGCACGCAAAGACAAGATCGGCGCATTCAAACACCTCCCCGACAGCGCGGTTCGGGAACTGTGGGTTAAAGTCCCCGACGCCGTTGAACCGGATCAAGCCAGGAACGATCCAATAGCGCCTCATCTTGCTTCCGCAGCGCACACCCGTGGAATTGAAGTAGGCGGCATGTCTCGTGTACCGGTAACGGTCGTGCGGATCACGGCCGAACCGCGCCCACCAGTTACTGCCGAATTCCAGGATCTTGACCAACATCATTGAGGTACTCCATCAGTTCGCGATTGATGTCCTTCATGGCGAGAATGCGATCCGGCGCTGGAAGCTTGGAAACATTTCTAACCCTCTCGACGATGGACGGCGGGATATCCATCTTTTGCTGCGAGAAGTACTGGCAGAGATCGGCAAAGCGCGTGCTTTCGTGTGCGAGTTCCTTTTGCCCCAGAGGCAACGAATGCAGCCGCCGTTCGTACTCGTTACGGTCATCAAGCGGGCCCAACTCGCCGCCCGGCTCGAACTTGTCGAGTGCGCCGGATTCGGGCTTCGACCGGTTCTCCTTTTCGTCGTTCGACATCTCTTTGTGAACTCCTTCTTCATTTCTGTGTGACGAGCTACACCCCTTTCAGACTGCGGTTCCTCTGTTGTTCCTCTTGGAGCCGCCGGTCTGACTCGTTGAGCTGACGGCGCAAGAGTTTGGCCTCATCCTGGGACCGGCCCAGCTGTTGCTCCAACGAATTGACCTTCATGATCAGCTCTACGTCGGGTTTGAAGAGTCCGATTTGGTTTGCGGGCTGGTTTGCGGGCAGTGTTGCGGTCGCTGCGCTCGCAGAGCGGTCGGCCGCTGATGTGACACTGCCATTCTTTGGTGCCGCTACCTGGCTGGCCGGTATGCTGGATGTCCGGCTGCGAACGGTCGGTGGTGCCGGACGGTCCTGCGCCTCTCCAGGTGTCGATGGGGATCGGAGCGCGGATTCTCTCAATGTGGTTAACGCCTCCATCAAGCCGCCATTCCTGCTGGTGGCCTCCTCGACCTGAGCATTTGCTCGCGCGAGGCTGTGCTCATACTGTGCAAGCGTCTCCGCAGCGGTCCATTCCCGGCAGGTTTGCACTCTGTGCTGATACACAATGATGACGAACAGGCACGCCAGCAGCCCTAATGCAACCAGGTTCGACCAGAAGTAGCCGTTCCTTATGGTTTCTTCGAGCAGCAATTTGCGGCCCTCATCAAGACACTGCCCGTAGTCTTTGTCGGCAGCATTGATGCGCTTCAGGGCGAAATCGACGAAGCCATCCTTTTGCCTTGGAGACTGTGCTTGAGCGGCAGGATCGTAGCCCAAAGGGCGCGCCTGGGCGAAGCAAAGCGATGGCAGCATGGCCAAGAAGAGGCCGGCAACGACAATGCGGGATGGACGGCTCACATCCATGTCAAACGGCCAGTCCGCGTGGCCAAGCGGCCATTGCGACGAACAACTTCGGGGTCCTTGAAGCGCAGGTTCGCGCCTTCAGTGTGAGAAACTGCGTGGAGCCTGGGATAGATTTTTGGCTCAAGTCCCGGGAACCGGTATTGGCGCGGCACCCGGACATGCAGATGGGAATGGAGTGTCCCGAGCCGGTTGTCGGTCATGAGGATTTCCATCTGGCCGACGGGCAGGTTCTTGATGTGCTCATCCTGCGCCCTGGTGTCCTTGATGTCGGTTTCACTGCCAAATCCGACGGGTTCGTACTTGTCCTCAAACACTCCAGTGCGCTGGACGGTCAAGGTGCGCCGCTTCTGCGGAACGCGCGCCGATGCTTTCAGGAAATACTGCGCTGTCTCCTCGTCTTTCGTGCGCAATAGCATGTTCGTATTCGGCGCCGAGGACACGTCATCTCTGAAGCCGCGGCCCACGGTTAAAAGCTGCGGCAGCGCCTGCAGGGCGAACAGGAACGCAGTGTTAGTTCCGCGCGCAGTCTGCAGGATCTGGGCAAAGTTCGAATAAGCAAAGGGCGCAAACTCGTCGAGGATGACGCTGACCATCGGCCGGTTCTGGCGTCGGCGCTCCTGTTCGTTCTCGTAACGCTTGCCAATCATCAATTGCATGTTTTGCAGGAGCATCCGGCCAAGGGCCGTGACCGCTTTCGAGTTCTTATTGGTATTTAGCGAAACGAACAGAATCAGTTCCTGGTCAATGACTTCGTCGAGCGACAGCATCTCATCGTAGGCGCCAGTGATGATGGAGAGTTCGTCCTGGAGAAAAGTCATCAGCTGGTTTAATAGGCCCTGGATCTTGGTGATTCGCTCGCGGTCTTGCAGGGACTGCAGCAACATCTTCGCGGACATCTCGAAGTTCAGGCGGCGCTGATTACTGACGCCCTCAAGCGTCTGGATTCTGGCGCGGGCAATAGCAATCTGTTCCCGCTGGACCACCGGATCAAGCGCCATCACCATCACGTCGTAGAAGTTGTAACGCTTGCCGGTGTATGCCAGAACGCGCGAGATGTCGGTAAGATAGTTGCCCTGATGGCCGCGGAAGAAATCTTCCTCCTGATCGAACGATTCGAACACGAGATTGGAATGCTCTTCGTACAGTCCAGCGTCACTGAAGAAGGGGTTATAGCGCACTGAGATTTCTGGCCGCGATGGGCTGAGCACTCTCAATTGGTGCATCCGGCCTGAGGCTTCGATGGCCGGCAGAAGATCGGAGAGAAACTCCTGGTCTCCCTTGCCATCAAAGATCAACATGGGAATGCGGTGCTGTTCTTCGGCAGGTCCGAGCACTCGGAACAAGTCCTGGGTGATGATGTTTTTCAGAAGTGTGGTCTTGCCAGAACCAGTTGCGCCGAGCACCACCGACTGCATCACTCGCGTCGCGTCCGGCCAGAACCAGGGTTTGCCATGGACGTCGTAGCCCAGCACGATTGCGTTCTGTGCGTATGCGGCCTCCACGGCCTCGCGGTCTTTGGCTTGGCTTATAAATAAAGGAGGATGAGGCCAGTTTGCCTCCCGCCGGCGGCGCAGGGTGAGCAGATACCAGGCAAGGGCGATGCCAGCGACCAAGGCAAAGAATGCGTAGAGACAACCTTCCAACAGTTGCACCGAGCGCAAGTGAAAACGGTTTACCAGGATGTAGGAGCCGCCAGCAAGCAAAATGACTGCAACGATGGCCAGGGCAACGGCAATGCTCTCTTCCTGGTTACGATGGAAGGCGCGGCGGCCCAACCGATATTCATTTTCTGCAGTCATGATTGAACAAAACTGAGGAGCAAGAACGTGCCTAAGGCAAGCGCAAGAACCAAGGTTAGAAGGAGCAAAATCGGATTTACTCGGAAACGGCCGTGTTCGTCTCGTGGCTTCAGAGGGTCCTCCATGAGTCTCAGCAATGCATCACAAAATCGCTCCTTCGTGTTCTGCATATAGCAGTCAATCAGGCGATCATGCATCTCGCCGAGTTGTGCATTCGCTTTCATCTCAGAGCACGACGGTCGCTTTTACCCCATCGCCAAATACCAACTGCACAACTGCCGGTGATTTCAAACCCTGCCGAATGGAAACCACTCCTTGCGTGGTCTCTCCCGGGTGAAGATCGTCGGCCTCCGCTTCGGCGTGAGCGACAGGCAGGGCGAGTTCCTTCGTGCTGCCGAGCTCTTCGAGCATGGCTCGGTCGAGCTGTGTTTGAGCCAGGCTCGCCAATGAAACGGGAGAGTCGTCTGTCTGAAGTTGGTAAGCCCCAGGCGTATTTACGCGATAGAAAAGATTGCTGTTGTTCTCAATCGTGTAATGGATATAGACAGTGCTCGGAGTGCGAAACACGTGCTCTACGCGCACGATCACCTGGTTTTTCGCCGCATGTGCGCGAGTGTGTTTGATCTCCTCGGCCCCCAGGAGCGCGCGGGTCAACACCACGTCAGCAGACTGATTTGTCTCGGGTTCCACAGCGGGCTTTGGAGGCGGGGCGGGAGCCGGTGGAGCATTATCAATAGCAAAATTCATGTTCTTTACTTCTTGGGTGATTTCAAGCTCGTAAGCAAAGCGCCGGGAAGCCGTCCAGACGAACAGATCCGTCGCTGCCCCCGATTTCACGGGCTTGACGAAGACCTTGTTCGACTCCCGCTCAATCTGAAAGTCCGAACTGCCGGCGGCTGCCATCGTGACCGGCTCGTGAAATTCCAGAACGGTCAGGTGGTTCAGGGCGGTCGCAACGTGGACGACGGCGTCCGGGCTGGGCGAGACTGACTGCTGGGATAGTGCGGCGATAGCGCAGAGGCTATATATAAGGATGAGCGATACAGATCTTTTCATAGTTCCTTCTTAGGCCTTGAGCGGAATCCGAAAGGATTCCGCTCAAAGCGGTTGCTGCCTCACATGACCCAGGGCACATCACTCGCGTCCTCATCGCTGAAAGTGCTGGGAAGAAAATCCACAGCTTCATCGACAATTGCAGCCTGTATTGCGGATTCGGCTGCGATGTCTGTTTCAGCGCAAGATTCGCCTGAAGGTTGTGCTTGGGCCTGCTCGGGTTTGTCGTCATCGAGGAGGACCTTTCCATCCCTGTACTTGAACAAGAATGTGTGTTTCTGTCCTCCTCCCTTGAGTGGATCAACCAGGAAGGTTCGGCCGGAAGAATCGGTACGAACGAGTCCCTCGTAAAGCCGCGGAACGTGCACGCGAACTGGCTTGCCTCCCGTGCGCTCCGCCAGCTTCAGGATCAGTTCCTGAGGAAAGGCAAGAAAGAGAATCGAGCCGCTGGAGCGCTCACCGTTGCACACCACGCGGTTCAGCGCCTGCAGCCAGCCCATGCGGTTCTCTGCCTTGTTCTGCGCCCAGATGCGGATGTAGGCCAAGACGGCCTTCATCTCGTATTTGCCACGTTCCTCGTCACAACGGCATGTGCCGCGTGCCTGGTTCATGGCGAACAGCTTCTGTCGCCGCAGTTCCTTGTCGGAGCTCTGACGGACCGTGTCCCACTCTGCCTGTGTCTTCTCCAGTTGTTGTTTGAGTTGTTCTCGCCTCTCGGCGATCTTGCCGACCATCGCGGCATACACCCGATTGATGAAACGGCAGTCTTCCAGCATCTCGCGGGTGACCTGTTCGCCCACCACGAGCGACTTGAATGCCTCAATTGGAGCCTTGTTGACCAGCAAGTCTTCGATCTGCTTGCGAACATGGTTGTAGAGGTGGCCGACGCGGTCGGTCTTCTCCACCTCCAGATGGAGTGGTAAATCAGAGCACCGGCGTTCGTTTTTGTAACGGAGCCAGGGCGCCTGACGTATCTGCTGGCGTATTTCGGCGACCAATTTGAGATCGGGCTGGACTTGCCATTTGAGGCTGTCGAGCGCGTTCTGAAGTTCCTTGGCCAATTGCGCAGCCAGTTCTTCCTGGCCTACTGCGCGGCAGGAGGTCATCAAGTCGGTGATCGAGCCGATGTGATTCCCTCTGGCCTTCATGGCCACATGCTCCAGATTGAACCAGGGATCTTTAGCCTTGTTGGCCTTGTTTTTCCCCTGTTGCTGTCCGAGGCCTCTCGAGAACCGGTCTCTTACAAACCGGGGGAACCGGTCCTCTTCGACCACGCAAACCCAGTCAAAATCAAAGTCACCGCCGTTCTTCTTTGCCGTTTCGGAATGGAGAACGTATGTGCCCTCCAATCGCAGTTGCTGCGTAACCAGGTCAAGAAGCTCTGTCTCGATCAGAGCGCACTCCTGGCGGCAAAGATCCTTGTCGAGCTGCGCGATGATCTCCTCGTCGGAGAGGTTTCCGAAGGGGAGAAGGTCGTCAACCATGCGTATGGGGTAGCGGACACACAGGCCCCGTTTCGAAGCCAGTGCGACGATGGCTTTGTGCTCGGCGATCCAATCGGATCCGCAAAACACTTCGCCATCTTTAAGGAAGAGATAACCGTCGTCCATCAAAGCAAATGCGGGAAGACGAAAACCTCCTCCGGTCGCTGCCTTGAACGCCCAGCGCGCAAGCAGTTTGTTGAGTTGATTGTTGACGTAAGGATGACGGACGATTTCGCCGCTGGCATCGGCCAAGAGCAGTCCCTCAACGACCCGGAATTCTTCGCTGGTGTCCTGCTCAAGTCCATCCGGCAAAGACTTGTCCGGATGGTGCCCGAGGACTTCGAGAAGATCCTCGTAGCGGCCCTCGCCTACCGCCTCACTCAGCTTGGCCACCTGCTTCATGGCCTGTGGCAAGATTTCCAGCTGAATTGAGTCTTCAGGTGCATGTTCTACGAGCGTGTAACTGGACTCAAACTCGAGCTGGCGGGAGACTTCGCGAATGCCTACCACGGTATCACCGCGAAATCTTCTGCCCGGCCCGAAGATCGAATACATTACCGCCGGCATCTTCAGCCCTGGTTTGACCGCGCTCTCCGGCAGAACAAAATCCGCTTCCAGCGCGTCGGCAACATCATCCTCCATGATTTTGAATGCGCCTTTCGCCTGAGTGTCAGCGAAGGCCATGCGGAACTGATAGAAGCGCCCTTCCGCAAGACGTTTCCGGGCAATTTCCCGTTTCGCGTCCTCGAAAAGAGCTGATTGTTGATGCCGGTCCAGGTGTTCGTCGCTTGCGTTTGCATGCCGCTCGCGGCGAAGGCGTTCGATCTGGACCGAGAGGATTTCGCGGTCATGCTTTTCTTTGAGACGCTGGAACACCGATCGCCTGATCCAACCACGGCAGTCATTGGTTCCCAGCTTCCGATCGGGAACGACGAGCACTTGTGCCTCGGGTTCCTCCATCATCACCTTGCAGGGTGAGACGAGGATCCCGAAATAGACAATCGCCGCCTGCGGCCAGTGCTGAAACCGCTCGGCGATGGCCCGGCTGTGCTGCTGGTCGACAAAGTAGAACTTACCCTTCTTCGCCGAGCCGCTTGCCCCGACCAATTTGTAGTGAATCCCGTTCCAAACGAGCCGGGCGAGGGCGTTCTCGACCTGTGATTCTTCGTAATCGTCGAGAGGCTCAGCCGGCACGTTCACGCTCGCTACCTTTATTCCGGGATAGAGCACGCTGAGCAGCGTGTTCTGGAGTGGATCAAGATCGTGCAACCGCGGCGTGACCCGCCCGTTGCGGTCGATCTCAAGGTTCTGGAGCTGATCGGCCGGGAGTCTGTAGTTCTTCGTCTTGGTATTTTTCGTCATTTTTATTCTCCTTAACTGTTTGTTCCGGGAGGCCGGAAAGAGTTAAGGAGTTTGCGTGACCGCAAGCTTTCTCGCTCTTGCCTGACCCCCATTTCGGGTTTGCTTGGCCAGGCCTTTAAGTGAAAAAGCCTCGGTCAGCACATTTCCCCACATAAAGCCGCGGGGCGCTCAAAAGACCAACATCAACGCTTGGTCATCTGAGAACTCTTTGTGCTGATCTTTTCGAACTAACTTTGAGCCGGTTTCTGAACGACAGCCTGTTTCACAATCACAGGATTGCCGCCGCCATTTACTTCCGGCACAGATTTCCAGACCGCTACCGTGAAAAACGTCTGACCACTTTTCAAGGCTTCGATCAGTGCTTCACCCTCATTCGCCATCTCCTGGCCCAACTCCAGCTTTGCCGGAGAAGACCCAGATTTGGGGAGAAAGTAACGAAGATTCGGGTCACTGCCATTACGGTGTCTACGGCGTGCGTTTGTACCACCGACGCTTCTGCTCGCCGGCTCCGCAGAATTGTTTGGTACGTTGGTTTCCATGTTTCCAACTCCTTCCGTTCGCGTCATTCCGTACTGTTGAGGCCGGCTTGCTGTAGCACCCAGTCGCGCTTTTCGCCTTCGATCGCGCGTTCCCAATACTCTCCAACCAACAAACCGCCGGGATTCTGCTCCGACCGCTTTTCCACCAGCAGCCTTACGCGGAATTCGCTGACCACCTTGTCGATGGTTTCATTGTGTTCGTGAATGTGGTGGACTTCTTTGACCCCGAACGCCGTATAGGTGAGCGGATCGTCCTTGGAGGCTTCAAGCGAGCGCATCTGAAATTCCGAGGTCGTCTGATCGTCTTCGATCTTTCCAATGAAGTCATCTTTCTGCATGCCGGTGTATGCCGTGCGCCGCAGATTGGCAGTCATCATGTTCAGGCTGTCGGCCCAGTTGCGGCTCACATTCGTCGGCGAGAAATTCAGATAGCGTTCGAGGAACAGGTGCACGAACGCCCGCTTCTCAAATTCGGTCGGCTCAGATCCCGTTCCTTGCGTCACCGAAATGCCCGGCTTCGTCACACCCAGGATCGTCGCCACGCCGTTCTCATCGACACGAATGACTGTGGGTGGCTGCAGGCGGACATAGACAGCGAAGGCCAGTGCCAACATCGTCGTCGGAATGCACAAGAACGCCAGCATCATCGCCCGGTTGGCGTACGCACGCAGGATCCCATCATGCTCGTAATACCGGCTGTGGCGGAGCTTCTCCGGCGCATCGGTTTCTTTAGACCGGTTTTTCTTTTTCAACCACATGTTCGCGCACCTTCTTCGTGTCCAACGACAATCAATGACGCCGGCCAAACAAACGGCCGAAAAACCTTCCTATATAAAAGAAGATCAGAGTCGTGATGCTGTACGGTCGGAACTTCGTCCCTTGCGGCTCCCAGATCGGTGGCTGTCTCCACATAGAAACCTCCTCTGCCATATCTAATTGTTCTCGGCATTGTTCCTTCCCGCAGCCTTTCCGAGCGCCTTCCCCACGTTAAAACTGACGACTTGGGTGACCGAATGGGGTCGATAACCAGACCCATGTCGGCCTCCGCTGCCCGACCTGGCAGTGGCGAGATCTCGGGTACCAGAACTTTCGTTGCTGCTGGCTTTGGCTGCAGGCACCACCGGGCTGCTGTTGCTGTTCATCGCGCTCGCAACTCCGGAGCGAATGAAATCGGGCATCGAGGGAGCCGGCGGCGGTGCTGACGAGGCCAGAGTGATAGCCGTGGACGAAGCGCCCACACCGCCCGAGGCCGTAGCGCCCGTCGAAGCCGAACTGGCTCCGGCCGCAAAACCGCTGACTCCAGCCAGGGCGGCACCGGCCGCAACCCCGCCTGCTCTCACCAGCGCAAACGCTGTTGACCCGACATCGCCGGAGATGATCCTTTTCGCGATGAAGGGAATTAACGCGATGGCTAGGGCGTAAAAGATGCTGACCAGCCCTAGGATGATCGAGTCCCCCGCCCCCTTCAGAAAACCAAGGAACCCGTTGCCGAGGATGTTGTTCACTTGGTTGACCTGGATGGCGGTAATGAGTGCGCCGAACACGGCGTAGAGAATTCCCCAGGCATTCCAGATCATCACGTTGACGGCATACGACTTCCCCAACTGGCCGACCCCCGGGATGGGAATGAGCGCGAGCACCAACGGGCCGACCACGTAGAGGATTGCGCCAAACAAGGTGTAGAAAAAGCAAAACACGATCATCGCGAGGGCATAGAGAAGGTAAGCAACTACGAGCAGGACCACCGTGATGGTGCTGGCTGCATCGCCCGTGATGATGTCCGTGAGCGTCAAGGAAGGGTTGTTTGCGAACTGTTGTTGGAGCTGTCCCATCCAACTCTGGAACATGTCGCCTGCACCGGAACTGCTGCCGATGGAATTTGCGATCGTGTTAAAGGAGCCGTTGACGCCGCGAAACACGGTTGCCCAGTTGGAAACGATCATGGCAACGACCAGATACTTGATTGCCGTTCCCGCCAGCGCCTGCAGATCGCCTCCACGAAACGCCGCCTGATAGAGGCCGATCAAGAAGCCAATCAGCAGGATCGCGAATGCGATGTTCGTGACCGTCGAGATGATCGCTGTGCCGTCGATCCCGGCTAGCGCCGTGTTCAGAAGTTGCTGAAAATAAAACACGGCTACTGGACCCCCGGCTGCAAGACCTGGTTGCCCGTAGTGTGAAGCGTTGACGCATGAGAAGCGCTGAACTTGAGCTGACCGCTCGAGTTCGCCAACTCGATCGAGCGCACTCGTACCAGTTCTGCCATCGCGGATTGCGTGTATGCGTTGGCCCGCACCAGCCATGCCGCGGTCTCGGCTTCCAAGATGGTGGAACTGCCGGGCGCGGCGGTTTGCAATTGCTGATTGATCTGTTCGGCTGCCTGAAGCTCCAGGTTGGCCAGGGCGTCGATCTCGACCGCTTTTTTCATGGCAGCTTGTGCTTCCGCATCGGTCATATCGACCATGTTCCGGACCGACTGGGGCGCGTTCGCCGTCGGCATCACGGTCCCGTACAAAGCGGAGTAGTTGCTTGTGATTTGCGGCATTGCGCCCGGATTGCCTGAGAGCAGGCTTTGTTCGAGCAGTTGCGGGGTGCGCAGGGTCGCACTCGATATCGGCAACTGGAAGAGCTGACGCATCTGGACGAACTGGCCCTGGAATTGAACAGCCATGTTTCTGGCTTGAGTAATCGCGGCCATGGGAAATACCACCTGCTGCTCGTAGTTTGCAGATTGCTGTTGGTTCTGCTGAATGGAACCAAGCGGCTGAGCCACGACATTGCGCAACAGGCCGGAGATCGAGTTCAGCCCGACCTGCATCATGGCGCAGCACGGATCGAGTCCAAGCTGGCTGCGAGCCTTGCTGGGGAGCAGCGCAACTAGAATAGCCAGACCGCATACCGCGACCACTGCGTTCCGGAGGAACATCCAAAGACGATTTAGTGTGGGTCGATTCATTTTCGAACTCCTTAGGGATGAGCTAGGACTCGCTGGATCTGGTTGAAAAGATTTTGCGTCGTTGTGGCGCTGTGCTTGAGCGTCGCATTCTGATGCGCGAGCTTCGTTGCTTCCTGGCGCAGTTGAGCGGCCAGCATTTTCGCGAGTTGTGCCTGAGTCACAAGATCGGCGACGCGGGCCTGGGCCGTGACCATAGACGCCGACCCGGGAGCCGCAGTCGCCGCCTGCTGTTCGAGAGAATCGGCGAGAATCAGCATCCCCTGAGTCGTTTGGTCGGAGACAATCGAAGTCTTCAGCGAATCCATGGCCATTGCATCGTCGATGTCCATGAGGTTGCGCTGCCCCGGCTGGGCAATTCCAACCAACGCGACCGGCTGGTAGACCTGCGTGTAGATCGCGGGAATCTGACCGATAGACCCCGACTGGGCGCCTCGGAAGATCGACTCCAACTGCATGGGAAGAGCGAGGGTCGCGCTGTTATTCTTGAGGCCTTCAATCTGAGACATTAGGCCCGTGTAGTGCGCCCGCGTTGCACTGACAAACGACCTCGTCTGGTTGATCACGGCCAAAGGCCAGATGATCTTCTGGCGAAAATTGTTGATTTCCGCACTCACCTTCCGCATTTCGCTTAATGCGTCACCAATCGGGCCCTGGAGGGTGCTTGTGATGGTATGAAGCAGCAACAGCAAGTCTCCGATTCCTTGAGCCCGCGTGCTTGAGGGAACCAGACACAAGGCGATTACTGTCACGAACAACCATCGCCTGCTGCGGCTTAGTCTGTGTTGAAGGTTGCGAAGGAGTTCCAAAGTTTTCATCTTCATATGCGTGTACCTCTTGCGACTTCTCCTGAGATTTCTTCCGGAAGTGGATCAACATCGGCCAGCCCTACGGGGAACTTTTCGGCCAGTTCGCGATAGGCTTCAATCAATGGCGTGACTTTCCGCTGCTCCAGCCACCGATTTAGCCACCACGACCGATACACGCGTTCCCGCGCATAGGTCGTCATGATCCAGTAGTCGACCGTCGTCGGTGACATGCGGATCGTGTGCGTGGTGTCGGCCTTCTCCCCAATCACGATGAGCGCGTCGGCGCTCTTACCCTTGATGGGAGCGCTGAAATGCTTGATCTGGTTCAAAGCCGTCTCGTTCAGGTGCAGGTGTTCCCGCAAGGCAGTCATGTCCCCCGGCTGTTGGCCGATGATCTTGGTTGTCGAGTTCTTTACGATGCCCGCCCCGTGCGGCCTGGGCTTCGATTCCGTCCCGACAAAATCTTCCGCTGTTTGACTCATCCCCCAGACGCTGGCGTTACGCTTGCGGGCTGTACGAAAGAGTTGAACCACTTCGGGCGCGAGCACCGGAGAATCCAGCAGGAACCAGCACTCATCAAGAACCGTGATGCTCCGCCTGCCCGCTTTGCCGGCCGCCCGTTGCGCAGTGGCGTGAGCAATGAGAAGGCTCATTGCCGTTTCCAGCCGACGGTCATCGCTCAATTGCTCCACGTTGAAGAACAACCAGGGATTGTCGAGCGAGATCGTTGTGGGCCGGTCGAACAGCTTCGAATACACTCCCTTTTCGCCGGTCCAACTGCGCAGTTTGATCGCCGCCAGATGAGCCTCGTCCATCACGCGTTGGTTCTTTTCCTCGTCACGCCACTGTGAAAGTTCGTCGCGAAGGTCGGAAAAGGTTGGAATAGGAGTCGAGGGCCGGATTGCAGCCCTCTTATAAGTCCGCAGAATGGCCTCCGTGATGAGGTTCTCAAGCAGTTGCGTGTCTTCGGCTTCGCCCTCGCCGAGCATGTGGCGCGTCAGATTTTTCAGAAACGCGACTTGATCCTTGCTCGGCTCTTTGTCGCCTTCGGGCAGGTCCCAGGGATTGATCGTTTGGTCGCTATCGAGCGACATGGTGATCATTCGCCCGCCCATCAACTCAACAAGCGGGCGGTATGAATCACCACGCTCAAGAATCGAAATGAGCGGGTTGCTCCGGGCGGCCATGAGCAGAAACTGCTGCACCATGACCGTCTTTCCACCGCCAGTTTTGGCCATCACCAGCATGTTCGCGTCGCTCAAGCCGGGGTCAAACGGAGAGAAAGGAATGAGCTGGCGGTACGGAGTTTCAAGCAGAAACAGTGGTGACCGGGGTGTGCCGCGCCAAGGTGTCTCTACCGGCACAAGATCCGCCGCATTCGAGGTAAGCAAGTCCTGGTCTCGCTTGTCGGGCTCCGCCATTGCTGGGAGTGAACTAAAGAACAGGCGCTTTTTAGCCAACGACTCAGCCACGGCCTTCGCGCCGTTCATGCGGGAAATCGCGTAGAGAAGCTGTTGGCGCTGGTTGTCGATGATTCGCTCGGATTGCTCCAGTTCCGCGGTCGTGATTGCTGGGCGGGAAGTGCGCGTTCCGATGACCAGACTCAGCTTGGCCGTCTTGACCGAACTCGAAATAATGTCCTGTTGCACTCTGACTAGCTGGCCTTCGGCAACCTGGGCTTCCACGTTGGTCCGAAATCCTCCGTTCGAGTCCCGTTGCACAGCCTGCATCTTGCGCAACCGGCTCTTATAGCCCTTGAGCACTTTTGCTTGATCGGGAATGGTGATCTGCGCATTGACAATGAGCGGGAAATCAAGCCCGACCAGTTCTCTCAGGATTCCGGGGAAAGTGGCATCCGGGAGTTCTTTCAGACTTACAAACGAATAAAGAATTCCGCCGACATTCAGGTAGGAGTCCGTCTCGTCGGCAATACCTATATCAACAATCTGCTCGCGGGCGCTCCTGTATTCGAGCGAATCCTCACTCCGCCTGTATGGCCGAGAATCCGCAGACAAGGGATTCAGGGCTCGTTTTGCCTCCAGAAACAACTCATGGTCGGTCAGCCGGCGCGCGCCGAGTTCTGCCGCTTCGAGCGTCGTTTCGAGGCCACGCAATAAACTCTCGAATTCTGCCAGAAGTTGCTGATGCTCGTGACAACTGCGCTCGATGCATTTCCGGGCCGACACACTGAAAATATTTCCCGCCGGCTTGAGCGGTTTACCGGCAAGACGGCGATGAACGACCGGATCCCAGATGAAGTACACGTGTAAGAGAGGCCGCATGTAGTGGCCGTTCGCCTCTTTCGTTCGCCATCGGTCGACGCGCACCTCATCGAGTGCAATTACCTCTGCCCGTTCTGATTGCTGTGCTTCGGTATACCGCTCCAGCAGGTCTCCCAGATCCTCCACCACTTCGTAACGAAACTGCACTCTCATGCTCTGCTCCGGCAGAGACCGAAAGAGCGCCTCCAGCATCAACTTCCCCCGGTCTCGGCCTTCGTCGCTCGCGAAATACGATGCCAAACCTTTCAACTCGTAGCCCGCGACAAAGGCGCCATTGGTGCGAACCACAACGTTGTCCAGGTAGTCGCGGACCGGAAGTTGTTCGCACAATGCCGGGTCGTGGAGTTTTCGCTCGTGTTGTTCAAGCGTAATAGGCACCGCTATTCCTCCCTCAGATATGCAGACCGGATTTCGCGGTCGCGTGCCAGCGCGCAGTAGGCATGCGGTTTCATGTACCAGAAGGCAAGATCGCGGACGTAGCCCCGTGGCTTGCCATACTTGAAGGCCATCAGCACTGGCACCATTAGTAGCGGCACACCATACTGGAGGACGATATTCGTGGGCATTCCAGCGATCTCACCACCCACAAAATGGCCAAGGACGTTCATGATCGCCGCGGCGCCCAGCACGATAAAGAGATCCTCCATCTCAAGCAGCATGAACGTCACTCGCGTCTGTAGGTTGCGGTTCACGGGTGTCACCTGCAATGGCATCTCCTAACTCCTTCCTAGCGCACTCCGGCCGTGCCGTGTTGAATCCAGAATTCTCCCAAGCGCAACAGTCCCGACAGTCCGAAACAGCACATCGCCGCGACCAGGTTGCGCACCCAGGCCTCGCCAATCGTCATACGTTCGAGCAACCCCGCGAAGTGCACCGCCGCAAGCACTACCTGGCCGGCCCCGTACAGTGGCAGCAGAACGTTCCCGACCCAGTCCACAAGTGTCAGGACTGAGATCCAGTAGCGGTCTGGATTGTTCCAGGATGCTTGATTGCTAAACGACTCCATGACGCGCAACAACCCAGAGCACATCAAAGAAGCCAGTGCCGCGTAACCGAGGTGTTGGTACGGCTGCGCCTTGCTGAAGCGGTAAATCGCGGCGGCGGCGAACAAACCTGCCATGGTCGGCATGATGACGTTGCCCAGCCAGTTCGTTAGGTTGAGCAACCCGTTTGAAAGATTCACAGGATCACCTCCAATCCTCATCAGCCGGCCATGGCCTGGACCAGCTTCCAAATGGCCGAAACACTCAAGAACGCAAGACCCGATCCAACCAGCGGCATGAATGGGCGATGGCGCGCGTAATTAAGAATCGCTCCCACAATCGCCAATCCTGCCGCTTCCGGCAGGATCGTCCCGGCGAGAAAGTTCCAGGCTGCGGTCAGCATGTCCGTCGTTGCGAACTGTGACCCGCTATTCCAACTCTGGAAAAGTTGGACTGAGCCTGACGCAGACAGCAGAAAAATGGCGGAGACGATGGACCCGAGCGGGCTGTACCCCTCGGCCGCATCGAGCGCCGCTTTCAGCACGCAGAAAGCTGCGAGCACGGGGGTCAACCGGGCAACCACGACGTTCGAGACAAAACCGCTGAAGCTCGTTTGCAAGCTCGCGACCCACGCACTGCTGATGCCCCCGCCTTGCGCAGGCATGGCGATACCCTGCGCCGCAAACCACGAGAGCAACTGCGGAAGCGTCAAGAGAATTACCGACCACAGGGCCCATCTCTGGAACCTGCCGCCCGCCTGGAAGTTCACGCCGCCTTCCTGCCGCAATGCGATTCCAGCCAGCACCATCGTGCAGATGGCAGCCGGAACTGCCATGTCGAACAGCAGTGTCAACAGATCGACGATGATTTGGGGCAGCGTCATGGCCTGAGCACTCCGTCGTGAGCGTTCCTACTGCACACCCGCCGTACCGTTCTGAATCCAGAACTCAATCAGACGCGTCAGACCGGATATAACCAGCAGGCCGGCGGCCGTGACCGCCCAGCGTGCCACGCCGCGGCCTTGCGAATAGGAAACGACTGCCATGACCACCGCGAGCGCCGCACCAACCGGAGAGATTACATTTCCGACCCAGTTCACCAGGTTGAGTACGGTTCCCTCAGGCTGGGCAGCGGTTTGCCCCTGTACGGCTTGGCCCGTCTGTGGCGACTGCCCGAGGTTTTGGGCGTTGGACATCAATGGAAATATCTGAAGGGAAACAACAATCAGGAGACTCACGAGTGCAAAGCGATGCCGCGGGCCTCTCCAACTCAACAATTTCATATGCTCCTCGCGTCCGATCGCGGTGAGTAAATTTCCCGCGTCGCAGGCGAGAACATAAGGGCGTTTCAGATTTCGGGCAAGTCATCAGACTCGTATCGAAGTGTCTTCAGGAAGTCGTTACGATCTGCAGTTGCAGAGTGAGACGAGGACCTTATCAAGAATTCTTATTGTCTAGATATTTTGAGGGCGAAACTCGTTCTGAAGTCAGTCACGTACGGCGCGAGGGCAAGGTTTATGAGATGAACAAATGTTTGAGTTTGGTGCATCTCACAAGCACGGTTGGGCCTGAATCAAGCGGTTCGATAAGACAATTCTCGGTTCGTGAGCCACTGATCTCCGGTCCGGCACCCCCCAAATCGCTCCCCAATCTTCTGGCACCATGGTGGCCGCGCCAAGCACCTCCTTGACTTGACCGTGTGGTCAACTGTAAGGTGTGTTTATGAAGAGTGTTCCTGACACGCGAACCCGGCTGGTCGAGGTCGCGATGGATCTGATTTGGCCGCGTAGCTACGGCGCGGTGTCAGTGGACATGATCTGTAAAGCGGCCGGGGTATTCAAGGGCAGTTTTTACCACTTCTTCCCGACGAAAGCCGATTTGATGGCGGCTGCACTGGAACACTACTGGCTTACCAATCAGCCCCATTTTGACCGAATATTTTCTCCAACCGCCGCGCCGCTGGAACAGATCCGAAAGTACTTTGAGTACGTGCGCAAGCGGCAGATTGAGAGGCGCTCCACGGCAGGGCGCGTTCTTGGCTGTCCTTATGCCAGCATCGGCTGCGAAATCAGCCAGCAGGAGCCAGTTGTCGGCGCAAAGATACGCGAACTGATGGGTCGTTATTGCGCCTACTTCGAACGTGCAATACGCGCTGCGAACGACACCGGGGCGATTCGGGTCGCCGACCCGAAGGCGAAGGCGAAAGAGTTGTTCGCTTTACTCGAAGGGACGCTGACGCAAGCTCGAATTCATGATGATCCTTCACTGCTGGATGGAATGGCTGATAGGGCAGCAAGGCTCGTAAAGATGCCCAATCGGGCAGCAGCGTAAATTTCTTGGCCAGTTATCACCGATTAGTTAAAGGAAAAAAGTTGATTAGCACTGAAATTTTGCTTCCGAGCCACGAAGAACGTTCTGCGCTCTGGTCGGAACTCGTTGCACAGGCTGAGGGGTATTTCGAAGACGTGGAGTCGCTGCCTGTTGCCCCCAGCCTTAATCAGGCTGAGCTGCAAGCGGTACTCGACACGTTTTCATTCGATGATCCGGGATCGCGGATCGACGTGCTCCACCGGTTCACGACGGAGTTAAAGAGACATCAAGTCCACACTCCTCATCCCTGCTATTTCGGTTTGTTCAACCCGGCTCCCACATTCATGGGGATTCTTGGTGAATCGATTGCGGCCACCCTGAATCCCCAGCTCGCTGCCTGGAGTCATAGTCCTCTCGCCGTTGAAACGGAGCGGCGGCTGATCGACGCATTCGCAGGCAAGTTTGGGATCTCCCGAGAGCACGCGGATGGGTGCCTGACGAGCGGCGGCGCGGAAGCGAACCTGACCGCTCTGCTTTGCGCGCTCACGGAGCGATGGCCGGGCGTTCTGGACAGCGGGGTGCAAGGGATCACGGCGAAACCCGCCTTCTACGCCTCGGTCGAGAGCCATCACTCATTTTTGAAGGCGGCCCGAACGGCGGGGCTAGGGCGGGTGGCGCTCCGAACCGTGCCGGTCACGGACGAGTTACAAATGGACAGCGATGCACTGCGACGAATGATTGTGGAGGATCGCGGACTTGGATACGAACCGTTCCTAATCATTGGCACGGCAGGGACGACCGGGGCAGGAGTCGTTGACCCGCTCGACGCCATAAGTAATGTGGCGCGCGCTAATGGGCTCTGGTTCCACGTCGATGCCGCATGGGGCGGTGCGGCTGTTCTCGTACGGGAGTTGCGTACGGTCCTGTCGGGGATCGAGACCGCAGACTCGATTACTTTCGATCCTCATAAATACCTCTCGATACCGATGGGCGCGGGAATGTACCTGACGCGGCATCGCGACTCCTTGAGCAGAATCTTCTCTGTAAGCACTGCCTACATGCCCAAAGAGGGCGAACGTCTCGCAGTTGTCGATCCTTACGTTCATTCCCTTCAATGGTCGAGACGATTTATCGGACTGAAGCTCTTTCTGACTCTCGCGACAACTGGATGGAACGGTTACGCACACATCCTTCGGCACCAATCTGAAATGGGGGAACTCTTGCGAGAACGGCTGAAGGCAAGTGGCTGGAGCGTAGTCAACCGGACCAAGCTCCCTGTTGTATGCTTCACCCCCTCAAACGAAGAGTGGGACATGGCGATGCATCAACGTGCGTCCGATGCCGTGGTTGAATCCGGAAGGGCCTGGATTTCAACAATCATGCTGGGCGGCAAGAAACCGGCCCTGCGGGCTTGCATTACCAACTACCGAACCAGGCCGGAACACATCGAGACCCTCCTTACTATCCTGTCGAATATTCGAAACGGTCTTTCAACACGAACGCTGCGGTGAATGAACAGATGAAGGTTTTGGAAGCGCGTCGTTGACATTCCTTCATAGCTGAGAACCACTCGTCTACTGCGCTGGTTGGTTGCTTGCGGACGGTTGGTTCAGCTCTTGCTGCAGCTGCAACAGTTGGCGCAGTTGCTCAACATTGGCGGAGTTGGATGTTGGAACGCTCCGCGCACCTGGTTGCAGGGAACCCTGATTGGACTTGGGTGTCTGCTCGAGGACCACGTAGATCGGAGTATCCGCCGAAATCGTCACCACGATGTGCTGCGTGATCGCTAATCGGGAAACCTCCTCATCTCCAGCCTCGCCGACATTGTTGCTGACGCGTTCCCGCATTAGATCCGACTCGCTCAGCGGCTGGTTCAGACCGCCTTGCCCCACCAACATCGAGCCAGCTTGGCCGATTCCTGACAGCGATCGGACCAGGACGTTCTTTCCCGTGTTCTTCCCCTCAACTTTTCCTTTGAGCGGCCGCAAGTCTAAATCCGTGGCGGCGGCCTCGATGGAAACGACTGCACCATCCGGCATCAGCAGAGAATCGAACTGGATGTCAACGTAACCTGAACGATCTCCGTTACGGATGTGGCCAACCGCTTTTGCACCCGCAGGGACAACAATCTCTCCCTCCCGCTCATAGTTGTACTCGATCACCGCCAGGACCGGAGTTCGCACCGCCGTGCTGGCCGCTGATTCCAGGCGTGCACGCAATCGCGTACCCGTGGCCAGACCCAATCCCAGTTCTGGTGCTGGATCATTGATTTCGCGGGCGTGAGCACTACCCGAACTGGCAGAGACGTTTCGCACGTAGATCAGCGAAGACTTCTCCAAGGCCTCGCGCTCTGCTTTACCCAAGTCTGGACTCTCAGCCCCGGCGCCCGAGCCTGGCTGATACGGCGGCGCTTGCCAGGGCTGCTGGTCTCCGAAGGGCGGTATCGATCCCAAAGTTCCCGCTCCGCTCGCCACCTTTGCACCCGCTGCCGGCTTGGTCGCAGTTCGTTGTAGATCTCGTTCGTTTAAGAAGCCTTCGTGAGATTCTTTGGCGACGGGCCGGCCGGAATCGGTGATCGGAAATAGACTCTTATCGTTGCTCGCGGTGCCACTCTCCAAGGGCAAGTCTTCAGAAGCAGCGGCGCGACGACTCTTCACTTTCTGCGGCGCGCCCCGATGGGGCATAGACGTAGCAACGAAGATCAGCAGCGCGATGACGATCGCTCCCGCCCCGATGATGACAAAGCGGTTCTGTTGGATCTGCTGCCGGGCTCTCTGTTTTGCTCTAGTTGCGGGCCCATGCAATGGGGCGTTTACGTCAGGAGGGAGAGGCAGGTCGTTATTCCGAGCTTCATTTTCCCCTAGCTCCTGAATGACTGCAGCGTTGCCGTTGTCGTTGTGTCCGTTTGGATGAATCATTTCGCACCTCCCGAAACCGGAGCCACAAACGCAATCGGCGCCAGGACCGGACGGTCGACCTCTTCCGCTTGGGCAACCGCGAGCAAGAGCCTTTCCCTGGATTCTTTGAAAGTAGGACGCTCGAACACAACGATGCCGTCTGCTCTGGCGCCGGGCGCGAGTCTCCGCGAGGTGATCCAGTAGTCTTTGATCGCAACCGGCTCGGCCTTGATCGCCTTTCGATGCTTGTCTTTCGATGTCCCCGCAAGCTGTATTTGCGGCGGCAGTACTTCAATGGTTCGTGCAGAGGAATTCAGAACGGCGAACGGCACGGCCATCTGTTGCTCTTTCTCCATCGCCTGTCCCACCGCAACCTGCAGTTGCTTGCCTTCCCAATGTGGATTCTCAATCCGCTCTGCCCGGAGCAAATCCTGCTCTGGTCTGCCAGGCTTCTCTGGGGCAGTGCTGGTTGGCTGACTCTCTGTAGCAACGTTTTTTGTTTCGCCAACCACAAACACGGGATGAGTCGACGCAATCAGAAAGCTGCGCGGGCGCTCACAGTTGAGGACATAGTCCACGGGCTCACTACGGTCCGACTTGCCTTGGCTCACCAGGCTCAGCGAGATCCCATGGCCTCCTCTGGTGGTAATCAGGGCGTTGGTTTGCGCAGGTTTTGCGCTGGTTGCCTTGAAAAACACCAACTGCGGTTCGGCTTCGGAGTGGTCGGCCTTGAAAGTCCCCGGATCGCCCAGTACGACCGAGCTCACCTCCTCCAGCACCCGCACCGAACTGACGTATCCTGGCCGCAAGTGCAAGACCACAACCTGTTCCGGGTCAATATTCAAGCTCACGATTCGCGCTTGCGGCAACTCGGTTTGCGCCGAGGCCATGTGGAAAGGCAGGAAACAGATCGTTATCAGATGCACCAAACTCAAACATTTGTTCATCTCACATCTCTTTTCGCAGTGGTATTTTTGCTTTCTGATTCAGCCCCCGCTTCGCGCAGGTAAGTTGTTCTAATTGCTCGGACGTAGGTAACGACATCTAAATTTCGGTAAGCAAGGCCTCGCCTGCCGATCGTGTCTTCACCGACGTAATAAGCGGCAGCTACGAGCCTGAGATCGTTATGAAACTGTCGCATCAACCAAGCGAGATAGCGCACGCCACCTGAGACGTTGTGATCGAGATTGCAGCGGTCGGTCACGCCCAGCCGCTTGGCAGTCGCGGGCATCAACTGCATTAGCCCCACAGCGCCTTTGGGAGAGCTCACGCAGGGCTGCCAATTGGATTCGCGCACGACAAGAGCCCGCGCCAGCGCAACGGGCACTCGGTAGTGTTGCGCGTAGGCCCTGACGTAGTATTCAGCTTCAACTCGTGTTGGTGCCCTACCCGATTGCGCCCAGCCGATCGAGATCGTGCAAAGCATTTCCGCCACGATGAGTACCAATTTCATGCTGCATTCCCTCGCAAGGCCTCGGCACTGTACTGCTGCGCGTCGTAAATGAGGCTGGCAAATCCATCGCGCAGAAGCAGCTTTCGCCGGTCAGCTTCGGTCTTGGCCAGCAAAGGCAGGAGAATATCCCTCATCTCTGCCGTAATTTGTTCCGACCCGAGAACTTTAAGCGCCTGCGCCAGATCCAGAATTTCCGAGACGGATGGCGGTTTTTCCAGGCTCCAGCCGCGTAAGGCCTTCGCGAGCCCCGCCATTCCTAGGTGAAATTCGCGACTGGATTCTGGTGTTCTTAGCGCAACAATTTCAGCCTCCCGTTCGGCCGTGGGGTGTTCAACACGAAGATAAAAGCTGCGTCGACGCAGAGGATCCCCGATGCGCCGCTCTTCGTTGGACGTGAGCACAACGAACGGAATGCTCCTGGCTTTGACGGTGCCCAGCTTCGGAATGCTCAGCTGCCACACGCTAAGCAATTCCAGCAACAAGGCCTCAAATGCGTGGTCCACTTTATCCAGTTCGTCGATGAGCAGGACGCAAGGTTTCTCGAACCGCAAGGCGCGCAAAAGAGGACCGGCGCTGAAGAACTTCTGTCCATGCAATTCAGTCTGCAGAGACTCCCAATCGACGCTGCTGGATCTCGCCTTCAACTCAACGCAAAGCCTCTGCAGTGGCTCGTCGAATTTCCCAATGGCCTTTTCTTCGTTGATGCCCTCGTAGCACTGCAAGCGTTCGACTGTGGTGTCCGCTGCATCCGCGACTGCGTACGCCAACTGAGTCTTTCCGCTGCCGGCGGGGCCTTCCAGCAGTAATGGCTTCTGCAGTCTCGCCGCCAAATACACGGTTGTAGCGGCAATCGAATCGGCGATGTAGCCCGTGGCCCTCAGACGTTGACCAACTTCTTCAAGAGACGAAAACACGGTTGGCTCCTAGCCCGAGGCGGATTGCTCGGTTGCGAGCGTCTGAAACGTAGACCGGAATGAGATTTCGGTCAAATCCCGAACGAATTCGGGGTGCATTGACTGAATCAGGGACCTCTACTACAACACCCATGACAAAGCCGCGGTTAGAACGGACAACCTGCAGGTGCCGGGCTCCTCCCAACAGGATTCGCCTAACCAGGGGATACCATGAATACCCGATCGTCCTTAGCAGTCGAGCTTGAAAAAATGCCGCACGCGTTGCGAGCGTCGGAACTCGCAAAGATCCTTTCGACGAGCAAGATGACCATCTATCGCCTTGTGGAACAAGGCGCGATTCCTCATTTCAGGGTTGGTGGCCTCATCCGTTTTGACCCGCAAGCGGTTGCCGATTGGCTTCGTCGGAAAATGCCGTTGAACCAAACGGCCGCCTAAGCGTGTGCATTGTCAGACTCGGATGTTGATCTGGGGAGAGGAAACGTTGCATTCACCTTATCGAGCGCTTCCTTGTCCCGGGCGGGTTTGAGATAGCGCATCGTCGACTCTAAATCTTTGTGTCCCATCCAATTTTGGACTGTTCTCAAATCGACTCCGGCGCGCAAGTGCATGGTTGCGAATGTCGCCCGGAACTTATGCAGAAACCAGTTATGGCAATGTGCTCCTTTGGCGCAATGCCCTTGCCCTGTATCGCACAGGCCGCAATTCAGGCCGGCGCGCCACGCTACACTTTTGCATTGCCGTAGGAAGTTGTGAACGATCCCGCCATTGCTGGTCGCAAAAACCAGCGCATGATTTGCGGACGCGGCCGCTTTGTGGCGGCGCAAGCTGTTTAAGAGGCGGTCGGGAATCGGGACTTCGCGCTCCTCCCAATCCTTCGGAATAAATCCCAGCTTCGGCTTTGCCTTCACCCGAACCACATGATTGCCGAAGTCAATATCGGGCCACGTTACGTGCATTACCTCGCCTTCGCGAAAACCAGTCATCCAAAAGAACTCAAACAGTACCCGCTTCCAAGAATTGCATTGGGCAAGAAACGTCTCGATCTCCTCACTGGTGTAGACCTCGGGTTCCGTTTCCGTGTAGCGTGGCCAGTCGCGCTTGCGGATTAGTTTCGTAACACCGTTCGCTTTGAGCATCGAGACGACAACCTGCACCTTGGTCCAGACCGTGCGGCGGGCAAGACCTCTGTCGGACAAAAAGCCCATGAAGCTCATGACGTCGGTACGTTCGATATTGCAAAGCGGCTTTTCACGACACGACTGGCCGAAGTATTCGAGAGCGGTCTTGTACTGGCTGTACGTCTTCGGCCGGTGGTGTTGGCGAGTTTCCTCGAGGAACTCGCGGCAAGCCTCCGACAGGGTGATTCCGATTCGTTTCTGTTCGCCGACGATCTCGATCCCGAGCGCCTGGTTTCTGAGAACTTGAGCTTTGTGCTCTGCAACGGCAAACGCTTCGCTTGGACTCTTGCCCACCGATTCTCGATATCGTCTGCCATCGCGATACCACTCGATATAGTAGGCACCTTCTTTGTGGAGTTCGGGCCGGCGATCGATCAAGACGTAGTCTGGCCGAATGCGGCCGTTACTTGTGTAAACGACTGGGCAGAAGCGCCACTTCTCAGACGCGGCGCCGCGCAGCTTCACGTACTTCGTGAGATTGACGCGCCCCACATGGGACTTGCCGGTTCGCATCATCGGACCTCCAAATCAGGCTTGGAGAAATTAGGTGCAAACGGAATTTCGGTCAAATTCTTCGGAGACGGGCTCGGACTGGCGATCTGTTTAGGAAAAATCGCGCGCTGCGAGAAGACGATGAAATGTGGTCGGTCGCGTTGGACGCGGGATTTGGGGTCAACTCGATTGTGACAGACGAGCGCTTGCTCGCCGTCGCGAGAGTTCGCTATCAGGGGAAAAGGATGACAAAATCGCATCGCATACCGCTCCTCGAATGGGGTTTTACGGTATGGACAACGGTATGGATGGCACTTAACTCATTGAAAGCAAAGGAACTGGCGGAGAGAGTGGGATTCGAACCCACGTTACCCTTTCGAGTAAACACGCTTTCCAAGCGTGCGCCTTCAGCCACTCGGCCATCTCTCCGGCGAGAACTTTGGAAAAACGACAGTGTTGCCGGAAGACTGTTGTTGTATTGACGAGCCGACGCTAATGGCGCCGACTCGCTTCATTTCATTCTATGGGCCGCGGTGCACAAGCGCAAATCCGCGGCAAGCGCGGGAACAAGGTATCTGTGAGGCGAAGAGGTTGAGATCCAAGACTGGGAACACCTAACGCTTTAGGAGGCGTTCTAGGAAACTTTTTCCGGCGGGGCTGAAGCGGGTAGATCGGAACTGGAGGAGGCGGCCGGCGCACTGGAGGTGGCTGCACCTGCCGAACCGCTCGCTGCCGCAGCACTTACCGCGTTGTCCACCGCTGGGGTAGTTGTAGGAACCGGAGGCGGCTTGACTCCATCGACGACGTGATGGCTCAGGCAGTAGAGCGCAAGTTCGAGCCGATCGGCGACGCCCAGCTTGTCATACACCTTGCGCAAATAATTCTTTACAACCTGCTCGGTGGTTCCCACACGAATCGCGATTTCTTTGTTCTTCATGCCCTGGGTAACACAGGAAACAATCAGGGTTTCCTTGGGCGTAAGTTGGACTTTCGGGCGCGCTCCAGAGGGGCGCAGGTTGTGGCCGCGGAACGCTTCCATCACCCAATGAATGGCCTGGTTCTCGAGCCAGGGTTCACCAGCGGCAACTTTACGTAGGCAATCCACAAGCACCTCAGGTTCCACCTCGCGCGACAGAATGCCATGCGCTCCCCGGCGGAACAGATCGAGGGTCAGTTGTTCGTCCGATGTGGGCGTGACCACGACGATCTTCAGTTGCGGTGCCTGGCGCAGAAGTTCCGTCACTGCTTCGACTGGATTGAGCGCCAGAGCCGACTCAAAGATCAGGATGTCCGCGGAAAACTTGGTTACCGCCGATTGCGTCTGGGGCAGTGTCTCGGCCTGCCCGACCACGCGGATGTCGTCTTCGAGGGCAAATATCTTGCGCAGCCCGGCTCGGAAAATGGCCTGGGTATCGGCCAGGATCACGCGAATCAGCTGGCCGGTGCCGCTATCCTCGTGAACGCCGTGATTTTCTCCCACGCTGACCGAAGTGCTGGCCATCAGTTTCCTTATAGTCGCTCGAAATGATATTCGTCGATCACCACGCCAACCCCGCGTCGGCCCTGGTCTTCAAAGCTGCGAACCACACGGCCGTGGCAGTCAATCTGCACATCACACCGGGAACCCACGACGTCTCCCGGAAGTAGGATCGTGAAGTCCACCGGCGAACCCACGGGAACATCGCGGTCCATCGCGAACAGCACGCCGTTGGCCGAGATGTTTTGCGTCTCCGCCGCACAAGCCTCGCCTTGCGACTTCACTTCCACCGGCAAATGCAGCGGAAACCGCGGCGCACTCTGCATTTCGGCATAGTGCTTAATCGCAGTTTGCGCCTGCGCGTCCACCGTCCGTTCCTCCCGTGCTGCTTCGCCTGGCACCGTTCTGATGAACCTTCCTTCCGCGTGCCTATATTCCCGAGCGCACCGGATTTCTGCCTAACTCAAGGGCAGCGTACACCCACGAACCAGGCATGCAAAGTTACCGAAGTCATGGAACAGAAGGGTGCTAACTGCTTGTGGATGAGCGGATTAGAGGGAACTTACGAGGAAACCGGCCGGACTCCGGTGTGTATCTTGGGGCGCTTGGTCAAAAAGCGGGGATTCGGCGAGGCTGGCGACGCCATCCAAGTCGGAGCGCCGAACTCCTAGAACCTGGTCACTTCCGTGAAGTTGAAATCGCGGACCTTCATGGCAGGCACGACCATGTCGAACGACTCTTCGCCGCACGAACGAAGCGGCAGGCTCATGGCCTCGACGCTCGAGAGCATGTGGATGAGACTCTCGTTGAAACGAAAGTTGCGCACGCCTTGCCGAACTCGCCCGTTCTCCACCAGGAACGTGCCATCGCGGGTCATCCCGGTGAGCATTTTTTCGTAGGGCTCCACTTCACGGATATACCACAACCGCGTGACCAGCACCCCGCGCTCAGTGGAGGAGATCATCTGAGCCAGAGTTTGAGGATCTTGCGGAGCGGCAAAAACAATGTTGAGAGGCATCTCGCCCATTTCGTTGGGCAGTGCAAAGCCGTGGCCGGTGGCTTCGATCGGCCCGGCCTGGCCTCTAAGCTCCGAGTGCTTCATTCTTTCAGCCGTGGCTCGCGCATACACCACGCGCTCAACCACTCCGTTCTCGATCAGCGGCACCCGCAGTCGCCGCATGCCTTCGCCATCAAAAGGCGCACCCGTTTGCAGAGGGTGGGTAACGTCATCCCAGATCGTGATGTTCTCGCCGAAAAGTCTGGTGCCGATGCGGCCGTTCAGGAACGAACGCTGGTCGAGGAGTGCCACGCCGGAATAATCCCAGAACATGAAGCCCACGATGTCAAGCACGGCAGCGGGTTCGAGAATTACCGTGTACTTCCCCGCTGGAATCTCCGCTGGACGTGCTGAGTCTAGCGCTTTCTGGGCAGCAATCTCGGCCAGCGCGAGCGGATCCAGGTTGGCCACATCGGGCGAGTTGGCCTTCTGCCATCCCGAGGAATCGGCGGCCAGCATGGTGATGGAAACTTCCGCCAGAGTTTGCGTGTGCCAGTTGCTCAGGCCGCGCGAATTGAAGATGCCCTCTACGGATTCGGAACTGGAAAAGATGCCGGCGGTTGTGAGCTTGTGTTTCTTCGCCACCTCGACGATTTTCCTCACACCCTCAGCGCGAAGCTGGGGCGTAATGGCGGCAGTCTCGGCGAAATGCCGAGTGGGAACGGGCGGCGCGCCTGCGCCGCCAGCGGCTTCCCGTGAATCCGGCATAGGCAAGAGATCCGGATCAGGATGCTGCACCTGGGCCAGGCTTTCGGAAGATTCGACCACGCGCCGCAAACCATCATCGTCAAACTTGTTGGTGGAGGCGCGAGCCGTGCGTCCGCCGAAGACCGCGCGCACTGAGACGATGTGGTTTTCCTCCGTGACATTCTGATGGATGGTGTTATTCGCAAAGCGCGTGAGCGCGAATCTGCCGCCCGAAAAAAGAACTTCAATTTCATCAGCAGACGAGAATCTTCTGATGCGGTCAAAGATGTCTGCGGCTTGGTCTTTGCTCAGCATTCAGACTGGTTTTAGGTTTCTCTGTGACTCTGTGTCTCTGTGGTGAACTAGCTTCCTTTGTAAGCGCTCCCTACTTTGATCTGCCGAAACCGCGACGGGGCCGCACCGTGGCCCGTCCCCATCACCTGTTGCGGTTGGCCTTTGCCGCAATTCGGCGTGCCCCAGAGCATCCATTCATCGCGCGAGCAAATGGCATCGAGCGAATTCCAGAACTCAGTCGTAATGCCCGAATATGACGGGTTCTTCACCATGCGCACGCGTTTGCCGTGCTTGATCTCCCAGCCGATTTCGCAGCCGAACTGAAAGTTATATCGACGGTCGTCGATCGACCAGGAGCGGTTGGTCTGCATCAGGATTCCGTGATCAGTGGAAGCGATCAGTTGCTCCAGGCTGAGCGGCTTCTCGCCCGGCAGCAGGCTGATGTTGGTCATGCGAATCATGGGCAGGCGGTTCCAGCCTTCGGCGCGCAGCGTCCCGCCAGAGCGATTCTCGCCGATGGTGTGCGCGGTTTCGCGCGAGCTAAGGTATCCCGTGAACAATCCGTTCGTGATGATCGGCGTGCATTGCGCTGGGACACCCTCATCGTCGAATCCGAAAGTTCCGAGGCCGGGTCCGTGCTCCTGGCGCGCGTCCGCGACCACATTCACCATCTCACTTCCGTAGCGCAGAGTGCGCAGCTTGTCGAGCGTGAGAAAAGAAGTGCCCGCGAAATTCGCTTCCATGCCCAGCACGCGATCAAGTTCGATGGGATGCCCGATCGATTCGTGAATCTGCAATCCAAGCTGCGAACTATCGAGAATGACGTCGAACGTGCCCTCGGGGCATTGCTCCGCATGATGCAGAGCAACCGCTTCTTCTGCGATGCGGCGGGCGTTCTCGACCAGCTTTAACTCTTCGATTAGTTCGTATCCTTTGTTCTGCCACTGTCCGCCATAAGAATTCGGATAGGACCGTTTCTGAATCTCGTTTCCCGCGAACGCGTATGCGGTATAGCCCGCGCCCGCGGAATACTTGGTCTGATGAATATCGGATCCCTCCGATGACACCAACCATTGCTCCTCGCGATTGAAATTAAGGTTGCTTTCGGCCAGGGTGACGCCCGCAACGGCGCGCAGCTCGGAGTCGATGCTGAGCAGCAGGCCGATGTTTTGCTCAACTGAGATCGAGAACGGGTCGATCAGATGCGGCGTGGTCCACTCGGCAGTCACCGGCTTTTCCGGAGCAAGGCGAACGTCCTGTTGCTTCACTTGCGCCGAAGCGCGCGCAATTTCGACCGCGCGGGCCGCGGTGGCTTCCACTCCGGCTCGCGACATGTCTTCGGAAGCGGCGAATCCCCACGCGCCATCCGCAAGCACGCGCACGCTCATTCCCACAGATTCGGCGTCAGACGCGCTGCCGACTTTGCCGTTCTTCGTAGTAAGAGCGCGGCTTCTCTGGCTGACGATGCGGGCATCGGCATAGCTCGCCCCGCGCATCGTGGCAACATTCAAAGCCCAGCTGGCAATTTCCTTCATGCGGAAGTTCAAATTTACCACGGAGGCACGGAGGCGCGGAGAAAGGCGAAAAGAAACGCCTACGTCGTGGCCCGCGCCACATCCAGCGCTTTCCTCACTGCCAACAATTCCTTCAGCAACTCCCTCAGCTTAATGGATTCCAGGGCATTCGCCCCGTCAGACTTTGCTTCTTTGGGATTGTCGTGTACTTCCAGGAAGACGCCATCCACGCCGGCGGCGACCGCCGCGCGCGCCAGCACTGGAATGAACTCGGGTTGCCCCCCGCTGACCGCGGGGCCCCGGTCGTCAGCTTGCGCGGAGGGAAGTTGGACGGAATGCGTCGCGTCGAAAACCACCGGCGCGAATTTGCGCATGATCGACAGCGAGCGCATGTCCACAACCAGATTGTTATAGCCAAAACTCGTTCCGCGTTCCGTGAGAAAGACTTGCGTATTGCCCGCCTCGCGGCACTTTTCCACCGCGTGCCGCATGTCCCAGGGCGAAACGAATTGTCCTTTCTTGATGTTGACCGCGCGTCCACTGAGCGCCGCCGCAACCACGAGGTCGGTTTGCCGGCATAGAAACGCAGGAATCTGCAGCACGTCGACCACTTCCGCAGCCCTGGCAACGTCCGCCACTTCATGCACGTCGGTGAGCACAGGTAGGTGAACTTCGTCTTTGATTTTTTTCAGAATGCGCAGGCCCTCCTTCAACCCAGGCCCGCGGAAACTGCGAATCGAGGTGCGGTTGGCCTTGTCGTAGCTGGCTTTGAAGATAAACGGAAACCCTAGCGCCCGGGTCACGCCTTTAATGATCTCGGCCATGCGAATGGCGTGCTCTTCGCTCTCGATCACACAGGGGCCGGCAATGAGGAAAAGATTTCCCGAGCCGATTCGGACATCGCCGACTTGGAAGGAGGTGGGCAAAATAAACTCACCAACAAATCACTTCACCACAGAGACACGGAGGCACAGAGAAATGCAAGTCCTTGGTTCTGCCTCCCCTGCGTCTCTGTGACTCTGTGGTGAACTTAAGCCTCTAGTGCTACCTTCTGGTTACTTTCTCCGGACGATGAAACATCTCTACCGACGCCGTTTCCTTCTCCGCCCGCCGTTTCGACCCGTGCTTATAGGCCGCCGCGATGAACGCGCTGAACAGCGGGTGCGGCTCCAGCGGCTTCGATTTGAACTCGGGATGAAATTGGCATCCGATGAAATGCGGATGATCCGGCAGTTCAACCATTTCAACGTAAGTCCCGTCCGGCGTTGAACCTGAGATGCGCAGCCCCGCCGCCACCATCGGCTCTTCGTACTCGCGATTGAATTCGTAGCGATGGCGGTGGCGTTCGCTGATCTCTAGCTTGCCGTAGATCTTGTGCGCCAAGGTGCCGGGCTCAATCTTGCAAGTCCAGGCGCCCAACCGCATGGTGCCACCGAGTTCTTCCACGCCGCGCAACTCGCGCAGTTTGTAGATCACGCGATGCGGCGTCGCCTGATCGAACTCGCTCGAATTTGCCTCCGCCAGACCCACCACGTTGCGGGCAAACTCCACACACGCAGTTTGCATTCCGAGGCAAATCCCAAAGTACGGAACGTTATTCTCGCGCGCGTAACGAATCGCGACCAGCATCCCCTCGATGCC
>Ga0116121_1000142_pt1 | contig 39476 bp, 30 predicted proteins | sample June2015DPH_13_1_FD_89725 | JGI IMG/M metagenome (GOLD analysis project Ga0116121, IMG submission 89725) | Peatland microbial communities from SPRUCE experiment site at the Marcell Experimental Forest, Minnesota, USA - June2015DPH_13_10 | ecosystem: Environmental > Terrestrial > Soil > Wetlands...
CCCGTCCCAGTTCGTCCGATTCATACTTGTAGGGGATGCCCCATTCGCCGGTCTTCTTGTTGACGATGAGCGTCCATTTGTCGGGGTTGGGAATTGTGAAGATGGTGTAGTTGCCGGCAGGCACTTCCTTGCCGCCGACGTTGACCGCAGCGTCATTAACGAACGTGGTGGCGTTGTTTGCTCCAGTGCGCCAAACCTCGCCGTAAGGCACGAGTGCTTTTTCGCTGGCCGCGCCAAAAATCTTGCGGCCCTTCGCGCGCGGGCTGGAATAACCGATCTTGATCGCCTTACCGTCGGAGAACTTGCATTCTGTACTCGCAGGCGGGCTGAGAGGTTTTTTGTCTCCGCCGCCCATTTGCGCCGAAGCGAAGGTCGCCATTGCCAACAGAGCCACTGGAACCAACTTCTTCTTCATACTTTCCTCCTCCTGTGTGCCTAAGAATTATACGCATTTCATCGCTACAATCTCTGGATGGCAGTCTTTAACGAAAAGCAGGAAGAGCTCGAACACTTCGAAACCCGCATGGGCATCCCACGTGGCCGCCTGGCGGTCACGATGGATCTGGTGACCGACGCCATGGCGCTGGTGGGGCAGCACGGCGTCTATTGCCAGAGCCAGCGGTGGCCGGGGAAGCCTGCGATGGACGTGCAGCTCATCATGAAAAATCTTAATGACGCGAAAGAGTTGATTCAGAGCGTGATGGAAGAGCTGAAGCCCAAAGCCTAGTCTCAGCGATTTCTGGCATTGTCGAGTTGCCAGAGCTGGGGTATGCTGGTGCCCCATCGGAGCGGCTTTCCGGTACCGGGGATTGCAGATCCTATGCGTTCGATCCTATTCACATCGTGGCTGCTGGTACTATTGCCGGCCTGGTCGCTGGGCGCGCCGCCTCAGATCACACGTCATAAAATTCACTCGCGGATTCAGCAAGAATCTGCCGCGGGCACACTTCAGGTCGGATTGCTGACGCTGCGATCGTGCTTGAACCATCAAGCCTATTGCGGTTCGATGGAGCGGGCTCTGGACCCATCCGGGAAAGTCGCGGGAAACATCAAGATCAGTTTCGAGTTCTACCGGCATACGGACAACGCGCAGCCGCCCCTGGAACCGATTGTTGCGACCGAAGGTGGACCGGGGTACGCCACGAGTGAGTCGGTTCCGGGCTATCTCAACCTTTTTGCCCCGCTGCGCGATCGTCGCGATATGTTGTTTATGGATAACCGTGGGACGGGAAAATCGCAAGCGCTGTTATGTCCCGTGCTGCAGAGCGAATCGAATCCGCGGCCGCATGGGGTGCACTCTTGCGGAGAGCAACTGGGCGACACGGCTTATTTGTACGGAAGCGGCCTCGCGGCGGACGACCTTGCTGCCGTGCTGGATGCGCTCAATATTCCGATCATTAATCTTTACGGCGATTCGTATGGCACGTGGTTCAGCCAGACGTTCGCGGGACGTCATCCTGATAGGTTGCGGTCGGTAGTGCTTGACAGCGCGTATCCGGTGGAAGGGCAGTCGCCGTGGTATCCGGAAATTGCGCCGACGGTTCATTTCGCGTTTGATGCCGCGTGCAAACGCTCGCCTGCTTGCAGCAGCCTCCGGGGCGAGTCAATGAAGCGGATCGAAATGCTGCTTGATTCGCTGCGCGCGAGCCCATTCAGTGGATACGCGCACGATGGCAACGGCGTGCTACGACATGTCGAGGCCAATGCGACGACTCTTGCGTATCTCATGGTTTCGAATGCGACCGACCTGGTTGTTTACCGGGAATTGGATCCGGCCGCACGCGCTTATCTTGACGATGGGAATGCGGGGCCGCTGTTGCGTTTGCTGGCTGAAAACCAGATCTTCGGCGAATCTGGCGGGCCCTCCAGCGATTACACCGAATTCAGCCTGGGCCTGTTTGTATCGGTAAGTTGCTCCGATTATCCGCAGATCTACGACATGACGCTCGGAATCCCGCAGCGCAGGGCGCAGCGCGACCGGGTGATCGCGGATGAAGAAGAGAAACGTCCGAAGCTTTACGATCCCTTCACCATTGAGGAGTTTGACGGGATTCCGCTCGATAGCAGCGTGCTCGACATGTGCCTGACTTGGCCCCCGCCTGTTGTCGCGCCGTATCCGCCGGGACATCCGGTACCGCCGCATGCGCGGTTCACTTCCGCTCCGGTGCTGGTGCTCTCTGGAGATCTGGATTCTCTGACGCCGGCTTTGCAGGGGAAGCACGCGGCCGAACTGTTCGAGAACGGGCAGCAGATCATTATTCAGAACAGCTTCCACGTAACCGCTGATGGCGACGAGGATGATTGTGCCTCGGTGATTGCGCAGAATTTCGTGCTTAATCTTGCTCCGGGCGATACATCGTGTACGCAGCACATTGCCGAAGTTCATTTGGTGCCTGGATTTTTCTTGCAGGCTTCTGAGGTACCTCCAGCGGCTGCGACGGCGGGGAATCAGGGAACGGATGCGGATTTGCGCGTAGCGGCCGCAGCGGTTAATACCGTGGGCGACGCGCTTGCCCGCTGGTGGGTCAACCTGAGCGGCGACGGCGTGGGTCTGCAGGGTGGCCACTTTCACTACACCGGATCCGGCGATTTGACGCACTACACGATCCACAAACTCAGATGGGTCGGCGATCTGGAAGTTTCCGGCACCATGACATGGGGATACAGCTATCCGGGCTGGGTTACGTCGCATATCAAGATCAGCGGGAGCGCAACGGAAGGCGGTGATTTGACGATCGAGTGGCAGAGCCGAATTCCACTGGCGCAAGCCACCATCACCGGGAAAATCGGCAGCCGCAAGATTGCGGCGACTATGTATGCGCCGTGAGGGCCTATTACGATTGCTTCCCGTCGTGCGAGACAAACCGAAAAGGCGGAGTGCATCCCGGCTACAATTGAGGATATGGAGCGCAAGGTCTTCTGGACGCTGTTCATCGCGCTCGGCTTGATTGCCGATTTTGTCCTGCCAATGTGGTGGGCGCTGTTTGCGACCATCCCTATCGTATTTATTTCGTGGTGGGTCGCATATCGCAGCGGCTGGCTGGAATAACGAGCCGCGTGTGCGTGCGAAAATCGGCGATTTGCTCCGTCCTCCATCGCTTCCTCAAATTACCCTCCTGCGAGTAACCCAATCGACAACGCCGCGATCGGGCGGAAGTGTGGATGTGCAGGCTAGGGAATGCTAGCCTGAATTCCGATGCGTAAAGTTTTGATCGTTGCGTTTGCGGTGCTGGTGCAGTGTGCGGTGTTGGCCGCAGCGCCCGCGGCCCGATGGACAGTTCGATACCAGCCTGCCCGCATCGTCAACGGATCGCCGGTAATTTTCCGCGTAACCTCTCCGAAGCCTGTGACTAAGCTTACGGGCAACTGGCTTGGCAAGGAACTCGCCTTCAGCTTTGATCCCCAGACGAAGACGTGGTTTGCGCTTGCGGGAGCCAGCCTGGAAACGAACCCTGGATCTTATCCGATTCAGATTCACGCCGAAACCGCTGCCGGGCAAGCCATGTCGTTCGAAAAGAAAATTGTGGTGCAGCGGCAGCACTATCCGCGGGTGTTGTTGAAAGTTCCCGGCCGCTACACCGCGCCCAGCGAGGAAGAGCAGCGCGAGATCGAGCAGGATAAGAAAATCAAAGAAGAAGCGTTCAAGACTGCAAGCCGCGAGCGGGAGTGGAAAGGCTCGTTCGCTCCTCCGGTCAAGGCGGAAATCTCCGATGTCTTTGGAGTCGAGCGCGTTTTCAACGGCTCGGTCCAGAGCACGCATCAAGGACTCGATTTCCGTGTGCCTGGGGGAACCGCTGTAGCCGCGGTGAATCGAGGGACGGTAATCCTTGCGAGACCGCTTTTTTTTGAAGGCAACTGCATCGTCGTCGACCATGGGCAGGGATTGCTGACGCTTTATCTCCACCTTTCGAAATTTTCTGTCAAGGAAGGCGACGTGGTTGAGAAGGGGCAGCCGATCGGGCTGAGCGGAGGCACGGGGCGTGCAACCGGGCCGCATCTGCATCTGGCGGTGAGGTGGGAAGGAGTTTATTTAAACCCCCAGACTTTGCTCGCTTTGCGTTTGCCGTGAAGGCCGTCGAAAGCACGGTGAGAATGCCTTGCGGCCGCGCGCGAAACTCTGAGCTTGTAGGGGTCCCTTCGACTCCGCTCAGGATGACAGTGCTCGAAAAGCTTGTCAGATGAAATGAAAATGAGTAACGGAGCTTTCCAATCGCCCGTTCCCTGCTAACAGCCTAATAGCCTGCGGCAGTGAGCATCTCTCCCTCCGGTTCCCAAACCCCATCCTTGAATGTCACGCTGCGTCCTGAGATGGCGGGGATGCGCTCGCCGGGAACAACAATCCCCACAAGGTTCAATGGATCGGCGGCAGCTATGACGATGCGCTCGCCGTTCATTGGGAGCTTGCGGTTGGCGCGCAGAGACTCGACTGCAACAGGAAGCGCGAATTGCTCGCCCTGGAATCCATCGACGAAGCGGCCGCCGCGCACTTCACCGCGATCTTCAAGGCGCCGATAACCGATTTGCAATTCGCGCCAGCGCGGAAGATTCGTTTCGCGTACGAGCAGGTCGCGGAAGACGACCCCGTAGCGGCGCAGCAACATCCAGCAACAGGACTCGACGCTGCGATCGCGATCCGCCCCTGCGGTGTGCAACAGCGACCAGCGGCCGGCGGCGTGACGTGGTCGCCGCGCTTTGGCCAAGGCCGATCCGGCCATTCCGGGGCGGAAACTTCCCGAGCCGGCACTGGAGGAGGTCTTCGGCGCGACGAGGGCTCGTAGATTCTCGAATCCATCGGCAGTGACGAGCCCCGCGGCAACCAGCTCCCAGAGGCCAGTTTCGACTTCTGCCTTTAATCTTCCGGTCGCACGCACCATGTCAGGGAAAAACAGAGCGCCACGCTGCTTCAGCAAATCCAGCAGTTCACCTGCGACAGGACTGAGGAATGATGTGGTTGAATCTTCCGCGCCGGGATGATGCGGGCGCATCCAGTCCGCTTCTTCGCGAACGAAAAATGCGATTGGGGCGACGCGAGTTGGGATCACGCGCCGCATTCTGTGCGGAGCTGGGCTATCGGATTGCTCAATGCCAGCGCCATCGTCACTTGCCTGGGAGCTTGCAGTTGAGCCTGACGCGGAACGCGCTGGAGCTTCCATCGCTTCGAGCGTGGCTGGATGCGGAGAGAGACGTCCCCATCCCACAGCACCCGCGAGGCAAAGTTGATCGAGATAGGCGGGATCGTAATCCGAGATTCGTCGTCCAAGGACGAATCGCTCCCAGGTATTTGCCGGAATTTCGAAACCTTGCAACTGGCGAATTACTTCGAGGGTGCCATGCTCTCCACGGACCTGTGACCCGGGCGCGATGTGCTGCCAGCGCAGCAGCCAGTTCATGAACTGGGCGGCCGTTACAGGCTCAATCTGCTTGCGCAGGGTGGCGACGGTGAGGCGGTGAATGCGCGCCAGCAGTCGGCGTTCGCACCACTCGATTTCCGGCGCGGGCTGAGTGGTAGATCCTCGGGTGCCGAGCGTGTCGCGAATTTGGCCGGGCCTGAATTTGCCTCGCAGAACTGCACCGCTGGCCTCGATTCGCAGCAACGCCTTTTCCACATCCGCTGGAGGGATTCCAAGGAGCGCGCCGATTTCGGAGGCCGTGGTCGGCCCCAGGTGCATCATCCATCCTTGGACCGCGGTGAGCACGACATCGTCGCGCACGATTACGACGGGAGACGCAGCGAGCTGCGTCTCTATGGCGGCCGTTGATGCACGAGATCCGGGTTCCATTGATGCGTAGTCAATTTGTGTTTCCGGATGCAATGCGCGCAGCCACGGCACGCGCTCTGCGGCTACCCAATATCGTTGCAATCCCGACGCGGAGTTTACATCGGCGATGACCGCGCGGTGCTCGGACTGCAAGCGATCGAAAAATGCTTTCCAATAAGCGCCGGTCAGATTTTGCTGAGAGCCAGGAGCTGAGAGCTGAGAGCTGTCGTCGTGAGACCCGTGACCTGAGACCCGAGACCTTCCTTCCCCAGGCCTGCTCTTTTCCGGCATAACGACCAGCGTGTGCAACACATCGTGCAACTCGTCGGCGTCGCGAATGTCCGGCCATGCCTCGGATTGCACCTGCGCAATGGCAGAGGGATCGAGCGCGCCGACTTCTTCGAGCACTGACTCCGGCAGCACGCGGCGCATCTCGACCGCGCGAGCGCGGCGTTCTTCGAGGGGCGCGTCATCCAGATACGCGTATGGGTTCGCGTTGAGAATTTCGTGAGAAAACTGCGATGGCACCGGCGTGTCGACGGCGAGACAGCGAATTGTGCCCTGTTCGATTCCGCGCAGCACTTCGCCGAGGCCTTCGATGTCGAGTGCCTCGGTGAGCACGTCCTTCATCACCTCGGCGACAAGAGGATGATCGGGAATCTTAATATCACCTTCTATGTTTTCGAAGCAGGCCGCGACGTCGGGAAAGACTGAGGCCAGCAAATCATCGGAACGGATGCGCTGAATCTGCGGTGGGACCTTCTTGCCTCCTTGAAAACGCAGGAGGGCCAAAGCGCGTGTCGCATCCCAGCGCCAGCGGGTTTGGAAGATCGGCGAGGCGAGCGCGGCCTGTTCCAGGATGGGCGCCATTGTCTCAGAGTGAAGGAACTGGAAGACGTCGGCGAGCGGGAAGCTATGCTGTTCGGCGAGGGCGATGTTCAAGCCATTGTCGGTGGCGGCGGCCTGCAACTCGAAATTGAAGCCGCGGCAGAAGCGCTTGCGCAGCGCAAGGCCCCATGCTTTGTTGATGCGTCCCCCAAAGGGGGCATGGATAATCAACTGCATCCCGCCGCCTTCGTCGAAGAAACGCTCGGCGATGATGGTCGATTGGGTTGGCACATCGCCCAAAACCGCGCGACCTTCGAGTACGTACTGAATCAACTGCTCGGCGCCGGGTTGATCGAGGCCGCATTCTTCTGCCAGCCAGGCGACGACCTCAGAGACGACTGGCAGATTGCGCCACCCTTCCACGGGGACGACGCCCTTCAGACGGTCGCTGATATCCTGGCGCAGATCGCCGAGCTGTTTTGAGAGTTCGGCGGTTCGGGCGGGAGCTTCTCCTCGCCAGAAGGGAATTCCGGGAGGTTCGCCATGCGCGTTTTCGACGAGGATGCGTGACGAACGGGCTTCAATGCGGCGAATTCGCCAGGATGTATTGCCCAGCAGCATGACTTCTCCGGCCATGCTTTCGACGGCGAAATCTTCGTCGACCGTGCCGACCACGCCGCCGTCGGGCTCAGCGACCACGGTGAACAGGGCATTATCCGGGATGGCGCCACCGCTGGTGATGGCCGCTAATCGAGCTCCACGACGAGCGCGCAGCTTGCGGTTGATGCGGTCGTGATGCAGATAAGCGCCATAACGTCCGCGCTGGGCGGCGATTCCTTCGGACAACATTTCAATTACTTCGTCAAATGTTTCGCGGGAGAGATTGCGATACGGATACGCGCGCTTGACGAGGGCGAACAACTCGTCTTCGTCCCAGCCGTCAGACTCTGGTTGTCCCGGCGCGGCGCGATTCACCGCGCAGCAGGCGACAATTTGCTGTGCAAGAACGTCGAGGGATGCTTCCGGAAAGATCAGCCGGTCCAATTCGCCCGATTTGATTGCGCGCACAAGGACGGCGCATTCCGCGAGGTCGTCTCGCGTCGTAACGAAAAAGCGTCCCTTGGGAACGGCGCCACGCCAGTGACCGCTGCGTCCTACACGCTGTAGCGCTACTGCAATCGAGCGGGGAGAACTCATGTGGCAGACCAAGTCGACAGTGCCGACGTCAATGCCGAGTTCGAGCGAGGCGGTGGCCACCAATACCTTGATCTGACCTTCCTTCAATTTGCGCTCGGCTTCCAGGCGGAGTTTGCGGGACAAACTCCCGTGATGCGCGGCCACATTTTCTTCGCCCAGCCGTTCGCCCAGGTGGTGCGCCATGCGCTCGGCCAGCCGTCGCGTATTCACGAACACGAGGGTCGAGCGGTGCGCGTTCACGAGTTGGACGATGCGCTCGTAAATCTCATCCCACATTTCATTCGAAGCGACCGGGCCGAGTTCGGACGAAGGAACTTCCACACCCAAATCCATTTTGCGTTTGTGGCCAACGTTGACGATTACGGGCTCCGGGCGGCCATTGCCGGTCAAGAAACGGGCCACGTCTTCGATTGGCTTCTGCGTGGCTGACAGGCCGATCCGTACCGGCGGCCGGCCCGTAAGGGCTTCCAAGCGCTCAAGTGAAAGAGAAAGATGCACGCCGCGTTTGTCGTCGGCGACGGCGTGAATTTCGTCGACAATTACCGTTTCCACATCACGTAGGACAACGCGGCTCTTTTCCGCCGTGAGCAGAATGTAAAAAGATTCGGGAGTGGTGACCAGAATGTGCGGCGGCCGCTTCAGCATGAGACGACGGTCTTTAGCTAAGGTGTCGCCCGTACGGACGGCGGTGCGGATCTCGGGCATCAGCAGCCCGCGATCACTCGCCATTTGGAGGATTTCGCCGAGAGGGATTTCGAGATTCTTCTGGATGTCGTTGCTGAGCGCCTTCAGCGGAGAGATGTAGAGAACCTCGGTGCGGTCGCACAATTCGCCGCCGAGCGCCTTGCGCACGAGGCCGTCAATGCAGGCCAGAAATGCAGCGAGAGTTTTTCCGGAGCCAGTGGGCGCCGAGATGAGAGTGGTGTGGCCGGCGAGAATGTGCGGCCAGCCTTGCTCCTGCGGTTCCGTGGGAGTTCCGAAGCGCGAGACAAACCACTCCTGCACCAATGGATGGGCCCAGGCAAGGGAGGGGGGCACTGCGGACGACATGGGTCTGATTGTAGCGGGATTCGGCGGTTTCGTAAAATGTTCGCCTCGGCGTTCTCGCAAGCGAGGTAACGGCTGTTTCTCGTTGATGATGGTGCGATACAAAGTGGGTCGGCTACTCGATCGCCAATTGGGGGGCGAGGTCTTCTCTCTTCTGTGGGCAAGAGATTATTCGGGAATGCTAGAATCCCCTCGATGGCCCACAAGCTCTCCTCCAAACTCCGCGCGCGCAAGATCAAGCTGATTCTGTTCGATGTTGATGGCGTTCTCACCGACGGCAAAATCTGGATATTCCCGGCCCCTACGGGCTTAACAACAATGCCCGGCACGTCTGGCACCCCGACTCTACTGGAGCGATCTGACCGGAACTCAAATGGGGATCGGGGAGCCGGCTTTATTGAAGCCAAGGGATTCAGCGCTCACGATGGTGCTGGTATATCGCTGGCGCGGCTGGGTGGAATCAGAACAGGGCTCATCACCAAGAGAACCTCGGAGACGGTTGCTCTCCGTGCCCGGGACCTCAAGATGGACCGTGTCTACCAGGGGATCCAAGACAAGGCAGGCGCCTTCCGCCAGATTCTCGAAAAGGACGGTATTACGGCTGCTGAGGTTGCTTTCGTGGGTGACGATGTGATTGACCTTCCGGTTATGCGCAGGTGCGGGCTGGCGATTGCGGTGAAAAATGCGCGGGCTGACGTCAAAGCCGAAGCGCATTGGATCACGCCTCATGCGGGTGGAGATGGAGCCGCGCGCGATGCTATCGAGTACATTTTGAAAGCGCAAGGAAAATGGAAGAAGGCGGTCGCCGACTACATAGGTGAATGAGACGCGAAGGTTTCAAGGTGTCAATGTTTCAAGGTGTCAATGCTTCAAGATATGACGCAGTCCTTTGAAACTCTGAAACATTCCAACTTTGAAACTTGCAAAAGCCCACCGGTTGCTTGCTTGGGGCGTGCTCGGGTTCGCAACCGGTGGGTTTTTCTCCCTACTCACCCTGTTTGTTTTCAGGAGTAATAGTCGTAACAAACACGGACCTGCTGTCGAAGTTTCGCAGCCGCCGGGATTTTTCTGGTTGCTATCCCAAAAGCTTGTAAGGCAGCGGGTTATCGATTGGGACTTGTTTCAGTGGTGCGTTCTTGATAAGTCGTGAAGAATGTTCGTTGCACTACGAACCTGCACTGCACGCGCCATCAGCGCGAACCCCGGAAAGTGTGTTTTTCACTTCGCATAAAAGTAATAATCCGCGGTATAGGCTCGCTTTGTTTCCTCGTTCTCCTGTGCGCCGGTGCAGGTTGCGGCCGGCGGAGGTTGGCCGCCGTGAGTGTGGATGCGCTGGATGGTGGTCACACGGGTGAGCATGCCATTTCCCGAATGATCTGTGACAGTGACGAGAAGCCAGGGTACAGAATCCGCCTCAGGAGAATCGATCTTCGCCGCCGCTTTGCCGGTGACTTCGCTGCCATCATTGAGTTTCCATGTGGGACCGGCAAAATGGTGGCCGATGACTGAACCTTTTTCGTCGTGCAACTCGGCATCGGGAGCTTTGAGCGCCCAGCCATACTTTCCGCCGGTCGCCGGTTGACATGTGTAAATTTGCGATCCAGACGCGTGGGCTACAAGGACCACGTTCTCATTGGCGGGAGCTTTTATTTTCTCGGGGACATCGGGACGCGGAATGCTTTGTGCGTCCGAAAGCGCGGCCCCGAGAAGTAATCCGGCGTAGAGCAACGTTTTCATCACGAGTAAGAGGTTTAACATCACGTTCGGATCGCTGCGCGGCCGCTAATTTGCGATGACCACTGTCTTGGACGCCATCAGTTCAGCGAAGCGCGGATCCTTGCGGAGCGAACTGAATTCGTCATCCTTATAAACGTTCTTGATGTCCTTATAGCCCTCTTCCATTGCCTTCTTCAGATAATGAAGCGAGCGGTCGGGTACCCCATTCCTCGCATACAGCTTGGCGAGAACGTAGTCGTAGTGGGCGCGATCTTGCGGGGAGGGAAGCCGGGCCTGGATGCCACCTCCGCGGGCCGTACGCTCGAGGATGTCCGGATCGAGTTGCACGGCCTTGGCATAGTCGACCATGGCCTTTTCGAACTGCTTTTTGGCAAACAAGGCGGCTCCGCGGTTATTGTAGAAAACTGCTTCGTCGCCATCCAGCTCGATCGCCTTATCGTAATAGCGAATCGCCTTGTTCATGCTTTCCTCTTCGTAAAAGACGACGGCCAGATTCGCGTAGGCGTTGGCATATTTTTTGTCTGTTTTGATTGCTCGATCGAAAGTCCTTTTCGAATCCCTCCACCGGTGCAATTGCATTTGTGAAACGCCGATCTTGTCCATCAGGACCACATTGCGAGGGTCTTTTGCGAGGGCGGCCTGATAATAGTCGATGGCGTCAAGGTAATCCTTCTCTGCTTGTAACTCGTCGGCGCGCGCTTCGAGATCCCTTGCCGTAGCGCTCGGGGCCGGCGGTTCGGCGCGGTGCAGCGGCGGAGGGCCAACCTCCATTTGTTCGAGACTTTGAGCCTGGAGGGGAATGACGAAAAGGCCAGTTACACCGGCGACCAGAAGACTGAAAGTCAGCAAAGAGGAGAGAGCACTACCAAACAACGTTGCCAGACGCGAAGACCGCATAGCGACCTCCTGAAATGAACGTGCACCGTCTAACTGGAACTTAAGATGCCCCACTAGCCATTTGAAGACGGTCAATCCTGTTGCCCGTATATTAGCGCCAACCGGCGCTGGCATTATGATTTATTTTCGTGCCGGTTGCCGCTATTCCGGCGGAGTGGCGCCATTGCTCGCAGGTTTAGACGGCGCAGCGGTGTTTTTGTCACTTTTGCCGCTATCCCCCTTAAATACGTCGGCGATCTTACCGAAGAAGCTTTTCTTCTTCTTGCCTCCTTCCTCGGTTTGGACACCGGTGGTTGTCTCCGTGTTCCCATTCGTTGTGGGAGGAGGCAATGCCTGCTCGGTATTTCCACCAAAGATGCGCGAGAATACGCCTCGAATTCCGCCCGTCTGATCGCAGGTATCGTGGGGTTCGGTACCGGAAACAAAGGCGATTGTGTAGGTGTCCGGGCATGAAGGAGTAGCCAGTCGGTTGGTGACCTTGTCGAGCTGAACGTCCACGACGCCTTCCGGCTGGGAAAAGTTTTTTACGTCGGAATATTGGGGCAGCGTCACGGCCTTCTTCATGAATTCGGCCCAGATGGGGGCCGCAGTCTGCGCGCCGCTCAGCCGAATATCGCTGTAGTCGTCGTAGCCCACCCAGATGATGCAGAGCAGATTGCTGGTGTAGCCGGCGAACCATCCGTCATGCGATGTACCGGTTTTGCCGGCTGCCGGGGCGGTGAAGCCGCGCTGCCGCACCCCGTAGGCGGTGCCGAAGTTGACGACACCTTCCAGCATGTTCGTCATGACGAAGGCGATGCGGGGATCGAGCACGTCTTTGTGCTCGCTCGCGAAGTTTACAATGACGTCGCCCTTGGAATTGCGGACGGAGTTCACAAAAATAGGACTGAGTCGGACTCCACCATTGGCGAATGTCGTGTACGCGGATGTCATATCCACGGGAGTCGCGTCATAAGCGCCCAGCGCCATGGCCGGTGTTGCCTTCACGGCAGCAATTCCTGCATTCTTCGCCAGATCGGCCACCTTGTCATAGCCGACCTCCTCAGCGACCTTTACGGTGGCATTGTTCAGCGAGAGCGCGAGCGCATAACGGAGCGTGACATCGCCGTGGTATTCCTCTTTGTAGTTGCGCGGTTCATAAATCTGATCGCCGTAGGCGAAGGTGGAAGCCTGGTCGCTGACGATGGAGGCGGGGGTAATCACGGTCGATGATCCATCGATCGCGGTATTCATGGCTGCGGCGTATACAAATGGCTTGAAGATCGATCCCGTGGGACGCTTGGCCAATGCGTGGTTCAACTGGCTCATGGCGTAATTGCGTCCGCCGACCAGAGCCTTGATCTCGCCCGTGTGCGGATCCATGGCCACGAGGGCGACCTGCGCCTGAGGTCCGGGCAGCACCGTCGTTTCGAACTTGTTCTTCCCGACCTTAGTTTTTCGCGTGCGCATCTTGGTGACCTGCTCATCCACCAGTTTGATACCGGTCTCGACCGCCTGCGCCGCGGCCTGCTGCAACTCGGGATCGAGGGTTGTATAGATGCGGAATTGCTGATCGTTTACCTCATGCTCGTTGAGTTTGGTGAGCACGGTGTCGCGCACCATATCGATAAAATAGGGAGCGTCGCTCGCTTCGACGTTCGGTGGGGCCAGCTTCAGCGGGGTAGCCTTCGCTTTGTCCGCTTCGGCGCGCGTGAGGACGCCATTGTCGACCATCGCTTCGAGCACGGTATTGCGCCGTTCGAGCGCCCGCTCCGGATGGCGATAGGGCGACAAATAGCTGGGCGCCTGAATCAATCCGGCGAGCAGGGCAGCTTCCGGCAGGGTGATATCTTTCAGATCTTTGTTGAAGTAAGAGTGTGCGCCCTCGGCGAGTCCCGAGATAGTGAACGATCCGCGTTGGCCTAGATCGACGCGGTTGGCATAGAACTCGAAAATCTGCTGCTTCGAGAATTTCTGCTCGAGCTCCACCGCGATCAGCATCTCAATCATCTTGCGCTTAACGGTTTTCTCTGGGCTCAGAAAAAACGCGCGGGAAAGCTGCATGGTGATCGTGGATCCGCCCTGCTGGTGCCGCTGGTGGGTGAAGTCAATCCATGCAGCCTCCACCAAGCGCAGGAAGTTCACGCCGCTGTGCTGGAAGAAGCGGCGATCCTCGATGGAGGTCACGGCCTGAACCATGATCTTGGGAATGTCGTCGTACTTGATCAGTTCGCGTTTGGAACGCTGCTCGGCGTCGAACAGTGAAGTGACCGGCTGAGGCTCAAGCTCGTACGCAGCCAGATCTCCGGCTGAGCGGCTGACGATTTGGCTGACCGCTCCATCCGCGACGGTGATGGTCGCGGGCTCGGGACTGTGATAAGACTCTGGTCCCGGAAGAACTTCGATGCTCCCGCCATGCGTGCGGTAACTGCCCAGAGGAGAGGCCTGATCTTTTTCCGAATACCCGGCCCGGCGCAACTCAGAGGCAATTTCGGAAATCGTGTATTTCGAACCGACCCGTACAACTTGCGGGCTGGCATAGATCTTCGCTGAAGTGGCAAAGGCCGGGTTGCGGAAGCGCTGCTCGATGATGCGGTCGTACTTTACATACCAGTAGGCAAAAAATCCGCTGACAAGCAGAGAGAATGCGAGAAACCCGAGGAACGCATAGCGCACCACGGGATCGTTCTTGCGGGGACGGCTTTTGCCGCCGGCGCCGGTTCTGCGAGCATTCGGGATTTTCAGCTTAATGGCCATGAAGATGGTTGCGCATCCTACACGTGGTGCAATCCACGGTCCGAAAATGACTTGAGCCAAGATGCGTTTGGGATTGATTTTAAATCAGAAGAGGCCGCCACAATGGGTTGGATGCGTGTCACAGGATGGACGGCGTGTGGAGCAAAGAACGGGTGAGGCCTGAGCGGGATGCTGACGAGGCTAGTACACACCCTTGTTCGAACTGGAGGGGTGAAAGCTGATGGTCGTGGAATAGCCCGGCAGGTCGATCGGGACGCTGTACTCGGCCTCAATGTTAAGAGTGCCGGTGCCGAACCCACCGGTACGCGAAACCTTCACTTGCTGCGGCGCCAGCGCGATGTCGTAATCATGGGCGTGCTTGATCACAGTATTCCGGATGTCTTCCTCGGAACGCGTGCTATACGTGGCTTGGACCGCGTCGGCTTTGAGGGTATCTTCAAACTCGTAGTTGGCAAAACACGGCGGGACGACCTTGATCCCGAGCACGATGATCGCAACAAACACGCCGAAGCCTAAGAGCAGTTTGAACGTCGCCATAAGATTTGCTCGCCTGTGCCGAGTGCGATTGCCACCGTCCTATTGACGGGAGTTGGCTCGAACTTCCGGGAGCGGCCTGATTAGCGGACCAGTCCCAGCAAATATTCGCTTATGGCTGAAATCTTAATGTCTTCGCGGGCCAGAGTCGAGCGCCGAACGACTTCGACCAAATCTTCGGTAACTTTCTTCCCAACGTTGATTCTAAAGGGGATACCGACCAGGTCCGCATCTTTGAACTTTACCCCCGGGCGTTCATCGCGGTCGTCGAGCAATACGTCCAAACCGGCGGCTTCTAACTGACGGGCGATGTCCTCGGCTGCAGTCCGAATCTTCTCATCCGAAGTGTTTGTGGCCACGACCACGACGTCAAAAGGAGCGATGGAAGGCGCCAACCAGAACCCGTTCGCGTCGTTGCTTTGTTCAACGGCTGCGGTCAGAATGCGTTCGATTCCAATGCCGTAGCTGCCCATGATTGGCGCAACTTCCTTGCCGTTTTTGTCCAGGACGCGAGCTCCCATCGAGTCCGAGTATTTGTAACCCAGCTTGAAGATGTGTCCGATCTCAACCGCCGTATCGATGCGCAGAGGCGCGCCGCAATTCGGACAGTCTTCACCAGCTGTGACGCTGCGGATGTCGGCGTAAGCCGTAGGATGAAAAGTCTTCCCGGGCGTCAGGTTCTTGACGTGATACTCCTCTTTATTAGCTCCGCCAATCAGATTGGTGCGTCCTTTGAGCGCGTCGTCGACCAGCAGAATCGGCTTGCCCGGCTCCTCCATATTTTTAGCCCACTCGATGCCGAGCGGACCGAGGTATCCGGCCGGCGATTGGAACAGCGCGCGAATTTCCTCCTCCTGCATAGGACGCGTCTCTTTGCCCCCAACCGCCGTCGACAGTTTCGCTTCGTTCATCTGATGATCGCCGCGCATCAGCAACACAACGGCTCGCGATACCGAGCCGGGCTCCCACTTAGTGGGAATGCGAGCTTGCCCTCGTTCCGGCTCCACTGCGGCAATCATCATCGCCAGCGTCTTAATCGTGTGCGCCTGCGGCACGCGCAGAAACCGCGCCACGTCTTCAATTGTCTTCTGTCCGGGAGTGTGCACCTCCAGCGGCAGAGCGTCACCGGAGGAAACATCGCCTTCGGGCTTCAGATCCTCGATGGCAGCGAGTTTCGACGTCGCTTTTTCCATGTTCGCGGCGTAGTTGCACTTTTCGCAACTGACCACCAGGTCTTCGCCGGCGGGAGTACGGACCATGAATTCCTGCGACTGCGAGCCGCCCATGGCTCCCGAGTGGGCATCAATGACCATATACTTCAGCCCGCAGCGGTCGAAGATGCGGCAATAAACTTCGTAATGCTTCTGATACGAAACATCCAAGCCCGCCGCATCCATGTCGAAGGAATACGCGTCTTTCATGATGAACTGGCGGACACGAAGCAGCCCGGATTTTGGCCGGGGCTCATCGCGGAATTTTGTCTGAATCTGATACCAGATCTGCGGCAGTTGCTTATAGCTGCGCAGCTCCTTGCGCGCGATGTCGGTCATGACTTCCTCATGGGTCATGCCCAGACACAAATCGGCTCCCTTGCGATCTTTCAGGCGAAACATGTTCTCGCCCATGACCGTCCAGCGGCCGCTCGCTTCCCAGACTTCGCGCGGATTCAGTGCCGGCAGGTAGAACTCCTGCCCGATCTTGTCCATCTCTTCGCGGACGATGCGCATGATTTTCTGCGTCGTGCGATTGCCCATGAAGAGGAAAGAATAGATTCCGGCGCCGAGCTGGCGGATGTAGCCAGCGCGGACGAGAAGTTTATGGCTTGCGACCTCGGCATCAGCCGGAGCTTCGCGCAAAGTAGGAATAAAAAGTTTAGACCAGCGATGCATAGTTTGTGTTTCCAATCATGAAGGAATCTTCGATTGTAAATGATGGTGCGGGACGGGCGTTGCCGCCAGTGGCATGAAGGGCCATTCAGATCGGCGTTGGGATTCGGATCCGGCATTCCCGGAGCGGTGCAGGGCTCGCTTCTTGCTTGACAGACTCCTGCCCGTAGGACATATTCTGCAGATCATCTCAGCCGAGGGTGTTCTCAAACGCTCGTAAACATGGCTCCGCAAGCCTGGTTCCAGCGTGGACCGCAACCCAACGCAGGAGGGATCCGATGAAACTTTCCACTTGTTTCTCACTGTTACTGGCAGCCACTCTAACCTCAACCGCATTCAGCCAGATCCAATACCCCAATCCAGTCACCCACGTAATTGTGATCGATCAGGAAAACCGGACGGTCGACAACCTCTTCGGCAGCAATTCGCCGAGCAACCAGTACTACTTGCCGGGTCTGAATTTTTCGACCACAGGAATGGCGTACACGACGGTGAACGGCAAGAAAAACGTGTTTACCGTGCAAGCCGTACCTATTCCGTTGGCTTCCAAACTTGGCAAGGGCGATAGTGTGGATGCCGATGACTATGATCCCGGTCATGGCCATGAACCGGCATGGGTGAATGCCTGCGATGCGCCGCTGAAGACCGATCCGAGCACGGATTGCGCAATGGACGGGTTCAACTACGTGGCAGTTTCATGCGACAAGGGTGCCACTGGTTGCCCAGGCCCGACATATCCTACATACGCGTATGTGCAGTACCAGGACGTTGCTCCTTATTTCCAAATTGCGGCGCAGTACGGTTATGCCAACTACATGTTCCAGACCAACCAGGGGCCAAGTTTTCCCTCGCACCAGTTCACGTTCGGAGGCACATCACAACCGGGAGTTGGGAGTGAGCCAACGTGGTTCGTTTCCGAGAATCTAGGCAAAGGCAACGGCAATGGGTGCATTGCGAGCTCAGGTTCCTTGATCGCGCAGGTCAATCCCACCAACCAAAAGGAGACGACGAAGATTTTTCCCTGCTTCACGCACAACACAATGGCCGACCTCTTCGCCGCGCAGAGCCCACCAATCACATGGACGTATTACACGCCGGGTCAGGGATCTCTTTGGTCGGCGCCCGACGCGATCTCAACCCTCTGCCCTATGAATCCTGGCGGAAAATGTGTTGGCCCGTACTGGACGAAAGGCGCAGCGAACGGGTTTATCGACATCAATCCCGCCGATGCCCTTAAAGACATTAACGGCTGTAAGCTCCAGCAGGTCAGCTGGGTGATTCCCACCGGCCTGGAATCCGACCATGCGGGACTTACCGATGGCACGGGGCCCTCATGGGTCGCCTCGCTTGTGAACGCGGTTGGTGGCTATAACAACAACGGTTCGGTCGCGAACCAATGCGGCTACTGGAACAACACAGTCATCCTCATCACCTGGGACGACTGGGGCGGATGGTACGAGCATGTGGTGCCGCCAGCGCTCTCGCCACTCGCACCCCCGGTCGCATCGTCCTACGTATATGGATTCCGCGTGCCTTTGCTAGTGGTTTCTGCGTACACGCCTCCAGGAACGGTCAGTAACACAATGGGACTGGATTTCGGCGCCACGCTGAAGTTCATTGAAGAAGTGTTCGGAGACATTGGCACGATTTCAGACGACCCATCGAATCCGTATGCCGACTACTACGCGAATGACGACTTGGGCGAATTTTTCCAGTTCAACCAGCCGCCGCACAGTTTTCAACTCATTAACGCTCCGCTGAAGCAGGAGTTCTTCCTCAACCCAAACCGGCCGATCGAGCCTCCTGACAATGATTAGGAAGCAGTGCGCGGGTTAAGGAATTCGTTTGAAGATGAAGTTGCTTGACGAGGCGGCACCAATGTACGTGAAGCTGTTGTCGCCTCATCTGCTTGCTGCTGGCCTCGGGTAAATCCACGCAAGGTTTGCGAGGCGAGCTGCCGGCTAGGACCGCGATTCACTTTCGCATCAAGGGATAGAATAGGCTCATGCCCTCGATCTCACAAACAGAACAGGAATGGAAGGGGCGCGCGATCGATCTCAACTATCGCTGCCGGGTGTGCCGAGAACACATTACTTTTCCGGACCAGCAACTCTATTTCGCAAAAGGATTATGCGCGCCGTGCCTGGAGCTTTTGGACGCAGAACGCAATGATCCAAATTCCAAGACTCGCAAGCGGCTTGAGGAGATTCGCAGTCGAGGCGGGAAAACCACTTCCCAGAGTTTAGTTTTCAAGGCAGAAAACGAAAACGCGTAAGGCGGCCGTTCTGATTGCGAGGGTTGAGCACGGGCTCACACTTCCATGCAGTGGAGGATTCCACGATGAGCAGACTGGCTGGTACGGCACAAAACACAAATAGTGATTCGCACTGGCCAACAGCAGCCGCATCCTTGGTTGTGGGTGCGTTATTTTTTGCGTTATGGTTCTGGCTGTTGCCCTCCTGGCTTGGCTTTCGAGTTGATGTGGCTGGCGCCGCGCGCTTGCGATGGATCGCGGCCATTCCTTCCGTTCTAGGTTTCGCGGTGGCTCTGCGTTGCGTCTGGGATTTCGGTTGGACCGGCCATGGGACGCCCATGCCGCTCGTTCCACCGCAGCGGTTGGTCGTGGTGGGTTTCTATCGTTATGTGCGGAACCCGATGTATGTCGGTTTTGCCGCGGGATGGATCGGGCTGTGGATCGTTTTCGGACATGCTGACTTGCGATTGATCGCGGCGGTAGCAGCCGTTGCCCTGGGCGTTCACCTTTTCGTTCTCCTCTATGAAGAACCGACCTTGCGCAAGAAGTTCGGAACGGAGTATGACGAGTATTGCCGAAACGTCAATCGCTGGTGGCCGCGGCTACGAGGCTGGAACCAGCCGTGATCGCGGGTGCGAGTTTCCCGCAGAGCGCACCTGACTGCGCAGTCGCGCTTACAATATCCGGATGTATCACTACAATCCCTCGACCGCTCTGGAAGAATTGACCGAAGAGGCGACATTGCCAAATCCGGTCCACGTGCGCGACATGATGCTGCGCAGGAAGCTCAACGCCGATGAAGCTCTGGAACTCAACCGGATATTTCTCGAATATCAGAAGTCTTTCGGCGAGACACAAAAGTTGGGGCGGGAAATCCTGAAACGGCTGGCGGCATAATCGGAACTGGGGTGTGCAGGTCTCGGTCGTTTGCGATCGCTCTACTTTCCTGGCGTTTCCTCGCCGGTGGCCAGGACGTAGGTCGTAGTCCTATCCAGTTTGATATTCGTGCGCTTGGAAGTAAGGACGACTGAGCCGTCCGGCTGCGCAGTTGCCTCCACGTCCTTCATCTCGACTCGGTTCTCGGAAACATTCGACGAGGTGCCAGGCGGAACGTCTCCTGGATCAGCCGGCAAAGTTTGACCCGGAACAGGTGACGAAGACGGTGAGTTCGGTCTCGATATGCCGCCGCGGGTCATCCCGATGCTGCCGCTGAGCGAGTTATTCGAGAGGTCGTCGTTGCCGAGGCTGCCCGGCATGCGAATTGGGTAGTACCACTTGGTCAAATAGACCTTAACGGGCGCGGAACCCTTCTTCCATTGCACAGAATCCATGCGGATGGCCAGGCGCGAGGGATCGGTCGTGGACTTGGCAGCCGATTCGACCACTTCTCCGGCAAACATGGCGCCGATCGGGATCACGTGGCCGTCGAGTAAAGTGGCGATGGTCAACTTCGCCTCTACCTTTGTTCCCACAGGCGTCTGACCAGCAACTATCTTTTGGTTCATCGTTACCGGGAATTCGTGAAGGGTTGGTGTACTGCGAGCCGGCGAACTGCTTTGAGAAAGCAGGGTGGTATAGGCGACCACCGAGGCAGATACGAGTGAGACGAAAAGCTTTCTCGTAAGAGTTGCCAACGCTTGCGCTTCGGCTTTCTTGCAGCGAGCGACCACCATCTCGATCGAGTCTAACGCAAATGCGTGCGGCGAAGCTGAGTGTTAGACGATCACTTTCCGCTGACGGCGGCGTAGGCTGCGGGACGCCTGCCGGATTCCCGAGCTGCTACGCAGAGTTCCTTTTCCAGGGAAGAGAAGCGCTGAAAAATCTCATTCAGGCGGAGCGCCATGTTGAGGATGGTTTCCGCGCCGGCGAGAACGCTGGCGGGAAGGCCGGGTTCAAGTGTGAGAAGTTCGGCGTTGCCCAGGACCGAGGTCAGCGCGTTATTGGCGTTGTGCCGCATCTCGACCATGTAGCGCCCCAAAGTGGCTTCGGCCTGAGCTGCTGCGCACCCATTCGCGGCCTCGCGCGCACGTGCTTCCGCCTGGCGGCGACCGAGAATCTCCCGCCCGAGAAGGCCGGCCACGATGGACCACAGACCGTCCTGCCCGCGCAACTCGATCATGATGCCATCGGAGTGCGAGAAAGGCAGGGAAGAATCGGCGTGGACCAGGATGGCTGGTTTCCCGGAAGAGGCAAGCGCCTTTTTCAACTCGAACTGAGAGCCGGGAGAAGAGGCATCGGCGATGGCGAGATCGAAGTGAGTGCTGGCGGAATCGCGGAAAATGTTCTCTTCGAGGACGATGAACTCCGGCGAAGTCGAATCGGCGGGCCAATGGTTTGCAATCTCGCGGGCGAAGCTGGGGTTCGTCGAAAGAATCAGTACAGTGGATCGAGTTGCGGGCATCGTCTTCTTATTTTCTCGGCTGTGCTTTTCTCGCAGGCGGAATTGCCTGGCCGGCTCTGCACGTAAGACCGGCGGAACTGATACCAAACCCAACGTGTTTATTCCGGGGCCCCCGACTCTGCTGCGGCGGCGGCTGCGCGCGCTGCTTGCGGCGCCTTGGCTGAGCCGCCCTGCAGCGCGTCATCGACCGCGGCGCGGAGATCAACCAGCATGCGCAAAGGCTGTCCGGAAGAATATTCGGCGTGGAACATGACCTTCCATGACTGGCAGATCATACGCAGACGCGCGGTCGGTTCTTCGGCGGAGAACTGGGCGCGGCGGCAATCAATCGCGTGCGTGCCCCGGCGTTCCAGTTCGCGCAGGCCATCCTGGATGGCGTTGAGGTCGTCGTGCATGAGACGGAAGAAGATGCGCCGGATCATGAAGCTGAAGCGCGCAAAGGCGACCATCGCAGAAGGATCAAAAAAGCGGTCCCGCACCTGCGCCTTAAGCTTGCGGCCCTGCTCCAGCGCTCCACTGTGAAGAAGTTCGCTGAGACGTTGACAGTGGGACGCCGACTGCAAAAGGGTTTCAAGCGGCGCAAGCCACGTGGGAAGCTTGGGCGACTCGGGCCCGATCACGGGTTCGAGCACCTGGGCGACATATTCGAGATCAACGTCGGAATCGGCGAGGCCGGAGGGCGCGCAGTACGAAAAATACTGGACGAGCAGAAAGTCGATCTTATCGCGGTCGGCAGGGGACTTGATCGTCTTGTGCAAGTGATGCAGGAGCAGGCCGCGCAGCACGGCTTCGTTGGCCATGGGCGTGGTTTGCAGGAACTGGCGCAACTGATGGACTTGAATTTCGGTGTCGACCTGCTGCAACCACGCTTGCGCCTCGGCCACGTTGATCGCTTCGGGAGCGCTGTCGGCGGCAAACGGGCAGGCAGGCACTTCGATGACGAATTCGCAGACCAGAGCCTGATACACGGGATGCAGTGCCTGAAACATCGAGGGAGACTGTTCGGGCAAAGGTTGAGAGGAGTTTTGGGCGTCAGTCATGATTTCACAATCCAATTGGGAACGGGTTTGAGGAAGCGGGCTGCGACCACCGTCCGCTCCGGATGATATTGCACGGCGACGACCGAGGCTTCGGCGCGAAGGGAACCATCCCTGCTTTCGACCAGCACGCGATCGGCGAATTCGAGCGGTTGAGCGACCATGAAAAAAACTTCGTTGGGCGTGCCGAACTCGATCACGGTTTCTTGCAGGGTGCACCACCCGTTCGCGGGAGTCGCAGAATCTCCATTGCCACTGCTTTGGCCATTACGGTGCTCGTTGCCATTGGCTGCATCGGGCGCACGGCTGAGACGGATTGGAATCCGCACCGGCGTGGCATCGGGAAAGAACCGGGCGAGGCGCGTTACGAAATCAGATTCAAGAGCGCGAGCGGTAGCAGTTGCCTGGTTGGGCACGGTAAACCTCAATCCCAGAATCTGGGCAGCCAACTCCCTCTTCTTCCCGGTTAGGAAGAGACACACGGAGAGTTGGTGTGCTTTATCGTGATTCCTTAGTGCACGATCAGCGCCGAACTCTTGTAGGACATGCACCGTTGAACAAATGCAAGAAAGCAATGGTAGTTATTCGCGCGCTCGGGGAGCTGGATTCGAGCATTCGAAGCAAGTCGGCGGAAGCTTGTCTCAGACTGACACATCCGTCCGGAATCGTCTCAATTCGCAAACGGGTATTGAGTGGCATGGCCAGATAACAGAAGTTAGCGACGCAACCCGTTCCGCCTCACGCAAAAAGAAGAGCCGCCCAGACATCGGGCGGCCCATCCGAGAAAGTCACCTTGAAAAGGCGATGCAATGCCCGCCGTCGTTACTGTTCCACAAGCTGCTTCACCGTTCCCGAACTGTGTCCGAGAAAACCACCTCCGGCATAGGTAGCATTGATAGTGTAGGTCTTCGCTTGGGAGAAAGATGTGGTCAAGCTCGCGACCCCATTGGTCGTCGAACCCGTTCCAATTTTCACCCTGCCGATCGTGAACGTCACGATTTGTCCGTCCGGAATGGGTCGCGTCGAAGTCACCGTTGCAGTGAAAGTAACACTCTGATTGACCAGCGACGGGTTGGGCGAAGACGCGAGTGCGGTAGTTGTCTTAACCGAAAGATCATTCAACAGCACGCCGACAGACGACAAGTTCGCCACCACGATGTCAGCCCTGCCGTCGCCATTCACGTCCCCGATCGCGGCCGCGGCGGCTTCATAGTCGCCCGAGCTGTAACTCCTGGAGGGCTGGAAAGTGCCGTCGCCCGTGCCCACGAACACGCGTACCGCAGGTTTGGTCTTGTCGCTACAGCAGAACGGGCTGATCGCGACCAGATCCGGCACGCCATCGCCATTCACGTCCCCGATTGAGACCCACCAGGTTCGAACCGCACCCGAGTTGTAACTGATGGGAGCCTGGAAGGTGCCGTCGCCGTTGCCCAGCAGCACACCCACGCTGCCGTTTCCCTTGCACTGACCTTGGTGCATTCGTCCAGTTAGGTAGATCTGGTAACACGCATTGGCGACCACCAGATCCAGCTTGCCGTCGCCATTCAGGTCCCCGATTGCGACCGAGATGGCTTCATACCCACCGGTGCCGTAACTGACGAGGGGTTGGAAGGTGCCGTCGCCGTTGCCCAGCAGCACGCCCACCGTGCTGGCCTGGGCCCAGCCGCCCCAGTTGGCCACGATCACATCCAGCTTGCCGTCGCCGTTCAGGTCACCGATGGCCACCGAATAGGCATTTGGTTCGCCGGAGTTATAGAGGATCGGCGATTGGAAAGTGCCATCGCCGTTGCCCAGCAGCACGCCCACCACGCCATGGTCGCAGCTCTCCACGCAGTTGTTGGCCACGACCACGTCTAACTTGCCGTCGCCATTCACATCCCCGACGGCGATTGAGGAGGGGGCGTTTCCACCCGAGTTGTAACTGACGGGAGCCTGGAAGGTGCCGTCGCCGTTGCCCAGCAGCACGCTCACCACGCCACCGTTGTCGGTGGCGCAACCGGTGCCGCTGCTCCCGCAGTTGGCCACGACCAGATCCAGTTTGCCATCGCCATTCACATCCCCGATCGCGACCGACATGGCATAGTCTCCGCCGGAGTCGTAATTAACTGGGGCCTGGAAGGTACCGTCGCCGTTGCCCACCAATACGCTGACCCGGCCATTGCAATTGCTTTCGTTCTGACAGTTGTTGGCCACGACCAGATCCTGCGTTCCGTCACCATTCAAGTCCACGATCGCGATCGAAGCGCCCCCAAATCCGCCTGCGGAGTAGGTGACTGCCTTGGCAAAGCCTACCTGCTGCGCCTTCGCAGCCGGGGCCAGTTGCGTGGGTACAAGTGCCTGCTGAACGGAAGGCTGACTTGCTCCGGTCACTTGCGCCGGGCCGGAGAGAGCGATGAATGCGATCAGAATTGCAACGAAGGGAACAACTACACTCAGACAATAATTCCGACGAAGCTTTCGCGTCATACCAGACCTCCTGCACGAATGAAAGCGGGGCCGCAGTCGAGGTCGAACCTTCAACGACAAGCGTTGCGGCCTCGAACTGCGCGACCCAAAACCAAGGAGCCGTAGCAACACGCCAGTTGCTGAGAGGGGCCGACGTTCAGCAGTTCTCGCCTCGGCGGGGTGCATACCGTAGGGAGCCTGCGCTTCGGGGAGGCGAAGCAATTTGAGTTGACACCTATGCGCGCGCAATGTCAGTGAAATCGGTCACATCCTGCTGTGCGGTGGTTCGCCAGCAGCCACAAACTAAAGCCAGACTGTCAATTGGCAAAAATCCCGATTTCGCGCATTGAACAGATTCTGCCGGAAGGATCTCTACGTCCCAATCGTCCTCCGCTTTCCGTCGTCCCTACTGCAAGGTGGTTGAGCCGACAGTCTGTTCGCGCGTGCCGATGTTGTAGCGCTTCAGCTTCCGATAGAGCGTCGCGCGGCTGATACCCAGCATCTTGCCGGCCCGGGCTTTGTCTCCGTGGACCTGGGAGAAGACGCGGGCGATGGTGGCGCGTTCGATATCTTCGAGATCGGTGGTTGAGAGTGGAGTGAATTCCTGCGAATCGAGGGTTGGGGAAGCGTCTTCGAGTTCGGCACGCGCAATCGCGGCCGGCAGGTCGTCGAGATCGAGCAGACGCTGATCGGTGAGGGCAACGGCGCGCTCGAGGCAGTTTTCAAGCTCGCGGACGTTGCCGGGCCAGTCGTAGGCGAGAAGGACCTTCATCGCATCCCCGGAGATCTGGACGCCGCGGCCGGGGGCGAGTCGTTCGAGAAACCAGTTGGCGAGGATCGGAATATCGGACCGGCGCTCGCGCAGCGGCGGCAGTTGAATGGTGACGACGTTCAGGCGGAAGAAGAGATCCTTGCGGAAGGTTCCTTTCTTATAGTCCGACTCAAGATCGCGGTTGGTGGCGGCCATGATGCGGACGTCGACCTTAATTTTCTGATTGCTGCCGACGGGGCGAACTTCTTTTTCCTGGAGAAAGCGCAGGATCTTGGCTTGCATTTCAAGAGGAAGCTCGCCCACCTCGTCGAGAAAAATCGTGCCCGTATCGGCGGACTGAAGCAATCCCTGCTTGGAGCGCAAAGCGCCGGTGAAGGCTCCCTTTTCGTAGCCGAACAGTTCGCTTTCGATGAGCGTGGGCACGAGAGATCCGCAGTCCACGGCGACGAAAGGCTGTGTGGCCAGATTGCCGCGGAAATGCAGGGCACGGGCGACCAGTTCCTTGCCGGTCCCGCTTTCGCCGGAGATCAGGACTGGAGTGCGGGTGTCCTTGAGGCGCGAGATCAGCCGCAACACGTGCTGAATGCTGGCGGAGTTGCCGATGATGCCGTGGACGGCAGTTTCGGTTTCGGAGCGCTCGCGCAGAAAAAGATTTTCTTCTTCTAGGCGGACCTTGTCAGCCATGCGGCGCAGAAAGAGACGTAGTTCGTCGAGCGGAGCGAATGGCTTGGAGATGTAATCGTAAGCGCCGAGCTTCATCGCCTGGACAGCCGTTTCGACGGAGCCGTGTCCGGTCATGACAGCGACTTCGATGCGCGGATGGTCGCGCTTTACTTGCTCCAGGAACTCAAGTCCTGACATGCGGGGCATGACCAGGTCGGTGAGCACCATGTGAACCGGTTGCTCGTGGAGCAAGGCGAGGGCAGCGTCGCCATTTTCCGCTTCAATACAGGAGAAGCCGAGCGATTCGCCGACCGTCATGCAGAGGCGGCGGATCGTCTGCTCGTCGTCAACGACCAATAAACGAATGTGAAGGTCGTGATTCATGCGGCCGCCTTGCCCATGGTTTTTTCGACCACGGTGATGAAATCGTGCACGCGGAATGGCTTTTCGACGCAGGGGGCGCCGGTGCGGCGCAGCGTGGACGCCGTTTCCTCGTTGGCAATGTCGCCGGTGATGAAAACGAGTTTGCCGGCGAGGTGAGGGCGATTGGCGAGGATCCAGGCATGGACCTGGGCGCCATCGACACCTCCGGGCGTCCGCATATCGGAAACGACGCCATGAAAGTCGCTTTCCGAGAGCAGGCGCAGCGCCTGCGCGCCGGACTCTGTGCAGACGACGGAGTAGCCATTGCGCTCGAGTGCCGAGCGCACGAACTCCATCACCGCCGGCTCGTCCTCGATGAGAAGCACGGGTGCACATGCGGGTTGAGTGCCAGTTTGGGTCATTGGGGATTCACTCCTGCTGCCGCTCCGAAGGAGGCTGCATCGGCGGCCAGAGGCAGCCGGACGATGAAGGTTGCTCCTTCGGAATCGAGATTGTTGTGACAGATAATTTCACCGCCATGTTCGCGGACGATGCCATAGCAGATGCTGAGGCCGAGGCCGGTTCCCTTGCCCACGTCTTTGGTGGTGAAGAAGGGATCGAAAATGCGATCAGGGTCGGAGATGCCGGTACCGTTGTCGCGGAAAGAGACCTCGACATAGCCGCTCGTGCGGGCGCTCATGATCTCGATGCGAGCTGGATGACCGGATTCACGGACGGCATCGTAGGCGTTATTAATGATGTTGAGGAAGACCTGCTGGAGCTGGTGCGAGTCGCCGATGATTTCGGGGAGCGATTCGTCGAGGCGCTCGACCACCTGAATGCCGTGACTGATGAAGTCGTAAGAACGAAGCTGCACGGTGCGATGCAGAATCGAATTCAGTTGCACGGGCTGCCGTCGTGGCGGCATCTGGCGCGCAAAGCTGAGCAGGTTCTGCACGATCTGCTTGGTACGCTGTGCCTCCTGGAGAATAACGCGCAGATCCCGCCGGGCGCTTTCCGGCAGGTCAGGGTTTTCCATGAGCAGGTCGGTGAACCCGAGAATCGCGGTCAGGGGATTGTTGACCTCATGGGCCACTCCGGAGACCAGTTGCCCGACGGCTGCCATTTTTTCCGCGTGAACAAGCTTGGAGCGGAGCAAGGCAGAGTCGGTGACGTCGGTCATGACGACGACGACGTTGCTGACTTTTCCGTCCTCACTATTGATCGGACTGAGATTAACCGAGAACTGTCCGCTGGCACCATCGCCGCGGACAAGCGGCAGATCGAAGTTGTCGACCTGCTGGCCGCGCGCAACCGAGACTAATGCCTGACGGAGGGCCTCACGGCGTTGAGGAGCGCACAGGTCGAGAAATACGTGGCCGACAATTTGGCTCTGCTGAAAGCCCAGTCCGCTCCAGCGGCGGTTGGCATAGCTGATGATGCCTTGCGTGTCGGTGACCAGAATGAGGCTCTGGGTGTGGCTCAGAATTTTACTGGAGAAGTCCCGTTCCTTTTGGAGCTCCGTTTGGGACTGGCGGAGACTCGAGATATCGAGGATTAAGCCGCGATGTTGCAGGACCGTTCCGCCCGAATCGCGCATCGCATAACAGTTCATGAACACGTTGACGGCCGAGCCATCCTTGCGGCGCAACACTTCTTCGTGATTGTGCATTTCACCGCTCTGCCGGAGTTCCTCGACCAGTTGCTGACGCCGTTGCGGATCAAAATAGAGCTGGGTCGCGATATCGATACGAAGAAGCTCGTCGCGGCTGTCGTAACCGAGGATGCGAACCAGCGCGTCATTGACCTCGACGAAACGGCCCTGTGGAGTGGAGACGTAAATGCCTTCCTGAATGTTGTCGAAGAGTTCGCGATAGCGGCGTTCGGCCTCGCGGCGGTCGGTGATGTCTTTGAGAACGTGCACGGTCTGCAACTGTGCGCTGCTGTCGGCGTGAATGCGCGAGGTAGAGATCAGATACGTGCGCTCGAGGACGGGATGAACGTATTCATCGAGTCCTTCTCCGGATCGGCAGAACGGACAGGAATGGGGAGGAGCTCCGATGGAAAGTTCGTCGAGCGCCCGCATGTTGACACCGATCAACTGCTCCGGCGCGATTCCAACAAAATCGGCCAGCGAGCGGTTCACCCGCAGGATATTGTTCTGTTCGTCGTGGACGACGATGTAATCGCTGATGGCGTCGAAGACTTCGAGCCAATGGCGATTGGCCTGTTGCACACGCGTGAACAGGCAGGCATTCTCCAGGGCGATGCTGGCATGGCCGGCGATGGCGCGCACGAGTTGCGTGTCATCCGGAGAGGGTGCGGCGCCGCGATCGGCAAGGCAAAGCACGCCGATCAGCTCTCCTGAAGAGCCTGTTAAACGGACCAGAGTGCAATCGGCCCATCCCAGACTGGAGGTGAGAGCGGAGCCGAGGAGATCGTCGGCGGAAGTGAAAGCCACATCGGCGGTGTATCTCGGAAGAGCGGTGCGCAGAGCCTGGGCAAAGCGGCGGACCAGCGGCTTGTCCTCGAGTTCGACAGAGCCACACATCAACACGGTGTCGAGAGCTTCGCTTTGGAAGAGGCTGATGGCGACACAGCGTCCCCCAAAAAGTGCGGCCGTGCGAAGTGCGAAATTGCGCAGGAATTCGGGTAATTGCAGGACGGTGTTCAGTTCCAGAGCGATCGTAACCAGTGCTTCCGAGCGGCGGCGATGTTGTTCCGACTGGTGCAGGTTGCGGGTGAGTTCGAGCGCGATCGCGACCTGCGCGGCCAGCGCGCGGGCGCGCCGCACATCTTCGTCGTTGATGGGGCCGGCTTCGATACGGTCAAGTACCCCAAACATTCCCAGTAGTTCGCCATTCGAGCCCAGGAGCGGCACGGCCAGAAGTTGCTTGATACGAAAGGAAGCGACGAAATCGAGGTTCGCGCCGGGAGTCTTGGAGGCGTCTTCCGCGTGGAATACTTCGTGCTGTTTGAGCTTGCGGACCGCAACGCCTTCGTAGAGAGGGATATCGACAGGCCGGGCTTGACCATTCTCGAGTCCCCAGCGGATGTGGAAAGTCGAATCTTCGAGCAGTCCGATGAAACATCGTTGGAAACCGAGAAAACTGGCGGCCCGGACCACGGATGTCTGCATGAATTCGTCGAGTTTGCCGGCGGAACTGAGCTCGCAGGAAATTTCGAGGATCTCATGCAGCTCTTGCGCTTGAGCGCGCGCCATGCCGTACAACTCGGCGTTCGCAACGGCGACTGCTCCAAAGCCGGCGAGGGCGGACACCAGTGCCTTGTCCTCTTCGCTAAATGTTTCGGCCAACCGGGGATAGACAAGAATGGCGCCGTAAGAGCGCGAGGTCCGGAAAGGCGCCGCGATCAAAGTGCCGGGAGGCGAGTCCGCGCCAAAGTGCGAAGATCCGTCGATATTGACGGTGATGCGCTCACCAGCGGTGACGGCGCGAGTCGCGATTTCGAGGGCCGACCGGAGGTTGTTTTCAGCGGCGCGCACCCGAATGGACTGAACCAGGCGAGGAGATTCCGCCGACACCGACTGCAACTGAAACAGATTCTCACGCTGAATGAAGATCAAGACGGCGGGCGACCGCAGGAGATCCCGAAGGCGGTCGGCTACGCTTTCCATCACAGACGAAGTGTCGGGCAACCCATGAAGGGCGGTGGCGACCTCTACGAGGATAGAGGCGCGCCGGCTCTCTTCACGGGATAACCGGTTCAGGCGCAGAGCTTCGAGCGCGGTGCAGAGGTGAGCGGCGAGGATGGAGGCCTTGGCCGCGTCGTCATCGTCAAAAGTGGCCTCGGCGGAGGTGTGGAGGTATCCGATCGCTCCAACCACTTCTCCTCCGATCAGCATAGGGGCGGCGAGGGCGGCGTGCGCCTCGTAATCCGCCAGGATCGGGTAGTGGGAAGAATTGATTTGATTGACCGCAATCGGGCGCCGCTTTTGAACGGCTTCCATGGCCAGCGACGGGTCGCCGGCCTGCAATTGCATTCCCCGAAAGCGCGCTGCCTGATGGCCGTCGGCTTCGGCTCCGATCAGTCCCCCATCTGCTGTGTATGTCCAGAAGTAGGCGCCGCTGGCGCGAAAGAAAACCCGTGTGTGTAGGCAAAACGACAAAATGAGCTGGCTGGCATCGCCACGCTGAAGGGTCATGCGCGACAGTTCCAGGAGAAGCTTCTGGAACGCTTCCTCAGAATGAGATACCGACCGGGATCCGGAATTTCCGTCTCTGGTTGTCAGGCCGCACCGCGTGCTGGGCTAAGAGATTGAAAACAAGTGAATTACATATTGAACGTACGCTGGAATCTCAAATTGAGTCAAGGGAATAGATGAGGGCAGGTGTCAACTTGGGAAACCGAGGTAATGGGCTCGTTTCATTGTGAGATGGAAAAGAGAGCGGGGAGCGAATGGAGTGGAACTACGTTCAACGGGAAAATCACCAAAGTAATGCAAGATAGGAACTTTTAGTTTCGATGGGCGTGTCGATGGAAGAAGATACACACGGAGAGGGAAGACAAAAGCGCTATGTCCTTTCATGGATTGCAACGTGTGTTGGTCGTGGGGCTGCTGATAAGCGGGAGCCTGGTGCTTCTGGTCCCTCAGGCATGGGGACAAGAAGAGGGTACTCGCAAGACGAAAGTCAAAGTTCCACCAAGCTATCCGGAACTGGCGCGGAAAATGAAGATCGCAGGAGTCGTGAAGGTGCAAGCGGTTGTCGCGCCCAACGGAACCGTGAAAGACATGAAGCTGATTGGCGGACATCCGGTGCTGGCGTCGGCTGTGATGGATGCAGTCCGGAAATGGCGCTATGAAGCTCGTCCGCAAGAAACCACAGAGATTTTAGAGTTCCGCTTTGACCCGAATGAGTAAGCAACGGAAGAGCGGCTGTCTGAGGAAGGCAGGAGTATGACCATCAAGAAACAGCTGTACCTGAGCTTCGGCATCATCCTGGCGATGGTGCTCGTGTTGCTTGCAGTGAACATGACGGCAGTCTGGCGCGAGCACGATGCCAAGGCTGCGGCCCAGCGCTCGATCGACATCACGGAAGCGACCTCGAATGTGCGCTTTCAGATGATGCAGAACCGGATGCATCTGCAGAACTACCTGCTCAGCGGGGACACGCGGGACGTCGAGAAGATGAATGACGGACAACGTCTTCTGACGGACGCACTGCGCCATGCCGTGGAACTGGCGATCTCCGACCAGCAGCGGGCCAAACTGGAAAAGGTGCAGGGGCTCGAGCAAGGGTGGGTGAGCGAGTTCGCGAACCCGCTGGTGGACCGGCGAAGGGCCGTGGACGGCGGAAATGCGACCGTGGCCGACCTGCAGATTTTCTACCTGCAGAAAGATCCGAATTCGTGGATCCAGAGACCGAGCGACGTACTGGACGAGGCCGACCGCGAGAATCGGCAGTCGCTCGACAAGCGGCATTCCGACGATCAGTGGGCGGCGACCGCGACGATTTTGATCGCGGTCCTCAGTTCGCTTTTTGCGGTTGCCCTGGGGGTGATTATTGCGTACCGCACAGCGACTGGAATTACCGGACCGCTGAACGAGTTGATCCACGTGGCGGGACAGATCGGCCAGACCGGCGATCTCGAACACACCATCGACGTGCACGGAAAAGATGAGATCGGGCAACTGGCGCGGACGTTCGAATCGATGGTGAAGTATTTGAAGGAGATGGCGGCGGTATCGGAGGCGATTGCGGGCGGGAATCTTGCCGTCGAAGTGCGTCCGCGATCGGCTAATGACACGCTGGCCAATGCCTTCACGCGCATGGTGGAAGGGTTGCGCGGGTTGGTGCGCAACGTACGGGATGCGGCATCGCAGGTGGCGAGCGCGGCCACGCAAGTGGCGAGTTCATCCGATGAATCGGCCCAGAACAGCCTGCAGACCTCTTCCGCAATTGACGAAGTCACGAGCACGATGCACGAGATGAGCGTGAACGTGCAGAACATGGTCAAGAGCACGCAGACGCAGGCTTCCAGCGTGAGTGAGACTTCGGCGTCGATTGACCAGATGGTGACGTCGATCCAGCGCGTGGCCGACACAGCGAAAGTGCTGCTCGACATCTCGAACCGTTCGAGAGAAGAGGTGCACAGCGGTATTGGAACCATGGAAAAAGCCACCGATGGGCTGAACCGGATCAACACGACGATCCGGTCGTCCGGCGACATTATCGACTCTCTCGGCACCCGGGCGGACGACATCGGCAAGATCATCGAGGTGATCGACGATCTGGCCGAACAGACCAACCTGCTCGCGCTGAACGCGGCCATTGAAGCGGCGCGCGCGGGCGAGCACGGCTTGGGATTTGCGGTGGTGGCGGACGAGGTGCGCAAACTCGCGGAGAAGTCGGCGCAGTCGACCAAGGAGATTTCCGAACTGATCCAGAGCATTCAGAAGGAAGCGCGCAAAGCGGTCGAGAACATGGAGAAGAGCACGTCGATCGTGAATGAAGGGCTGAACCTGGGGCAGGAATTAAACGGTGCGCTGCGCAAGATTTCGAACGTGGTCACCGAGGTTTACAAATTTGCACAGGAAATCGGAGCCGCCACCAACGAGCAGTCGCACGGCTCGACCCAGATCGCTCGGGCAACGACCCGGCTGAACGAAATCACGCACGAGATCAGCTCGGCCGTGGAAGAGCAGGCCTCGGGCGCGCAGGCGGTAGTGCAGGCGATGGAACGTATGCGCGAACTGGTGCGGTCATCGACCTCGGGCTCGACCGAACTGGCCGCTTCCTCGGACCAGATGTCGAAGATGTCGCGCGGGTTGCTCGATTCCATGGACCGTTTTTCACTGCAATCGTCGGACGGAAACGGAAATGGACAGGCGGCGCGGCATGCGGCAGCAGGAGCGCGCTGAAATGACTGCTTCCATGAACCGGGAAACGCATGTAGTGGGCTTCAGGGTGGGACGCGAGACCTATGGCATCCCCATCGCGGCCCTGCATGAGATCGTCCGCGTGCCCGAAATTACTGCCGTGCCGGACGCGCCGGCACACGTCGAGGGAGTCATCAATCTACGGGGCAAGATCGTGTCGGTGGTCGATCTGCGCAAGCGCTTTGGACAGACCGCAGCCGATTTGGACCGTCATAACCGCATTCTGGTGGTCGAGCACCGCGGCCGGCTGGCGGGCATGATCGTGGATTCGGCGTCCGAGGTATTGAAAATCCCCGAGACCGAAATCGAAGCCGCACCCGCCATGATGAAGGAAGGCGGACTGGATTGCGTGACGGGACTTGGAAAATACAAGGGACGTCTGATCATCCTGTTGGATGTGAACAAGGTATTAACGCCGCGCGAGCTTGTTCCCGTGGCGCCGGCAGTTGAGGCATCCGCAGCGCCAGGTTTGAAAGCGGGGGCGCAGGGCGCCTCGGCTGGAAAGTAGCGAGTCACCCGAGCCCACATGAGCACAAGCGAAGCACAGGCACCCGCACTGAATGAAGCGGAACTGAAACTCCTGCAGGCGCTGGTGTACCAGGAGTGCGGCATGCATTTTGACGAACGCCGCGCCCCTTTCCTCCAAGACCGCCTGCAACGCCGATTGAAGGAGTGCGGCGTCGATTCCTTCTACAGCTACTATCGCCTGTTGATCAGCCAGCAGGGGAAGCAAGAACTAGCGCAGTTGCTGGAGAACCTGACCGTCAATGAGACAAGCTTTTTCCGGAACAAAGCGCAACTCGACCTTTTTCAGCGCGACTTGCTGGAAGATCTGCTGGAAAGCAAGCAGGAGCGGCGCGACTACAGCCTGAGAATCTGGAGTGCAGGCTGCTCGACCGGGCAGGAACCCTACACGCTGGTCATGCTGGTGTCCGACGCACTCCAGTATCGCGCTCTGCGCCATCCTGGACCCCAGGACCCCACACTGCCGAAGCCCCTGGTGCCCGCGCCCTGGCGGCTGGAGATTCTGGCCAGCGACATCAGCTATTCGGTGCTCCGGGCAGCCCAGGAAGCATCCTATGCCGAGCATCAGATGGCGAGCGTCGATTACGGTTTCCGGCTGCGGTACTTCGACAAGGTTGGAGCGCGTTACGCGGTCAAGAAAAGCGTGAAAGAACTGGTGCACTTCGACTTTCACAATCTGAAGACGGAATACCTGCCCCAGCGCAATGACATGATCTTCTGCCGCAACGTGATGATGTACTTCGACGAAGCCGAGCAGAAACGCCTGGTCGAGAAGTTTTACCGCTGCCTGAACCCCAATGGATATCTGTTTGTCGGTCATGCGGAGAGCCTGCTGGGGCTGACCAGCAAGTTTCAGATGGTGCATCGGAATTCCGGCACGGCTTACCAGCGAGTTGAGGTGAAAGTGTGAGTGGTCCCCCTGAAGATCGGATGGGTGAACTGCGCGATTTGTTTTTCGAAAGCGCCGGGGAACTCGTCCAGAAGTTGAACGATGAAGCGCTCCGGCTGGAACAGACGCCCGGGGACGCGGAAACGGCACGGAACCTGCGCCGCATCGTGCATACGCTGAAGGGCGATTCAGCCGCCTGCGGCTACCGGGAATTGAGCGAACTGGCCCACGAGTTCGAGGATGTGCTCACACTCGAGAATCCCGCCGCGGCGCCCGTGGTTCCGGAAATCGCATTGCACGCAGCCGATGTTTTTGCCGCTTTGCTGGAGGCTTACCGGGGAAACAAAAAACTTCCGAGCATCCAGTCTTTGCGAGAAAAAATTGCCCGCCTGGCCCACCCCGGACCGAAGGGATCGATCGCACCGAAGAAGACGAAAAACAAGGGCGCTCGACACGCGTGCCTATGGTCGGAATACGAGCGGTTGGCCATTGCCCACGCGGTCGAGGAAGGCAAACGCATCCATCATGTGGTCGTGCAACTGGATCCGCAGTGTGGGATGCCGATCGCCGCGCGGCAGATGATTCAGGTGGCGTTGGCGGACATGGGAGAGGTGCTGGCGCTTTATCCCGCCGAAGGCAGTACTACGCCGATCACGCGGATTGAAGCCGCGCTGGCATCGCAGAAGCCGGCAGAGCAGATCCGCACCAAGTGCGCAATTCCGACGATTGCTTTAAGCGTGAAGGTCACGCTTTTGCGCGGGAAAGCGACGGCGGCCCAAGCGACGTTCGCCGAACCTGCGGGCGTCGAAGCGCAGGAGGAAGTCGCCAAAGAACCCGCTGTTAATCCCGCCGTCAATGAGGAACCGGCCATCGCGGAAGCGGCGCCGGCGGCGCCGACTGGCGCCGAGAACATTCTTCGCGTCGATGCGGAACGAATCGACAGCGTGCTGAATCTGGTGGGCGAGATGATTCTCGCCAAGTCCATGTTGCAGCAGACGCTGCTGGAATTTGCGCAACGCTTTCCAAAAGATACGCTGCGCAGCAAATTCAGCGACGCCATGGCGTTCCAGGCACGGGTTTTGACCGACTTGCAGCGCTCGGTGATGAAGATCCGAATGGTCCCGGTTGATCAGTTGTTCCGCCGGTTTCCGCGCACGGTGCGGGATGTGTCGCGGCAATGCGGCAAGGAAGTGGAACTGGTGATCCGGGGCGGAGACACCGATCTCGATAAAGGCATTCTGGACACGATCGCCGAGCCGCTCATGCACTTACTCCGCAATGCGGTGGGCCACGGGATTGAATCGACGTCGGAACGCGCGCGCGCCGGAAAGAGTCCGCAGGGCACGGTGCGGCTCAATGCGTATCACCAGGGGAACCAGGTGATCATTGAAGTTGCCGACGACGGCAGCGGAATCAGCGCCGACAAAGTGCGCCAGCGCGCCATCTCGCAACGGCTTATCTCCGCCGAAGAAGCGGCGCGCCTGACGGAATCAGAAATTCTGGAACTGATCCTGCGGCCGGGATTTTCTACCGCCGCTGAGATCACCGAACTGTCGGGGAGGGGAATCGGGCTGGACATCGTGCAGAGCGTGCTGGCTCGCCTGAAAGGATCGGTGCAGATCGAAACGGCGCCCGGACGCGGCACTACATTTCGGTTGCGGCTCCCACTGACGCTGGCGATCCTCAGAGCGTTGTTGTTCCGGGTCGAGCATCGGCTTTATGCGCTGCCGCTGAATGCGGTCGCTGAGATTACGCGCGCCACCGAAGGCCAGATTCACCTGGTGGAGAACTACGAAGTCCTGCAGTTGCGCGACGATGTCCTTCCGCTGCTGCGCCTGGGCGGGGCGCCCGGCTTTGGAACGGATGCGGCGAGTCACAAGGTCTTCGTGCTGGTGATCAACCAGGGAGAGCGCAAGTTTGGACTGATCGTGGACGAACTCGCAGGCGAGGATGAACTGGTCATCAAGGCGCTCGATGATCAGTCGATTAAGACGGATCTTGTGAGCGGAGCGTCCATTATGGGCGACGGTAGAGTGGTTCTTATCCTCAACCTGATCGCGCTGGTAGAACGCTTCACACGGAGCCGGGCAAATCCGAACGCACAAATGGCTGGATTGTTATCAAACCTCAGCGGACCTGCGGGGAGCCGCGCACCTCTGACGCATGGAATGGCCGGAGGGCAGGCATGAAGAAGCCCGTGCGAGTGCTGGTCATTGATGACTCTGCTCTGATGCGCAAGCTGATTCCGAGGATCCTCGAACAGGATGATCGGATCGAAGTTGTGGGCACTGCCATTGACGGTAATTTTGGCCTCAAGAAGATCCAGGAACTGAAGCCACAGGTCGTAACCCTCGACCTGGAAATGCCAGGGCTGAACGGCATCGACACGCTCAAAGCTATCATGCGGCGGGGGCGTCTGCCAGTGATCGTAGTCAGCTCGCACAGCACCGCCGGGGCGTCGATCACGCTGAAGGCGCTGACACTCGGCGCGTTTGACTTCGTGGCGAAGCCGAATGATGTATCCGCGTGCATGCCGGAAATCGCGAGCGAGCTCATACGCAAGATCCGGGCCGCGGCGCAGAACAGCGCCGTGCAACCGCTGTTTACGCCTGAGGAGGCACCGAGCGAACTCTTGCGCAAGCAAAGGCCGGTTGCGCCGACACGGGTGATTGCGATCGGCGTGTCGACGGGCGGGCCGAATGCGCTGCAATATCTGTTTTCGCATCTCCCGGTGGAATTCTCCGGCACGATTCTGGTGGTGCAGCACATGCCGGATGGCTTTACCGAGCTGTTTGCAAAAAGGCTGGATGAGACGTGTCCGATCCGCGTGAAAGAGGCGCAGTCGGGCGACCTGTTGGTGGCCGGACGCGCATTGATCTGCCCCGGAAACCGGCACATGAAAGTCAAAAGACTGCCGCTGGGCAACATCGTTTTGCTGTCGGAAGATGGCCCGGTCAACGGGCATCGCCCATCCGCGGATGTTTTATTTCGAAGCGTGGCCCATGAATATGGTTCCCAGGCGATGGCGGTCCTGATGACCGGAATGGGCGAAGACGGAGCGTTGGGAATGGGAGCGATCCAGCAGGCTGGCGGATTCACGGTGGCTCAGAGCGAGAAAACGTGCGTCGTCTACGGTATGCCGAAGGCGGCGATTGAACGCGGTTTTGCCATGCGGGTCGTGGATTTACAGGACTTACCCAACCTGATGCTGGCCCAGTGCGGGCCGGAACGTAGCCGTGGGGACGAGGCCGGCAGTTCGAAGGCAACCAGTGCCGGAAGTAACTAGAGTTACCTATCCGAAGGTAGGTAGGTCGTGTTTAAGTGATAGAAGTGGAGGAGTGTCATGGAAAAGTTTGCGCCCGTAAAACGGAGCGAAGACGGACAGCAGGTTCGGTATTTGATCGTGGATGACTCTGTGTTCGCCCGAAAGAACCTGGCCAAGATGGTGGAGACGTTCGGCGGCCAGGTGGTCGGCGAGGCTGCGGACGGGGTGACGGCGATCAGCGAGTACGCGCGGTTGATGCCGGACATCGTTCTGATGGACATCACGATGCCGCAGATGGAAGGCATCGAGGCGGCGGAAAAGATCGTGCGCGATCACCCCAGTGCGCGCGTCGTCATGGTGTCATCGGTCGGCTACCAGGAAAACATCGTGGCTGCGCTGCAGCGTGGTGCGCGCCACTTCGTGCAGAAGCCAGTCAAGGCGGAAGTCCTTTACGAAGTGATCAAGTACGTGATGCGCGACGAGCAGAACCCCGCGCAGAGCGCTGGAGCGGGGGCGTAACGATGCGCATGGAGCTGATTCAGCCCTTTATTAATTCCGCTGACGCCGTACTGGCGCAGGGGCTGGGATCTGCCGTTTCCATTGAGAATTTGACGATGGAAGAGGAAGCTTACCGGCGCCAGGGCATCGCGGCCGAAGTTTGCCTTACTGGCGACATCGAAGGACGAATCATCTTCGACGCCGACCAGAAGACGGCGACGCACTTTGCCAGTCGGCTTGCCGGTACGGAACTTCCCAGCACGGACGATCTGGTGCGGGAAGCAGTTTGTGAACTGGCGAACCAGATTATCGGCAATGCGGTGACGGTACTGAACGATCAGGGATTCCAGTTCCGGGTTCACCCACCTACGCTGCACACCTCCGAGCGAGGCAACAAGGGCAGTGAAGACACAGAAGCCTTGGTCCTGTGCTTCAGCACTGAGAGCGGCGCCGTTTACATGAATGTAGCTCTGCGATATCACCATCGCTGGGCGAAGCAGTGTGCAACCTCAGGGAACTGAGCTTTTCTCACGCATTCCCTCAACCGTCCGGTAGAGATCTCTCAGCAAAACTAGCCTTATCCCGAATGAGGCCGATTGTTCGCCGGGTGGAAATTGCGGTGTATTCATCTCCCATTCATACAAAGCAATGCCGCGAGCGCGCCCGCTGCTGGTGACTTTTCCTGCCTTGCCCCGTCTATATCAGGGACAGCAGGATACGGAACTTTTTCCGAGGCTGGTTCGTATGATTAAGAGTATGGAACTTCAATATCAAGTCGAATGCTTGCAGGATGTGGCCATTGTTCGCTGCTCTGGACGCATGGTGCGCGGAGCCGCGCTCGA
>Ga0116121_1000149_pt1 | contig 39163 bp, 32 predicted proteins | sample June2015DPH_13_1_FD_89725 | JGI IMG/M metagenome (GOLD analysis project Ga0116121, IMG submission 89725) | Peatland microbial communities from SPRUCE experiment site at the Marcell Experimental Forest, Minnesota, USA - June2015DPH_13_10 | ecosystem: Environmental > Terrestrial > Soil > Wetlands...
CGACGCTGCTGCGGGCCGAGATGGGATTCGGTTCCCGCCGCCACATTCACCATCCCAAGCACGTGGGGACGCTTGACGAAGTGCCCATGGTGCTCATGGTGGTCGAGCGCGAAGAACTTCTGCGTCCCCTGCTTCCCGAAATTCGGAACTGCATCGGGGACCATACGGCGAATGTCGGCGCGGTGGAACGGTTTTAGCGATTTAGGCGAAAGAGACCCATGGTACGCAACCTGCTCAGCTTCGTGCTTCACCATCGCCCCCTCACCTTCATTATCATGGCCGCCATCGCCGGTTTCGGCATCTGGTCGTTTACCCGTCTTAAAATCGACGCCTACCCGGATGTCGGCGATACCGAGGTCGAGGTAGCCACGAAATACGACGGCAGGGCGGCCGAAGAGGTCGAGAAGCAGGTGACCATCCCTCTCGAACGCGAGCTCAACAGCACCCCGAATGTCATCGACCGGAGATCGAAGACGATTTTCGGGCTGTCGGTCATCGACCTTACCTTCAAGGATGGAACGAGCGATTACTTCGCGCGCCAGCAGGTGGAGGAAAAAATCCACGACGCCGACCTGCCCGACGGGGTCACGCCGCAGCTCCAGCCGATCTGGACGCCAATTGCGGAGATCGTGCGCTACGCGGTCGAGGGCAACGGACAGTATTCGCCCATGGATCTGCGGACCCTGGAGGATTGGGTGGTCTATCCCGCCTTCAAGGAGATCCCCGGCGTGATCGACGTGACGCCCTTCGGCGGTGCGGTAAAGCAGTTCCATATCCTTACCTCGCCGCCGAAACTCATGAAATATTCGCTGACGCTTCAGAACGTCATCGACGCGGTACAGGCGAATAATTTGAACGACGGCGGCGGGATCATCTCCGGAGGGTGCCAGGGGTACGCGGTGCGGGGCCTGGGCTCCTTCAAGGACGAACACGATATCGAAAACGTCGTCGTCGCCGCAACCAACGGCATTCCCGTCTATGTCAAGGATGTCGCGAGCGTCGAAATCGCGCCGCCCCAGCCCAGCGGCATCATGTCGTATGCGATACCGGACGAGAAGCTCGATGTTACATCGGGCGTCCAGGGGCTCATCGTCATGCGGCGGGGCGAAAATCCCTCCGAAGTGCTGAAGGAAATTCACGCGAAGATCGAAGAGCTCGACGCGACCCGGCTGCCGCCGGGCGTTCACATCCGCGTCTTCAACGACCGGACCGACCTGGTCAACCACACCATGAATACGGTGTCGCACACCGTACTCGAAGGCATCGCCATCGTGTTTCTCGTGCTGCTGTTTTTTTTCGGCAGCATCCGCGCGGCATTCGCGGTCGCCCTCACGATCCCGCTCTCCCTGCTCTTCGCCTTCGGGCTCATGAACCTTACCGGGATTCCGGCAAACCTCCTCTCCCTCGGCGCGATCGACTTCGGCATCATCGTGGACGGGGCGGTGGTCATGGCCGGCTACATCTACGGCAGGTATGCCGAGGCGTCGGACGAGGAGAAAAAACGCGGCATACGATGGGTAACGACCGGCGCGGCGCAGGTCGTGGGGCGCGACATTTTTTTCTCGGTCGGCATCATCATCCTGGCGTATCTTCCGATCTTCACCCTGCAGCGCGTCGAAGGCAGGCTTTTTTCCCCGATGGCGTACACCCTCGCCTGCGCGGTATTCAGTTCCCTGCTTATCGCGCTGACGCTCATCCCGGTGCTCATGTCCATACTGTTCCGGAAAGTCTGGACAAAGGGGAACGCATCCCCCTTGAAGCAGCGGCGCAATCCCGTGCTCGAACGGCTGCAGCGGGGGTATGGAACCGTGTTGCGCCGCCTGCTGCATCGCTGCGCGGCCGTCAGCCTGATCGGCATTCTGTTAGTGGTCGTCGGCATCGTCGCCGCCCGGTTTGTCGGAACGGAATTCCTGCCAGAGCTTGACGAAGGATCGATCAATATCCGCTGCTTCCTGCCCACGGCCATTTCGATCGAGGAAGCCAACCGGATTCCGCCCATCATCCGCCGGATCGTCGGCAGCCATCCCGAAATCGCGAGCGTCGTGCCGCAACTGGGCCGGAACGACGACGGCTGGGACCCCTACGGCCCCAACAGGATAGAAATTTACGTCGGCCTGAAGGAGTACGCGCTCTGGACGCATAAGAAATCGAAGAAACAGCTCATGAATGAGATCCGCGCGGAGCTGCAGCAGGCCATACCGAGCGCCGAATTCTCGTTTTCGCAACCCATCCTGGATAACCTGGAGGAGGCGGTGACGGGCAGCGTCGCCGATCTCGCGGTGGTGGTTTCGGGAAAGGACCTCGGCATTCTCCGCTCGATCGCGGAAAAAATCACCGGCATCGTCAAGAACGTGCGCGGGGCGAGCGAATGGGGCATCGAGCAGGAGGGCGACCAGGCGCAGGTGCGGGTCGACATAAATCGCGAGCGCCTCGCCCGCTACGGCATCAACGTCGCCGACGTGCAGAACATGATCGAAGCCGCCGTCGGCGGCAAGGTCATCGGGCAACTTGTCGACGGGGAGCGCCATTTCGATATCGTCGTCCGGTACACCTCCCGGTACCGCAACTCGGTTGACGCCTTGCGGAAGCTTCAGGTGTCGGCCCCTTCGGGCGCCCGGATCCCGCTTGCCGAACTCGCGGCCATCACCGTCGTCGACGGGCCCACCATCATCCAGCGCGGCGCGGCCGGCGACCGTGAAATCTGCGTGCGCACGAACATCCACGACCGCGACCAGGGCGGATTCGTGGCCGAAGCACAGAAACTCGTTGCCGGCGCGATTGATCTTCCCAAGGGGTACTCGATCGAATGGGGCGGCCAGTTCGAGAATCTCGCGCGGGCGCGCAACCGTCTGCTGCTGGTCATTCCCTGCACCATCTTCATCATCTTCGTGGTTCTCTTTATCCTGTATAAAAACGCGCGGGACGCGGCCCTTGTCCTCATGAACGTCCCTTTTGCGCTGGCGGGCGGCATAGGCGCCCTCCTTCTTCGCGGGTATCATTTCAACGTCTCTGCCGGGGTCGGCTTCGTCTCGCTCTTCGGCGTATCGGTCATGGCCGGCGTGCTGCTGATCTCCTGCATCAACCGGATCAGGGAGCAGGAAGGAATGCTGACCGCGCAGATGGTCCACGGGGCCGCCCTCACCCAGTTCAGGCCGATCATCGCCGTCATGCTCCCCGCGATGCTCGGGCTCCTTCCTGCGGCGCTGGCAACGGGCATCGGCTCGGACATTCAGCGGCCAATGGCGACCGTGATCGTCGGAGGGCTTGCTTCGTCGCTTCTCCTCACCCTTTTCGTCCTGCCGTCGTTTTATCTCTTCCTGTCGAAGAATATTTCAGGGAAAAAAGAGATATAATAAATAGATATTCTGGAGGGGGCGCCGCGAAGCGCTTACCCATTTTGCCCGAAAGGCAAAATGGACGGATTATTATAGTTCGGATTGCACCAGCCCTCGCACTTCCGCAACGCCATCTCTGTGGAATAATAAACTTCCACAAAAAGGAATAAATAAAAAGGGCAGGGGAGAGGCAGAAATAAGGTGATTTGCGGGAAGGATTTATTTATATTGAATAATCGTTACCTCTTCACCGCAAAGGGGATGTTATGAACTGGAAACTCATCCTTCAGTTGTCTCTTTTCGGCCTTGCCATGGCAATAGCCACCGTTTTTATTATCCCGTCAAAAATCGAACCGTTTTTCTGGCTGGCGATTTTCGCCTTGTGCGCCTATGTCATCGCGCGGCAAGCCCCAGACCGTTATTTCCTCCATGGGTTTTCCGTCAGCCTTGTCAATTGCGTATGGATAACCGCCATGCACGTCACTTTCTTCAAGGCCTACCTCCTGCATCATCCGCAGGAAGCCGCGATGATCGCAACGATGCACTCCCCGCGTTTGATGATGCTCATGGCGGGCCCGGTCATCGGGATAGCGTCGGGAGTAGTCCTGGGGCTGTTCTCGATTATTGCCAGTAAAATAGTCAGGAAAAAATAACCATGCCGATTGCGCGCCCCTCTGTATCTATGCTGTCAATACGAGCATATTCACCTGTTTTACTTATAATCACGATGATTTTATTGACGTCGTTGGCTTGCGGCAAGAGTAAAAAACATGTTCCCGCAAAGCAGCCGGTAACCGACACGGTGGTTCAAGGCGAGAGCGCCCAAACGACAAGGGCAACGTACGAACGCAAGGGGGAATATGATTCCGCGACCGCGCAACCCCAAAGCGTCGCAACGGTAGATTCCAATTCGGCATCCGCGCCGAGAGCGGAACAGGATGCGCAGGAGTTGGCGGTTATTATTGAAAGCCATAATGGCGATCTTGCAGAAGGCGAAGCCTGCGCTGAGGCGGGTTTTACCGAAGAACGCTGTAAAGCAGCCAACCTCATTCTTGCGAAGCGTCTGGCGAATAGGGATAGGAAGGATGGGAAGAAAGGAAGTAAGTGAAATTGCTGAGGGATTCAAACTTCCCGGAAGTGCAAGAGGATTTTGAATATGAGGAGTTGGATAACCTATGAAAGCTAAAACTGATTTTATGACATATTTCATCAGGAGATAATCTTGGGTATTGTGCTCCGATCAACGCAATTACCACCTATTCCTTCAGACGAGGTATGGTTTGAAGTGCAGGTTGATTTTAAAAGATGTTCGTCCCCCGCTTTAGTAAAGACAAATCTGAACAACCTTCAGCAGAACGGCTTGACACAATCAATAGCGAAGTTGATAATATGCACAAGTTCTTTCTACCTCGGTTATAATAGTAATTTACGAGGAAGGCTCAATGATGTATGGACGTATCTCTCAAAATTGAATCCAAGACCAACTCAATACAAAGGGCGCAATCGTTTACTTTTTAGTAAAGTTTGTGCGCAACGTCCAATGGCCCATGTCTCTGAAATCCTTGGTGCCGGTGCGGGATTGCTCATAGCACGCCATATTTATAACCGACCTTTACGGGCATGGCAACCAAAATCAGGAAATAATCCGCTCGATTATTATTCCTTATCTGCTAATGGAAGTTGTCGTATTGAGATTGAAGTTCGAGGGCGTTTTGATCGTAATAACTGGACAAAAGCCCGTGATCAGATTGTGAAAAAAATTCCTGCGCAAACTTCTAAAAGTGGATCTTCTGCTATTAGTTACGCCGGTATTATTTTTGCCCCACGAACAACAAAAAATCCTCGCAAACCTGACTTTTTGGTTGTCGATCCAGAAATTCCCGGTCATCCATCTGAAAATTCGTTATTACCGCTAAGACTGATTCTCAGAAAGTATGCTCCATATTTTGTTTGGCAGGGGTTTACTAAATTTGCGCAACGACTTATTGAAATCTCAAAGTTACAAGATAATGAGTTTGCGAATTTTCTTGAACATGGTGACGATCAATTGCGTCGCTTCAATTCATTCCGTACTTCAATGCATATTAACGGTATACGTTATTTCGGAACTGTCTGGGATGGAATACTTTGGCCGGAATTTCTAACTGGTGTAGAAATTAGCAAAGGAGCATTCATTGATGGGCTTGCTGAGCCTATTATCGATGCAATGCGAACAGGAAAGATTAAAGAAATCCTGTTCCTAAATATTGAAGAGCATGTCGGGCGTGAGGATGGATATGTTAGAGTTCTCCTTGATGATGGGAGAGCTCGGGCTTGGGCTCCATCTATTGATAAGTTATTAAAACATCCGTAATGTATTGAATGATTTCTTTATTAAATGGTGCCTCAAAAGTCATTGAATAATTTTCTCATATTCCGAAAATAATGAATGAAAATAAATCGATCCATTTCGAAAAAATTAAAAAGACATTTGAAGGCCGATGTGCTATTTGTGGCAAGCTTTCAAAGCTAACGTATGATCATATCCCACCACGCGGGTGTGGTAATGCAGGAACTGTTATAATTTCCGAATATCTAAAAGGGAATTCAAAAACAATATCCCAAAATGGAACGAAGCGCAGAAGTATTTGCAGTTTTTGCAACAATACTTTGCTTGGAACACAGTATGATCCAAGTCTGATATCTCTTGTCAAACAAATAACGCAAGCTGTTTCTTATAGGGAAAATAGTTCGCTTTATTGGTCCGATAAAATAAAGGTTTCAGTTGATATCCTTTGCCTAACAAAATCTGTAATTGGTCATATTTTGGCTTGTGATTTCGCTGATACATATCCGGTAGATTATATCAAAAAGCCGTATTATGGGAGCATGATTGATTTCGTTTTAGATAAGGAGAAAAGGGCACTCGATAATTATGAAATATACTATTGGTATTATCCTTATGGTCAACAAAAGATGCTAAGGCATTTTGCTATTGCACAATTTTTGCATGGGAATGCATTGTTATCAGCAAGCAAACCAATTCAAGGGCATATTTTAAAGTTTTTTCCTATTGCATTCTGGGCGGTTTATCAAAAACCAAAGGAACATAAAATTAATTTGTGTAAGATAAATCTTCCAAACTGTCCTTTAGAAATAATTAACAATGAAATTGAATTAGATATAAAAACACCACTTCCTGAAACCTTTCCTGAGAACCCGCAAGACGATTGCATTGCCTTATTTAATAGTCATTATGCACAAATATCTGATAAAATATTACAAAAAGATATAAGGGGCCAGAATGGATAAAATAGACGGGCTACAATTTTTAAAGCAATCAATTGGTTATTTTAAAAAAAACGATTCATTTTCTTTAATAATCGCTGCGCTATTTGCGCGCCTGGCTGTGGAAGCCAGGTTGGCAAATTATGCTGGCGCAAAGGAAGATAGGGCACAGAAAAAAATTAAGGGTTGGAAAATTCGACCTTTAAAAAAAGAGTTAGACCGAATATTTAAGAATCGCGATAAGATAGTTGCATTTAATACCGGAAAGGATATTCTTTATTTCACTCCTGTGACTGATGAAATAATAGATGACATTAAGATCTTTCATCAGTGGTTGCATTTTTCGAAAGAAATTAAAAGTTCTGGTTTTGAAAATATTTATCAATTAAAATCAAAACTAAATAACCTTTTGCCAAAATTGGCAGAATTATATGTTGGAAATCTATTAGCACCCCCTTACGTACAGGAAATCGAAGGCGGTACGCACCTCTGCATCCCTTTTGAAATAAAAGCAGAGGAATCAGAATTTTCTCAAACCTACCAAGAGCGAGCAGAGTCTCCTTCGAAGGAAAGATTTCTCCCAGATATGGAGTATAAGCTGTTATCTCAATTGCCACCAAACATCTTGCAGTTGAAGCTTTTTATTGTTTTCGGCGCCACATCACTTTCTGATCTATTAAGATTAGACTAATTATTACTGGCGTAGCTTTGCCAAGCCAAAATCTTTACTCCCGCTTTCCCATTTCTTATTTTATCTATCCGGAATCGTAATGAAACGCTGCGCGCCCCGATCGAATATCAGGGCCACACAACAAGGCCGGACTTAGCAAAATGAGGATGACCCATGAACCACCTCTACTACGGCGATAATCTCGACATCATGCGGCGGTACATCGACAAAGAATCGGTCGATCTCGTCTATCTCGATCCGCCGTTCTACAGCAGCCGGAACTACAACGTCATCTTAGAACAGAAGAGCGATCTTTCTTGCCGGATATAAGGCGATATCGCCTGCGCCACCACTTTGGAAGGCTGGCAGAATAAACTTGACAATATTAGTCGCGCAGCTTATTATATGCGTAGGAAGGTCAGCAGTTTTAACTAAAAATGGGATATTCCCCATAGCCTTCTAAATCTGATTATCTTATAGTGTAAGGGAGAGTGGATGATGATAAAGATACTGGTTATGTTGATCCTGGGAGTAAGCGCGGTTTTGGCGGAGCAGGTACCGGTGGAGGTCCAGCAGGTGATTAATGATATTATGAGTGGGAAAGGCAATTATTTTACCCCACCCAATTACATCAAACTTTCTGCAATAACTGCTGGTGAACCGATTCATTGTTCCTGGTTTGTTGGGGACTCATTAATAAAACTTGGTGAAGGGGCACCAGTAAGCTCGGTTATAAAACCTCTGGATCTCTGGGCAGTTCCCTTGCTTAATAAAGACGTCACGAAGGTTCTGATGATTATAGCGAAACCTCCTAGAGATCCGAAATGGCAAGTGCTCGGATATGGCCATGGCTCTGTGGGAAGAAGTTGGGAAAAGATACGCCAAATATGGTCCGAGTCGGCAGGGTATCACCCGGTACTTATTTTTGCACCGAGTGATCCTCGGGGTTTTTTCTATATCCCTGAAAAAGGCGACAAAAATCTTACGCCTCTAACTTTTCCCCGTCGCCAGACAAACAATCTTGATAGCTTATATGGAATTATAGACTCCAGCAGAGTTGTGCTGAAGGAAATAAGGGATGGTTTGCTGGCCAACTTGAAAAAAGGTCGGTAAAAATGAAATGGAAATTTACGATTATAGTAATATTGCTGACTATCCTTTCGATAAACGCTGCTGATCGCATTTATCAAATAGAAATGACGTGGTATGAACGAGAAGCCAGTAATTGGTGTTGGGCTGCCTGCTGCGAGATGATCCTTTACAATTACTATATTGCCTATCCCTTATCTGATGGTACATATCTATTTCCTATTACGCAGGACTCCATAGCTTCCTGGGGGACCGGTGGGGCAAATATCGGGGATGTCCTTTTTGGATCACTGAACCAAGGGGATTCGTTATCTGTCGAAGACATAATAACCTATTTGAATGATATCGGCACAACAGCATTTGGCACTGCTGTGAATCCGATAGGAATGAACCCTGTAAATAATCCTTTAAGTTGGTCCGACCTTGTCTCTGATATTACACATGGTAAACCAAACATAGCCGCAACTAACAAGCAATCAGATAATGCTCATGCTGTTGTCATTCTTGGCATTGATTCCACTAAAACTGGAGTTTATTACTGGGACCCTTTAAATGATCCCCGGACTGATACCCTCCTTTACTATTCCTATGCTGATATGATTGATTCTCCTCCCTATGGAATTGGTTGGTATCAGACATTGGAGATGACGGATTCTTGCCCAAGGGAATTAGACGCTATCTTAAATAACGTGCTGGAAATAAACGGCCCGGGACAAATCGACTCAGGCAGTTCAGCAACCTTCACCACGGATTTTATATCTACTGATGCACTATTTAAATACCTCTCGGGATGGAACTATACCATATCCTTCTTGAATTCAAGCCAATCCTATATCCCATGTCAAACAGGTACTTTCGGTCCGGTGGACTTTAGTCCTGTCGGAACTCCAGAATCATTTCAAACTACGGTGACAATTCCAACCTTTCCTCCCTCGGGTAATTGGAGCTTTATCACTACTCCCGGCCAGAGCGGCATTATTAGCTATTATGGGCAAGTGACGGTACGTGTCTCAATAGTCGGTACCAATGATACGGCTGTAAAGTCGAAGAATTTTTACTGTCTGGCTCCAGCGACTACTGATGTCATTCCGCTCAACGTCGCGTGGAACATGAATTCTTTTAATGTCATTCCTGAGCGCGACACGACGGCGGCGGTGTTCGGAACCGATCCCGCCGGTTTTTTGTTTGTGAAAGATAACGCCGGCGACCTGTACTGCCCGTACTGGGGCCAGGATGATCTCCATTATGCTCGGGTGGGCCAGGGGTACCAGGTATATACCAACGTCCCCGATACCCTCAGAGTGCAGGGGATACCGATTAATTATACCCAAACGCCGATAGCGCTCTCCTCGGGCTGGAACATGATCGCCTATCCGCTTCCGACAATCATGGGCTATGAATCTCCAACTTATGCATTTGCCAGCATCGATTCGTCATTGATTCTCGTCAAGGACAATTCCGGTCACGTCTACTGGCCATCTATGGGGGTCGACGAAATCGAGCTAATTCCCGGGCAGGGGTATAGGGTATTAATGAATGCGTCGGCATCCTTTAGCTACCCGCCGTTTGTTGCCATAGATAAGCGGCTTGCCAGCAGTAGCAAGCCCATGCTTCAGCTGCCGAATCCCCGGCACTATGCAATTCATGCGATCACCGGGAATAATGCGACACTTCTGGCGAAGCAGGTGACCATCGGCGGGAAAACGGTCGCGGACTCAAGTGAAATCGGCGCCTATGATGCGTCGGGGAGTCTTGTGGGATCCGGCACGGTGATTTGTGGCCTCGCCGCTTTTGCGGTCTGGGGCAAGGACCCGCAAACGAAGCCAAAAGATGGTTTGGTTACGGGGGAGCCGGTGACCTTCAAGCTGTGGGACGGGAATAGCGAGTACCCGCTCGGATTTCAGTCTCAAAATGGTACGGCGGTGAAGTATGGAGTTGACAAAGTATATGTCGGAGAACTGGAGGTTACGAGCGGCTATCTGATCACGAAGTTCGACCTGACGCAGGCGTATCCGAACCCGTTCCGGGGATCGGTGAAGATATCGTTCGACGTGCCGACGATAGCCGACGCTTCACAGCAGGCGATAGAGATCAATGTGTACGATCTGAAGGGGAGTTTGGTAAAGCAGCTTGCGAGCGGGAAGTACCAGGCGGGCCGCTATTCGGTAGCGTGGAATTGCACCGATGGCCGTGAGGTCTCGATAGGTTCAAGCATTTATATCGTGCGAATGAAGGCGAATAATTTCGACAAGCGCCTTAAGTTGCTCAGAGTTCAATAGCATTTCTTCTAACCGAGGCCTCTCTTTACCTTTCTCCTGCCATTTCCTATTTTATCCATATAGTTTTTTCGCTTTATCCCTTGAGGATGACCCATGAACCACCTCTACTACGGCGATAATCTTGACATCATGCGCCGGTACATTAAGGACGAATCGGTCGATCTAGTGTATCTCGACCCGCCGTTTAACAGCAGCCGGAACTACAACGTCATCTTCGAGCAGAAGAGCGACGATGCCGCCGGGGCGCAGATCATTTGAATTACAATTCCATCCCTCTTTGCACTCCCGCCCCGCCTTACCTATTTTATAATATTCCTGAGTTCTAAGGCCATAAAGGAATCTGCTTATGCCCCTTTCGTGGAATGAAATAAAAGACCGCGCGCTAACTTTCAGCAAGCGCTGGCAGGGCGAAACGAACGAAGACGCCAACGCGAAACCGTTCTGGGTCGAGTTTTTCACCGTTTTCGGCGTTGACCGTAAAAGAGTAGCCACCTTCGAATATAAGGTGAAAAAGGCTGGCGACCATCAGGGCTATATCGACGTTCTCTGGAAGGGCGTCATTCTCATTGAGCATAAGAGCCGTGGGAAGGACCTCGACCGGGCTTATAAGCAGGCCATCGACTACTTCCCCGGACTGAAGGACCACGAGCTTCCCCGCTGCATTCTGGTGTGCGATTTCGAGCGTTTCCGCCTCTACGATCTCGATGAGGATGTCGAAACCTCCTTTGTTCTCGCCGATCTTTACAAGAACGTCAAGCTGTTCGGTTTCCTCATCGGGTACCAGACAAAAACCTTCAAGCCGCAGGACCCGGTCAACATCAAGGCCGCCGAGAAAATGGGCAAGCTCCACGACCGCCTGCGGGCCATCGGCTACGAAGGGCACCCCCTCGAACTCTACCTTGTGCGGCTTCTCTTCTGCCTGTTTGCCGAAGATACCGGCATCTTTGAAAAACAGCAGTTTCAGGATTTCCTGACGCAGAAGACGAGCGAAGACGGCTCCGACCTCGCGGCCCGCCTTGCCCAGCTTTTCGACGTGCTTAATACGCCTCCGGAAAAGCGTTACAAAAATCTCGACGAGCAGCTTGCCGCATTCACCTATGTTAATGGCAAGCTCTTCGAGGAAGCGCTTCCAATCGCGTCGTTCGACCGTTCGATGCGCGAAATTCTATTTGAATGCAGCGGCCTCGACTGGAGCAAAATTTCCCCGGCTATTTTCGGCTCGCTCTTCCAATCGGTCATGGACCCGGTCGCGCGGCGTAACCTTGGCGGCCACTATACCAGCGAAAAGAATATTCTGAAGGTGGTTCACGGCCTTTTTCTGGACGAACTCCGGGCGGAATTCAAATCCGTCAAGAGCAACCGGAAAAAGCTCGAAGAGTTCCATAAAAAGCTCGGGACGCTGACCTTCCTCGATCCAGCCTGCGGGTGCGGAAACTTCCTCGTCATTACCTACCGGGAACTGCGGCTGCTCGAAATCGAGGCGCTGAAGGAGCTTCACAGGGGCCAGCAGGCGACCCATATCGAAGCGATCGTGTGGGTTGATATATCCCAATTTTACGGCATCGAGATCGAAGAATTCCCGGCGCGTATCGCTGAAGTGGCAATGTGGCTCATCGACCACCAGATGAATATGAAGGTTTCGGAGGAGTTCGGGCAGTATTATGTGCGGCTGCCGCTGAAAAAGACCGCGAATATCATCAACGATAACGCGCTGAAGGTGGAGTGGCCGAAAACGGATTTTATACTGGGGAATCCGCCGTTTGTGGGTTCGAAATTCATGACCGAAGAGCAGAGAAACGAGCTGCTCGGCGTATGCTCATTTGATAATGCCGGCGTGCTCGATTATGTTACCGCGTGGTATGTGAGAGCCGCCCGCTCCATTCAATGCACGCCCGTTAAAGTCGCTTTTGTTTCGACGAATTCAATCGTTCAGGGGGAACAGGTAGGAATTTTATGGGGGAATCTCCTTCAAAGGCATAATATCCAGATCATCTTTGCACATCGAACATTCCGATGGAGTAACGAAGCGCGGGGCGTTGCCGCCGTTTATTGCGTGATTATCGGTTTTGCGGCCTTTATCCCGCCAAAGAGAGTGATTTATGAGTACGAGACGATCGATAGCGAGCCGCTGGCAATCGCCGCGAAAAACATAAACCCATATCTGATCGATGGCCCTGATGTCGTCGTCGTTTCCCGAAGTAATCCGATCTGCCCCGTTCCCGAAATCGGCATTGGAAATCAGCCCATCGAAAATGGGTACTACCTCTTTACCACGGAACAAAAAGAGGACTTTCTTAAAATCGAGCCGCAAGCAAAAAGGTGGTTTCGCCGTTGGATAGGGTCGGATGAATTTATAAATGGGTATGAGCGCTGGTGCCTCTGGTTGGGTGAATGTCCGCCAAACCTGCTCAAGCAGATGCCGGAATCTCTAAAGCGCGTTGAGGCTGTCCGTGTATTTAGATTGAAAAGTAAAAGACTGGCAACCAGAAGACTCGCAGAAACGCCAACGCGTTTTCTAGTTGAAAATATGCCGAAGTCTAATTATCTCGTTATCCCTGAAACTTCCTCCGAGAGGCGCAAATATATTCCTATCGGTTTCATGGGGCCGGAAACATTATGCAGCAATGCGGTAAAAATCACTAAAGAGGCGACGCTGTATCATTTTGGCATCTTGACTTCAATAATGCACATGGCTTGGGTCCGCTATACCTGCGGGCGTTTAAAAAGTGATTATCGGTATTCAAAAGATATCGTCTATAACAATTTCCCCTGGCCCGAATCGCCCACCACCCCGCAAAAATCTAAAATTGAATCATCGGCCCAGGCCGTGCTTGATGCACGGGCAAAATACCCGAAGAGCACTCTCGCGGACCTCTACGACCCGCTCACCATGCCGCCCGACCTGCTCAAGGCGCATCAGGCGCTCGACAAGGCGGTGGACGCGGCCTATGGCAAGAAAGGGTTCAACGCCGAAAGCGACCGCGTGGCGTTTCTGTTCGAACTGTACCAGAAATATCTGACGCCGCTTTTGCCGAAGATGGGGAAGGGTAAAAAGAAACGAGGATAAAGAGGGACCGGCAAATCGACAAGCTGACGGACGAACTGTACGGTAAGGCCGAAGAGGAAATAAAGATCGTGGAGGGCGGGAAATGATCCCCTGTCTGCGCCGAGGCTTCGGCAGGCAGGGATCTTATAAAAAAATCAGTTCGGTTTCGACACTTTCCTTATAACCGGAAAGAATTGATTATTTTCGATCTTCGTGTTGGGTTCCAGCAGTTGACATCCGCTGTATTCAATCGCGTCCAAGAACTTCTTCAATACTTCGAAAGTCTGGCGCTGCTGTTCGACAAGAAGCGCCATCTCCGCCGCATGCTGCTCCGCAATCGCGTCCTGTTGCTTCTGGTAAGCCGCCCGTTCGGCATCCCACCGCTTCTCCCAGCTTTTCATGGAGTAGAGCCACATCATAAGGAGCGCGGTGGGAAAGTCGATGAGTTTTATGACCTCCGCGAGCGTGAGCGCGTTGCGATGTTATCCATGCCGTGAAATACAACTTGTGAAATTTTAAATGCTTCCATGCGAGATGTGGAAGCATAGAAAAAATGTCGTTGTATATTGTTTTACGTAATTATGAATTTCGCGAGCGTGAGCGCGTTGCCGATGTTATCCATGCCGTGTAATATAAACCGTGAAAATTTAACCAATAACTCGGGACGTGTGGTTGTTGGTTAAAAAATGTTGTTGTATATTGTTTCGCGTAAATATGAATTCCGCGAGCGTGGCGCGTTGCCGATGCTTTCCATGCCGTGTAATTTAGCCCATGAAATTTTAACTGTCCCATCGACGCGAAATGGGACAGTTAAAAAATGTTATTGTATATTGTTTGGCGTAATAAAGACGGCCCTTTTGATGCGAGCTGACAATTCACGGGTTACCGGAATCACCGGAATGAAAAGATTTTTTCAATCAAAATTCTTCGTCGATTCGACCGGCGCACCGAATATGATAAAGGCTACGTGGCATGCAATTTCAACCATTACCATCATCCAAACAAGGAGGCTTCAAATGTCCGAAGATTTTTTAAGTTTAAGGATTAATGACGGGGGATTCAAGAATTTTTTACACGATCTCGGTAGTATGAAAGATTATGCCGATTTGAAACGACTCCTTCCAGAGGTTGCCGCCGATATCGAGCGCGATATCGATGAACAGGAGCAGCCGTTGCGCTGGTTGGTTGCATCGAAAGGGACTAAAGGCAAGAAAAAAACAAAAACAGGAGGCTCAACCAACCTGGCGTTTCTATAGTGTAACCCTTTCCGCCCGGAACAATGGGAATAATATTGACACATGCAATTTCCACCACTTTTCAAGGAGCTTACCATGTACCCTCAAGAACTCAAGGACCGGTTCGTGCAAATGCGAGCCGCCGGCTGTACTTTCGAAAGGATTTCGGCAGCCCTCGACGTTTCAAAACCAACTCTTATAAAGTGGTGGGCTGCTTTCAAGAAGCGGATCGCCGATTTGGAATATGCCAACGCACAGGCGTTGCTTGAGAAATATCGCCTTAATCGGCAGGCGCAGCTTGAGGAGTTGGTCGAGGAACTCGCCCGGATCAAGGCCGAGATCAAACTGCGTGATATAACTAAAGTCAACATGGCGATGCTTCTGGAATTGGAAAAAAACCGCGAAGAAAAATTCGCCGCGAGGATGACTGAGCTTGAAAAAAATGCGGGGATTGCGATATATGGGATAGATAAGGATGTCTTTTCGGTGTGCAATGAAGACGCCGCCGATCGAGTGGAAGGCGTGATCGAAAACTTTTTTGAACGATTCCGCAGGTATGCGCGGGAACTAACCCGGAAGCCCTCGCGAGACGACCGGGACCAGACGCCCCCCTCCTTGCCCCGCTCCATAAACGGAGAGGGGGCTGCCGATTGCCAGGCGTCTGCCTGACAGCGGATCGGTGAGGCAAAATGTCGATGCAAGGCTGTGCGGAATTTGATCTGAAAAGATTTGATGGCCGAATCGAGTCCATAATCCGGTCACTGAATTCGATGTCCGGGGGACCCGTTATGCAACGCTTTCCCCTCTCATCATCAGAATTTCGTTCGGTAGCCTATGATCTTCTTTCGGAAATACTGGAAATCGAATTCAACGATGGCAGCCGTTATGAATATTATGACGTGCCGGAATACCATTGCGCTGGACTCGTGAAGGCCCCTTCGCCCAGCGCCTATTTTTACGACCACATCCGGTTCGAATATGATTACACAAGGCTCCCATCAATGCCGGTTCAAAACCCCAGGAAGGCGAAGAAAGGAAAACGGTAAAGTTTAGTAAACTTTTGGTAAACTTTTATCTCAGAAGTCATTGATATTTAAACAAATAAATTTTTCATCGTCTTTATGGGAATTTTCATAGTCCTTCCCATTATCTTAAATAAGTGTAGCATATTGAATTTAGGGCAATAATCAAAGCCAGATGGTGTCCGGTCCCTTTCAAATCTCTCCTGAGAAAACATTCAACCTCAACAAGACTCGGCCTGTCATAGCGCGATGGAAGAATGGACTTGACACCATTACCCGCGCCGCGTAATTTTAGATTTTGAGGGTTTCCGGCAGCTTCAACTAAAAACAGGGTATTCCCGGAAAACAGTAAATCATGCGTCTCTTTACGAGGGGGTTAGGAGGAGGGAGTTATGAAAATCGGGCCACTAATATTTCTCATGGTATCCGGTCTCATGGTTGTCGGGTTGGAAGCGGCGTCAACGACCACGTACAACTACGGCGAGGCGCTGCAAAAGGCGATTTACTTCTACGATTGCCAGGTATCCGGCCCTTCGCCCTCGTGGAACCGCGTTCCATGGCGCGGGCCCTGTGACACGCACGACGGCGCGGACGTCGGCCTGAACCTTACCGGCGGCTGGCACGACGCCGGCGACCATGTCAAATTCAATTTTCCCGGGGCGTATTCCGTCACCCTGCTGTGCTGGGGCATCGTGGAAAACCGCGCTGCGTATGTCAATAGCGGCCAGCTTGGGTATCTGCTTAACAACATAAAGTGGGAGACGGACTACCTGATCCGTTGCCATGCGGCGCCCAACGTGTTTTACGGCCAGTGCGGAGACGGGAATACCGACCATTCGTACTGGGGGCCCTGCGAGTCCGATGTGTCGGAGATGCCGCAACGCCCTTCCGCGAAAATTGACAGCGCGAATCCGGGATCGGACCTTGCCGGCGAGGCGGCGGCCGCGCTCGCGGCGGCATCGATGGTCTTCATGCCGACGAATCCCGCTTACGCGGACACCTGCCTGACGCACGCGCAGCAGCTTTACTCATTTGCCGACAAGTACCGCGGCATCTACAGCAGCTCAATGTCCGCGGCCGCGGGGTTTTACCCTTCCAGCGGGTACCACGACGAACTCGTGTGGGGCGCCCTGTGGCTCTTCAAGGCCACGGGCGACAGCTCCTATCTTACCAAGGCCGAAGCCTACTACGACAGTATTCCTGATGCGCAGCAGGACACGGTAAAAAGCTATGCCTGGACCCTCTGCTGGGACGATAAAAGTTATGGCTGCTTTGTGCTTCTGTCCAAACTCACCGGCTCGCCGGTCTACGAAGCCGATGCCCAGCGCTGGCTCGATTACTGGACCGTTGGCGCGAACGGCGACAGAATCACCTATACGCCGGGCGGGCTCGCCTGGCTCTCCCAATGGGGATCGTGCCGCTACGCGGCCACCACGGCGTTCTGCGCGCTTATCTACAGCGATTTTATCGCCGACACGGCGCTGAAAGCCAGGTACCATACGTTCGCGGTAAACCAGATCAATTATATGCTCGGCAATAATCCGCTCAACCGGTCGCTGGAAGTGGGGTTCGGCGTCAATCCGCCGCGGCACGAACACCACCGCACGGCGGATGGGACCTACCCAGGGTCGGCGCAAGATACCCAGGCATGCGTGCATACGATGTACGGCGCGCTCATAGGGGGACCGGATCAAAGCGACAATTACACGGATCAGCGGAGCAATTATACTCAGAACGAACCTGCCGACGACTACAATGCGGGTTTTATCGGCGCGCTCGCTCGATTGTATAGTGAGTACGGCGGCGCGCCGCTCACGACGCAGTTCCCGCCCCGGGATATTCCGACCGAGCAGTTCTGCCTTATGGCTAAAATCAATCAATCCGGCCCGATTTTTACTGAAATCGATGCCTTCCTGTTCAACAATACCAACGAGCCGGCGCGCGTGTGCCATACGCTATCGTACAAGTACTTTTATAACTTCAGCGAGGTGATTGCCGCCGGTATTCCCGTGAGCAGCCTTGTCGTGACCACGGCTTATCTCGAGAGCAACGCGAAATTATCCGCGCTGACGCCGTATAAAGGATCGGATAGCATTTATTACCTCGAAATTTCGTACTACAATGATTCTCTTTTTCCCGGCACGCAGGACTCCTATAAGCGTGAGGCGCAGTTCCGCGTCTCGCTTCCGCAAAACTCGGACTCCTCCGCGTGGAATCCGTCAAACGACTGGTCGTACCTGACCGTGGGAAAGACATCGCTGGATACCTGTATCAATGTACCCATTTACGATAACGAAGTGCAGATATGGGGCGCGGAACCGGGCCAGCCTCCTATTTCAAGCGTCCGGAAGGCCGCTCCGCCCGCGCTGCAAAGCTCTATTGTCAATGTAGCGGCAAGGGGTGAAAAGATCTTCGTGTCAATGACGCCCGGCAAAAGCGCGGAGCTTTCTATTGTTAACATTGAAGGGAAACGGCTGTTTAAAACGTTCTTTACCGGGTCTTGTACCATGGACGCCCGGAAGCTGGGCAGGAGCGCCTGCTTTGCCGTTGTAAAAACCGATGGAGGAACCTTTATTTCAAAAGTGATTAATCTAAGATAGTACAACATCTTCATTAACACGCCAACTTTGGCATCGACAAAAGTTAATGAGGGAAACCCGGCTGTTAGCTACGGGGCGGGGAGTAGCGCTCCTCCACTCCGGTTTTTCAAAACCCCTCGGATTTGCTTTAATTCAATAACTTAGGCAATCGTGAGGGGTTTTATTCTTTCCCCGCTCAATAGTCAAATACGCCCTCTCGAATACCCCTATGGAAAGAACCACTATCAATAGATTGATGAACAGGATAGCAGCAATAAGCTGCATGATTGCGTTCGCGTTGTGCGTGTCATTCGCTCAGACCGATACCATCACGATCGGTTGGAATCAACCACAGAATGTATCGACAATGACGCCGACGCTTCAAGTGGTATCCAATCCGCTTTTGAAGCGGGATACCGTCACGCACGACTCCGCCTATGCCGAGCTGGCGCGGATCAATGCCGGGTTTGCGAGGTTCGTCGCGTGGTACTACTTTGGGCCCGCCTATTCAATCGCAGAAACGCGGGTGCCTTCGAGCGACACGACCTACTGGGATTTTTCGGGTATCGATCCGCTCGTCATTGACTTCATGAGCGCGCAGGCAGGCCGTTCAGTGATCATGAATTTTTCGACTATTCCCCCCTGGATCCTTGCGGACACCGCCACCGAGCCGGACTCCGCGTATCAGCGCCTCGGCGAGTACTATGCCCGGGTGCTGAGCTGGTACGAAAAGGGCGGCTTTACCGATGAGCTCGGTGTCTATCACGCCTCCGGGTATCACTACCGGTTTAATTACTGGGAGGCGTTTAACGAACCGGACCTCGAAGGGAAACTTTCCTCGAAAGAGTATTGCAGACGATATGATACCCTGGTTTCCGCCATGCGTAAGGTGGACTCAACGATCAAGTTTTGCGGGCCTGCGCTGTCCGTGTACAACTACGCTTATTATCAATATTTTCTTGATCCGAACAATCATAAACCCGGTACTCCGATTGATCTGATCAGCTACCACTGGTACGGTTCCAGCGCTTATTTCCAGTCGGAGGAATCGGATCAGCTGGTGTACACATACGCATCCAATGCCCTTCGTAACCAGTATCGTCCGAACGCTCTGACCGATTGCGACGAAATGGGAACGTTCGCCGGCGAGACGGGGTTTGCGCCCGCCAATTCATACTGGTGCAATTCAGACGCGGTATTTGCTTACGGATACGCCCAGATGTGCCTGGCCGGAGCGAATGTAGCCGGGATGTCGCAGCTCATGGCTCAGCCGGGTGACTTTCCCGACGTTTCGATGCTGGATTGGACCACCGGAAAAGCTAACGCGCGCGCCCGCGGCCTTGAACTGCTCGTCCGCACGATGGCGCCGGGAGACAGCCTGATGACGACGTCGACCACGGATACGTCGGTATATGCTCTCGGTTTTATTACGCCGGATGGCCAACATAAAGCGCTTGTTCTGAACGAAACCGCCAACCAGAAAACTCTGCTGTTTCCCCAAACCGTGACCGACGTAAAGTATGTGGATGTCACGACGAATCAGGATACGGTCGCGACCAGCGCCGCAGCAGGGGTAAAACAGATGGTCATGAACGGATACGCCATATGGATTGCGACCTTCGCGCCCGTGCCGGTGCGCTTTACGCCGGCGCCGGGCGTTTATTCCTTTTCCGCTTCAATGCCGCTCAGCGTGTCTCTTGCGGCCAATATTCCGCAGGATGTCGTCTATTACACGACGGACGGCAGCGCTCCCACCGCCTCGTCGAAGCAATATACCGGGCCGATCACGATAACCGGGACAACCTTCATACAAGCGCGCGAAGCCGGCGATTCCGATATCGCGACAGGCGCCTACACGAGTGGAACGCCGCAGATTTACAACGGAAGTTTTGAGACGCCGAATCTGGGCGGCGGCAACTTCACGTATCGGGTACCGGGTGCTGGCTGGAATTTTATTTCCGAGGCAGGAATATCCAATAGTAACAGCGGCTTTACTGCATCGAGTCCGGCGGCGCCGGATGGTTCGCAGGTCCTTTTTCTGCAGAACTATGGAAGGGCTCAGCAGTTTGTGACCATGAATGCCGGGAGCTACTTCCTGTCGTTGCGGGCCGCGCAGCGCGCCAACAAGAGCAGCGCGCAGACGTTCGTCGTCCTCGTTGACGGTAATGAGACGGCCCGCATCAAACCGCCGTCGACGAGTTACACCGCATTCAAGACGGATACGTTCGCCGTAACTCTGGGCCAGCACCTGGTTGAGTTGCGGGGAATAGATTCAACCGGCGCTGATAATACGGCATTTGTTGATATGATTTCTCTGTCATTGGCGTCCTCTACCGCGGTGCTGTCGCAAGAATTGAAATTAAAAACAGTTGCCGCACCCATATTTCTTCGTAACGCCATTCAAATGGATATAGGGAGTGATGGGTATTTGCAGGCATCACTCACGACCATCAACGGCAGGGTCGTCGCATCGTGGTCACAACAGGTGAAGGATGGAGAGCGAGCGGTTCTGAAGTTGCCGTCCAACTTCGTGCATGGTGTGTACCTGTTCACGTCGGCGCTTAATGGCGAGCATCGGTCAACAGTAGCCTTATTGGCAGCAAATTTTTACAGGTAGGGCCAAAACATAGATTATAGCATAGCATTCACGGTGATAGAAGGTTGAGGCGGACAAGACGGTCGAGTCCGGCGCGCTCTCAAAGGTGGGTAATGAATGAGACTAAAGGCAGGTTTTATCGTTGCGTTGTTAGGCAGAGACAAAAGTTCGGCTGATGCACCGCAGTTCCGCAGATCATCGACTGCCGTAGCATGCTCGAAATCGAGCAAACAACCGGGTACATGAGGAAGGATAAATTGTTCTTGCTTCGGGAGTTATCGATTATTAAATTGTATAGTTGAAGCAGAACACCGTTCAAGTATCAAATAATTAGATTTCGCTTAATGACGGCGCCGTAAAAACCACAACCCAATGCGAATAATTATTTAACAAGAAGAGGTAGTATGCATCGCTATTGCTTTCTCCTAAACGGTTCAACTATCAGATTTTTTTATGGTGCAACGGTCCTTTCCCTATTAAGTTTTTTATCGTCAGGCTTCAGCGCAACAACGGCCAACCCCGATGCCCTGCCGGATGCAAAAAAAATACTCAATTATTATTACTCCCTTCCGGCTAAAACTGACGCCAAGGTAATTTCCGGCCAGCTTGCTGAATGGGGTGGCGATATTGTGGCGGGGTATCAACAAAACGTTGTTGGACTGCATGATACTACCGGAGAATGGGTGGCGCTTTTGGGCACTGATTTTAACACGGGAATAGCCCCTACGCTCCCGGTGCTTACCGCCTGGTGGAAAGCCGGGGGGCTGGTGACGGTCAGTGACCATTTTTTTAATCCTACCGACGGCGGTCAGCCGGGTGACGTGTCGGGAAACCTTACCGATCCATTAGTGCCGGGCTCCGCCGCGAACACGCGATGGTTGGCAGAGCTTGATACGGACGCGGCCGGTTTAAAAGCGCTTCAAGACTCGGGCGTTATCGTGCTTTGGCGACCGTTCATGGAGATGAACGGCGGCTGGTTCTGGTGGGGCGATAAGGATTCTGCGGCATTCGTCGCGCTCTGGAAGCAAATGTTTAACTACTTCACGACCACGAAGGGCCTTAATAATTTGCTCTGGGTCTATGCTCCGAACATCGGCTCGAACGTAACGAAGTATTACCCCGGAAGCGCCTATGTCGACGTCGCCGGACTCGATGCATATTATGACGCGCCCGCCGTGATAAATCCTCCTGAATATACGGCGATGCTGACGCTTAATAAACCATTGGGCTTTACCGAATTTGGCGGCGTTCCCGCCGCAGGCGGGAACAATGATGTTTTTAACGATGATGTTGTTATTACCAGTATCAAGACTTACTGTCCGCAGATGTGTTTTTTCATGAACTGGCACTGCCCGTGGTCTATTATCTGCCAGAAAAATTCCACGGAGCTCATGACCGATCCGTGGATCGTTACACGCGACAAATTGACCTGGAACACCATGACGCCGGCAGTCTATAACGTTCGGAAGTCCAACGCCCCGGTGGCGGTTTTACCCTCGAACACATCACCCCGGGTTCTTTACACAATACAGGGCCGCACGATAACGTACTCGGGAAAGAGCTCGGTACCCGCTGGCATTTACTTAAGCAAAGATGCGGGCGGTTCAGGAGTGGGTCAAAGCATGAGAAAAGTTCTCATTGGAAGTGGCGATTAGACGGAAAAATTGCTGAATTCCCTCACAATTTATTTCCGAAGGGGAAAACAGTTCCGCTTATACAATGAAACTCTGGCGATCGGACTTTGCAGATATCATTTCCCCAGAGACCGGAAGAGTAGGGCAAAGGGCTTTCAAGTAACATAAGATCATTGACCGATCGATATTTATGGGCAACCCTCATCGAGGGCGAAGTCGGAATTGTACCACGATCCTCATGCAGCATCCAGTTGCGATTCTGAAGCCTTGGAGGGGGAAAAATAAGGGCTTGCCTTATCCCTGAAACGAAAATCATTTTAACTATCTATATAAGGGCCGTGAAAAAAATGAATTACGGTCAAAGCATTCAGACTATTAACAGCCAAAATACTCTATAATCGGATTGACGCCGCTGTTGGTGTTGTATCGAACCGTCATCACGTCAATCCTGCCATGAAATATGTTCGGCAAACGAAGGATATACAATGCTTCGGCAGTACATCCGGTTACAAAATTTGGTTTGTAATAAGTTGATGAAAAGAAGATGAATATTGAAGACGAAATTAATGAGGTAATTGACGATAATGATAAGTATATCTTTGCCGTCGCAGACGTTAATGGGTTGTTAAATGATAGGTATTCCGAATTCAATTACGCTATATCTATTGCAAGAAAACTTGAAAATGAAATTATAGATGAAATAAAGCATGGTCCGACAAAGAGCTACTTGCAACACTATAGAAATGTTAATGCCGAATTATCAGCATTAATTAATAGCATCTCTAAGAAGCTAACAAAAAATAATATTAGAAATTTTCCAATAAAGCCAACTTATGAAGATAATGAGTTGGATAAAAATCACCTTGAAACTCTTCGAACGGCTTTTTCTCACAAAATGGCAGCAACAAGAGCTGGAATTGGCTGGATTGGAAAAACGGATCTTTTAGTAACGGAGAAGTTTGGCCCGAGAGTGCGATTGGCTACAATTCTCGTTGGTTTTGAATTTCTCAAGACAGGGATTGCAATTGAAACAAGCAAATGTGGCAAATGCAGTATTTGTGTAGAAAACTGTCCCGCACAAGCTGCAAATGGAAAACATTGGAATATCTATACCGATAGGAATGATTTCTATGATGCGTTTAAATGCAGAGAAAAATGTAGAGAACTATCAAAAAAGAATTTGAATGAAGCAATTAGTCTTTGCGGAATTTGTGTTTCAATGTGCCCAATTGGACTTATAAACAATGAATAAGAGAACACGGTATAAGATGATGGCGGCTCAATCACCATGAAATTGAACATCGCCACAATTATTATCCTCTCCGCGGCAGTGGTTTCGTATGCAGCGCCCATACATGCTATTCTGGACGCCGACATCTGCTTTTCACCCATGTGGGACTGGAAGTCCCTGCCACCGGCCGATTCAACGAGCGACACCGCCAGGATTATCCGGCATAAGCTTGCCATGCTGGCATACTATAAGAAACTGGGATATACGCATGTATACTATTGTTGCCTTATAGGCGGCGGGTTAAACTTTGAATCCGGTCACTGGATCTACAATCATGGAGATTATGCCGGCGGTGATATAGCGAGATTCTTTCGTAATACGAAAGATGCCATTGAAGCAAACGGAATGGAAATGGCGCCGTTGGTTCTCGGCGGGCTTTCCCATATGGACGGTTTTATCGCCCAGGATGCCTCGATCTCGGAGTTCTACGATACGGTGCATCACCGTTCGACCTTCGGCGCTTATCGCTCACGAGAGCATAACGGCATGACGATTCCCGATGTCCCGGGCGCCAATCATATCGCCTATGTCGGAAATTATCCCGCAATTAAAAACGTTCCGGCCGACGAAATCGTTGCGGCCGGACTCAATATTATCAATGTAAACTGGAATCGCAGGGCTACTGGTTCAAGCAGCGGCAGCACGTATCCGAAGTACCTCCATATCTGCCATGATGAGCTGGGCTATGGATCAGCCTGTCTGATCGCGGAGGAAAGGGCGAAATCATTTCTCTCTTCTTCGGTAACCAAATCGGATCTCGTCGCGAGGGAGCTTGCGTACCGTTATAAGCAGGTGCAGGATATCGTTTCCATTCGCGGTTCGGCAATAATCACGGTCATGCTATGGGGCGACTCCTTTGTGCCTGCGGATAATGGTCAGCTATACGGCCTGATCGGATCGGCAACCGATGGCCGGGGGGGCGTTCTCGATAAAATAAAAAACGACGCGTATATCCGGTCATCCATGCCGCAAACACTCTATCCTATAGCCACGCACATTATCGTGCAGCCCTGGATATACTCTTTCCCGGATAGCTTTTATAAAATATCCGGCGGACCGACATCCGGATACAGCCACGATTGCCGCTTCCTGAAATCGGTCCAACTACAGTTTCTTACCCGTCTGGGTTTTGACTTCGTTCCGCTTTGCGGCGAGGACGGCGGCCAGCTGGCCGATGCAGGCTGGATCGATCGATGCAAGCAAACGACCTATGAATGGGTCAGAGCAAGCCTTCTTTTTCCCTCAAATCTTGCAGGCTATTCGTGCGCGACCTGGGTCGGTCGTTTCCGGGAAACCGATTCGGGGTGGCGTGAAAACCCTGCCTATTTTGCGAATATACACGATCCTAACTCCCTTAAATCCAGCTTCTCTGCCGTACTCCTTGCCTATTGCGCGTGGACGTTTCCGGACTATTCCCAATATATTAAATCCTACTCCTACACCCCTCGCTTTTTTAACCTGTGCAATTATAAAAAAAGCAGGAATAACCTTAGTTGGATACGCGGCATTGACTATGATAGTATCCCTGGATTATAAGGACGGGATGCCAGGTATTCCCACGCCGCCACTGCACGATCATTACAAAAAAACCTTATCTTCTGAGATCATTCGTGAGCCATTCTCCCCCCTGAAAACTTCTTTTTCAGAATTTCTTTCACATTTTCGCTTTAATCCTCGTTTCAATCTTGGCTGCAACGCGCAGAATGCCGGTCCTGACCTGATCTTTGACCGGCATGCCGGAATTTTCGCCATTCGGGGTAGCGCCCCGGATCGCCTCATCATCGCTCACCATCGTTTTTTCCCGGTCATCAAAAACGATGGCCCGGGTATCAAGGTCGACCATGACAAAACGAACCGCAACCTCGGTTGTGCGGCTACAGATGATACGAGTAGCATGTGCAGGGGTAAAATCCCCCTCCCGGTTGAGCTTGACGAAGCTGCCGACCTCAACCTTTTTTTCATGAGCGATGGCGCTGATCTCACATGGCATCGCCAGATATCGGAATCCGGAGCAGGAGTCGGAACTTTCCAATAGGCAATCGCAGAGTTGCCGGGCCGTGATATCATGCACTATTCCGTGCCGTGACAGCAATGCCTCAATTCCCTTCGCGGCCATATCGAATGCCGCTGCAGGATACCTGCCTGAAAGCGGATATCGCTGATAGAGAATCATCCGCCCGCTCTGGAAGGGAACCTTTTCATGGGGAAATGCGTTGATTTTCTGCAGAAGACGCAGTTTAACGGTCGCCTCGGGAAGGGAAAAATAATCCAGCCGATCCGCTCCGCAGGCGGCGGAAAGAAACGCGGCGAGGATGGCAAAGAATATGAGCCCTGCATAAGATCGTGATCGAAAAAAACGAGGGCTCACAACGTCGCTCCTTTAAAAGAGCCTCTGCACCTCGTTCTTGTCATGTTTTATGGGCCGCGCAAGAGCCATCATGGCCATCCCATTTTTAAACAACGTCACCATGCCGGTCGATTCCGACACAACTATCGACAGGGCGTTCGTGCAGGCGGTGATGCCCGCTGCTGCGGCATGACGGGCGCCGAAACCGCTCGGAATAGGGGGCGGATCGTCTACCGTCGCCGGTCGCAAGTAGCTGCCTGCCGACACCACGATGCCGTCACCGGTGATGATGAAGGCGCCGTCGATGGCGCAGAACTCCTTGACCGTTTCCGCAAGGCTCGGATCGAGGATATTGCGTTCCACCTCGCTGTACCCGCGGAACGGATTGATGATAAGTTGCCGCACATGGGCGGTTACTGAATTAGTGTCTCCGACCACGAAAATGGTTCCGATCGGCTTCCCTTCGCGTCCCTCAATGGCGATCTCGCCGGCGATGGCGATGAGTCGCTCAAGCACTTCGGGTTTGATATCCGGCGGCACGAGGTTCTGGGTTGTGGCAAAAAAGAAATCATACTCCTTCTCGACATCGATGACGACGATGGTATCGAAAACATCATTATTGGGTTTCCCGGAAATGCACACCACCGCGTCTCCGCGGCTGATAATACCCCTTGTTAATCCAAGCAGGATGCCGATTTTGACCTGATCGGTCCGCGATGCGGGGATCGCCGGCACCTGCAGGAAGCCCTTTATGCGGCGGTCGCCCTTCGGGTCGAAGCGCGTCCGGTTGCTGGTTACCACGATAAGCTTCGCACTTGTCTTGATCTGATCGAGGAATTCGTTCTCCCGCACGGCATCGGCGAATACCATGATTGCACCCGCCTTGATCTCCCGGGCAAGGTTCATCGCGGTGCGCAGGATCGGCATGACATCACGGCGCTGGCGGCGGGCGGCCTTTTCCTGCACCATGCCGCTTTTTTTCAGTGACTTTAAAATTGTCCTTATATCGACCTTTGTCTCGGGCAGAAGAAGGGCCTCCCGAACCGCGTCGGATTTAAAAAAATCGGCCATCTCCGACAATAGCTGTATCTGGCGGGAGTTGTCCGCATCGTCGCGGGAAACGAGAAGAATGATAATGTGCGCAAGCGCTCCCCGCGCCGCATTATACTCGATCCCTGTCTTGCTGCGGCCGACGGCGACGGCGAATTCCTCTTTGATCGGCACCCTCGCCTGTGGAAGAGCAAGCCCTTGGCCGATGAAGGTGGAGGCAGCCTCCTCGCGCCGCAGGATTTCGTCGATGATGTTTTTTGGTTTCCTTATATCAGTAGCCTTGCAGAAAGCGGCGACAAGTTCCCGCAGGGCTTCCACTTTGTCGTCGCACTCAAGATCGACGACGGTCGGGATGGCGAGATACTGTTCAAACATCATAAGGACCTCCTCGGTAATTGCTGCTCATGGTTTTACCACGTCAATGACGGGCGCGGCATAATACCTGACGATCGTTTTTTTTCGAACGGACATAGCCCCGTTCTTAAGGTTTATCGCCTTGAGACGAAGCAATTGCCGTTGACCTTCGGCTACAATCCCGTGCGGTGAAGAAAATCGATCGAGCGATTTCATGTTCCGGCCCGCATGCCGCAACGCCTTGATCGGGAAAGGAAGGAGCACAACCGCCTTATCGGCCGACAGGGCGCCGGCGGTGTGAAGGAGAAACGCGAGGACGTGCATCGGGAGTATCCGATAAAGGGCGCAGAAGCGTTGCTGCATGAGATCCGCAAGTTTTTGCATGGAAGCGCGATGCTCGAAAAAGACGTCGCTTCGACTGCCCGGCGTCCGGTTCCCTTCGATATCGATCGCGGTACGTACCGCAAACGGGGCGTCATAGTCGATGTAGACCATACCGTACGGCTTTCCCCATTTCCGTGCGAAGAAGAACGGCGCGAATGCCAGGATATCGGCGCCGAAATAGAAAATGCTGCCCAGAAGTCGCTTGAAAAAAGGATGGGTCCGGCGTCGTAATTTCTTTCCGGTAAGGAGCAGATCGAACCATGGTACATCCGGGGGGCACTCGTAGGAAATCGCCATGGGCAACAGAAAGACATCCTCGTCGGGTAGTTGCGATTGCATGAGAATCGCCGCTCCGAGGATGCCATTTTTTACCTCGAGCATGGAACCTGAATAGCTTCGTCCGCCTTCCGGGAAAACGACCACTGCTTCCCGCTGCGCCATCATGGTCACGACCTGGTTGCAGAGATTTTTCACGTAGTTCCGTTCGAATGCGATCTCCCTCGCCACCGTAAAGGCGCCGAACGAACGGAATCGGGGTCCTATCCAGGGAAGTTTCGTAAGGTTATCGCCAGCGGCAAACCGCATGTGCTTGAAACCTCGGAAAAACAGCAAATGACCCATTATAAAATAATCGACATGTGATCGGTGGGTGCATACCACCATGTGGGGATGCTGTTGCAACGCCGAGGGGTCAATCGCCGGACCCTCAACGATAATGTCCGTAAATGCACTCTTTAAAAAGCGGTCGACACTGGCGGATATATCAATTATTCTCTGATGATGCGTTTTCATTCTCTCATCGATAGCTCCAACTCCATTAAGACGGGCAGCCTTGCGCTGCTCCTTCCGCAAACCATGTCAGGGGTGGATACTCCTTGCTAAAATACTCGGTAGGAATGTCGTGCATCCGCTTTCATGTTTTTGAAATACAGGATATGAGGGCCGGGTTGTCCAGATGGTAAAGACCTTTAATTAAAAAAATACCGACTCGATAAAATCGATTGCCTTCAGCTCGGTTCGGATTTCAAGATGAAATCTGCAGTAATCGGCAAAAAGGCGGGTCAGTCGCATTGGTGCGGCAGCGGGAAGCGGTTCGACGCGAAAATCGCTTTCCAGCTCTCCTTCCGCAAGAAATGAGACTGTCGGCCCCGGTACAAATGCCGGCGCCACAATGCTGCCGCTGCATGCCCGGCAGAGAAACCCTCCCCGCTCGATTGCGAGCACTCCCCCTTCAGCGGCAACGGCATCCCTTCCGCACTGGACGCACCTCCGCAGGTTGAGCATGAACCCGAGGTGCCGCGCCCATCCCAGAAAGAACCGCCACAACGCATGAAGAGGAATCGTCGCCGAATCCGCCGCATCGAGGCAGTTAAGAAATTCGCACACGAAATCAAACAGTTCAATATGGGTCTCGGGGGCGGTAACCGATTTGAGGATAAGTTCAAAAGCGGCATCCCGCAAAGCCAGTTTCCCCAGATTGCCGCGAATGGACGGGTAATACTTCGCGACCGAAATCTGCCCGATGGTATGAAGATCACGGTTCGGTTTCGTATAGAGCACAAGCTCCGTCAACAGGCCGCGTTCCAGTGTGAGAGCCGCCCGCGGGGAACGCCGTACCCCTTTGGCAATGGCGCTCACCCGGCCCAGGCTCCTCGTTAGCAGCGCGGCGATTGAACTTGATTCTCGAAAGGGAATAAGCGACAGGACGATTGCCGGGGTTTTTTCAAGGCTCATACAAACGATTCCGATGATACAAGGGCGCAACGCTCGCTCTCAGGGAGTATCGGCCCGATTTTCCCTCGCATGTCCGGGGCGGAAAATGTGCAGCCAGTTCCCGCGCGTGGAGAGATGAACCGGCTCCCCGCCCTGGCCGCCTGCGCCGAGCACTCCTGCCGACACGACCAGCTTGAACGCCTGTTCGACAGGAATATCCACGGTGACCATCTCCTCCTCCGGCGCATAGAAAAGAAATCCGGTGGTGGGGTTGGGTGCATTGGGAACAAAGACCGCAATCAATTTTTTTCCGACCTTTGTCGAAAACGGCAGGTTATCTTCCGACGTCACAAATCCGATCACGTAACAATTCTCATGTGGGTATTTCATGAGCACTACTCGCTCGAAGAGTCTTTTCTTGTCGAGAGTCACCGCATCGACGATCTGCTTGATGATAAGATACAGTTTGTTAAGGACCGGGATGCTGACGATGATGGCGTTGCCGGTGGCGATGATTTTCCGGCCAAACCAGTTTTTCGCGGCAAGGCCGACGAGGTAGAGAATGAGGAGCGAAACAAAGAACCCGGCGAACGGAGGCCAGCGAAGACCGAGCGCGCCGGGAAGCGCCGTATCCGCCCATTCGAAGAGCCGCCACAAGATAAACACCGACAGGACGACCGGGATCAGGATGAAAATACCGGTGAATACCGTTCGGCGGATCTCACGAAAAAAACGCTTCAAAAATCCGTGTTCCCCATTCATCGTCGCTTCTCAATGAATTTGTAAATTTTTTCATCCGGCCGGGCCATGCCGAGTTTTTCCCGGGCGATCCGTTCGATGAAGGCAGTATCATTCGTTAACCTGGAGATTTCCTGTTGCAGTGAATCGATGGTGCGCTCGTTTTTCCGGATCTCTTCGCTTTTCCCTTTTTCTTCACGGTAGAGATAGTAGATTCCCTGTTTCCCGAAAAAAAAGAATCCCGCTCCGGAAAACAGCGCCGCAAGTATCCCCACCCCGATAACCTGTTTTGCACCCATTCGCGCCGATCGCACTCCTGTAATGGTTATACCCGTATATAAAGTTGCCCGCTCAGCTGCCGCACGAGCCCTTTGAGCTCCAGCATGAGAAGAACGTCAAAAAGTTGCATGACCGGTTTTCCTGCAATGACCGACAGCTCATCCATGCGCCGGGGCGTCTCCGAGAGCGTTTCGTAGACGCTTCGCTCCGATTCAGAAAGCAGTGAAAGTTGGGCGCTCCCCGTCGTGGTCTCCTCGGAGACTGTTTTTTTGCGCCGGTGATCACCGAAAAGCGAGAGCGCCTCTGCTATTTCGCGGCCGCTGCGCGCAGGAATCGCCCCCTCTTTGATCAGGTTGAACGTGCCGGCGCTCTGCGGCGAGGTAATCGGACCCGGTACCGCGAATATATCACGGCCCTGCTGCAGCGCGTAGGATGCGGTGATGAGCCCGCCGCTCTTCTCGCCGCCCTCCACGACCAGAACGCCGGCGGAAAGGCCGCTGATGATCCGGTTACGCCGCGGGAAATTGAACGGCTCCGGCCTGGTCCCCATGGGAAACTCGGAAATAAGCGCACCGGAAGAACAAATTTTTCTCACGAGGGAAGCATTATCGGACGGGTATACGATATCGATGCCGCACCCGAGTACTGCAATGGTTCGCCCGCCCTGCTCGATGCAGGTTTCGTGGGCAATCGTATCGATGCCCCGCGCAAGGCCGCTCGCGATAACGAGTCCCTCGTTGACCAGATCTTTCGTGAGCGAACGGGTCACGCTTCTGCCGTAGGCGGTTGGCGAGCGCGTGCCAACTACGGCGAGGCAGGGAAACGTAAACACCGAGGTATTGCCGCGCACGAAAAAAACGGGCGGCGGTGCAAAGATCTCTTTCAAGTACCGGGGATATTCTGGCGAGGCGAGGGTGAAGATTCCTACCTTCTCTTTTTCGGCAAGGGCCGCCTGGCTCTCCGCTTCGGTAAAAAGCTCTTTACTGAACATGCCGGCAATGCATGAAGCGGGGATGATGCCATCGCGCTGCAACTCGGATGAAGAACGGCGGAACACCTCCTCCGCGGTGCCGTAGCGATCGATGAGGCGCTTGATCCGCACCGGCCCCAATCCCTTGACAGAATTTAATGCAATCCACTCGATATGGGACATGTCGGCGCTCTCGATGAAACGGCCGGGATGGCGGTTTTCAGGTTAAAATAGTTCATGACGTCCGTTTCTTCGATTGAGGAGCCCGCTTGCGCGGCCCGTACGGTCGTCGACCGGGGTAGCGGAAAATGAACTATTTTTGCGCTATGCCATCCGTATATTTCCAGACCTTTGGTTGCCAGATGAATTCTGCCGATTCCGATTCCCTGTTCGACGCGCTGGCGCATCGCGGATGGTTGAAAGCCTCCTCCCTTGAGGAGGCCAACCTCATCATCATCAACACATGCAGTGTAAGGGAGCATGCGGAAGCCCGCGCGCGCGCGCGGATCGCGGAAATCGCCGCCATCAAGGGGCGAAAGACCGGGCGACAGCCTGTCCAGAGGCTGTGGGTCATCGGTTGCATGGCGCAGCGGCTGGGCATGCGTCTGAAAGAAACGATACCGGCCGTCGATGCGGTGGTCGGTGCGCCCGAACTTGCGGACCCGGAAGCGGTGATCCGACGCTATCTCGGCGACAGCCGAGAAGGAACCGGTACGCCGCTTAAACCGAAAATTTGCGAATTTGTTCCAGTCATGCGCGGATGCAACAACTTTTGCGCCTACTGCATCGTTCCGTTCGTTCGCGGCAGAGAAATCTCGGAAAAAGCGGAGATGATTGTCGCTGCCGTCGAGGCCCGTGCAGAGGCCGGCGTCCGCGAGGTGACCCTTCTCGGTCAGAATGTCAATTCGTACGACGATAATGGGATTGACTTTCCCGATCTGCTCCGGCGAATCGCCCTGATCAGCAGTCTCTCCCGCATCCGTTTCCTGACTTCACATCCGAAAGACTGCACCGAAAAGCTGATCCGCGTCATGGCGGAGAACGAGAAAATCTGCCGTCACATTCACCTGCCGGTCCAGTCAGGTTCGGACCGTATTCTGTCCCTCATGAACCGGAAGTACACGGTCGAACGCTATCGCTCGCTTCTTGCCATGATTCGCCGCCTCCTGCCGGATGCCGATATCACTACCGACCTCATGGTCGGTTTCCCTTCGGAAACCGAGGAGGAATTCGCAGCCACGCTTGCGATCGTCGAGGAGGCGCGGTTTACTACGGCGTTCATGTTCGCCTATTCGGTACGTGAAGGAACCACAGCGGCGAAATTCAGGGACGATCTCCCGCGGGCGGTAAAAATCGAGCGGTTGAATCGGCTGATCGCGCTCCAGACCGCGATAACTCGCAGTATCTACGGGAATATGATCGGCCGCACCGCGGCTATGATGGTCTGCGACCGCATAGAGAAACGCGGCGAAACCTGTTTGAGAGGACAGGACGAAGGATGCAAGCGGATCCTCATCCCGCATGCCGCTGCAGCGCCGGGAACGGTTCTGCCGGTGCGGATCCTGCGCTCAAGCGGCATGACGCTTATTGCAGAAAGGGAGTGACGCAATGCGAACAGTGGTTTGGCTTTTGTTGCTTATTGTTACGGTTTTTCTTGCAATAACATTGACGCTGACGTTCATGCAACCCGCCTTCGGGCAGGAGGTGAGCGTGAGCATCCTCCTTTTCAAAACGCGCGCTTTTCCCGTGTACTTCTATGTTCTGGCCGCGTTTGTCGCCGGGCTGGTTCTGGGCATCTTTCCCATGCTTTCCCTCTATATCAAAACTAAACGGGAGGCTATGCGGAGCGTTAAACGGAATCGGGAACTCGAAAGTATGCTCGAAGGTGACGTAAAAAAGAGGGCGGAGGAAGAGGCGGTGAGCAGATTTGCCGCGTCCGGCGAACAGTGCCGCCCAAAAGAAAGAGATTAGCCGATTCCTCCCGATTTTCCCCGCGGAACACTTCGGCAGGGAACATTTGAAAAGACCGTACGTCGGGAACAAAGGATGAAGGCAACTTTCCACGGTGGTTTTGCCATCGATCCCGTAATTGTTGTCCCTCTTGCTGGAATTTATCTTTAATATCGGTGTCGTTACGTCCCTTTTACCCGCATCTAACTATTCTATAGAAGAAAGAGTTCCCGTGGAATTTGAAACGGTTATCGGTCTTGAAGTACACGCCCAGCTTCTGACAAAAACCAAGATGTTCTGCGGCTGCACCACTCCCTTCGGCGATGCGGCGAATACGCACGGCTGTCCGGTGTGTCTGGGGCTTCCCGGATCGCTTCCCGTGCTCAACCGTGAGGCGGTAGGCATGGCCGTGCGCATGGGGCTTGCCGTGGGTTGCTCCATTTCCCCGAAGTCGATCTTTGCCCGCAAGAATTACTTCTACCCGGATAATCCCAAAGGGTATCAGATTTCACAGTACGATATGCCGGTCTGCGCACGGGGCTTTCTTCCCGTTGTCGTTGATGGAGAAGAAAAAAGGATCGGCATTACGCGCGTGCACCTCGAAGAGGATGCCGGAAAACTGGTCCATGACCAGGATGCGGATTCGCTGTTCGATGTTAACCGGTGCGGCACGCCGCTCATGGAAATCGTGAGCGAGCCCGATTTGCGGAGTCCGGCGGAGGCCTACGCCTATCTCACCGCGCTTAAACATCTGCTCGAATATCTTGGCATTTGCGATTGCAATATGGAGGAAGGGAGCCTCCGCTGCGACGCCAACATTTCACTGAAACCGGTGGGCGCGACGAAACTTGGCACCAAGGTCGAGCTTAAAAACATGAACAGCTTCCGGAGTCTTGAAAAAGCGCTCAACTACGAGGCGCTTCGCCAGGCCGACGTGCTGCGTTCCGGCGGCTCTATCCGTCAGGAAACCTACCAGTGGGACCCATCGACCAATACCTCGGTTGCCATGCGCTCCAAGGAAGACGCCCACGACTACCGCTACTTTCCGGACCCCGATCTGGTACCGCTTATCGTCGAGGAGTCGACCGTGGAAAAACTGCGCGCCGAGCTGCCCGAACTTCCGGCGGCGCGGCGAAACCGCTTCCAGGCGCAGTATGGCCTTAACGCCTATGCGGCCGAGGTGCTGACCGCAGCGCAGGCAACGGCCGGGTACTTCGAGAATACCTGCAAACACTACCCCGACGCCGCGACCGCCGCCAACTGGATCATGGGCGAAATATTGCGTATGGTCAATGATAAAAAAGTCGCCATCACCGGGCTTCGCGTGACCCCAGAGCGCCTCGCCACCGTGCTCAAGAAAGTCGATTCGGACGAAATTTCCGCGCAATCCGGGAAAAAGATACTTGACATGATAGAGGCAGAGGACAAGGAGCCGGAAGCGATCATCGCCGAGCGCGGACTGGCGCAGGTTTCGGACGTTTCACTTCTGGAAACCGCGGTTCAGCAGGCGATCGAGGCCAACCCGAAGGAGGCGGAACGCTTCCGCGCCGGGGAGAAGAAACTCATGGGCTTCTTTGTCGGCCAGGCGATCAAACTGACCGGAGGGAAGGGTAATCCGAAGGAGATAAGCGCGATAGTGGGGAAGATGCTGGGAGGATGAGATAAAGGATGTCTGAACCGGGATTGCCCATTAAACCGGTAAGTGATGCAAATCCCGGGCAAGTTTATTTGTTTGAAGGAGCCAGCAAAGGCCATCCATATCCGCATCTTCTCGAACAAGAAACAGACTACAGGTGGTTCTCGGTCATAGTTAAATTAAAACGACGCAGATATATACCCAATGTAAGTCGGGATGAAATAGCAAAGATAAGGAGTCCTTTCGCAGAAGGGGAAAACAATGGACTTACCAAAATTTCACGAGACTTTCAATCCTATTCTTGAAATATTGAGCGATGGAAAGATTATGCACCATCGAGAATTGCTTAAACTCGTTGTTGACAAGTATTATTCCGATCTTCCCAAAGAATTACTTGATGAAAAACTGAAAAGTGGTGAACCCCTCATTCTTAATCGCATTGCTTGGGGAAAATCATATTTGAAAAGAGGTGGGTTTATCACCTATCCAGAACGAGGAATGGTTCAAATTACTCAAAAGGGAAAAGATGCCGCACGAAAACCTTTGAATCTTCCAGACATTGAAAATGAATCAAATTTTCTGCAATTCTATTCAGATGAAAAAACGAAAACAACCGTTGGAAATGAAATTAAGAACTCTTCTCCTCAAGATTTATTAGATTCCGGTTTCTCGGCTATCGAATCACAAATAAAACATGAGCTTTTTGAAAAGGTGAAGAATATTGATCCCTATTATTTCGAAAAGGTTATCCTACTTCTTTTGAATAAAATGGGATATGGCGAATTTATTGAAACAGCAAAATCAAATGATGGTGGAATTGATGGAATTATTAATGAGGACAAATTAGGCCTTGACAAAATTTATATCCAAGCAAAACGTTATAATGAAAATAAAGTTAGGGAAAAGGATATCCGCAATTTTATTGGAGCAATGAGTGGGGATACGACAAAGGGAGTTTTTGTAACGACATCTACATTTGATGATTCTGCCATTAAAAAAGCATACGAGGCACATCATAAAATAATTCTAATTGACGGCAAGAAACTTGTTGATCTTATGTACCAATATGGAATAGGAACACAGGTGAAAAATGCATATGAGATAAAAGAAGTTGACGAGGACTTCTTTGAAGCTTCATAAAGTGACGAGGATGGCCGAGCTGAGTTCCCCGCATGTCAGTTACGGTGTGCAATAATAAACTCTTGATGGCGGGGACTTTCAATCCTCTGCGAAAAAGAGGAAAATCAAAAGAAATCGGAACATGGATTAAAAGATTTCGTAGGGGCGATTCACGAATCGCCCATGGTTTTTTCGGGCAATGTAAATGATTGATACTTCCGACAATCATCGCAGGCGGTCAATCCGGTTACCATGTTGGGACTATTCTCATGCGGGGGCATATTTCGTAACCATCTGCACCCGAACCCGTGAATGTTTGTTTGGGAACGTTGAAAATGGAGAAATGCAATTGACCGATGCGGGGCAGGCGATAATCGAAGAATGGTTAAAAATCCCCGAAATCCGCAAAGAAGTTCAATTGGACGAATGGGTGGTCATGCCGAATCATTTCCACGGCATTATGGTTTTCAAGGATGATGCAGGAGCGATTCACGAAACGCCCTCACTTATGACCGTGCAACGACGGCGCGTTATGGCCTTGTCGAAATTGATGGGCCGTTTCAAGATGTTGTCGGCAAAACGCATTAATAAGATCCGTCAAACCCCGGGTTCGGCGCTGTGGCAACGCAATTATTATGAACATGTCATCCGCAACGAATTGGACCTGCATCGCATCCGTGAATACATCACCGCTAATCCGGCACAGTGGGAAATGGACGAGTTGCATCCTCAGTCCATCGGACGGGAAACCAATAGGGGCGATTCGTGAATCGCCCCTACGAAAGACCGCGACGGTGCGTCATGACAATGACTTTCCACTTTCGTCCCATCTCCTTTCTCCGTCATCTTTTTTCGTCTCTTCATCCTTTTCCTTTCTTTCATCATTTTTCATCCCTCATTCCTCATCCTTTTTCTTTTTACTTCCCCGCCCTTCTCCTCTGGTCCCGCTTCCCCGCTTTCCTCAGCTGGATCGCCCTGTCTTTGGGCATTATACTTGCTTTTGCCTTGCCCTTTCACCTCTGCGCCCAGGTTTATCATCTGTTTCCCGTTCTCGTATGGCTTGCTGGAATCACTATCTTCGCAGTCCTGGGCATCCTCACCCGTCCTCCGGCCTTTCGTATGTTCGCCTTTTTTCTTTTTGCAATTATTCTTTGTATTTCGCGCCGGGCGCACCAGATGGAGCTCTGCGATGCCTTCCAGCAATGGGCCGGGGACGGGCTGCCGGTAGCGGTCGTCGGCAAGGTGATCGCTCCGCCGATGCCATTCTATGAGGACTATCACTTCCTCCTGCGCATCGATTCCCTGCCGGGCGCATCGTTTCCCGCGCTTCGCGGCCTTACCCTCAACTGCATCGCCCCGTCGAAGCCGCCGCAGTACGATCTGGTAACGGTGCAGGGAGTGTATACGCCTCCCCTGATCCGGAGGAACCCCTTTGCATACGACGAGTTCAGGACGATGATGGGGCAGGGTATATGGGGCCGGTTCACCGCGACAAAATGCGAGGTTCTCGTTTCAGCGCGATCGCCGATCGACGTTCTCGCGTCGGGGTTCAGAAATGTCACCCTTGCCGCGCTTGACAAGATAGCCGATTACGACAATCGCGCCATTCTGACGGCGTCGATTCTCGGCACTACAGACTATCTCTCCCCCTATATCAACGGCATTTTCCGGAAAGCCGGAATCTACCATCTCATCGCCATTTCGGGCCTCCATACCGTTATTCTGGCCGCCGCTTTGTTTTTTTTCCTGCGGCTTTTCCGCCTGAACCGAACCGTCGTGAGCGTGATCGTCATCGCGGTGCTCTGGGCTTACCCTCTCTTTATCGGCATGATCCCGTCTCTCGTTCGCGCGACCATCATGGCGACATTTCTGATTGCCGCACTTCTCCTCGAACAAAAGAGGTATGGGCTGCAAGCGCTCGGCATCGCCGGAACGGTTTTTCTGGCGCTATCGCCCGAAAGCCTCTTTAATCCGGGCTACCAGCTCTCCTTCGGGGCAACGTTCGGCCTTATTACGCTCATGCCCATCTTCAACCAATCTATTCCCGGACCCCGAAATCGATTCTTTCGCGGCGCGGCAGTTATCCTGGGTTCGTCATTCGCGATCTCCGTGATATGCTTTCTTACCACCGCGCCCATTCTCCTCTATCATTTCGGCGCCATTTCGTACTTCGGCATTATTGCCAATTTTGTCGCGGTTTTTGCCATGACCGGGGCCCTGTGGTCATTTTTTGCCGGTCTTCTCCTTCAGGCTATTGCGCCCTTTGCAGCGGGCATACCGATCTGGGCGTCGGAACAATGCATGGATGTCGTGGTGGGAACCGGAAAAATCATCTGCGGCCTTCCGTGGAGTCAGGGAACCTATCCGGCGCCGCCCATGGAATTGCTCCTCTTCTTTGCAATGGCAATGGTCGGCATTGCGGCAATTCGTCCGGAATTCCTGAAAGTCTATTTGCTTTCAATCGTATGCCTGGCGGCGATTCTCATACCGGCCGACGGCATCATCCGCCGCTCGGTGTGCGAAACGGAGGTGGTGCGGTTCGCCCTGCCGCGATGGGGGATGATCGGCATCCGCTGGCCC
>Ga0116121_1000150_pt1 | contig 39002 bp, 38 predicted proteins | sample June2015DPH_13_1_FD_89725 | JGI IMG/M metagenome (GOLD analysis project Ga0116121, IMG submission 89725) | Peatland microbial communities from SPRUCE experiment site at the Marcell Experimental Forest, Minnesota, USA - June2015DPH_13_10 | ecosystem: Environmental > Terrestrial > Soil > Wetlands...
TCCCGTGGAAGAAGTTGCTCGTCTCGACCCTCAAGTCATCATCGCAGCCTGGTGTGGAGCTGGCGATCGCGTCCCACTTGAAAAGATCATCCGCGAACGCGGCTGGTCACACACGACGGCAGCACAAACTTTGCACGTGTACTGCATCTCCGACGAACTCTTGAATACTCCAGCTCCCACGCTGCTTGCGGGATTGCGCGCTCTCGCCACAGCCATTCATCCGGAAGCCTTCCAACTCGACGGCGATCCTCTGCCGGGCTTGCGACGGATTACGGAAGTGCAGCCTTGTGACATCAATCGCGGTGAATTGGTTTAGGATTAAGAAACCATGACGACCACCTCGAAATCCGAGAAACACGCCGAAGCGCGCAAGGCAATCGACCGCCTGCATTCCGAATCGCGATCGGCCGATCAGTTGATGAAGGGCATCACAGAACTCCTGAACCAGGAGATGCTGAAGTACAACTGGGTAGGCTTCTACATGCTTGAGCACGGTGCGAATCCCCCGGTCCTGGTTTTAGGGCACTATCAGGGAGCCATGACGCCCCACACGCGCATTCCCCTGAATCAGGGCATCTGCGGAGCGGCCGCATCGTCCGGGAAGACGGTTGTGGTTGATGATGTTTCCAAGGACATGCGTTATCTCGCCTGCTCGCTCGAAACGAAGTCTGAGATTGTCGTTCCGATTTACGTGCATGGCAAGGTTGCCGGCGAATTGGATATTGACAGCCACTTTCCCGCGGCTTTCGCTCCTGAAGATCGCGAACTCGTCGAATACTGCGCCGAACTTGTCGGCAAGCGGCTGAACCGCGAACCGCACGCAACTGCCTGATCAGAAACTCAGGAACTACCCATGAAGCGCGTAGTCGCTGCCCTTATCGTGAAAGACGACCGCATTCTCGCCTGCCAGCGCACGCGTCACCAGGTCATGCCGCTGAAGTGGGAGTTCCCGGGCGGCAAGATCGAGGAAGGTGAACAACCGCGCGATGCCATGCGCCGGGAATTGGAAGAAGAGCTCGGAATCGGAGCAACTGTCGGCAACGAAGTCGCTCGCATTGTTCATGAGTATCCCGGCGGCGGGTCGGTGGAGCTGCGATTCTTTGAAGTACGAGAATACAAGGGCGAAATCGAGAACCGCATCTTTCGCGAAATCCGCTGGGTCACTCGCCCGGAATTGCTGCAACTCGATTTTCTGGAAGCCGACCGTTCCCTGGTGAAAGACCTCGCAGCGGGAAAACTGATCTAACGCTCACCATCTTTTGCATTGGGACCACAATCTGCCAAAACCACTCTAGCCAGAACTCCCGCTCAACTGTCCCCACACGTACAGTATCGTCAGTCCGATCATAATCACCGTAGTCGCCCAGGCAATGACGTTGAAGGTTGTCTTATTGACGAATTCGCCCATCAGATCCTTCTTGTTGATGAGCAACAGCATGAAAATCAACACAAAGGGCAAGACTGCGCCGTTGACAACCTGTGAAAAGACAGCAATCTGAAACAGTGGCAAGCCCGGGATCATGACGACCGCTGCGCCGGCTGCGATCAACACGGTATAGAGCCAGTAAAATGCCGGGGCTTCGGAGAACTTGCGCTCCACTCCCGACTCGAAGCCCAATCCTTCGCAGACCGTATAAGCTGTCGAGAGTGGCAGAATCGACGCCGCAAACAGCGACGCATTGAAAAGGCCGAGCGCGAACAGTATGTACGCCCAGTCGCCTGCCAGCGGGCGCAGTGCCTGCGCGGCATCGGCCGCGTCTCGAATGTTGCGTATGCCGTGCAGATAGAGCGTGGCCGCGCAGGCCACGATGATGAACCACGCGACCACGTCCGTGAAAATACAGCCTACGATTACGTCAAGTCGCGAAGCGCTGTATTGCCGCCGCGTCACGCCTTTCTCCACAACCGACGATTGCAGATAGAACTGCATCCAGGGAGCAATCGTGGTTCCGACCACGCCAATCACCATGTAGATGTAGGGCCCCTGGTGAAAAGCGCCCCATGCCGGAGGCTTGATCGTCGCCTTCATGGCTTCAATCCATGCAGGCTTCGACAAGGCCCCGGCAAAAATATAAGTGATGTAGAAGAACGAAGCCGCAAGAAAAACCTTTTCGACGCTTTTGTAATGTCCCTTCACCGCAATCAGCCATACGATCACGGCGCTGATCGGCACCGACACGTACTTGGGGACTCCGAAGAGGCTCATGCTGCCCGCGATGCCGATAAACTCTCCCACGACGTTTCCAAAATTCGTGATCAAGATACCGATCATCATGAAAAACGTGATCCGCAGGCCGTACTCTTCTCGGATCAGATCGCTCAGGCCTTTGCCTGTGACCGCTCCCATGCGGGCGCACATTTCCTGCACCACGATCAGGGCGATCGTAGTCGGGATCATCGTCCACAACAGCATGTAACCGAACTGCGCACCCGCCTGCGAATACGTCAGGATGCCGTTGGCATCGTTGTCGACGTTCGCGGTAATAAACCCAGGTCCTACGACCGCAAAAAACAGCAGGATCTGGATCTTCCAGCGTTTCAGGTATTTCATGCGTGCACTTCAGGAGATCGGAATCGCCCGGCAGACGGTTCAGGATAAACGCAGCAACGTTTTCTGAACAGGTGAAAGTGCCAGACGCATGAAAAATCTTACCGTAGAGACGCCGCTGGCCGCGTCTCACGCGGCGGTAGGAGACCGAGCAAGCTCCGTCTTACATCGGGTGGCTACAGCTTGCTGCGGAGCATATTGATCACGTCATCCGGCGTAATCACGCCTTTCAGAAAATTCCGCTCGTCGATTACCGGCAAGGTCAGCAGATTGTATTTGTCGAAGAGTTCAGCAAACTCCTTCTCTTTCGCGTCTTCGCCCGTTGAAATCAGCGGTTCCTGCGTTAATGCAAGGAGTGGAGTTGCAGCGGGCGCGAGCACGATCTTGACCAATGGCACCGCGCCCGCGAGCGTTCCATGGGAATCGACCAGGAAAATCGTGCTCATGCTCTCCATGCGGCCTTCGAACGTACGCATCGCCTCCACGGCATCGTTGGTGGTGGCCGCCACCGGCAGCGCAATGTATTCCGTGGTCATCCGTCCGGCCGCCGTGTTTTCCCGGAATTCGAGCAGTTCCGTGACTTCCTGCCGCTCCTCGGGCTGCATCTGCACCAGAATCTCGGCGCTGCGCTCCTCCGACAGATCGGCTAGAAGATCGGCTGCCGCGTCCGGTTCCATTTCCTCGACAATGTCAGCCGCACGGTCGTTGTCGAGCGATTCCACAACCGACTTTTGAACTCTTGGCTCGAGTTCCTCCATGGCATCGGCCGCCACGCCTTCGTCCAGCGTTTCGAACACGGCCTCGCGTTCGTCAGGAGCCAAATCTTCGATAATGTCGGCAATGTCGGCCGGATGAAGCTTTGCCAGCCGTTCGTTCGAAATCTTTAGCTTGACCCGCCGCGCCGGATCTGTCTCGACGATGTCCACGAAGTCCCATGGAATCTCGCGCGGAGGCACGCGACCCAGCAACGCACGCAATGCAGACGCCGGCACGACGCCTTTCAGCAGCCGGCGAACCGCTCCCCGGGCGCCCACATCCACCCCGCCCACTTTCAGTTGCGGACGTCCCTCCGCCGTGTCCTGATGGAGATCGACGTCGTTAACCCGCACCACTTTGCGGCCATGCACGTCAATGACCTGCTGATCCAGCAAATCGCGGCTCAGCAAGAGCATTCCTTCCGCGCCATCGGCTGCCACCCAGTCCTTTGCTGCCGTCGAAGTCCGCACCCCGTCGTTGATGTCGGAAACCTCAGTCAGGGGCAAAAGTCGATTACCCGAAGAAGTCTTGATGATCAGCAGAGCGACTTTCGTTCGATCCTCTTGCGGAGACAGAGCGACCTCCCGAACCCGCCCACAAGCCGTGCCCGTCGCGTCATACACCATCGAACCCAACAGTTCGCTGAGGGCAAGAGTGCTCATGGTCAAGAGCATACAAAAGTGTTCGGACGGAAGCCAGAATATTGCGGTTTTTTCGCCGGCAAGCTGTGTCCAATGGTCGTGTGCCACCCAGCCCGGTCTGCGGAGCGGACGTATTTTTTGGTGCCTTCGCGTTGACTTTTCCACACACTACAGGCACACTTTTCAATTCGTTCGCGCACCTCGGCCCAGTCCGCGTTATGATGGCTGCGGTGTCAAAGTTGCTCGTAAGGCAAATGCCGACTCAGGAACCGTTCTTTCTATGTCCCTAGACCGAGTCTCCTATACGCTCGATTCGACGCTGGAGACAGTCAATAACGCCGAAGAGACGGCTGGCCGCATGGCGGCCGAGGCGGGCTTTGACGACGAGGAGATCATGAAGATCTCCATGGCGGTGCGTGAAGCCGCCGTTAATGCAGTTTTGCACGGTAATGCGTACGACCCGAATAAGAAGGTGACGCTCGCGTTTGAGCGCACACCGAGCGATCTGGTGATTGTCATACGCGATCAGGGCAAGGGGCTGGAGGCAAGCAGGATTCCGGACCCGCTGGCTCCCGAAAACCTGATGAAAACGTCGGGCCGTGGCATTTTTCTTATCCGCTCGTTTATGGATGTGGTGGAGATCCATCCCTCCCAGACGGGCACCGAACTTAGAATGATCAAGCATGTCCGCGGCAACGCGGAATCCAAGGAGGCTTCCCAGTGACTATGAAGTCCAGTACGCGCCAGGTGGATGGCGTCACCATTGTCGATCTCAGCGGCCGCATCACGCTCGGCGAAGGCAGCGTTGTTCTGCGCGACACCGTGCGCGACCTTCTTTCCAAGGGACAGAAAAAAATCCTGCTCAACCTTGGCGATGTGAACTACATCGATAGCTCGGGCATCGGCGAACTCGTCAGCGCCTTCACTACCTCCAAAAATCAGGGTGGCGATTTGAAGCTGCTGAACCTGACCAAGAAGGTCCATGACCTGCTCCAGATCACCAAGCTCTACACTGTCTTCGACGTGAAAGACGATGAAGCAGCCGCAGTGAAGGCTTTCAGCAAGTAGCCAGTTGCGCTGCTTGCAGTCACCTGACATTCGGCAGAGCCGGACAACCTCCGGCTCTGTCATTCCCTTTTCGGGAAATCACCTGCGAAAAATTTAGCTCGCGCAGCTTCGCGTCCATCCGACGCACTTTAAAATCAAGCTGAGTCTCGCACCGATTTGCGTCTCGGCTTTATGCGTTTTCTTTTGATTCTCCTTGCCGGAAGCGCGCTTGCAAGCAGTTCGCTTTGTGGGGCGAGCAATCATTCTTCAAAAACCTCGCTGTCAGGCGGCTCGTCGCATGACAATTCCTCGCAAGACTCTTCATCGCCGGAGAACTGCCTCACTGTCGCCCAAGCCCAGAAACACGTGGGGAAATCGAACTGCGTCACCGGAACCGTAGTCCACGTCGAAGAAGGCAACCGTGGCGTCACCTACCTCGACTTCTGCGCCGATTATCGAACCTGTCCGTTTTCGGTAGTTGTGTTCCGCGGAGATCTCAGAAAACTCGGCGACGTCCGCCAACTTCAAGGGCACGTCGTCACCATCAAGGGTACGATCGAAGAATATGATGCCCGCGCGGAGATCATCCTGCGCCACCCTCAGCAACTCGGGGCCAGCGCTGCCCTGTTGACAGCAATTCCCAAAGACTACGACGTCGAACGCCAGGGCCACTACAGCGCCGGTTCTCCGAAACTAGCCAAGGCAAAAAAGGCAAAGCACACAACGCAAGGCCCGCCGGTCTCCCTGGAAGATCCGGAAGAACCCTGACCGCAGCCACCAGCGCGATGACAGCACATCTCGCTCTGGCCCATTTGAGAACACTCGGCCTTGAGATGCGTTACATTATGGTTTCGTAATCGTGGTGTGCACACAAACCGCAAACTGCGCGCCGTTCGTTTCGGAGAAACAGACATGACACGCCCCCGGATCATCTCTTTCGCTTTTTATTTCGTGGCTATCACGCTTCTGTCCGCGATCCAGTGTTTCGGCGAAGAGCGCTGGCAGGAAGAGCAGGCTAACTCCTGGTACCACCGCCAGCCCTGGCTTGTAGGCAGCAACTACATTCCAGCCACCGCCATTAATCAACTGCAAATGTGGCAGAAGGAAACCTTCGACCCAACCACGATCGACAAGGAACTCGGTTTGGCGGAAGGACTAGGAATGAACACCATGCGCGTCTTTCTGCACGACTTGCTCTGGCAACAAGACTCCGTTGGCTTCACCAAGCGTGTCGACCAGTTCCTCGTCATCGCTGCCAGGCACCATATCCGGCCCATGTTCGTGCTCTTCGATTCCTGCTGGGACCCCAGGCCGAAACTGGGCCGGCAACATCCACCGATTCCTGGAGTCCACAATTCGGGATGGGTCCAGTCGCCCGGCGCCGCCGCTCTAAAAGACCGGGCACAGGAGCCACGCCTGCAGTCCTACGTCGAGGGCGTGATCGGCGCTTTCGCGAACGATGACCGCGTCCTCGCCTGGGATCTTTGGAATGAGCCCAGCAGCCTGAATGAAGGTACCTATTCGAAGTGGGAACTCAAGAACAAGATAGAACGCGTCGAAGTGCTCCTGCCGCAGGTCTTCGTTTGGGCCAAGTCGGTTCATCCAAAGCAACCTCTGACGAGCGGCTTGACGGACATTGATATCAAGTCGAACCAGTTGACGAGGATTCAACAAATCCAGCTCGACAACTCCGACATCATTTCCTTTCATAACTACGGATGGCCCGAGGAGTTTCAGCGCGACGTCGACTACCTCACCAAGTTTCACCGTCCCCTGATCTGCACCGAGTTCATGGCCCGCAGCGTGGGCAGCACTTTCGATACGGTGCTGCCGTTGGCGCTCAAGAATCGCGTCGGCGCGATCAATTGGGGATTCGTTGCAGGGAAAACGCAGACTTACCTGCCGTGGGAGTCGTGGGAGCACCCATATGTGCGGTCGGAGCCTCCGATTTGGTTCCATGAAGTCCTGCGCCAAGACCTCACTCCCTATCGCCAGGCCGAGGTCGACTTAATCCGTAGCCTGACTCGACAAACGAACGGTGCAAAAGGAGAGAATTCGGCTCTGCAGTCCTCACGTTGACGGCCATCGGCGTTGATTGTCGTTACTGCCGACTACCCCTCACACCTTCCCCCTCCGCAACTCCTCCAGCGGATACTTCGTCCCCCGCCACACAATCCCGTCATCGCGGATCGTCAGAAACATCGAGCGCGCCAAAGTATACATAACCATGCCGGCACCAACGGGATGAAGGAAGAAGTAATACGCCGGCACGTCCGACATCTTCGACATTCCCCAGTAAATTCCGAAAAGGGATATCAATGCGATCGCGTAAGGCAGACGCGACCACCCGGGCGCCACCCATATCCCCACAAACGGTCCCAGGTTCAGAAATCCAAGCGCGATCAACGCGCCCACTGTCCGCGGCCACTGAAAAGACATCAGAGCAAAAAAGTTCTTAGTAAGGTTATTGACAATGCCGAGCGTGCCCCTTACCCAGTGCAGCGAAATCAAATCATCACCGAATACGTTGCGCTGCCGAAACCCGGCATTCTTCACCACTTTGCCCAGTTTCATGTCGTCGAGTACCTCCATACGCAATGCCTGGTAAGTCCCGGCCGCATCGTAAACCGAATGCCGCACCATGTTGAAGGCGCCCACGCCCATGTGATCCCGCGCCTCCGGATCGGCAACCTTCCACGGACGATGCCCAAACACGAAAAGCGCCTGAAAAAAAGCGATCATCATCCGCTCGCCCGGATGCTCCATGATCATCCATGGAAACAAAACGACATGATCGGCGCGTTCGGCCTCAGCATATGCCATCACACGCCGGACCGAATCGGGCTTGAACAGCACATCGGCATCCGTGAACAGCAACCAATCGCCACTCGCCTGCTTCGCCGCAGTCCACATTGCGTGCGTCTTGCCCAACCACGCAAGAGGCAACTCCTCTACATGAATGATCTTGAGCAGCCCATGTGCGGCCGGACTGGCGGCGACTTCATCCATGATCGCGCCGGTGCGGTCGGTAGAGCGATCGTTAACCGCGATGACCTCATAATTGGAGTAATCGAGCGCGAGCAATTGCTCGAGCGTGGCGCGAATGTCCTGCTCTTCATTGCGAGCCGGGACGATGATGCTGACGCGCGGTTCGCCGTTTGGACTCGCTGGCCTGCGATCCCATTCTGGCCGCGCGACATCCGCCACCTTAGGCATGCCGATCGCCGCCTCGATAATCCGCGACCCCCAGGCCAGCGCCAGAACGCTGCCCGCAATCCAGTTCACCATCTGCCAACCCATGTTGTTAGGAAGATGCTCCGGAGGGCTCCAACGATGCGCCCGGTGTCGCAACCACACCGATCGCCGGCGCAAAGCGCATCCCGTAAAAAAGAATGATGGAAGAAATAGCCATGGCAATCACAGGCAAGATAAACGCTAACTGAAGCGAGTGCTTGTCGGCCACCCATCCCATCATCGTCGGCGAAGGCACGTCGCCCAGGATGTGAATGATGAAAATATTGACCGCGATCGCAGTGGCCCGAATATGAGCGCCGACCGAATTGATCAAGGCCGCATTCAGCGGCGAGGTATTGAGCAGCAATAGGAAAGCGGCAACTGCAATTGCAGGCACCATCGCCTTGCCGCGCGCAAAAAGCGCGACCATCATCACGGGCACGCCCAACCCCAGGCTCACGGCCGAGACCAGATAGTACGAACTCTTCATCCGCGGCAGCAGGTAATCTCCCAGCCAGCCCCCGGCCAGAGACGCCAGAATCCCGTCGACCACAATGATGATGCCAAACATGAGATTGGCGGTTTCCAGCGAATAATGGCGCTCGCTGTATAGGAACTGCGGCATCCACACCTGGATGCCTCCTAGGGAAAATGTCATCGCCGCCATTCCCAGAGTGGCTGTTAGAAACGCGGGATTGCGTGCCAATCCCAGAATCGTACCGCGCTCGGGTGTCTCCTTCAGCGTGTCGAACTGTCCTCGCTTCGGTTCTTTCAAGAACAACACCGCCAGCGCCAACAGGAACCCCGGTGCTGCGGCGATATAGAAAGGAAACCGCCAGCCATAATGCGGAGAGAGATAGCCTCCTAGCAAATACCCCGCTGCCGATCCGACCGGAAGCGCCAGATAAAACACGCCCAGAATGCGCCCGCGTTTCTCCTCCGCAAACAGGTCCGCCACGAACGTCGGCGCGATCGTGACAAACGTCGCCTCTCCGATACCGACTAGCGTATGGCGGACCAGCAACTCGGTGTACGTGTGAGTGACCGCCGTCAGCAGCGTAAGACCGCTCCAGAAAACCGCGCCCATCACAATGATGAGCTTGCGGGAATAACGGTCCGCGAGCGGGCCCACAAAGGGGGCTGCAATCATGTAAAAACCAAGAAAGGCGCTGGTCAGATATCCAATTTGCGTTTTCGTCAGGTGAAACTCATCCTGCACCAACGGCTGAACCGCGAACAGGACATTGCGGTCCGCATAGTTGAGCAGATTCAGCGAAGTCAAGACGATCAGCGCAGTACGCGGATAGAGTTTAGCGTCGGTCACGGGTCGCGAAACTATAGCATGCGGCAGATTGCAAAGGTCAGAGGTTCGATTGCAGAAGTGTACTTCCCGCTCTTACAATCCGCCCCCTACTTCTGACTTCGCTTCCTCGGCCATCTCGCAATCACCACGGTCGAGATCCCTCCCCGCGGACGGAAATCGCCTTTCACCTCGGCCCATACTGGCTTCGCCCACCGCACAACATCTTCGAGCACTTGATTCACGATGTTTTCCTGAAAAATTCCGAGGTTGCGATAAGCCTGCAGATATTCCTTTAGCGATTTCAATTCCAGGCACCTGCGATCCGGCTGGTAGCGAATGACGATCGTTCCAAAATCTGGCAAGCCTGTCTTCGGACAGACCGACGTAAACTCGGGATCGTCCACCACGATTTCATAACCCGGAAACTGGTTCGGCCAGGTTTCGATTTCAGGAAAGTCGTGATCCAGCCCGGCGCTGGCATGCTCATCGGTGTAGCGGCGCAATTTCGGCATAACTCATTGTAGCGAGATCAGAGGAGCTGAGTCCCAGGCGCCAAGCCCCAGGAAAAGTTCTAGCGTTGTGCTTTCGATGCTTCTGAAACCTGAAAGCTGATTCCTGTTACTTTGGATTGGCTTATCCGCAGATTCGGCCTTCAATTTTGCCTCAAATCGCCTGCTGCGTGCATCTAATCTGCCAAGTCCTAAATATTGCTTTTGAGCGCTTTTGCGGAGCGCATGAATGATACATTGAAGCTTGCGCTTTTCCCTGCATGCCATTGAATGGAAACAGTTCGAAGCACCCGCCGCAACGGTGGTGGACTACGGCGCTTGTCGTCCTGGCAGCCGTCGCTCTGCTCGCTGCCTTTGTTGTCCGCCACGATGATACGGTACAGGTTCGCACGACCCAGGTCCATCAGGGTAAGATCCGAAGTGTCATCTCGACCAATGGGAAAATCGAGCCCGTAAACAACTTTGAAGCGCACGCTCCGATCGCCACCAGCGTGCAGCGCGTTCTTGTCAAAGAAGGCGCTTCGGTCAAGCAGGGTCAACTTCTGGTCGTTCTCGACGACGCCGATGCGCGCACCCAGGCCGCTCGCGCCCAGACTCTTCTGAAAGCTGCACAAGCCGACCTCGCCGCGACCGAGCGCGGTGGAAACCAGGAAGAAATGCTCAGCCTCGACAATCAACTGGTCAAGGCCCGCACGGATCGCGATTCGGCTAAACACAATCTGGAAGCGCTCAAGAAACTTGAGCAGCAGGGCTCCGCTTCCTCTGGCGAAGTGCGCGAAGCCGAAAATACCCTCGCCCGCGCGGATGCCCAACTCGAATTCCTCAAGCAAAAGCAGACCAGGCGTTATTCGAACGCCGAAGTGGCTCACGTTCAGGCCCAGCGTGCCGAAGCACAAGCCGCCTATGACGCCGCCCAGGATAAGCTCGCAAAATCGAGTGTCCGCGCTCCCTTCGACGGCATCGTCTACTCCCTGCCCGTCAAGCAGGGAGGCTTCGTCAATAGCGGAGATCTTCTGCTGCAGATGGCCAACCTGCGGCAAGTCTTGGTCCGCGCTTTCGTCGACGAGCCGGATGTTGCCCGGCTGGCTTCCGGAGATCCCATTGAGATCACCTGGGACGCCGTGCCCGGCCGCCTTTGGCAGGCCACTGTCACCTCTGTGCCTTCGACCGTGAAAGTGCGCAGTGCGCGAAACGTCGGAGAAACGACCAGCATCGTAGATAACAGGGATCTCAAGCTTCTGCCCAACATCAATGTCGGCGTGACCATTATCACCGCCGAGAAAGACAACGTTCTCGTCGTGCCTCGTGAAGCGGTACGCGCCGACGACTCGCAGCCTTACGTGCTGCAGGTTGTCGGTCACGAACTCAAACGTCGCAATGTGGAAACTGCTCTCTCCAACTTGACGCAGGTTGAGATCAAAAACGGTCTCTCGGCCAATGATGTAATCGCGATTAACTCGGTAAACGGCAAGCCGATCGGAGATGGAACACAGGTTAAGTTCTAGATGATCACACGTATTTCTCAGGTTTTGTGTCTTTCGTTCTTGCTGCTGGCGTTCATTCCCGCCGTCATGGCTGATTCCGCCCGCGAGATGCTGGCGGCTGGCCAGATCGATGCGGCGATCAACGTGTTGAGTGTTCGGCTTTCTTCGGCTCCCAGCGACGCCGAATCCGCCAACCTGCTTTGCCGTGCCTACATCGCCATCGAAGACCTCGATCGCGCCGAATCGTCTTGCAAAAAGGCAATCGCGCTCGATCCGCGCAACGGTCGCTATCACCGCTGGCTGGGCCACGTCTACGGAGAAAAAGCGGATCACGCCTCCTTCCTCTCGGCGGCCAGCCTTGCCGGAAAAACTCGCGACGAACTCGAACGCGCCGTCCAACTCAATCCCAACGACATGGATGCTCGGGCCGATCTTGCCGAGTTTTACTTCGAGGCGCCCGGCATTGTCGGCGGGGGCCAGGACAAAGCCCGTGCCCAGGCAAGAATCATGGGCATTTCAGTCCCCGCCCGCGAGCACTGGGTTTACGCCCATATCGCTGAGAAAAATCACGATCCCGGTACGGCGGAGCGCGAATATCTCCGCATGATCGAAGTCAGCCACGGTGACTCCGAAGCATGGCTGAGTCTGGCGCTGTTTTTCCGCCATCAGAAGCGCTACGACGACATGGAGAAAACCCTCATTCGGGCGACCGAAGCCACTATGTCGAAACCGGATGTGCTGGTCGATATTGCTCAGAACCTGTTTCGCACAAGCCGCAATCCCGCGCTCGCCATCCAGGTCCTCAGGCGCTACCTCGCCTCGGGCCCGGTCGAAGAAGCGCCTGCGTTTAAAGCCCATTACTTGCTTGGGCAGCTTCTGGAAAAACAGGGCGATAAGGCAGGCGCGGCAGGCGAATATCGCGCTTCCCTGTCCATGGCTCGGCACTTCGGGCTAGCCCAGCAAGCCCTCAACCGAGTGGCCCACTGAGGATGGAGAAATTCCCTCCTCCTCGCTCTTGCGCCAGCAGCTTTTTCCGGCATCTGCCTGGCTTCCTTTCCGAGCACTACAATCTCTGCATCGCGGCTCGTACGTCGCGCGATCGTTCCTAAAGAATGGCTGACAGCACAAAGGTGACGAGATGAAACTCCGATTGCCACGGTGGTTACGCTCTGCAAATCTGTTCGCTCTTTTTTCAGCCGTATTGATTTTCGGCTCAATCTCTCAGGCCGAGCCTTTGCCGCTGGAGCGCGCCGTCCGGCTCGCCTTGTCGCACTGCACGACCTCAGCGATTGCTGACGCCGACGTGCAGCGTGCCGTAGCCTCCTACCGCGAACTTCGCTATAACTCCATCCCGCAACTCATGCTCGGTTCCGGCTTGGGTTACACCTATGGATACCCGCTGAGCATCGAAGGCTCAGCACCTGCCCTCGCGACCGTGACTGCCCAAAGCTCGATCTTCAATCCGGCGCAGCATCAGTTTCTGGGTGCGGCAAAAGCCGAGTTGCATGTGTCCCAGCTTCAGGACAAGGACCAGCGCAATGCGGTCATCCAGGATGTGGTGCTGAGCTATGCAGAGCTTGCAAAATGGGAGGCTCGGCTCACCCGCCTTCAGCTGGATGAATCGCAGGTTCAGCAGTTGGAGCGGGCAGTCTCCGAGCGCGTTGCGCAGGGTGTGGATAGTGCCACCGATTTGAACAAAGCGAAACTCATCGTAGCCCGCGTGCACCTGCACCACGTCCAGGCTCGCGGATCGGCCGACGTCCTCCGCCGTCACCTCGCCGACTTGACCGGCTTGCCGGTCTCCTCCATCCAACTCGACCCTCAGAGTATTCCAAGCTTGCCGCCATTGCCGGAACAAGATCAGCAAGAAAAAGCAGTCGCTTCCAACCCTGCTATTAAGATTGCCGAGCAACATGCATTGGCGGAGGCGCTGCGGGCTTCTGGCGAGCGTCGTTCATTACTCCCGTCCATCGATTTTTCCGCCCAGTACGCCCGCTTCTCCACTTTCAATCACTACGCCGAGTACTTCCCGACTGGAACCTTTCAGCAAGACAATGCCACCATCGGCGTCGCCCTTCGTATTCCTCTGTTTAACGCCAGCCAGCACGCCCGCGCCCAAGCGGCGGAGGGCGAGGCCCTGAAAGCGAAGAAGCAAGCCGAGGCTACGCGCAATCAGGTCTCCGAGGAAACACTAAAGCTAGAACGCACCGCCGAGCAGTTTGAAGCCGCCCGTGACGTGGCCCAACTCGAATACCAGTTAGCTCAGTCCGCCCTCGAAGCCGTACAGACCCGGATTGAATCCCGTACCGGCACCTATCACGAGTTGGCCGATGCGCGAATCCAGGCGAATGAACGCTACCTGCAATATCAGGATGCCGATTTCGAATACCAGCGCGCACGCATGAACCTGCTGCGAGCCACCGGCGACTTGGAGAAGTGGGCACTGCCGGACTCGCCTGCAAAATGACGGGGAATCGGCCTTGCCAGCGGGGACCGGATTCATGCGCCTTAATGCTGGAAAGCGTCGTTCAACGTCTCGGCTTTGCGCTTTCGGCCTCCGCTAAGGCACGATTAGACAAAGACTTGCACTCCTCTTGGGACCCGCTCCACGTACCACGATGGTAGCCTTGGCTCGTCCTTTGGCCGGGCGGAAGAATGTTAGAATAGAGAGTATCTATGCCCCTGAAAACACTGTTTTTGAACCCACCCTCCTTTGAAAATTTTGACGGAGGCGCCGGTTCGCGCTGGCCCGCCACGCGCGAGATCGAATCGTATTGGTATCCCGTCTGGCTTGCTTATCCGGCTGGATTGCTCGAGGGCGCTCGTCTGCTCGACGCGCCGCCCCATCACGTCAGCGCCGAGGAGACCATCAACATCGCCAAGGACTACGAACTGCTCGTGCTCTTCACCAGCACACCCGGCTTCCAGGGCGACATTCGCATCGCGCAGACCATTAAAGACGCAAATCCCAAGATCAAAATCGCTTTTGTCGGCCCCCACGTCAGCGTACTTCCTGAGAAGTCCTTAAAAGAAGCTCCGGTCATCGACGTCGTCTGCCGCAAGGAGTTCGACTACTCGATCGTCGAGTACGCCCAGGGCAAGCCGCTCGAAGAGATCCTCGGCATTTCTTATCGCAAGAATGGACAAGTCGTTCACAACCCCGACCGTCCCACCATTGAGAACCTTGACGCGCTGCCCCATGTAACCGACATCTACCGTCGCGATCTGGACGTCCGCCGCTACAACGTGCCTTTCCTGCTCCATCCATTCGTCTCGCTTTACACCACGCGCGGATGCCCCGCCCAGTGCACGTTCTGCCTGTGGCCACAGACTCTCAGCGGACACCCCTGGCGCAAGCGCTCCACCGACGACGTCGCCCGCGAAATGGCGAAGGCCAAAGAGTACTGGCCCTATGTAAAAGAATTTTTCTTCGACGATGACACCTTCAACATCCAAAAGGCTCGCACCGTCGAGTTGTGCGCCAAACTCAAACCGCTCGGCCTGACCTGGTCCTGCACCTCGCGCGTCACCACCGACTTTGAAACCCTCAAAGCCATGAAGGAAGCCGGATGTCGGCTGCTCATCGTCGGCTACGAGTCCGGCGATCAGCAAATTCTCAAGAACATCAAGAAAGGTGCCACCGTCGAGCGCGCCCGCCAGTTCACCAAGGATTGCCACAAACTGGGCTTGGTCGTGCACGGCGACTTTATTCTCGGCCTGCCCGGAGAAACTCGCGAAACCATCAAGAACACCATCAAGTTCGCCAAGGAACTCGACGTCGAAACCATCCAGGTTTCCGTGGCGCACGCCTATCCCGGAACTGAGCTGCACGAATCCGCGCTCAAGAACGGCTTCATGACCGCCGAGACCAAAATGGTCGACGATGCCGGCCACCAGATGGTGCAGATTGAATATCCCGATCTGCCAGCCGAGGAAATTCTCGAGGCCGTCCACACCTTCTACGACGAGTATTACTTCCGTCCCAAGGCTGCGTACCGGATTCTCAGGAAAGCGATTTTCGACAACTCCGAGCGCAAACGCTTGTACAAGGAAGCCCGCACCTTCCTGAAACTGCGCGCGCAGCGCCATAAGTGGGTCAAGGACAAGCGCAAGAACGACGAGAAGACTCCCACCCCGGAGCCTGCCAAGGCCTAGCCATCCATGGCCAGATTCCTGTTCACCATGCTGGTGGTTAACGACCTCGGTCTGCCAACTCGACTGGTCCCCATTGCACGGGCGCTCGCGGATCGCGGTCATGAAGTCGCCGTGTTCAATCCCGCGCCCGCGCCCGCAAAACTCATCTCGGAAGCTGCTCTCCAGAGCATCCCGATGCCGCCGCGGCCGACGTCAGCCCCCAATATCGACCTGGCTCAGGTGTGCTCTGCCTGGGACGTTGACCAGTTCCTATCCGCCTTTTATCAGGATGAAGAGTTCGTGCGGGCGGAAACGGCTGTTCACGTCGATGTAATACGCGAGTACCGGCCCGACGTTGTGGTCGATTCCTTTGGACTGCCCGCCTGCCTTGCCGCACGTACCCTGAAGGTTCCGCTTGCCACGGTGCTGCAGGGGAATTTTCATCCGGCCAGCCATGGATTTCTCTGGTGGGAAAAAGAGCGACCGACTGGCCTCCCCAGCGCAGCGCCCGTGATCAATAAGATTGCGGCCGAATATGGCGTCGCGCCGGTCGACCGCTGTGTGGACCTGCTGGCGGGCGATCTTTCTCTGATCGTCGGCACTCCCGAAACCGATCCGCTGCCTGCCAATGCAAACATCACCCACGTCGGATCCGTTGTCTGGCAACGCGGCGACGCCTCGCTACCCTCGTGGGTCTCTGCGCTGAGCACCGACAAACCGCTGCTATGGGTTTACTCCGGCAATCCCCGCTACTTCAGCGCTCCATCCCCCGGCGATTCCATCATTGTGATTCGCGCGGCTATCGCGGCACTGGCTGACGCACCAGTGCAGGCTGTGCTCACGACTGGCTACCAGGAAATGCCGCCGGAATTTGGCGCGTTGCCAGCCAACTTTCATCACGCGGCTTATCTGCCCGGCCGCGCCATGGCAGAGCGCTGCGAACTCATGGTGCATCACGGCGGCCACAGTTCGGTCATGACAGGATTATCGGCCGGCACGCCTGCTGTGATCATCCCAACGATAACCGAGCGCGAGAGCAACGCTCGCCGTGTTGCGGCATTAGGTGCCGGCGAAGTCGTGATGCCCGTGAACCGAGCCGATGGCGAAAAAGATATTAACGTAGCGGACTTCGGCGCGAAAGTGCATCGTGTGCTGAATGAGCCAAGCTATCGGGTGTCGGCCCGCCGTATCGCCGAATCGATGCGCAAGTTTGGCGGGGCCAAGGGAGCCGCGGAGCGAATCGAGCAGTTCGCTGCCGGTCGCGCCTGAGTGTTCCGCTTAAGGAAGTTCTGATTAACTTCCTGGGTTCCTCTGTGCGCCGCCGTGTACCCTGTGGTTGAGGCTTTTCCTTGGGAATTAAATCAGCGCTCCGTTCGAGCAGGAACTGGAATCGTAAGTGACTTTTAAGAAATACCTGGTTCTCGCCGGCATCACCATCTTCAGCACACTCGGCGATTCCCTGCTCGCCCGCGGCATGAAAGACCTCGGTGGCATGTCGCTGCACAATGTTTCCGGCCTGCTTCTCGCCATCCTCAATCCATGGGTCACCGTCGGAATTCTCTTACTACTGGCATTCTTTGCATCCTACATGTCCGCGCTGTCCTGGGCCGACCTCACCTACGTTTTACCCGCCACCTCTCTCGGATACGTACTCGTCGCACTGGTCGCGCATTTCGGGTTTCATGAAGAAATCTCACCTACCCGCTGGGTGGGAATCGCCCTGATCGCCGCCGGAGTCGGTTTCGTAGCCGTCGGCCCATCCGTAACGCCGGCTCGCGACTCATCTGGCAACGTCACTGAATCGAATGTCCGCCTGGGCGCGGTTTCCCAAGAGCCGGTTCCGCAAGAAGAGACCAAGCCGTGAACGACCTCTACGCCTGGGCCGCAATCGCCCTGATCACGCTCGCTGCAACCACCGGAGACGTGCTACTGGCCTATTCCATGAAGCGCGTCGGCCACGTCGGAGAACTCTGGCAAAGCCACGGCCTGGTCGCCGTTGTTAAGCGCATTCTCTCGATCCCCACATTCTTCCTTGGCGTTCTGGCGATGGCTGTGGCGTTCTACAGCCTTCTCTTCGGACTTTCCTGGGGAAACCTCAGCCTGGTCGTGCCGGCATCGGCATCGCTAACGTTCGTCGCGAACGCAGTCGCCGCCCGCATCTTTCTCCACGAGCGCGTTGGCCGGCGTCGCTGGCTCGCGGCAATCCTGGTGGCCGCTGGCGTGGCTTTCATGGCAATGTGACGAAATTCTGAACCTACCCGAAGAGGTCGATGCGAATTGCCGGTCTCACAACCTCAATCCTTTCATCTTCCGCCAGCGTTGGTTTCTCAACAAGACTTGTGAACATAGGACGACAACTGCTCAGGACGGCAGGGTTGATTCCTGCTGACTTTAACTGGCGCGACAAGTCTGCCTCGCTCTTCAATCGATCAGACCGAAGCTTTGCCATGGTTTTTTGCAGCGTCTCGAAGTCGATCAGCAGTTCTTCGAGCATGTCCCGGCCGCCCGCGGATACGTGGAGAAATTCCATGCTGACCCGTGGCTGATCCAGAGCTCTCACCTGTCCCAAAGTGCGAAAGGTCGTGCCGCCGATGCAGACCAATAGTTCGGCGCGGACGCCGACTGGCAGCGGGCAAGTCATCTCCAGGCATGTCCCGCCTCGGCTCAGGTCTCGCAGCTTGCCGAAATACAGCGCGCCGTCCGATGGCAACAGGCTGATGCGTGCCTGCCCGCCGCATGCGACGCGCTGGTGCCGTCGACGATCTTCGTCGTTGGTCAGCAGGGGCATACCTATATCATCGTTATTTTGGGACTATTTCTTTAAGGTGAGCCGCTCCAGGTAATTCGGCGGCCTAACGCAAGTAATCGTTTTCGAGTTAAGAGAAAATCCTCATCAGGCCCGCGGCCGGCAGATCAGGCACCAGAAATGTTCCACCTGCCGCACCCACCAGCGCTTCCGCCGCCAGATAGCCGCTGCGCACTGCACCTTCCATGGTGGCGGGCCAGCCCGTCGCCGTCCAATCTCCCGCCAGAAACACGCGCGGCCATACGGTGGCCGTCTTCGGACGATATCGATCAATTCCCGGCCGCGCTGAATAGGTCGCGTTCACTTCCTTGATCACGGTGGATTTCACCAGCTTCGCCGCCCGCGCCTCGGGGAAAAATTCCTGCACTTCGTTCACCGCCATCTCAACAATTTCCGCCTTCGATTCTTCAACCAGGCTCCGCGAGCAGCTCACCACCAGTTCGACGTAACTGCCGTCTTCCTTCTCCCGGCCTTCGATCAACCGAGACTTATGGAACATCCACTGGATCGTGCGGTCGAGCAGAACCGCATGGTCAAGCTCGCTGATTTCCCGGTCGAACCAAAGATGAATGCCGGTGATCGGAGAGGTCGTGAACTGCGCCAGCATCGCCGCCAGCGGCGCAGCCTCCGGGCTCGCCGGGAGCATCCGCGCCACCACATCAAACGATGCCGCCAGCACCAGGGAGTCGAAGCTCTGCTCCTCTCCTCCCGCAACCACGCTCACCCCGGAACCTTGCCCGCGAAATGATTCCACTGCCGCCCGAAGCCTTATTTCTCCTCCGCGCGCCCGTATATAATCGCCCGCGGCTCCATACAGCTCCGTAAGCGGAACCGTTGGAATCCCCATTCGTCCTGCAGCCGCCGACTTCAGAAACGACTCGCGCACCACCTGCGCCGCGTACGGCACGGAAACCTGATCCAGATCTTCATTCAGCGCGCTCACCAGAATCGTCTTCCAGAATCGCTCAATCGCCTGCCCGGTCTGTCCGTGCTCTTTGAGCCAATCGAGAAACGACTCGCCGCGATCCGCAGGAGCCCCAGGAGCAAGCGCCATCATCGCACGGCTGATCGCCAGCTTGTCAGAAACGTCTAAACAGGAAGCCCGCAAAAACGCAGGCGCAGTATGCAGTGGAGCTGGCAATCCCGAAGGTCCAATGATCGACGCGCGCCCACCCGGCTCCAGAAACGTCAGATTCTCATACCACCGAATCTTGTTCTCAACCCCCGTTCGCCGGTAAAAGTCGATCAGATTTGTGCAGCATCCCAGCAGCACATGCTGGCAATTGTCGACAACTTCTCCCGTCCCCGGATGCTGATACGAAGACGCGCGTCCGCCCAGATAAGGTCGCCGCTCAAACAGGGTCACACGAAATCCGGCTTCGGCAAGCGCACATCCGGCCGCCAACCCCGCCAGTCCCCCTCCGGCAATGGCAACTGTGGAAGATTGCATGACAGGCAGGGTCATCAGAACAGACGCTTCACGAATCCCTTGCTGAGCACGCTCAGCTTTTCTGGGACCGTCAGACGAATGCGCCCTTTGAAAACGTCGTAGTCGTTGGCTGCAATCTTCTCCAGCAGCTGGCGATAAATCGTAATCAGCACCCACAACCCGGGTTGGCTGTCTTCGCTGACCAGCGGAATCAATTCTTCTCCAGACTGGTAGCATTCCCGCGCCCGGTCGGCTTCCCGCGCCAGCAAAGGCCGTATCCGCGAAATCTCCGGCGCCGCCAGATCACTGGCCTGCAATCCAAATTGCAGCAAGTCTTCTTCCGGCAGATAGACCCTGCCCATCTCGGCGTCTTCTTTCACATCGCGAATGATATTCGTGAGCTGGAACGCCAGCCCGCACCGCTCCGCCAGAGCCTCGGCTTCCGGATCGCGATAGCCAAAAATCTTGATGCACACCAGCCCGACCACCGAAGCCACGCCATAGCAATACCGCTGCAAATCCTCGAAAGTCTTGTAGCGTGCGACCAGCGCCGCGCCGTCATTCTGCAGCTCGCCATTGTCCGGTTGACCTTGAGCGTGCCTCACTCCCTGGGTCTGCTCTAAATCGGCAGCCGTCCCGTACGCCAGCTGGTCCAGCAACCCAATCGGAATCTGATACCGCCGCTGCGCATCGGTCAGTGCCAGCAGCACCGGATCATCGGTAGGCTGTCCAGCCAGAGCACGGTGAACTTTATCCAGCCAGTCTGTAAGTTTGTTCTGCCGATCCTCAGGACTGACTGTGTTGTCGTCGGTGATGTCATCGCACCGCCGCATGAAGGCGTAAACCGCAGCCAGCGCATTCCGCTTGCGGGGCGGAAATACCACGAACCCATAATAGAAATTCTTCGCGGACGAGCGTGCAATGCTCCGGCACACCGAATACGCCATCCTGATCTGCGAACGGGTGGCCGCAAACCGCACCGGCGCATTTCCCACAGCTGTACTCATCGCAGCTTCCCCATCGCCGCGCGTGCCACCAGCGTCAGCTTCCGCATCTTCCAAATCGACGGACGCCTCCCCAGCACCGCATATCCCTGACGCTCGATCGCGTTCAGAATTTCCTGCCCACCCCGGCTGAACAATTCAATATCGGTGGCCAGCTTGCGATCAACTTTCTTGACTAGCGGCATCCCCTGCGCAAACCACTGCCGAGCACGCTCGACTTCGAACCGCATCATCTCGCAGAATACCGCCGAATTTTCCCCGTCGCGAATCGCTCCTTCGCCCACGCCAAAACGCCGCAAATCCTCCAGTGGAAGATAAATTCGTCCCTTCAAGAAATCCGTGCTCACATCCTGCCAGAAATTTGCCAGTTGCAGCGCCGTGCAGGTGTAGTCGGAAAACTGTTGCCGCTCCGCATCTCCGTACCCGCACAAATACAGCACCAGATGCCCCACCGGATTCGCCGAGTTCTTGCAGTACCCAAGCAGATCGGTAAACGTTTCGTATCGCCCGACCGTCTGGTCCTGCCGGAACGCCGTCAGCAAATCCGCAAACTCATGCTTGGGAATCCCAAACTCGCGCACCGTTTCCGCCAGCGCAACAAACACTGGATGCCGCGGATGCCCGTCATAGCAAGCGTTCAGCTCCGTCTCCCACTGATCGAGAAGCTGCAGAGACGCCGCCGCATCGCCCACCTCATCCCCCAGATCATCCGAGATCCGGCAATACGCATAGACATTAAAGAAATGCTGCCGCAGCCGCGACGGCAGAAACCACGAAGCCACCGAGAAGTTCTCGTAATGCGAACGCGCCAGCTTCCTGCAATATTCCCGAGCCTCCGCCAGCGAAGGCACCGTCTCTGGAATCGCATACTCCGGCGGTAGCACACTCCACAGAGAGGAGTGCGGCGCGGTAGGGGGATGGCCGGTTGCAATTGTCATGAAGAATTTTAAATTAGTGGAGTGCCCGGCGCTTTCGCCCGGTGGACAGGCGAGACGCCCGTCTCTCCATCAAAAAGTTAACAACCTGGCCGGCTCTAGTGGCCCGGAATGATCGCCGTCTTTATGTCCCCATTGCGATTAAGCATATGGCGTAGCACATCATGTAGCCGTGACAGCGGCGCCTCGCCCGTAATGTAGTCGGTGCCCCGCACTTTCTTCTCGACGATCAGACCGAAAGCCCGGCGCACCGTCTCAGGCGTGTGATGGAAGGTCGCCTTCAGCGTGATTTCCGAGTAATGCAGCCGGTTCGTGTCCAATTGGACCTTGGTGCCCGCTGCGCAGCCACCAAAAAAGTTTACCGTCCCGCCCTTGCGGACCATCTGCACGGCCCACTCCCACGCCTCCGGACGCCCGACTGCTTCAATCACAACGTCCGCGCCACGCCGCTCCCGGCTCAACTCGCGCACAGCCTCGACCGAATCCTTTGTCTGGCCGATCTGCACGACTTCGTGCGCGCCCTTACGACGCGCCAGCGAAACCTGCGAATCGCGTTTCACCACCGCAATCACATTGCACCCGATCGCCTTCGCGACCTGCACAAACATCAGTCCAATCGGACCGCCGCCAATCACCGCCACCGTGTCGCCGATTTCAACGCCCGTCTCATGCAGTCCGCGCAACACGCAGGCCAGTGGCTCGGTCATCGCCGCGTCTTCGAAACTCACATGCGGAGGCACAACCAGCATGTTCGTTTCCACAATCCGCCGCGGTATGCGGATGTACTCCGCATAAGCGCCGTTGTTGAACAATAAATCTTCGCAGAGATTGGGCTGATGCTTCGAACAGTAGAAGCACATTCCGCAGGGAGCGGAATTGAGCGCCACCACACGCATGCCCTTCTTGAACCCCTTCACTCCGTCGCCCACAAGTTCGACGGTTCCCGCCAGTTCGTGCCCAAACAACGCCGGTGGCACAATCATGCGGGCGTGATATCCCCGCTGGTACACCTTCAGGTCCGTCCCACAGGTCAGCGCCACATGCACTTTCACCAGCACTTCGCCTTCGCCTACGCGCGGAATCGGCACTCGCTCGATCTTGATATCTTCTTTGCCGTATAGGACGGCCGCCGTCATCTTGCCAGTCACAGTTGATGTCCTTCCCACGCAATCCCGGGCTGGATCGCTATCTTCATCGAGTCCGGCTGAGGATGGGCAGCCAGCTTTAGGGCTTCCACGCTGCGCTCCAGCGGAAAGCGATGGCTGATCAGCCGTTCCAGGTCCATTTCGCGGTTCATCACAAACCGCACCGACTCCTCCTGCAACTCCACCGATGCACTGTAGGAGCCAAGTAGTGTTTTCTCATCCACGCACACCGCCGACGGATCAATCGTCACTTCGCCGCGCGTCGTTTGCGCAAATAGCAAAACGCGTCCTCCCGGACGCGCTGCTTCCATCGCCGGACCAATCAGCCCGCTGCCCGCGACCGCCAAAATCACCGCGTCAGCCCCGCGACCCTCCGTCATTTCACGCACCGTTTTACCGGCGTCAGCCTTCGAAGCATCGATGGTCCCATTGAGGCCTAAGCTCTTCGCCATTGTAAGCCTCGCAGCATACAAATCGGAAGTGATCACGCGAGCGCCTGTCCGCTTCGCCAGCGTCGCTAGAATCAGACCGATCGGCCCTTGTCCGATGACCAACACAGTTTCGTCGGGCAACAGACGCAGAGTATCGATCCCCTTTAAGCAGGTATTCACCGGCTCGACGAAACTTGCTTGCTCAAACGAAACTCCATCCGGAACCCGGACCGTCCCCTTCTTCACAATCCAATCCATCACGCGCACATATTCCGAGAATCCGCCGCCCGAGGGCTCGAACCCTGCCGTACAGCCAACCTTCTTGTACGTCGGACACTGCGCAAATGTCTTATGCCGGCAGTAGTAGCATTCGCGGCACGGTATATGGTGGAACACCATCACCCGGTCACCCACCGCATACTCGCCAGCTCCCGCGCCCACTTTCGCCACGACCCCGGCCATCTCGTGCCCGAAGATGCGCGGCGCGGAATGCGATCCCGTCGATATCTTCTTCAAGTCCGTCCCGCAGATTCCGCACGTGTGCACGCGCAGCAGAATTTCGCCCACGCCGATCTCCGGCACGGGAACTTCTTCCAGCCGCACATTGTCGACGCCGCGATACACCGCCGCTCTCATCGTCGACGGAATTCGCTCGATGTCACTCTCGACCGCTACTGACCGGACCATCTCCATCCGAATCTGTTCCCTCTCTAACCCAAACCCGCGTCGCGCTGCAAAGTTTCTTCTTACCGATCTTTCCCACTATCTTGGATTCAACTCTGTCGCAAACGCCTCGCGACCAATATATTCCCGAATCGCTCCGCAAAGCGCATGGCTCGCTCGCGCACTATTTCTCGCCAGGACAATGGTCCGCCCCCAAAGCCAGGGACGCACCACCACATGCACGGCAAATCCCACCGAACGAAATTGCCCGTCCCCCGAAATAAATCGCTCCGTCGGCGGCATCGAAGAATCCGCCCCATCGGAAATCGCCTTCAACGCGCCAAACTCAACGCCTCGCGCCTGCGCTCCCTGCGCCACTGCAGCCGCTTCCATATCGACAGCCACCGCTGCATAAGCTTTGCCGAGCCGTTGCTTCTGGCCCGCCCCGGCCACCGCCGCATAACTCACCAGCGTTCCCTGTCCCGAACCCGTGTCCGTTCGCGCTCCGTCGGCCGCATTCACCACCACACGTGGTTCCAAAACATCCGCCACTTTCAGCGTCGAATCCAGCGCTCCCGCAAATCCCACCGAAAGCACTCGCGCCGGCCGAGTCTCTTCAATCAACGCTTCTGTCGCTCGCCGTGCCGCGTCCGCTCCGATCCCGCCACAGACTAAAACCGCGTCGCCCGACTCGAACAGCCGATACCGCCTTCCATCCCGCTCGATCTCGCGAACCTTCCAGCCTCGAATCAGCGGCGCCACTTCCCGTTCCATCGCCGCCACGATTGCCACGTTACACATACCCGTTCGCTCGGAACCAATCCACCGACCGCCGCAACGCTCCGTCTACCGGAACCACGTTCCAACCCAGCTCCCGCTCCGCCTTCGCCGAACTGACAAACATCATCTTGCGTCCCATGCGGACCGCGTCAATCGTCGCACGCGGCTCGCGTCCCAATAGCCGCCCCGTTACCATCTCATCAACCACGCCCGTCGCCAGCGCGAAGACATACGGCAATTTCACCGTTGGCGATTTCAACCCCGTAATCGCACCCAGCCGGTCCAGAATCTGCTTCAGCGTCAGATTCTCTCCGCCCAGAATGTACCGCTCGCCACTCTTCCCTTTTTCCAGCGCCTGAATATGTCCCCGTGCGCATTCCGTCGCGTCCACCAGGTTCAAGCCAGTTTCCACGTACGCCGGAAACTTGCGCTTGAGAAAATCCAGCACGATTCTCCCGGTCGGAGTCGGCTTGACATCGCGTTCACCCATCGGCGTCGTAGGATTCACAATCACCACATCGACTCCCGACTTCGCAACTTCAAACGCGACTTGCTCGGCCATGAACTTCGACCGCTTGTAGTGCCCGATCATGTCCGCAAGCGCCACCGGACTATCTTCATTCGCTACCGTGCCCGTGTGGGGACGGGCGCCCTCGCCCGTCCAAGCCGAGCGCAGCTCGGCAGCATGCCCGTTCGGTCCAAATCCCATCGTGGCCACACTCGACGTGTACACCACGCGCCGCACGCCCTGTTTCCGCGCTGCCTTCAGCAACGCCCGCGTGCCTTCTACATTCGACCGGTACATCTCCTGCGGATCGCGCACCCACAACCGGTAATCGGCTGCAACGTGAAACACAACCTCGCAGCCCGAAAGCGCTTTCTCAATCGAAGCCGGATCACGCAAGTCTCCGAGTGCCTGCTCCGCATTCAGATCTGCAATATTCCGCAGATCGCTCGAAGCCCGCACCAGCAGCCGCAACTCCGCTCCCTGCGCCGCCAGAGCGCGGGCCACATGACTCCCCAGAAATCCGGTAGCGCCAGTAACAAAAGCCTTCACAACCCAGCCTTCAGCGATCAGCCTTCAGAAAAAGCTCAGTCATGATCAATTCCCAGCGACTTGAACAGCTCGAAGCATAAGCGATGTGAACGGTCCCAAATGCCTTACCTGACGGCTGATGGCTGGCTGCTAATTGCTGCTTTTCTCCGCCATTACCTTCGCATACGCCGTCAGCGCAATCAGCGGAAAATACTGCCGGTACAAATGGTACTTGAGATAGAACACGCGCGGAAAGCCGGTTCCCGTGAAGAACGCCTCGTCCCACGATCCGTCTTTATTCTGCGTTCGCAACAGATAGGCAATTCCGTTCGCCACGCACTCGCTGCGCGTGTCACCGACCGCCAGCAGTCCCATGATCGCCCACGCCGTCTGTGAAGCCGTGCTGTCGCCCTGTCCGCGCAGGTTCGGATCGTCATACGATCCCACCGTCTCGCCCCATCCTCCATCCGAGTTCTGCACCATTCGCAGCCATTCCGCCGCTTGCTGGATCATCGGCTCGTTCCGGTCAATCCCCATCGCCTCCAGCCCGCGCAGCACCAGTGCCGTTCCGTAGATGTAATTCACGCCCCAGCGCCCGAACCAGCTCCCATCGGGCTCCTGCTCGTCGCGAATAAACTTGAGCGCCTTCTTCACCGCCGGATGCTCTTTGTTGTACCCATACGTCGCCAGGCATTCGAGAATTCGCCCTGTGATGTCCACCGTCGGAGGATCCAGCATCGCGTTGTGATCCGCGAACGGCACATACTGAAACACCATCCGGTCGTTGTCCTTGTCGAACGATGCCCAGCCGCCGTTCTTACATTGCATCGACAGCACCCAGTCAATCGCCCGCTGTACTGACTCGCTCTGATATCGCCCGTTCGGATGCTCGACGCGGCTCAGCCCCAGGCACACCATCGCGCTGTCATCCACATCGGGATAAAACTCATTGTTGAACTCGAAGTACCATCCGCCCGGCTCGCCCATGGGATTCTTGATCTTCCAATCCCCCGTCTTGCGCACCTGTTTCTGCAGAATCCAGTCCGCGCACTTCACCAGCCGCGGATCGTTCCCCGGCACTCCCGCCTCGCCCAGCGCAAACAGCGCATACGCCGCATCCCACACCGGCGACATGCAAGGCTGCATTCGGAACGTGTCGCCCTCTTCAATTCCGAGCTTTTCAAACTCATCCAGCGCCCGAATCACCTGCGGATCGTCGAGCGAATACCCCAGGCAGCGCAGCGCAATAATCGCGTTCATCATTGACGGATAAATCGCGCCCAGCCCGTCGCTCATCTCGAAGCGTTCCAGCATCCACTTCTCGGCGCTCTTCAGCGCAATCGAGCGCAGCGGCCGCACATGCACGCGCTCAAACCAGTGCACCATCCGGTCGATCACGAGAAAGAAATTCCGCCACGAGATCAATTTGTCTGCCCAGTGCAGGTGCATCCGCGACTTGTCGCGCCCGCCCACAAACAGCTCTTCCACTCCCATCTCGTCGGGAATCTTCTTGAACGGCTTCTTCGCGTAGCAGATCGAAAGCGGCACCAGGATGGCGCGCGACCACGAAGAGATTTCGTAGATGTTGAACCAGAACCAGTTCGGAAACAGCACAATCTCCGGCGGAATCGCCGGCACCGCGTCATAGTCGTACTGCCCAAAAAAACAAAGATAGATCTTGGTAAATGTATTAACTTCGGCGACGCCGCCCATCTCCAGAATTTTCCTGCGCGCAAGTTCGAGCGCAGGATGATCAGCCGTAAATCCCGCCAGCTTCAGCCCAAAGTAAGCCTTCACCGACGCCGAGATATTCGAAGGCCCCCCGGCGTAGATGCTCCAGCCTCCGTCAGCGTTCTGATGATTCAGAATGTACCGCGCTGCCTTCTCGAACCGTTCCTGGTTCCCCGTCCCCAGCAGCGTATGCAGCAGAATATAATCCGACTCGAGGGTCGTGTCGGCCTCAAGTTCTCCGCACCAGTACCCTTCTTCATGCTGCTGCGAGAAAAGAAACTTGCGCGCCGCATCCACGGCCACCGCAACCCGGCTGACCAGGTCGTCAATTTTTCCGAATCGCATCTGTGGCACTGAGGTTGCGCCGAATGATGAACCACTTGAGCCCGAACTATAAGGGGAGGATTCTTCCATCTACGTCTCCGCTCCAGCAACCACCGGGGCCGCGGCTATCGTTTCCACGATCTCGGGCGGCAACCCGAATCTTACATTCTCCGGCATGATTTCGAGTTCCTGCACGTCCCCAAATCCCTTGCCTCCCAGGAATTCCACCACTTCCTGCACAAGGTGTTCCGGAGCCGACGCTCCCGCTGTAAGGGCCACCGTCTTTACGCCCTGCAGCCATTCCGCTCGGATGTTGCTGTAATTATCGATTAGATGCGCCTCGGTCCCCAAACTGCGCGCGACTTCTACCAACCGCTTCGAGTTCGAACTGTTGTCCGATCCCACCACTAGCAGCAACTCCGCATCCGACGCCACATGCTTTACCGCAACTTGCCTGTTTTCCGTGGCATAGCAAATATCCTGCGCCGCCGGCCCCTTGATATTCGGGAACCGCGCCCTCAGAGCCGCAATAATATCCCGCGTCTCATCTAGGCTGAGCGTCGTCTGAGTCAAATACGCCACGCGATCCGGGTCAGGCAGCGTAACCGACGCCACTTCCGCCGGCGATCCCACCACCTGTGTCACTGCCGGAGCCTCACCCAGCGTCCCAATCACTTCATCGTGATCACGATGCCCAATCAGGATCAGCGAGTACCCTTCCTTCGCGAACTTCACCGCCTCCACGTGCACCTTCGTGACCAGCGGACAGGTCGCATCAATCACCCTCAGCTTTCGCAGTTTGCTGTGGTCGCGCACCTCGGGAGACACGCCATGCGCGCTATAAATCACGCGCTCACCCTCCGGCACTTCGTCGACCGAGTCCACAAAAATTGCGCCCTTGTGCTGCAGTTCTTCCACCACAAACCGGTTGTGCACAATCTCTTTGCGCACATAAATCGGAGGCCCAAACGCCTCCAGCGCGATCCGGACAATGTCAATCGCCCGCACCACCCCGGCGCAGAATCCCCGCGGCTTCAACAACAACAATTGCTTCGTCTCAGACAATGCCATCCCCCTACCCTGCCGGATCAACCTCTATATTAGGGTACAACCAGCCCTAAAAAGATGCTTTCTAGTTATCGTAAGGGTATCGAAAAGTGTACCGACCGGTCAATGTAAGCCTTTGAAATAGTGGGGATTAGCAGCGGGCGGCAAGAAATGGCAGCGAATGGATCGACTGCTGCTTCGGTTATCTCGCCGACGCCCCGAAATTACAGCTGCCCAGCCTCATCGTGAGCAACGACAGCGGAGCCACCAGTCACTAAGCGGCGAGCATAACTACCCATTCGCCTTAATCATCTGCTCTGCATGCTTCCGCGACGTGTCAGTCAGCTTCGCGCCCGAAAGCATTCGCGCCACTTCTTCCGTGCGCTCTTCGCCCGTCACTTGCCGGACAGTGGTCTTGGTTCGCCCCGAGACCGTGCGCTTCTCAATCAGGTAATGCTGATCGGCAAACGTTGCAATCTGCGGCAAATGAGTCACGCACAAAACCTGATTGCCCTTCGACAACGACTTTAATTTCTTGCCCACTGCCTCCGCCGCCCGTCCGCCAATGCCGGTATCGATTTCGTCGAACACCAGCGTTCGCTGCGCAGCCGGATTCTTCTTTTTCGCCGCCGGATTCGCTCCCGCTTCTACACTCGCCTTCAATGCCAGCATCACGCGCGACAATTCTCCGCCCGATGCGATCTGCTCCAGCGGACGCATCGCCTCTCCCGCATTGGGCGCAATCTGGTAGACGACCTGATTGATGCCCGAAGAACTCCAACATCCTTCTGTTTCATCTTCGTCAACTGCGATCGCAAACGATGCTCGCATCGCAAGCTCGTTGATCTCCGCTTCAACCAGCTTCTCCAACTTCCGGGCCGCTTCCATCCTCTTGCGCGAAACGCTGCGAGCCGCTTTGCGATACAGTCCCGCCGCAACGGCGAGTTGCGCACGCAGTTCGAGCAAAACCTGGTCCTTGTTCTCCATTTCTGAAAGCTTGCGCTGCGTTTCCTCTCCAAACGCAATCACCTGATCGAATGTTGGACCATATTTGCGCTTCAATCGATCCAGCGCAGCGAGCCGCTCCTCAATCTCAGCCAGTCTTTCGGGAGACGCATGAATTCCGCCCGCATAATCGCGCAAAGTCGCGCCCACATCTTCCACGCTGATCCGCGCTGATTCCAGCGCAGCGAGCGCTTCCTGAAATTTTGGCTCGTAGCGCGCCAGTTCTTCGATGTGCTTCTGCGCCGCGCGCAGACTCGACGACGTCGAAGCGTTGCCCTCATAGAGCAGATCGAATGCATGCATCGCCGCGCCGTAAATCTTCTCCGCGTTGGCAAGTACGCTCTTCTCGGTTTCCAGTCGCTCGTCCTCGCCCGCCATAAGTCGCGCTCCTTCGATCTCACGCGCCTGGAAGCTCCACAAATCGAGCAACCGCATGCGATCCTGCTCGTCCTGCTCAAGTTCGGCGATGCGCGTGCGAATCTGTTTCCAGCTTGCAAAAGCGGCCGCGACCTCGGTCAACTGCATTCCCGCATAAGCGTCGAGCAGCGTCTGTCGCGCCGCCGCATCGAAGTTCGCCAGCGTCTCGTTCTGCGCGTGAATCACTCCCAGATGCGGCCCTATCTGCTTAAGCACAGCCACAGTCGCCGGCTGGTTATTGACGAACACTCGCCCTTTTCCGCCCGCCGCAATCTCGCGTCGCAGAATCAGCGATGTATCGTCCGCATCCAACCCGTTGCTTTCGAAGATCTCTTCGATCGCTCGCGCAGCCGAACCCTCGCTCTCAAACACTCCCATCACAACCGCGCGCTCCGCTCCCGTGCGAATCACATCGGCCGAAGCTTTCTCCCCGAACAGCAATCCGAGCGCGTCAATCAGAATGGACTTCCCAGCGCCCGTCTCGCCCGTCAGCAGGTTCAGCCCAGGCGCGAACTCGATCACCGCATTGTCGATCACCGCGTAATTTTCGAGCCGCAGTTCAGCCAGCACAAGAAGTCTCGGGTCAGGAAATTACGCGCAGCATAGCACAGACCATGCATTGGAGATGTGCGAAACAGTTGTCGCTCTGGACCGGCCATGTGACAAATGGCACACGGAACATGTGATGAATGCACCTCCGAGTCTCTTTGCGTAGGGAATGCTGCCAACAATTGCACCTCTGATTTTGCCCCGCAAGTCTGCGCTTCCGGAACATCAAGGCATGCGATTACTCCCCCAGATCACGCTCGCACTCTTCCTCTATTCGCTCGCACCGGCCTCGAGTTGGGCACAATTGAAATCGCCGCAAACCATGCACGCCAATGGCAACCATGTGTCCCGATGGGTCCACGAGTTGACAATTAGTCCCACCACGCTAGACTTCGGCAGCGTTGCAGTGGGTCAAACAGCCAGCCTGCAGGCAACGCTCACCGCCCCCGATCGCGGCGTCGAGATCTCGTCGGATGACTTGAACAACTCCGAGTTTTCCATCGCCGGACTCACTTTTCCCATCAAACTTCCCGCCGGGACAAGCATCCAGGTCACGATTCAGTTCACGCCGAACTCCTCCGGCACGGTCAACGCCCAAGCGCAATTCATCAGCAATGCGGAGGACTCGCCCACCGACGAACAACTGACTGGCACAGGCGTTGCTTCAGGCTCTCACTACGTCGACCTGACATGGAACTCCGAGGGCGGCGATGTGGCCGGATACAACATTTTCCGCGGTACCGTGTCTGGAGGTCCTTACGAGCAGATCAATGGCTCGCTCGATACTTCCACCAGCTATACCGACAACACTGTCGTGGGCGGCGCCAGTTATTACTACGTAGCCACAGCCGTCAACACGGAAGGTCAGCAGAGCGGGTACTCGAATCAGATCGAGGTAACGATCCCGTAGAATTTAAGAGTTGGTGCGCTCATCTTGACAGCAGGAACGGACGGTCAGACTCATCCCACATTGACCGATGCGATACCCCGCTCCTCGACTCCCCGCTTGCGGATATAATTTCAATCAGGGGTTTTCCCGAAAACGATGCATTTGTCTTCTCTCTCCCTGTCTTTTGTCGGCGGCGAAATCGTCGATCTCGTCCTTCAAACCGGTGCGGTCGCCAAGAGCGTGCTTTTCGTGCTCCTCGCGTTCAGCGTGCTCTCCTGGGCCGTGATTCTCTCCAAGTGGCGCGTCATCAGCAAAGCTCGCACCCAAAGTGGGCGTTTCATCCGCACCTTCCGCAAGGCGCAGCGCATGCAGGATGTCGCCTCGCTCGTCGATCAGTTTCGTCCCAGCCCGCTCGTCGGTGTCTTTGAAGGGGCCATTGCCGAGTTCAAGCGTCAAATGGGAACCACCGGCGGAATCCACAGCCCGGTCTCGATTCAGCGCGCCATGCAAATCGCATCTTCCGAAGAAATCACGCGCCTCGAACGCAATGTTCCCTGGCTTGCCATCACCGCCGCAGTCACCCCATTCATCGGACTCTTCGGAACGGTCTGGGGCATCATCGACGCCTTCCACGGCTTGGGTGCGGCGGGGGCCGCAACTCTGCGCGCCGTCGCTCCCGGAATCTCTGAAGCTCTCATCACCACTGCCGCAGGTTTGGCCGCTGCCATTCCGGCCGTCATCGCCTACAACTTGATCATCGGCTCCATTCGCGAAATGGCTTCGCGCAATGACGACTTCGCGCTTGAAATGCTCAACCTGATCGAGGGCCAGCAGGTGCCAACCGCCGGCGAGGTACGACGCTGATGGCCTTCACCGCCGCCAATGGACGCACGCAGACCGCGCTGGCCGACATCAACGTCACGCCCCTAGTCGACGTTGTCCTGGTCTTGCTTATCATTTTCATGGTCACCGCGCCCGTGCTGCAATCCGGCATTGAGGTCAACGTACCCAGGACGCGCACCGTCAAAGAGATCACTGAAGAGCGCCTCGTCATCAGCATCGATAAATCGCAAAGAGTCTTTCTAGGCAACGATCCCATCAATATCAACCAGATCGGCGCCCGCCTCAAGCAGCGAATTCGCGATCCGCAACACCAGTCGATTTACCTGCGTTCCGATCAGGAAGTTCCCTTTGGCGCTTTTGCCACCGTGATGGACGCCATCAAACAAGCCGGCATCAGTAACGTGAGCATCGTGACCCAGCCGCTCGACTCGCATGGCAAGTGATTCGCATGGCAGCCACTGACCTCTATTCCGAGCGCGGCGATCTCAAACGGCCTCTGGCCTGGTCGGCCGGATTGCATATCGCGTTCAGCGCGTTCATCCTTCTTTGGGCCACCTACATCACCGGCATTCGCGGCACGGGATGGGGCAGCGGCGGTGGTGGAGATGCCATGGGCGCCACATTAGTAAACTCCGTTCCCTTGCCCGCCAATCCCACGCAGACCACCAATGTGCTCGCTACGGAATCCAAAGGCCTTTCGCAGTCGCAGCCGAAAGTGGAGGAAAAGGAACCCGACGCCATTCCGATCGCCGACAAAAACACAAAGAAGAAGACCAAACCGGTAACCAGCGCAAATGAACGCAAGCCGGTTCCCGAGCCGGAATCGAATCAAATTCCGTACGGCGAGGGCGGTCCGGTCAGCGGTCCTTACGCCATGTTCAACGCGGGCGGTGCAAAAGGTGGGTTTGGCTTTACTGGAGGTGGCGGCGATTTCGGCAGCCGCTTCTCATGGTACGTGCAAGCGGTGCAGCGCAAGGTTTCTGAAAACTGGCTCAAGTACGAAATCGATCCGACCATTCGCGAGGCGAACCGCGCGTATGTGACCTTTGATATCGCGCGCGATGGCCATCCGACTAATGTTCAGATCGAGCAGTCAAGCGGCGTGCCATCGCTGGATCGGTCGGCAGTCTATGCCGTTCAGCGTATTGACACCTTCGGACCGTTGCCGCCAGAGTATTCCGGCAGCAGAGTTTCGGTAGAGTTTTGGTTTGATTATAAGAAATAGTCGTTCTCTGTTTGCTCTTTGCTCTTCGCAATTTCGATTTGCTCCACGGTTGAAATCGATTTTCAGGAATGCAAGTCTTGGGCAAAATGAGGTTAGCGAACAGCGAACCACCAATAGCGAACAGCCAAATAGGGAGCCAACATTGAGCAACTCGACGTCCCTCGTTGCACATCTTACTCATGAGAGACAAATTCGCTCGCTCGGCAAGGGCATTACGTCGCGCCACGATCAACCATCCCAGTTCAGCCGCCGGTGCATAGTATTCATTTTCGCCACGCTTTTCGCTCTGTCGGCCACTAGTTCCGCACAAGACTGGATTCGCACCGGAACCGGCCTCGGTGTCGAGAAAGTCCGTCTCGCAGCGTCTGACTTCAAGGCGTCGACCGAGGATTCCAAGAACGCCGATCTGCTGAAGACCTTCAACGACACGCTCTGGAACGACCTCGATCAGGCCGGCATCTTCGATATGGTTTCGAAGAGCTTTTATCCGCTCCAGTCCCCCGGCCAGGCCTCAGAAATTAACTTTTCCGCCTGGGGATCTCCGCCGCCCAATGCTTCCATGCTCGCGTTCGGCAATCTGGGAGCGAACGCCGGCAAAGTCACCGTCCAGGGCTGGCTCTACGACCTCAAGAACCAGGCCTCGCCGCAAGTCCTCGGCAAGCAATACAACGATGCCGCCACCAACGATGCGGTTCGCATCATTGCGCATAAATTTGCCGACGAAATCATTTTCCGCCTCGGCGGCGGAATCGCGGGAATTGCCGAAAGCAAAATCTATTTCGTCAGCAACCGCACCGGCCAAAAAGAAATCTGGATGATGGATTACGATGGGGCCAACCAGCAGCAAATCACGCATCTTGGCAGCATCTCGCTCTCGCCACGCATCTCCCCCGACGGTTCGCGCCTCGCCTTCAGTTCCGCCACCAAGAGCGGCTGGGAGATCCTGATGTACTCCTTCGACCTCAACCGCCTTGTGGCCTTCCCTCGTTTCGGGGGAATGAATTTCTCGCCCTCTTGGTCGCCGGATGGCAAGCTTGCATTCTCGTCCTCGAAAAACGGCTATCCCAATATCTTTGTCACCGACCCCTCGGGAGGAAACTCGCGCCGGTTGACGGAAGACAAGGGCCCGGACATCGCGCCCACCTGGAATCGCAAGACCGGATCGCAGATCGCCTTCGTCAGCGGGCGCACCGGTCTGCCGCAGGTTTACACCATGGAATCCGACGGCACCAACCTGCAACGAGTCACCGATCAGGGGTACGCGGTTTCTCCGAACTGGTCGCCGAACGGCCAGTTTCTGACTTTTTCCTGGATGCGCAAATATGGACCCGGCGAACCCGGTTCCAACGATCTTTACTTGATGGATATCGCCAGCAAGCAATGGGTGCAGCTCACGCACGACGCCGGTCGCAACGATTTCCCGTGCTGGTCTCCCGATGGTCGTCACATTGTCTTTCAGTCCCATCGCTCCGGCAGCGACCAGATTTGGACTATGCTTGCAGATGGATCGAATGTGAAGCAGTTGACATCCAAGGGCAACAACACGCAGCCCAATTGGAGTTGGAAGTAAAGCTGTTCCCGAGAATAATGGGAGTTTGCGGCCGGCCAACAGTGCGCCCAGCCGCGATTCTGCCAATCGCAGGCCACAATGCCGGCGCACAGAATGATTGGAGGAACTTCGTGAAGCAACAGATTCGGACGTGGAGCTTACTCGTCGTCGCACTCGGTACAGTTATGTTCCTGGGCGCCTGCGCAAAGAAAGCAGCTCCGCCTCCACCGCCACCGCCACCGTCACCCACCGCACCCACCGCTTCGCTTTCTGCGAACCCAAACACCATCAACCAGGGTGAGTCAACAACCCTGACCTGGCAGACCACGAATGCCACGGATGTCAGCATCGATGGAATCGGCGTCGTGTCGACCAGCGGTTCGCGTCAGACCAGCCCCGCCGAGTCGACTACTTATCATCTGACCGCCAAGGGTGCGGGTGGCACGCAGGATGCTACGGCTCGTGTGACTGTCAACGCCGCGCCTCCTCCTCCGCCACAGAACACTTCCAACGCAACCGAGGAAGAGTTATTCGCACAAAACGTGAAAGACATTTACTTCGATTACGATAAGGCCGACATTCGCTCGAGCGACCAATCGTCGATCCAGGCCGATGCGCAATTCCTGCAGCAGCATCCGAACATCCACATCACGATCGAGGGTCATTGCGATGAGCGTGGCTCGACCGAATATAACCTTGCTCTTGGCACGAACCGCGCCGACTCGGTAAAGAACGCGCTCGTTCAGGCTGGACTCAGCGGCAGTCGCATCAAGATCTACAGCTATGGGAAGGAAAAGCCGTTCTGCACCGAATCCAACGAAAGTTGCTGGCAGCAAAATCGCCGTGGCCACTTCATCTACGAAAAATAAACCGTGTGGCGCGGACACTCTTGTCCGCGCCCGCAATATCCAAGCCGCGTGGCGTGGTTAGAGATTCCCGCGCCACTCGGTTGTTTCTAACACCTAAAAGGTAACCATGAAACCGAATCGTATTCTCGCGTCGTTGTTCTGCTTACTTTTGATCTCGATGTCGATCCCTCCCGTGTACGCCGCCAACCGCGACATCGTTCAGTTGCAAACCCAGGTGGATGCGCTCCAGCACGCAATGACGCAAATGAAGCAGTCCTTCGACGAGCGCATGGGCGTCATGAAAAACCTGCTTGAGCAGAACACCGATGCCGCCAACAAGGTCACCGCCGCCATTGATGCGCTGCAAGTCTCGCTCAATAAGCAGCAGACCGATCGCGCCGCGCAGGTCGATCAGATCTCAGGCCAGATCCAGGCGCTGAATGACACCATGGACGAGCTCAAGGTCCGTCTCGCCAAGCTCAGCAAGCAATTCGAAGACATGCAGGCTTCGCAGCAGTCCATGGCTGCGCAGCAGTCGCAGGCACAACAACAGGCCCAGGCCGTTGCGCAAGCTCCGCCACCTGACGTGCTCTACAACAATGCCCTGCGCGACTACAACGGCGGCAAGAACGATCTGGCAAACCAGGAATTCAACGACTACATCAAGTTCTACCCAGACACCGATCTCGCCGGAAATGCATATTTTTATTTAGGCGAGATTTCCTACAAGGCGGGCGATTATCAAAAAGCGGTCACGAACTACGGCCTCGTCGTGCAGAATTTCGCCAGCGGAAACAAGGCTGCTTCCGCTCAGTTGAAAAAGGCATATGCGCTCATCGAACTCGGAAAACAACCAGAAGCCACGCAAGAACTGAAGCATATCGTCCAACGTTATCCCGGCACTCCGGAAGCCACCCAGGCGCGCGACAAACTGCGCAAGATGGGCGCCGCGCCAAGAACCCGCTAGCATCGTGCTCAACCGATTGTAGTGATGGTGAACCAGCACGTAACGCCACCGTACCAGCGTCCGGCGCGCGTCCTCGGTTGAAGACGAAACCCCCTCGGGACGGCCCCAAGGCTTGTCCTGAGCAAAGCCGAAGGATGCCGGCGCTACAAAACTTAGGGGCGCTGCCCCGTATTCGGCACCATCACGCCACCCTCAATCTTCGGAATCCCAAAGTGCCCGCCGAGATGCGAAAGGTCCATCGGGCTGATCGATCCGCTTACCTGAAAAAAATCGACCTCATTCGCTTTTGCCAGCAGAATCGCCACGTTGCTGATCGCATTATTCTCCAGCCGAATCCAGATATCGTTTTCGCCCTCGCTCCCGTCTTTCCCTCGGCTGTTCATCAACTGTTTCCAGCCTGCTGCGCGGTACTCCTCTTTTACGGAGTTCAGCGCCTCGGAATCGTAAATCCACGGCTTTGGAAAGCGGTAGTTATGCACCGAGATCCCGCTCACTCCTGCGATCACGCGGCGTAAATCCTCGTTACCGGAATCCAGCTTTGAAATGAACACGAGCATGTCGTGGTCCAGCGTGAACTCGGTTTTTGAGGAAGCTCCCTGCCGCAAGGACTCCAGCCCCTGAGGCACAAATTCCCGCTGCTGCGAAGCCGTTTGCGCTTGGGACGACTGCTGCGCATGCGCCACGTGAGCCGCGGAAACAGCGGCCAATGAGAAAACCAGAATACGAAAGAGCTTCACCGGAGGCCTCGGAATGAGTCAGTAATTCGGCGCGGTTCCTCATGGAATCGAGCCGATCCTTGCCCTGTATGAACCCGGCACACGAAAATTAGTTGTATGTGCGAAGCCGTCAGACAAACGTGGCGGAGTTCAATTGGCGTCGGCTGCGGCCACTTTCTCCGCCATCGCGCCGCTCGGGCGAAGTGTCACCCAATCGGTCTGGACGCTCTCCCATCCCTGGATCAGGAATCCATAGGACTCGAACAGCTGGCGGATCTTCGGCCGCGTCCATCCCGCAATTTCTTCCAGGATCGGCACCAGCGTAGCCAGTGCGTTGTCGCTCAGCACGGTCCGCTTCGCCACTTGCGCCACGTTCTTTGATTCCGAAACCGCAATCGTGAATCCATCGTGCCTGTTCACGTGCAGCATGACGTGAATGTCCGAACTGCCGTCGCCGACGTAGACAACGTGGTCGAGCGGCACTCCCAGCTCAGTCGCCAGTTGTTCCAGCCGTTCCACCTTGCCGTAGCCAGCCGTCGCTCGCACCAGCGATTCGATTTCTCCATTGGAGGCATATTCAAATTCCGTGCCGAAGATATGGTCCCGCGGCACAATCCCTTCCAGCGCCGACTGCACCACCTCGACAGGTGCAGCCGAGAGCACATAAAAATCAAAGTGAAATCCGTCGATCCGGCGGTCAAGAATCTCGTAAATCTGCCCGATATTTTCTTTCAACCGAATGCGCTTGCCCGCAGCCAGCAGATCGTCGCGCCGCACGCGCGAACGGAATTCCGGATCATGCAATAACAGATAGGAAAGTTCGGCACCTTGCTGAACCAGGTTCAGCTTCGCCATGCCTTTGATCTTGCGCTCGAACTCTTCGACAGAAATGCCCACGAGCTCGCTCAGAACGTAGCCTGTATCGTTAAAGGTCAACGTCTGGTCGAAGTCGCTGGCAAACAGATAGTGTTTTCGGTTCTTACTGACCATGTTCTATCTTAGATTCA